>Ga0181568_10000453_pt1 | contig 36501 bp, 19 predicted proteins | sample 101ome_20_FD_133758 | JGI IMG/M metagenome (GOLD analysis project Ga0181568, IMG submission 133758) | Coastal salt marsh microbial communities from the Groves Creek Marsh, Skidaway Island, Georgia - 101404AT metaG (megahit assembly) | ecosystem: Environmental > Aquatic > Marine > Intertidal...
TTTATTTGAAGGCAATGGAGATAGTGTTACTTGGAGTTTAGATTATGGTGGTTTTACTGGACTGTCCACTGGGAATTCCGTAACACCCGCTACAGCTTCAAATGTTTTAGCACCTAATATATCTGGATTAATTGCTGCGTATGAAGGAAATACTTTTTCTGGAACAACATGGACCGATAATGTAGGTACTTACAATACCAGTGCCTATAGAGGCGCTCCTTCTATATCTTCAACTCAATTGAATGGTTATGATATTTTAGAGGGCACCACGTCAGATGGATTACAGTTCCCCTCTGGAGTTCTTCCCAGCACCTATACACTTTTTCATGTTACAAGATACAATAATGGAACTAGAGGAAGAATTTTTGATGGCGTAACAGCAAACTGGTTATCTGGTTTTCATGGTAATAAAGCGGGGGTCGCATATCATGATGGTTGGATAACCGCACAGACAGATCATCACGGATTTGATTGGGTTATTTCTACAGACCAAAATAGTCTTTACAGATCTAATGGTGTTCAAAGAGGAGCAAGCGGTGGAAGCTCCAGTAAACAATTAGGACTTAATTATGGATATTTTTATGCCAGTGAGCCTTCTGCTTGGCAGTGTGCTGAAGTTATAGTATTTAATAGAACACTAACACAGACTGAATATGAACAAGTTGAACAGTATCTTTCAATGAAATATTCACTCCCTCTTAACGGAACTGTTGCAACTTCTTGGCCCTTTGGAGGGGCATACGGCTCTAGCGGCGCAGGAGTATTTGTTAACGATTTTACTGCTACTTGGACTCCTCCCTCTTCTTACACAGCACCAGATCTATCTTTTTATGACAGAATAAAAATACAAGTGTCTGCTGATAATACTATAACTTATGCTCCAAAACACTTTAGAGAGTCAGTTCTATCTATAAATAATACAGTTCCTTATAATCTTACAGAGTTGAGAACGTTAGACGGAACACGCAGACAGTATAAAATCGCAAGAGCTATTTCAAGTAACGTGAGTGTAAGTAGTGGTGGAGGCGGAGGAGGAAGTAGTGCAGTTACTGATATTCAAACTTGGTATTAAGTAATATACTACTAACATAAGAATATTTAAAACAAAATTTAATATTGACTATTGGTATTAAATATAGGAAAATGAATCATGGCAAACAATAATTTTAAACTCATATCTTCTAGTAGTATTAGTGATACTACAGATTCTTTAATAAACACCGCAGCTACTGCGTCCACTATGGTTATTCACTCTGTGTATTTGACTAATGTAGGATCTTCTCTTACATATGCAAATGTAAAAATAACAGATACTAGTGAAAGCACTAGTACTCATATAGCGTATAATACTCCTATTAACTCAGGAGATACTTTAGTTTTAGACAAGCCTTTAAACTTAGAAACTGGAGATTCTTTATATGTTAGGGGGGCTACTTTAGAAGTGACTGTGAGCGCATTGGAGATTAGTTAATGTATCTTAAATCTCTTTCTGATAAAGTAATCACAATACATCCTAGTGATTCTTTATCTGATAACACCAATAAACTATATAATATAGAAAATACTCTTTATTTTAATGGCATAGCATTGGGAGATGTTGATGTTGCTAATACTTGGGTGAATGCTAACGACTACATAACTTTTTTTAATGCTTCTTACCTAGTAGATCAAGTACAAAGTAATGTATATTCAGTATACTCTACAGATAGAGTTTTAGAAGGAAATACTGTTTTTTCTAATGGTAAGGTAGGTATTGGAACTTCTACTCCTCAAACTGCTTTACATATGGTAGGTGTTGGTGATAATTCAAGCAGACTTCAAATAGATCAATATAACACCGGGGATGATTCTCCAGATATTTTAGTAAGACGCGCTTCCGGTTCTCTAGCCTCTCCTGCTGCTACAGATACTGATGATAGATTTTTTAGAATAAACACTCAAGCATATGACGGTGCTAATTGGCAACTAGTAGGAAGTTTACGATGGGATGCTAATGGTGTTGATGCAACTCCAAACAGTATATTTGCTGTTCAAACTAGAGTGTCTAATATTATTGAAGATAGAATAACTGTTGTAGCAGACGGATCTGTAAAACTAAGTAATGCTTTCCAATTTCCTAATACTGATGGAGCAAATAACCAAGCCTTAATTACTGACGGTAGTGGTACTGTAACTTGGAGAGATGTAGCTGTTGATACAGATATATTGTATGCAAATGATTATAATACTTATACTACAGTTTTAGGAGTTATTGACACAGTACAAGATAATGTTGCCTCTGCTATAAATGACGCACACGCTAATGATTTTAATACTTATGGTACAGTTTCATTACTTATTGATACAGTACAATCTAATGTAACTGCATTACCAGATTCAGCAGCTAATGATCATACTACTTATTTAACAGCCTTAGCTAATGACTATACTACTTATCAAACATCTGCAGCTAATGATCATACTACTTATTTAACAGCCTTAGCTAATGATCACGTAACCTATTTAGCTGCACTAGCTAATGATCATACTACCTATCTTAACACTTCTTCTAATGATTATGCTACTTATACTGAGGTAACAGCAAATTTATATAATACATGGGTAACAGTAAATACTTCTATAGATTTATTAGATAGCAACTCTTCCAGCAGTAGTACAGATCTTATAAATGGTATTACAGGTGCTAACGCTAATATTTATAATACTTATGTATCCGTTTCAGGACTTGTTGATACAGTACAAGCTAACTTAACTTCTGTTATTGGGGCTGCCCCAACTACTTTAGATACTTTAGCAGAAATTGCAGCCGCTTTAGAAAATGATGCAAATATTGCTGTTACTCTTACAAACCAAATAGGAACTGTTAGTGCTAATACTGCTACCAATGCTACTAATATAAATTTAGTACAGTCTAATCTATCAGCATTACCAGATTCAGCAGCTAATGACCATGTTACTTATTTAGCTGCTTCAGCTAATGACTATAATACTTATACTACGGTAACAGGACTTATTGATACAGTTCAATCTAATGTCAGCGCTATTGATGCTGATTTTATTGAAACAATTAGGCCTGCAGAAACTGTAATTAACGTTAATTCTGCTACTGGCAGTGTTTATACCTTTATAGGAGATGGATTTCCTAGTGCTTCTGGAGACAATCCAGATATTTATGTAACAAGAGGTAAAACATATAAAATAAACAATTCTTCTTACTCCTCTCACCCTTTAGTTTTAAGACTAGAAGATGGAGGCACTGCTTATACTGATGGAGTTTCAGGTGCGGGAAGTGCAGAAGTTATATTTACTGTTCCTATGAATGCTCCTAGTTCGTTAGTATATCAATGTACTGCCCATGCTGCAATGGTTGGTAATGTTATTGTAGGCACTGGAGAGACCGTAGACGCAGACGCCTTAGTACCTTCAGCAAACTTAATTGGCTATATTGGTAATGCTACTTTTACTTATTCCACAGGAAGTTTTAATGATTTAACTGTTAGAGCTAATTTAGAAGTACAAGGTACTATTACTGAAACTTCTTCTATAGCGTTTAAAGAAAATGTATTAACTCTTGATTCTCAGCTAGATAAAGTTTTGTCATTAAGACCAGTTAGTTATAATAAAATATATTCTAGTAATTATGAAGTAGGTCTTATAGCAGAAGAAGTAGCTAAAATTATTCCTGAAGTAGTAACTGAAGGAAATACTTCTATTCAATATACTAGACTTGTTCCTTCTTTAATTAAGTCTATTCAAGAACTTCATGATGAAGTAAAAGAGCTAAAAGCTAAATTACAAGAGAAGAGGTAAAATACATGGCAGTTATAAAACCTGATAGTACTGCAGGAGGAGTTACTATAAAATCAGTTGAGGATTTTAATACTTTAGAAGCAGATGAGTTTAATCGAAATTTTGTAAGTTTTGATAATCTTAGAATTATAAGTCTTTCTAATGAGCAAGATAATTATCAAATCTATGAATTAAATGAGTCTAATCAAACATCTACAGATGCTTTTACTAATACTGTTAGCTATTTTCTTACTTTGTCTTCTAATACAATAAGTGAAGGTGCTAATATAACTGCCAATGTTTCTACTATAGGAGTAGATGAAGGTACTACTTTATATTGGGAAATTGACGCTAATCAAGGAGATTTTGTTAATTCTAGCGGTAGTGTAGTTACTGTAGGAGTTAATGCAGATATTATTTTAAGTGCTAATGCTGATATGACTACTGAAGGGGTAGAGATTGCTAACTTAATTCTTCGTACAGATAATGCTTCTGGAACTATTGTTGCTACTTCTCCTATTGTTTCAATTCTAGATACGAGTGAAACTCCTTTTGGAGTAGAACACTTTACAACAACAGGCTCTAATCAATGGACAGCTCCTTGGAATGTGTATTATGTTTCTGTGTGTTGTGTTGGTGGCGGAGGCGGAGGAGCCGCTGCTATTGGCACGAGTGGCGGAAGTGCTGTATCAGGAGGCTCAGGCGGAGGAGGAGGCCTAGCTTGGAAAAATAATATTGCTGTTAATCCTGGTCAAACCTATACTGTTTATGTAGGACATGGAGGTAGCGGCGGTAGTAGACAAGGAGCCAATAGTGGAGGTACTAGTGGTGTTACGGGTGGTTACGCAGGTGGAGACAGCTATTTTCTAAACAACACTACGGTAAAAGGAGGAGGTGGCGGCGGAGGCGGCACAAGCAGCGGTCAAGGCGGTACTTATATAGGTCAAGGAGGCAGTCCTGGACGCAACGGTGGGCTCGGTCCTGGAGGCAATGGAGGCGGAGGTGCCGGAGGATATAATTCTCAATTTGCCGGTGGCGGCGGGACTGGATATAGTGATTGGTATACTGGTCCAGTTCCTTTTCAAAGAACCGGAGGTGGTGGAGGAAGCACTTATACAAATGGTCGAGGAAGTGATGGTTTGAACGGAACATCGTCTTCAAAACATGGTACACCTGGTAGTTCAGATGTCAATTATAATCCTGATGGTTCTCCAGCGACAGCAGCATATGGTGGAGGCGGTGGTTATAGTAGAATGTATCCCTATTATTCCAGCGGGACAACTGGAGGCAGTGGTACACGAGGTGTGGTAACCATTAGGTATGGTGCAGGCAAAGATTATTCATCAGATTCAGTAATTTAGGAGATAAATTTGGCAAATTTAGTATCAAACACAACTGTTGGGGGAGAGTCTCTAGTTGACCTACTAAACAGTACTTTTTTTGTAGGAGAAGATATAAATATAGCTAATTTTAATAGTTATGTTAACAGAGGTACTGTAGTGGTACGTGCTGCTAATGGTGCTATTTGTTTTGGAGAAGTAGCTTCTCAAGGCACTTGGACCGTCACAAGTAATACCACTACTATAAATGAAGGTTCACAAATAGACGTAACGGTGACTACTACTAATATTCCTGATGGTATATATTACTGGACTACTAATAAACCTACAGACGCATCTAATGGTCAGTTTTCTCTTTCAAATAATCAAGGACAATTTTCTGTAAGTGTAACTGCAGATCTTACTACAGAAGGTTCGGAAGATATTATTGTAAACATACGAACAGGCAGTGAATTAGGAACTGTAGTAGGAAATTCAGGTGCAGTTACTATAGTAGATACTAGTTTAGATCCTATAGAAGGAGAAGCTATATTTCTTAGTACTGGAACCCATTCTTTTACAGTACCTAATGTGAGTACAATATCAATTGTTGCGATTGGTGGAGGTGGTGGAGGGGGAGCAGGCAATCAATTTTCTACTCAAACCAATATTTACGGTTGCGGAGGTGGCGGAGGAGCATTACGCTATAATTGGACTAACCCTCCTGCAGGAGAAGTTTTAACTGTTTATGTAGGTGCGGGAGGTGCGGGAGGAGCTAATGGAGGTTATGGATCTCCCGGTCAAGGATCTTATGTATCAAGTCCTTCTTTAGGAACTTTAGTAAGTGCTGGCGCAGGTGGTGGGGGCGGACGTGCCTATGCTGGTTATACAAGTCAGCAACCCGGAACAGCAGGCCAATTGCTGTCATCAAGTCCTGCAGCAATCTTACAAACTTCTTTTTACGGAGGGGGTATTGGAGGATATGGGGGCATAGTTCCTTATACAGGTGGCTCTGGAGGAGGAGGGGGCGCAGGAGGATATGCCCAACGAAGCTCAGGTTATTCTGGAGGTGTAGGTGCTTCGTATATTTATAATAATAACACCGTAGGCCAGGGATATAGCGGCGGCGGTAGTGGAGGAACTGGTATTGCCTACAGTACTGCTAATCTTACTTTAGGTGGAGGAGGTACGGGTTGTTGGGGTACTGGCCCGTATGGTCCAGTGCTTACAGACGTATCAGGTCAAAATGGAAATCCTGGATCTTATGGGTTAGGACAACTATGGGGTGGCGGAGGTGCCGGTGCCGGAGCAGATTATCAACAAACAGCCCATCCAGGAGCTCCAGGGGAAGACGGAGTAGTTAGAATTATTTGGAGCGATAGATATACTAGACGTTTTCCTACTACATATACCTCCAATTCTTATGGAACTATAACTGTGGTGTAATATGGCAGAATTAAAAGCAAATTCAACTTTAGGGGCAAATTTAATAGCAACAGGAACTTCTGTTACTCTGCAAACTATTGTAGACGCTCCTTGGGATAATACTTTTGCTACTTCTTTATTAGTAGCGTATAGAAACAATAATGCTATTACATGGCATGGCTCAGATGATAAATCAGTTTTTATAACTTCTCCTCCAATATATTCTCCTGCTGTTTATTCCCTATCTAGTAATATTAGCTCTGTTTCAGAAGGCGGTTCTGTACAGTTTGATCTAACAACATATAAAGTTAGTGATGGCACTGTGTTTTATTACGATATTGTAAGCCTTACTGGAAATGTAACAGCTAATGATTTTTCAAGCTCTACTTCTGGAAATTTTAATGTTACTGCTAACTCAGGAAATGTTATACTAACTTTAGCAAACGATAAAACTACAGAAGGTACTGAAAGCTTTAAATTACAAGTTAGAACAGATAATGCTTCTGGAAATATAGTAGCCAGCAGTAATGTAATTGTAATAGATGTTAGTTTGGATCCTACATATACATTATCTTCTAACTTAAGTTCAGTACCTGAAGGTTCTAATGTTATAGTAACTCTTACGACTACAGAGGTAGATCAAGGAACCACAGTTCCTTATGCAATATCAGGAGTGACTACAGATGATTTTGATCCTGCACTTTCTAGTTTAGCTGGTAACTTTACTGTAGATTCTAACGGATCTGACACACTAGAACTATCAGTTGCTTTAGATGCAGATAGTTCTGAAGTTGAGTCAATTGTTGTTACTTTAGGAGCCACTGATAGTGAGGGATTTAACACAGGATCTCCAAGTATATCGATTACCATAGAACAGCCCGTTGTAGGACAAAACGCATATACTTCTGCTGGAACTTATGAATTTATTGTTCCTGAGGGTATATCTTCTGTAAGTGCTGTAGCGATAGGAGGAGGTGGTGGAGGATCAGGATTTCCTACAGGTACTTCTTATAAATGGCCAGGCTCTGGAGGAGGAGGCGGAGGTCTGGCATGGGCAACTTTTGATGTTACTCCAGGCGAGATTTTAGATGTTTTCGTAGGTAATGGCGGCGGAGGTGGGCTAAACTCGTCAGGTGTCCAACCGAAAAGCGGTAGTTCAGGTCTAGATTCCTATATTGGTAGAAAAGAAATTTACTCTCTATCCGATCTTTCATATACTAATAAAGTTTTCCATGCTAATGCTCAAGTATCTTCTTCTGAAGGAATTGCTTTTAGCTATGATGGCTCTAATATGTATGCAGTATGTTATACACAAGATGCAGTTTTTCAATACGATTTAGCAACAGCTTGGGATATTAGTACTGCGTCATACGCCAATAAAAGTTTTTCAGTAGCTAACGAGGATCCAGTTCCAAGAGATGTAAAGTTTAAACCGGATGGGACAATTATGTATGTTCTAGCTAGTTCTTCTCCAGATGGAATTTATCAATATACTTTATCAACAGCTTGGGATGTTAGCACTGCTAGTTACGCTAATAAATCTCTAGATGTAGAAAACGAAGATACTAACCCAAGCGGTTTTTCTTTTAATTCTACTGGTACTATAGTTTATATATGCTCTTATTCTACTACTATTAATCAATATAACTTATCAACAGCTTGGGATGTTAGCACTGCAACATATTCTAGTAACAGCTTAACAGCGCCAAGCACTCATCAAGGTTATCAGGATTTGAATGTAGGTAAAAACGATACTAGACTTTTTGTAACAGGGTTTATAAGTTCGTCATATAGCGGTACTGGAAACAGCGCATACTTAGTAAGAGAATACAGTCTTCCTGAAGACGGAGATGTTAGTAATGCCTCACTTTTATCAACAGTAGACCTGTATGGAGTTGGACCTAGCTTACTAATAAATGACGCTGCCTGGAGTGCTTCAGGTCATAAATTCTACACTTATTCAGCAACGGCAGTATATGAATGGGATGCTATTTCAAGTTCGACCCATATTATAAAAGGAGGAGGAGGCGGTGCAGGTACTTGGTCTTATCAAAGTTATCAAACCATCCCTGGAGGTGCTGCTTATGCAAACACTAGCCTAGTTACTTCTTATGGATTATATGATGGCGGGCAAGGCGGTGCTAGTGGGGGATTTGGCAATACCGGCGGAGGAGGCGGAGGTGCTGGAGGCTATGCAAATGCTAATGTAACTATTTCTGGCAGTTACTCACGTGGCGGAGGCAATTCAGGGGGTAGTGCGTCAGCAAGTAGTGGTTATCCAGGATCTGGAGGAGCTGCAGGCGGTGGCGGATTATGGCAAGGTGCTCCTGCAAACTCACCTGGTCGCGGAGGTGGTGGAGTTGGGATTTTAGGAAGAGGCTCTACTGGTGTTGCGACTGTTGATGGATTTGGAGAAGGCGGTAGTGGAGGCGCAAACGCTACTAGCGCCTCTGGAGGTGTGTATGGAGGAGGGGGTGGAGCTCCCGGAGGGCCTACAAATAATAGCTCAGGTGGCTTTGGTGGTTCTGGACAGAAAGGCGCCGTAAGAATTATTTATGGTCCAGGCAGATCTTACCCTGATACAAATACAGCAGATCAATAATAAAGAAAGTATATAAATGAGTGACTATTTTAAAGTTCCAGTTTCTAGACTAGTGCAAAAACTACCAGATAAATTTGGTTTTAAAGAGTTTAATCCCAGCCAATTAGCAATGCAAAAAGGGTTAGAAGAACACAGATTTTGGACTCATATCTCTGCACGAAGAACAGGAAAATCTAGTGCTGCTTCTGTATTAGCTTTAGCTAAACTTTTAGAACCTAATCAACAAGTGTTAGTAGTTGCTCCTGATTATAATTTATCTTCTATTATTTGGGACTACACTACTGAATTGATTAGTGTACTAGGTATCGAAACAAAAAGATTAAACTTAAAGGATAGAGTAGTTAGATTAGTTAATGATAGTACTTTTAGATTACTTTCTGCCAATAATAGATCTACTCTTGTGGGACGTGCTGCAAATTTATTAATTGTAGATGAGGCTGCAATTATATCTGATGATGAATATTTTACTAGAGATTTAAGACCTGCTCTTTCTACCTATGAAGGAAGTAGAGCTCTATTTATTTCGACTCCTAGAGGAAAACAAAATTATTTATATAAGTATTGGCTGCGAGGAGAAGATGAAAAATATCCTGAATGGGGTTCTGGACTATTTCCTTGGCACGTTAATCCTGCCTTAAAAGAAGCAGATATATCTGAAGCTAAAAGAACTCTTCCTCCTAGTATTTTCAGACAAGAGTACCATTGTGACTGGGTGAGTTTTGAAGGTCAAATATATAAAGTAGATGATTCTGTTCATTTAATCGATACTTCTGAGATTATAACTCCCAAAGACGATAGATATACTTTTATAGCAGGATTAGATATGGGATTTAGAGACGATACAGCTTTTATAGTTTTAGCTACTGACGGAACTAATTTTTTTGTAGTAGACGAGTATATAGCTAGTGAAGGCACTACTTCTTCTCATGCTGAAATTATAAGAGAAATGATAGATCATTGGGATATAGAAAATATTTATATTGATTCTGCTGCAGCCCAAACTAAAGCTGATTTAGCTTATGATTATGATATTTTTTGTGAGAATGCAGTAAAATCTGTAAATGATGGTATTAGTTATATTCAAGTATTAGTTCAAAATGAAAATTTATTTTTTGATATAGATAATACAACAAAAACTTATGCTAGTGTAAATGGGTATAGATGGAACACTAGAGGAGAAAAATCAAAACCACTGCACGATTGGACTTCTCATTGTTGTGATGCTTTACGTTATGCTATTTATTCTTATGCAAAATCATCTTCAGTAGGTATATATGGATAAAAATAATTTAAATCACCCTAAAAGAGGCTTATTTCCTATAAGAAAAAAGCATACATCTAAAACTTTGAAAAAAGATGTTAGAGCTCTAAGAGCTAATGGGTATCCTATACGGATAGCATTACATACGTTAGAGCCTGTAAAAAAGAAAAAGTCTACTACAACTAAAATAAAAAGAGGATTAATTATAAAATCCCCTAAAAACTATACAATAAGAAAAGATACAAAATAAATTTTTGACTCTAAGCAAAATAAGATTTATAATTGGTAAAATGAAAGAATTAAAAAGACTTCCAGTTAAGTATGTGAGAGACTTTATTAAAAAAGACTATACTCACAAAGATCACTGTTTTATATGTAAAAAAGAAAAAGACTTAGAATTACATCACTTATACAGTGTTTCAGAGCTTTGGAATGAATGGTTAGAAAAAGAAAAAATTGATAACTCCATACTAGACTATGATTTAATCAAAGTTCTAAGAGTTCGTTTTTACCAAGAAAATAAGCACTTGTTAGGGCCTGATAATTTATATACTCTTTGTAAAACACATCATCAAAGACTCCACAGTATATACGGTGCTAGGTATTCTAACTGGAGATCCGGCAAAGTTAAAACTTGGCTAGAGAGTCAGAGAGTAAAATTTGGAGAACACAATGGCAGGTCCCATCAGTTGGATACGAGAAAAACTTAATCCTATTCAGCCCTATTTACGAAGTCAAGAACCTTTAGTTCAACCTGATAGTAATGTAGATTTTAGAGCTGCGTATGATCAAGTTGAAATCATACATAGATGTATAGAAATGATAGTTAATGCTGTAGTGGGCATACCATTTGCAGTAGAACCAGGTAATCAAGGTGGTCCTGTTAAAAAAGTTAGTAAACTATTAAATTCAAGACCTAATCCTTTTGAAGATAGAACCCGTTTTATGCGAAGAGCAGTAATGGATTTATTATTAGATGGCAATGCTTTCTTCTATTATGATGGTACAGATTTGTATTTGCTTCCTGCTAATGATATAGAAATAGAAACAGACTCTAAAAGATTTGTAAAAGGCTATAACTATATGTTATCAGGAGGAGAAGCCTCAAATAGTTCAGGTTTTCAACCTTATGCAAGTTCTGCTCCTTATTCTTCAGCAGGTACTGCAAAGCCCAAACAACAACAAAATATTCATTTTGACTCTACAGAAGTTATTCATGTTAAAGATGATAATGATGAAAGTATTTTTAGAGGTAAAAGCAGATTAAGATCTTTATCAGATTTAATTAATTTATACTACGCTCTATTAAAATTTCAAAGACAGTTCTTTAAGAATAACGCAATTCCTGGAGTTGTCTTAACTACTGACACTGTTCTTAGCGCAAAAGTAAAAGAACGTTTATTACAAAGCTGGAGAAATACTTACACTACTATTTTCGACGGCGCTAGAAATCCTGCCATATTGGATGGTGGATTAAAAATAGATAAATTTAGTGATATAAATTTTCAAAACTTAGATTTTGAAAACAGTGTTGAAAGATTACAACAAGATATGGCTAAAGCACTAGGAATTCCTTATACCCTACTAAAAAGTGGTAATAATGCTAACATATCTTCAAATCAAGTACTATTTTATGAGCACACTATTATTCCTATAGTAACTCAATTTACTAGTGCATTTGAACATTATTTTAATAGTGTTTCTATAAGACCCGAATTAGTATCTATTCCTGCGTTACAGCCAGATTTAAAATCTCAAGCGCAGTATTTTAGTTCGCTAGTTAATGCTGGTATAATTACACCAGATGAAGCTAGAGAAAAACTCAATTTCCCTAAATTAGGGTTAGATACTACTTCAGAAATTCGCATACCTCAGAATATTACAGGAAGTGCCACTAGTCCAGAGTTGGGCGGTAGACCTTCATCAGATGATATAGTGGATATGCCTACAACGGAGCCAACAAATGACTGATAAAAAATTTTATATCAATAGTGATAATATAGAAATTAAATCAAAAGCAGATAGTAGTAACAAACCATTTAAAATAGCTGGTTATGCTAATACTACTTCTAAAGATAGAACGGGAGATATAGTTTTATCTGAAGCTTGGGTTAAAGGAATAGAGAACTACAGAAAAAATCCTGTTTTACTCTATCAACACGATCACAGTAAACCTATTGGAAAATCTGATACCGTAAGAGTAGATAAAAAAGGTATTTTTGTAGAAGCCTCAGTTTCTAGTGCTGCAGAAAAGCTTCATGGAGTTCAATCTTTAATTGAAGATGGAGCTTTAAAAAGCTTTAGTGTAGGTTTTAGAGTAAAAGATGCAGACTATGATAGGTCTTCAGATACTTTTATGATTAAAGATTTAGAGTTATTAGAAATTAGCGTAGTAAGCGTTCCTGCTAATCAAGAATCTTTATTTAGTATCAGAAAGAGCTTTGAATCAGAAGAAAGTTTTGAGTCCTTTAAGTCTCAATTCATAAAAGAGGAGGAAGAAGTTTTGGAAGAAAAAGAAACCGAAGAAACGGCAGTTGAAGAATCCTTAGAGATTGAAGAGACTGTAATAGAAGCTTCAGTACAAGCTTCTGAGGATTCATCTATCGAAGAAAAAGAACTTGAGATAGAAGAAGAAAAAGAAGCAGTAGAAGCAGAAGGATCTTATGAAGATCCAAATACGCCAATTCCTTTCTATAATATGCTAAGCACCGAGACTGCTGAATTAGCAAACGGTGATTTTGTAAGAATGAAAGGCAATCGTTATAAAATTTCAAAAATTGCTACCGCCGAATCCCCATATTTCATATTTAAAGAAGTTGACATTAACGGGGTTTCAAGCGATAATACTATTAAGATTAATGCAGAAAATCTATCTGTAGTTAATGCTTGGGATCTTTCTACTAAATTCGATATAGAACTTATCGATCATAGTGAAAGTAAGTCTTTAACAGATAAAGACAGAGATGCTATTAAATCTGATTTCTCTGAACTTGTTAAAGCTTCCGAATTTAATCTTTTTGAATTAAAACAAGAAGAAAAAATTAAAAATAATGATCAGTATCAAACAACTCTTAATAACCTGTTAAATCTAAAAAGCATGGAATCAGGAACTTGGAGTGATACTCACTATACATTAGCAAAACGGTTTGTTAATACAATTAAAGCACTTATCAAACTTCCACAGGAAGAAGATAGAGATTTCGCACTAAAGCTATACGGTTATATTACCGAAAATAAGGAGAATAATGAGATGGCAACTCAAGATATTGGTGATCCCATCACTGTTGATACAAAAAAAGCTGCAGACACTCAGGTTGTTGAAGAGAAAAAAGTTTCTAATCACGTTTCTGAGCCAGAAGTAGCAAAACTAGTTCAAAAGACTGGTGACAAAATTATGGAAGAGTCAGAAGCTAAAATTAAAGCTAACAATGAAAACCATGAAGACTCTCGTCTAGCTGAAGAGCTTGCAGAGTTAAAAGGTCAAATGAAAGCTTATCGTGAGCAAATTGATTCCTTTACTACTAGTAAAATGGTTTATCAAGAAAACACTCGTAGAACCGAGCAGTTCTCTCAAAAAGACCTTTCTAACGCTTACTTTTTAGCAAAAGCTATGCGTAAAGATCCTTTAAGCACCAAATATGGTATGCGTATGAAAGACGTAGTACAAGGTGGTTCTGTAGATGCATTTGAAAGTGCATTCTCAACAAACGTGTATGAAGAAATGAGACAACAACTTGTTGTTGCTCCTCTTTTCAATCGTATCGAGGTAAATGCAAAACAGTTCTCAGTACCTGTTGCAAGTGAAGATACAGATGACGCAATCGCACAGTTTGAGTCTGGTACTTATGCTACCGACACTAACACCTACGTGCCTACAACAAATCAGCACGTTTTAAAGAGCGTAGAGTTAACACCTCACAAATTTATGGTAAAAACTCACATTGCAAAAGACGAAGAAGAAGATACGTTACTTCCATTAGTAGACTTTTTACGTTCAGCAGCTACACGTCGTTTAGCTCGCTTTACGGATAAAGTATTGCTTCGTGGTAACGGAGGTCTGACAGGATTCGACGCAACTGAATCTATGTCTGCTGGTGGCGCTACTGGAATCGGAGGAGTTGCTTCTCCTATCACAGGTATCGTAAACCACGCAGGAGCAGTAACTGCTCTAAACATCTACAGAGGCGTAGGGTTAACTGGAGCGTCTGCTAACACTGCAAAAGCTAATGCTGCTACTGTAGCGTCTGCTCGTGCAGCAATGGGTAAGTACGGTCTAGCAATGGGCGACCAGCTAGTACTTCTTACATCAGTAGAAGGCTATAACAGCTTTGTAACTGAGCCAGATTTCCAAACTGTTGATAAGTTCGGCCCACAAGCTACTTACTTAACAGGTTCTATCGGAGCAATCTACGGTATTCCAATTCAGATTTCTGAGTTTATTGATTCTGTATCAGGAACAGCAAACAACCGCGTACTTGCTACTATGGTTTATAAACCTGGCTTCTTGATTGGTGAGCGTCGTTCTATGGAAGTAGAAAGCGATTACTTACCAGATCGTCAAGTTACAGCACTCTACATGTCAACACGTTATGACATGAAAGCTCTTACAACAGAGGCATCAGCTGCACTCAGCTCTTCTTACGCGTATGCTGTAAACGTACTAAGTGGTGCTGAATAATCAGTAACTTCTTATAATTAAGAAGAAAAGGGGATGCGGGCTCCCAGCCCCATTCCCCTTTTTTATTTAGGAGACAATAAATGTTAGTGACTCTATTAGAAATTAAAGAGTTTTTAAAAATAAAACTAGATAATGATGCTGAAGACGGCAGACTGAGATCTATTAATTCGTATGTCTCTAGTTTAATAGAATCTTATTGTGGAAGAGCAATTTCTTCTAATAACTATACAGAATATTTTAATGGAGGAGTTTCTTCTGTATTTATTAAAAATCCTCCTATTAACTCGGTACATGAAGTCTCTCACTATACAGGTAACTCTTATACTACTTTAGGAGGTCCTGGGTCTTTAGGACAGCAAATAGAAGTAGAAGGATCTTCTCATACAGTAAATGTGTATGGTAACGCTAAAACTAGCAAAAGAGTAAAGAAGTTTGGTATTTCTAGTTTACAACTCTCTGCTACAGGAGATTATCTAAGTATTCCAAGTTCTGAAGATTTTAATTTTGGATCAGAGCCTTTTACACTAGAAGCCTATGTTCGACCTTCTACATTAAATAATTCAGTATTTATTTCCAGAAACGATGATAACGAAAACAATTGGCAGCTTTCTTATGATAGTACTGGTGGAGTATTTTTTAGTGCTAAATCTTCTAATGTGGAAACTGCTTATATTTCAGGTAATACTCTTTCTCTTAATACTTTTACTCACGTAGCTTTAGTAAAAGATGATGCAGAATTAAGATTATACCAAAACGGCACTCAAGTAGGAAGTGCTGTATCTCATTCTAATAGTATGCCTACTTTATCTTCAGCAGTAAGCATAGGACAAATATCTCAAACGGATACTAAAAATTTTACGGGATATATGGATGATGTTAAAGTTTCTTGGGCGGCAGAATATTCCTCTAATTTTAATAATTCTTTACAAGCAGCATCTTCTGACGAAAATACAAAACTATTACTTCCTTTTAATGAGGGCGCAAATAAAATAGATATTAGTGATTTTTCTAGAAAAGTAAATGAGTATATATGGTATCCTGATACTGGAGAAGTGAGTTTTGATACAGGAAGAGGAAGTGGGACTCCAAGTTTAGGATTTTTTAATCCTAGAAAATTTAATAATTTTACTAACGGTGTTAGAGTTAGTTACAATGGAGGATATAGCTCTGTACCTAATGATTTAAAACTTGCATCACTAGAAATGATTAAAATACTCTATAAAGGTAGAGAAGGTGCTAAAAGTGTTTCTTTACAAGGAGATAATTCATCTTCTCACGATTTAAGTTTAGATGGATTTCCACCTCAAGTTAGACGTGTTCTTAACTTATATAGGTTGCCTATGTAATGATTTCTGTACTTGCATTTATGGATGGAAAAAAACTAGAACAGGCAATGAAAGCTACGGGATATAGAAGTCCTTCTGTTCAAAAAGGAGTAGTAGGTGAACGAATTACTAAAGGAATTTTTAAAACTTCTAAAGAAGCTACTACACGAAGTGGAAAGGCTGATATAGTTGGAGTTCCTGTTAGAAATGTAGCTTCTGTAATTGCACAAGTAGAAGGTAAAAATTCTCCCACTATAGCTTCTTTAAACAAAATGATAAGTGAATCTATGGGAGTTGGAGAAATAGATATTGAAGCAAAAGCTACTGGAGCTCTTCTAGGAGGCTCAGGATTTAAAGGAAGTCAACGAGGAACTCTAAAAGTTACTACAGCTACTGCCTCTCTAAACCCTATAGGTCAGATAGACACAGACTATATCGAAAGACAAAGAACTCTATTGACTGAACTTGTTGAACTTGGAATGACAAATAGTAAGGAAAAAGTAGCTCGTATTAATCAACTATTTGAATCTTTAAAAATTGAAGTAGATGGTAATTATACCCAAAAAGATTTAAAAAACTTACAAGATGAAATTTATAAGGTAGTAGGAGGTAATAGAGGTAAAGCTATTATTAAAAATGCCTATAATAGAGTTATGAGTGATTCTAAGAAATTTAAAAAATTCATGGACGGTCCTTTTGGTAAATTAATTACTAATAAGGTTACAAATCTAACAGCTCAAATAAATATTAAAGATCCTTCTTCTGGTAAAACTTTAAATTTTTTTCAAACTTTTATAGGATTAAAATTTACTAATAAAGATATAACTAGAAAACAAGGTAGAGCAGGCACTTACTCTTTCTTTTTAAGTAGTTCCTTTGAAAATAAACTTTTAGAGGAAACTAGACGTAAATTAGAACAAAACGCTATAGGAGTAATTGAAGAAGATTTAGATGGAGCTTTTAGAGTAAAAGGTAGAACTACTCTAAATGCTATTTTAAAACGTCCAGAAGATTTAAAATCTATAATAAACTCTTTAACATTCTCAAACGCAACTATTAGTGTTCCTAGCGGAGGTTCCATCCCTTTAAATTTTGGAATAGATGGCACAGCTCTTCTTAATACTTTAAATAAGAGAACAGCAAAAGTATTAGCTACTAATTTAGCAATTACTTCTAAAGTTAGAAAAGGAAGATTTGCCTCTGCTGCTCAACTAACCTCCTTGCTTCAGATAGAAGTTCTTAGTAGAATGAAAAAATCAGGTAGAGCAAAACCTCCTACTCTTACTACTAGGTCTGGCAGATTTGTTGAAAATTTAGAAATAGCTCAAGTTAATTATAAAAACTCTATAATTAATTATTATTCGTTGCCTCTATATTATTCTTTAGAAGATTACGGTTACGAAGTTGAAAATTTAATTGAAGGTAGTATAAGAGATATAACACAAAAACTTTACTCTCGTCAGTTTAACCTGATACGTGCTTAAGTTTAAAAAAATTAAATTGCCGTAGTTATTTTCCTATGTTATACTCTTATAAAGTTAGGTGGAAAAATGTCTCAAAGACGAGATATAGTAAAAACATTAATTGATAATTTGATGTTAATAGATGGTACTGCCTCACCTTTTGGCGGCTATGTATTTAAAACTAGCGTACATGAAAATGTATATAGAGGCTTTAAGCCATTAGAAGAAATTAATGACTTTCCCTCAATTTATGTAGTTCCAGGAGCAGAGACTAGAGATTATAATAGTGGTGTTCTTGGAAATATTAAAATTAATTCCTTACTTCCCGTAATGTTAAGATGTTATATTTACGACGAAGAAGATGAATTAGTGAATGAACATATAAATAATATCACACAAGATATTGAACATATTATTTATAGTTTACCAACAACTAACGAAATATTAGACTTAACACTAACGTCTATAAACACAGATGAAGGACTTCTAACCCCCTATGGAATTGTAGAATTACAAGTACAAGTTCGTTATGAAGTCACCTTATAAGGAGATAATAAATGCCCAATTGCGGTCCTAATACACAAATCAACCTTCAGAGAAATACTGAAGTTTTTTGGTCAACTATTGACTTAAATGGCGGAGGCGTATCTGCTTCAATGACGCCTGATAACACTTGGAGAGTAGAAGTTTTAGCTGGTTATGCTTTTAACCAGAGTGCTACTAACCAAGATATTACTACTTTAGAATCAGGCAACACTCCTGATAGAGCTACTCAAAGATTCAATACTGCAATTAACCCTGTGGAATGGAGCATGAGCACTTATGTTCGCCCTACAGGTATGATTACTACAGATGGCGCAGATTCAGCCACTGGTAATTCTAAGCCTTTAGCAGACTGGTTCTTATGGCAATCTATGCTTTCAAATACTGCACCTGCTGCAAGCGGTGCTGAAACAAGTGCGTGGGAAAATAATGGTATTTTCCACCTTGGTCACAGAGGTTTTGCTGATAACGCGGATGTTGTAGCTGCTTCTAATGCTAACGTATCTGCACACAGCTCTAACTTCCCAACTATGAAAGAGTACTCACTGTACTTTAAAGTAGATAACGTGGTATATCAAGTTGGTCAAGCAGCAGTGAACGAAGGTTCTATTGATGCAGCTATTGATTCTATTGCAACTACTTCTTGGAGTGGTTTCGGTACTAACCTTTATGAATTAACTGGTGCTACAAGAGATGAAGCTATTTCAGTATTCGGAGGAACCTTAAACAGCGGATCTACTGCAGCAGCTAATAGCTCTACTACGGTAGGTGGTTCAGATACTCAATCTTACCACCCATTTGGTATTTCTAAAGTAGCTGGCAGTGATGTAACATCAGCCTTTATCAAGAACAGACTAAGTTCTATTGCAGTTACTTCTTCTGCTTCTGGAGAGTCAAAAGCGTATACGTTCCCTGTTACTGGTTTAAGTTGGGGATACAACAACAACGCTTCTTATCTAACTCCAGAAGAATTAGCTTCCTTGAACTCTCCAATCGGTCAGTTTACAGGTTCTAAAACAGTGACAGGTAACTTTACTGCATACTTACGTGCAGGAGCAAACCAGTCAGCTGAGTTCTTGAAAGACATTGTTGCAAATTCTTCAGTTAAAACAACAGGTGCAAGCGCTAACTTACAAATTGGTGGCACAACAGCTCCATATGTAGCTATTAATATGCCATCTGTTCAGTTTGACTTCCCATCGCATTCAATTGATGATGTTGTGGGTATTACAGTTGACTTCTTAGCACAAGAAACTGATGCTACTTGTGGTGATGAATTCACAATGTTTGTTAGCTCAACTAGCTAATAACTAATAAAAATTCATGATAGTTGAGGGGTTCATGAATTTATTATCACTAGGAGACAGCTATTCTTAGCAAGCAACAAATAACCCCTCACTTGTTGTACGTTAGATCGAATAGCTGTCTCTTTTTAACTTAATATAGAGGGGAAAAATCCTATGAGTATGATTAAAAACTTAATGATTAACGAAAAAGTTGTGGAAGTAGAATTTCCAGATAGTGACAACTTCTTTGTTAGCTTAACTTATTTAAACAGAGAAAAATTAACTAAAATTAGAAATAGATCTTTAACTATTAAATTTAACAAACGTTCTCGCCAAAGAGAGGAAGAAGTAGATAACGAAAAGTTCCTCGAAGAGTACGCTAGAGAAGTTGTTAGAGGTTGGAGAGGTCTTACAATCAGAGAATTAGCAAGACTAATGCCTATTGAAACTTCAGGGGCTAATTTGGATCAAGAAGTTCCTTATTCAGAAGAAGACGCATTAGAGCTATTAAGAAACTCTACTATCTTTGATCAATTTATCACAGATTGTCAGAACGATTTTGAAGTCTTTGAGAAAGAAAAAACGGACTCACAAGTAAAAAACTAAGACGTTACATATCAGAAACATTGCAAACTGGTGGGATAACCAAAGAGCAATATTTTATGATGTGTGAGCAAATGGGGACTACGCCTATAGAGTCAGAAATACCTATAGACTATTCAGATTTAGCTTATGAGAGTCAAATTGCATTAGCAATATTTAATCTTTTACCTGATAGTGTTGCTGGTATGAGTGGCACATGGTTAGGAAAAGATTATTCTGGTCTTAGAACATTTATGGACATTCACGAAGTTCAAGATGAAATGTTGTTTTTAACTTTATTATCAGTGTTAGTTCAAGAAACTTCTGAACACTATTCTAGAAAACAAAAAGAACAACAGCAAAAATCTAAAAGTAAAGGTAGAAAATGATTGGCAGGCAATATAAATACTAACATTAATCTTAATGTTAAATCCACTGGTACAAAGCGAGCAACTAAAGATATTACTGCTTTAAATGCTGCTCTTCGTAAAATTGGTGCGTCTGCCGACTCTAGCGCTAAGGGTTCTGATAGATTAAATAGAAATACAACTAGATTAGGGCAGTCTTCTGCATCCGCAGGAAGACAGTTCTCCGCACAAGCCGCAGGACTTGGTGGGCTCGTAGGAGCCTATGCAGGTGCTGCGGCTACTGTTTTTGCATTACAACAAGCTTTTTCAGCATTAAATAGAGCTGCACAAGTTGAGAACATTATTAGAGGAACTCAAACTCTTGCCGCTAAAGTAGGTGAGAATGGAACTCAAATTCTTAGAACTCTACAAGATATAACACAAGGGCAAATATCTTTAGGAGAAGTAGCAGAGAAGACTAACCTTGCTCTTTCTACAGGATTCAACACTAAACAAATTCAAGAACTTGGTAATATTTCTACTAAGGTATCTATTGCGTTAGGTAGAAACTTATCAGATGCTTTTGAAAGACTTACTAGAGGTGCAGCAAAGCTTGAGCCTGAACTTTTAGACGAACTAGGTATCTTTACAAAACTTGATCCTGCAACCAGAAAGTACGCTAAAGAGATAGGAAAGGCAGCAAGTGATCTTACAGAGTTTGAACGTAGACAAGCTTTTGTTAATGCAATTATCGAAGAAGGCAATAGAAAATTTAGTGAAATCGATACTAGTGTGCCTTCTGCACAAAAAAGTTTAAATCGATTAAGTGCTACGTTACAAGACTTAGGACACAATATAGGATTTTTACTAGCGGAAGAACTTACTCCTTTAATAGACTTTTTTACTAAAGATATGACTGGGGCTGTGTCTGTATTTGCTTTTGTTGCTAGACAAGCTGCAGCTTCTGGATTAATGGCTATCAGTGCAGGGTTTGACTCTCTAGCTGCAAGAGGAGAAAACTTTGCTAAAAAGTTTGGCGATTCTTCAAAAGTTGTAAATGCTTCTGCTCAAGGTATGAAAGATTTTCAAACAACTATTAAAGGTATTGCTCCTGCTTTAAGACCTGCAACAGATGAAATAAGTAATCAAGCTAAAAGTTTAAATACTTTAGCTGCCTCAGGCAATTTAGGTGCAGAAAGTTTATTAAAATATAGAGATGCTCAAAAAGCTCAATTAACTTCTTTACAAAAAACACAAGCTAACCTGCTTAAGCAATCAGACTCTCTACGTTCAAAAATTCAATCAGGACAGAAATTATCTGCTCCAGATGCAAAAGCTTTTGTCGAATATGAAAGACAAATTAAAGCCATTAATAATGACTTAACTGTTCAAGCCCAAAGAGTTAGCGCTGCTAATGCTGCACTATCTACACAAACCACAAGATTAAAAGTTGCTTCTGTAGCAGCAAGAACTTTTGGAGGTGCTGTAAAATTTGCTTCTGCAGCAGTTAGTACTCTTTTTAGAGCATTAAATGTTTTTTTACTAGCCTTGGCTTTTGGTCCTATTATATTAGAAATACTAGGTAAAATAGATTTGTTTAATCGTGCGATAGAAGCTCTTAAGGAAAATTTTCTTTCTGTCAGACAAAGATCTAAAGACTTAGAAATGGGTATTAGATCTTTAGCCACTAGTTCTGCGGTAGATATAGACACAATAAATGATAAGTTTCGTAGTCTTGGTCTTACTGCTAGAGAAGTAGCAGACAATACTGCTGAAGCTTTTGCAAAAGTACAAGAGGCACTAACAAAAGCTGGAGGAAAATTAGACGAGATTGCTGGGAGCTCTCTTGGAGGTGACGCGATTGCAGCGGGGGTTGGAGGAACTGTTCTAGGAGGATTAGCTGCAGGAGCAGCAGTATTAACTGGAACCATTGCAGCAGGCACAGCAGCAGCAGTTGTTGGTGGAGCTGCGGCATTAGAAGTATTGGCTGGCGCAGTATTTGATTACGACTCTAAAGTTAAAGGATTAGTAAATTCTGTAGCCGAATATTTCTTTGGAGTTTCAAATGCTGTAGAGGACATGGATGTTGCTATAAGAAAACTAGGTAATGACATTGATGCTCTACAAGAACAATTTAATAATACAGGCGATTTAAATTTATTACAACAAATTGAAGTTCTCAAAGGTTTTGAAAGAGCTTTAGCTAGCACTACAGCCGCACAAGTAGAGTTTGTAGGAACATTAGCTAGAATTTCAGGACAAAGTGGTCAAACTATTCAAGGTCTAACAGAACTAAATGACAAGAGTGCTGATTTAGCCTTAACTTTTAATAAAGTTGCAGGTTCTAGTGATGATCTTATAGCTAGTATAGGAGGAGTAGATGTAGGAGTCTCTATGGCAGGAGGCAGATTTAGGCTACTTAATGCGGCTGCAGCAGCAGCTATTCCTAATGTTGTAGGATTTGTAACAGCATTAACTAATTCAGATAAAGTTTTATCAGATAATTCTACAGGACTAGAAGAGTTTGTTACTTCTATAGAGTCTTTAAAAACTGCACAAAGCAATTTACAAAATTTTATAGAATCAGGCACAACATCTCTAGAAAATTATGGTAAGGTAATTGACGAACTTTTCACACAGTTAACCTCAGACCCTGGTAATGAGGCCTTACGAGATACTCTTAGTCGAACAATACAAGATAGAAATGAATTACAAACAGTGTTGAGCCAATCTACTGCTCTGCTTAATCAGCAGAAAACAGCTGTAGAAAGCTTAAGTACTGGATATGATGAAGCGGCAAAAACTTTAGCACATTTGAATAATATTCAAAAAGAGTTTAAAAGTGCCGCAGATCAGATGATAAATGCTGATTTAAAAGGATTTTTTGTAGAAACGGCTAATGGAATAGAAGTAGCAGCTACTCCTATGCAAAGAACCATTAATCAAATAAATGTGTTAAAAGGTCAGTTGAATGAGTTAAGTAGTTTACAAAATAAATTTAGAAATCTTGCTGCTGAAGGTCTTGGAACTTTTGATGAAGAAACTAATATATTTACTCCTACTGATCAAGCATTAACCTCTATGAAAGAGTTAGGATTAGAACAAAAAACTCTTACTGAACTTGTAAAAAATAGAGAATTTATCGAAAAAGCAATTTTAGGTATTTTATACCAGCAAGTACAGGCTATTAGAGATCAAGAAAAAGAACTTAATAAGCTACTTAAAAAAGCTATTCAAGAAAATACTCAAGCTCGACTACAAGCAGAAATAGCTATTGCTAAAGCTCAACTAGCCGCAGACAGAGCTGAGATGCAACAAGAATTAAAGCTAATGGGTATGAAAGCTAATAATAGGCAGCTACAACTTAAAGCAGATATAACAAGACTTAGAACTACTAAAGAAGTATTAGAGATAGAACAAGGAGTATTTGATGCTCGTAAAGAGTCCTTAAATCTGGAAACTAGCATAGCAAATGCTAGAGTAGAGGGAGTAAAACAAGAACTCAGATTTCAAAAAGATATAATATCTCTTGCAAGAGATGCTTTAGATGAAGAACTTACTATTTTTGACGAAAAAACTATTGATATATTAAATATGATAGCTGATCTAGGCGATATTGCTTTAGATGTTAAAGTAGGAGATCAGGATAAATTAATTGCTGAAAATAATGCTAAAAATGTAGATGCTCTTTATGATCTTGACAGACAAAAAATAGATTTTCAAGAACAAATATTTGCCGCAGAAGTAGCTCTTGCAGAGGCAGAAATGAGCGCAAGAGAGGAAGATCTAAAAGCAAGAAAAGAAATAGCTCTCTTCCAAGCTCGTGGGGAGCTTAGTATATTAGAACAAGAGAAAGCTCTGTCTGCTAAAGAACAAGAATTAATGTCTGCCCAACAACATGCTGCAAGAGAAAATTTAGAAATGACTCAGCAGGAGCAGCGAGAAAGATTTAAAGACGTACAAAACATGAGAGACGCCATGCTAGAACATGTTGGGGGCATGAGTGAAAAATTTAATGCTCATATAACTGGTTTAGCAGAAGTTTTGAAGAATGGAGTAGCAATAACAACAGCTGGAGGCGCAGGTCCCACCGGTGGAGGCGGCGTAAACGAATCGGAGCTGACTGCTGCAGCAGCAGCAGGAGCACCAAAAGCTGACTTGATACTTACAGCTGACGAAGGTAAAGTTGATCCAAGACTTCAATCAGCGGTCACCCAAGTAACAAAATCATTAGATAACACTGCAGCTGCTGCAGACAATCTTGGTACTCGTCTTGAACATAGCGGTAGCACTTTAGACCAGATCCAAACATTAGAGGCAGATACCCTAAATCAAGATCACAATGCAGCGCTTGCAGTAGCGGCAATAGAGTCTAAAGCTGCAGAGACTGCTATTAAAAATAAGAAAGAAGAAATTTCACTTTTAGGTAAACAGTTTAAGTTTGAAAAAGATATTTTAAATGCTGAAAGATCAGGAATGGTACAAAAATTTGCAGCACAAAGTGAATTAAATGATTTACAACTTAAAAATCTAGATCAACAAGCTGAACTTACAAAAATACAAGGCGATAATGCAAAAAAAGCTGCTGATATGGAGCGTTTTAGACAGCAGCAAGCACTTATTCAAAAATCCTTTCAAACTATTGCTGCTTCAGGCATGTTAATACAAGAGATGACTACGGGCAAAATTCAAAAAGAAATAGAAACCGCAGCAGAGCAGCTAGAACAAGCAAAAGTAAAAGAAGCTCAAGCATTAGAAAAATTAAAAAATTTAAGAGATCAAGAAAGATCAGCATTAGACGCTACTGTAGAAGTATTAGAGCGTCGTAGAGATTTAGAAAGAGACTTAATAGACTCTGTTAGACAATTAGATGCTTCTTCTTACATTAGAACGCAAGAAGAGTTTGCTAAGAGTTTTACTACTTTAGATGAAAAAGCAGATTCTTTAAAAGAAGCCTCTGTTGCTAGAGCCGTAGCCGAAGCTGATTTAGCCATTGCTACTTTAGAAACTACTATTGCTATTAATAACCACGAACAAGCATTAGCAGATTTAGCGGATGCAGAAGATTCTATAGCTTACAAAATTTCAGAACATATGATTAAATTAGGCAAACTAGGAAACTCTATGTCTGCCATAACAAGTCTTACTACCGGTCTCGCAAACGCTTTTTCTTCGATGGGTAATTTAATGGGGGCTATGCAAAATCCCGTAGGAATGGTAGCTAACCCTGTAGTAGATGCTATAAAAGGTCTTGGAGGAATTCTTATCAGCGGCTTTAAGACGACCACCTCTATGGAAAATGGAACTGCCCTACAAGGAATAATAGAAGATACTGGAAACATTATTTCTTCTTCTATTCGCACATTGAGAGGGTTTGAAAGATTTGGCGCTATTAGTCCTGGTGCTGAAATTGCTATAGCCGATAAGTTAGCTCAAAAAGAAGATGTAGGAATTTTAGATTTAGCAGGCGCTTCTTTTGCTAAGTCTTTGACCCCTGTTGTATCAGGGTTTCTAAAAGACGGATTATCTGCTTTAATAAACTTTGCTTCTCCTATAGGGTCTATGCTGGGTACGGCACTAGACTTTTTTACTGGAGGAGCGTTAGGAGATATAGTAGGTAAAGCGTTAAGCTGGATTGAAAAACAATTTGCAGGTAGAACGTGGAGCAGCTCTACCACTGACTTAGCTACTGGAGATACTACTACAAGGGGTAAGTATGGTAGCCAGTTTAATCAAGTTAGTGAGTCTGTATTTAAACTTAATAATGCCTTAGAAGCTGTTGTAGGTCAAGATACTCGTTTTACAAGTGCTAAGGCTAGTTTTGTAGAAAGAGGTGGGGATGTAAAACAAAAAGACTTACGTATTTCAGGAGGAGGCGCAGCTTCTCAAGTTGTTCAAGTAGGTAAGGACGCAGAAAAATTTGGAAAAGACGTATTTGAAGCTTTAATAAAAGGATTTGATCCTGACTCTTTAAGCCAAGATCTTAAAGACGCCATAGCTAATATTAACTTTAATGATGCAGTAGAAGAGAATTTAAAGAAGTTAAATTTTGCTAGAGGTTTTGATGATTTAATTACCCAACTTGAAGTAGTAGTAGGAAATTTTGATAGTGCTGTAGATTATGCAGATACTTTATATGATAGAGTAGTAGCCTCTAGTAAGGCTGTGGCAGAAGGTGCCCTTCAAGAAGCTTTTGATCTTATTGAAGAAGCATCAAAGGTATTTGGAGAAACTTCTACTCAAGTAGACAGGGCTAGAGACGCTACTCAAAACTTAGTTCTTTCTTACGCAGGTCTGAATATAGCACAAGACGGAACAGTAAGACTTTTAGACGAACAAGCTTTTATGCTTTCTAATATGGAGATGGCCTTTATATCTGCTAGAGCAGAAACAGAAGCCTTTGCCGACTCTTTAATAGCTTCTGGAATTGAAGCTGAAGAAGCCGCCCGTATCATAGAAGAAGGAACTATATTAAAATTAAAAAAACTAGCTACTGATTTTGGAGAGGCTATAACTGATGCTACTAGATTTGGTGGAGCATTAGAAACTGATGTGATAGACTCTTTAGAAAACGTTTTACGATATCAACGAGAAATAGTAAGAGATGCGGCTTTTATTCAAGAAGAATTAGGTAATGGGTATGACTTTATTAAAGAAGCAGAACAAGCTTTAGCTATTCAAAGAGACAAAATAATTAGAGAGGCTACTGATGTAGAACTTAGAGCTTTAAGTGAATTATCAAGTGCTGGACAAGAATTTAGTAACGCAGCTATGAAGGCTGCAGCAGATGCTGAATTAACTAGACGCGTTATGAATAATATATTTGACGGAGCTAAACAACTTACTCAAGCACAAAGAGGCTCTAGAAACGTTCGTAGAGGGTTAGCTTTTGCTACTGGAGGATTTGTACCTGGGACTCCCGAACAACAAAATAAAGATTCAGTGCCTGCACTACTAATGCCTGGTGAATTTGTAATTAATAAAGAAGCAGTAGATAACGTAGGACTAGGAGTGCTAGCGGGTATCAACGAAGGAAGAGTTCAAAAACTAGCAAGCGGTACTGATCCTAATGCTGCTCCTGTTACAGGGGTAATCGCTCCTGATAAATTAGAACAGTTTGGAGGAGCAGGAGCTACTATTGCTTTATCTCCAGAATTGCAAGAAGCGTTTAAAAAATTTAGCCAAGACGTAACCTTGACTTTAGAAACTTATGAAGCTAGAGAAATTGTAGCACAAAGTAATAATGAGTTATTTGAGCAGTACATACAATTACAACAAGATTCAGGAGCGGCGTCCCAGGCGGTTGTCGCTCTAAATGTTGTATTAGGTGAGATGCAAAAAGGAGCGACTAATGTTGCTCTTGCAACTTTTGATATGGCGGCTGGACTAACTACAGCTACTACTGCTACAGAAGCTTTAAATATGATGCTTGCTGAAAATACCGCAAAACAAGTTATGGCTAGTGCTAGTATTAATTTTAGTGATGAAAGTGTGTCTAGTCTTTCTGATAGCTTAGAGTCTTTTTATTACAATGTTGAAACTTCTGCAGTTACTGCCAACGACCTACAAGCAGCTATAAGTGAAATGAATATTGCATTGTCTCAAGGAGCTATTACAGGAGAGTCTTATGGTTCTGTATTAGACGATCTTACTTCTGATTTTGATACTGCCATTGCTCAAATGAAAGAATATCAATCTTTCTTTTTAGATTTACAAGACACAGCTTTAGATCCTTCAGGCATAATTGCCGCTACTAGACAAATAGTTTATGCTTTTGAAGATGGTATGGATACTATAGATGATGCAGTAGAGGATGGATTTATAGACGCTATAGAAGGTGCTGAAGCCTATAAAAGAGTATTTACGGTATTTGAACAAGAAAGAAAAGATTTAGTTAAAGAGGCTAGTGAAGAGCAGCTTAAAGTTATTAAAAGTGCTACTGATGCTATAGTAGATGCAACTGTTCAAGGATATGCTCAAGTAGAATTAGCAGCTAGACAAATTGTTGTAGTATCTAAATCTTTTGGAGATTTTGAACAAAGTCTCGTGGGTTTTTATAATGCTTTAGTTTCTGGTTCTGGAGAAGTTGCTAAAACTCTTAGTGCTTCTGTAGTTAGTGACTTTCAAAATATAGGATTTGAAGATATTAGTCTTCTTTCAGGAAATTTTGTAGATACTTTATCAGATTTTGGAGTAAAAGCAAAGTCTGGACAAGCAGGTATTGCAGATCTTTCTACCGCCATAGGTGAACTTAATTATCAACTAGTAGATTCAGAAGATATAAATATGGAGCAATATGCTCAAGGATTTTCATTTTTACAGTCGTCTTTTACTGATTTCTTAGACTTATTTAGTAATCTAAGATCGGCATTTTCAGACGCTCAAAACGAAATGGATAGTTTTAAAGATTCTTTAAATGAGTCTTTCAAATCTATCGCTGTTGAGTTAGAAGATCTACTTAAATCTCTTGTAGAGACATATAAAGGCTCTGTGGCTGATGTAAAAAGTATGTACCAAGACGCTGTAGCACAGCAAACAGATGCAGAAGAAACACTGTACAACACTTTGTTCTCAGCACAACAAGCGTTTGTAGATGCTGGAGGATACCTTGATGGTCATATATCTAGAATTGATGATATTGTAAATGAACTAGATCCTCAATACAAAGGTTATTCTGGTTTAGATCAATATTTAAAACAACTTCAAATAGACGTAACAGAAGGCTTAGTAGCTTTAGGAGATATAGATACAGTACAGCCTTTATCTTCACTTCAAGATAATTTAGCTAATAGTTTAGCAGAATTAACAGCATTAGAAGCTTTACCCGACTCTGCTGATAAGTTTGTAAAAATTAGTAGAAAACTTTCTGAAATAGATGATATTAACAATCAGATAGAGGGATCAGGAAGAACAGAAGTTAAAGACCCTGCAGATTTACAAAAGGCTACTTTAGACTTATTAAAAATTCAAGAAGAACTTAATTTTAATAATCTAGATGCAGGTCTTAAAGATATAGATTTAACTATTACAGAAGTAGCTCAAGATTTAGTGTCTAGAGCTTTGACTGCTAGAGATGCGTTTAATGAAGCTAATGTACTTTTTGATGACTTTAATACTGCACTAACTAATAATTTTACTCCTGGATTAGTTGATTCTGTTACCGCTATAGACGATACTAGTTTAAGTGTAACTAAATTTATAGACGAAATGACTAAAGCAAATCAAGCATTTGCAGATATTCAAACAGCAATAGCAGATGTTAATGCTACAGGAGTACAAGAGATAATAGATGTGTTGGATATTATTAATAATCCTACAGATCAAGTAACTATAGATGTTTCAGACAATACTCCTTCTCAATTGTCAGAACTAGCAGGAGTGCTAACTAATTTTGAAAATATAATAAACGCAAAAGTAGCTTATGAAAATCTTTATGGCTCTATCTCAGCAGTAACTCCTGTTTTACCTATAGATGAATTTAATAAATTAAATACAGAACTCACAGACTTAGAAGCTACTTTAACTGGCTTACTTGGTGTTATGGGTAATAACAACATAGCAGATATAGATAAAACTTTTGAAGCTTTTATAGTTGATGCAATCGCATTACTTCAAAACCCTTTAACTATAAGCAATCAAGCAACTAGTGGTTCTACAACAAGCATAGTAGGTACAGTAACGGGAGGAGGTTCTCAGCCTTCTGGTGTTCTACAAGCTAATAACCCATTAATAACTGCTCAAAATGCAATTTTACAAGATATTTTATCTAAAGGGCTAGGTGTTTCTAGTCCTGGTTATCTATTCTATACAAACCAACTCTTAGAGCAGATTAGAACTGTATTAGAAGACACACTCCTTTTCCAAGGAGGAGTCTTACCTACTTATGCGGCCATAGTATCTAACTTTACTGGAGGAAATGCTTCTACAACAACCGGAGGAGGAGCTACTACAGGAGGAGGCACCGGCCTTACTCCTAATGTAACTCCTATTGTTACTTCTGGATTAGATATTCTAGGCACTGCAGGTCAGCTATTCCAAGTTGGAGAGCCTATAACAAAACCTGCAGATTATTTTTATATTGTAACTCCTAAAGTAGTAAGTATCGATCATTTCTATCTAGTAGAGCCTATTGAAATTGACTATTCTTTCTTCTTTGATATAGTTCCTGTATCTGTTACTTCGTTAGATGTAGGAGGCGGTCCTTATCTATTTAATATTTCTCCTATAGATACTCAATTTGATGAATGGTTTAATGACTATACAAAAATAGATACTCAATTTGATGAATGGTTTAATGAATATACAACAATAGATACTAAATTTAATGATTGGCTTACTATTGTCGAAGAAGAAACTGGATTTTTTGATTGGATCAATATAACTAAAACCAGTGCTAATTATCAAACTTTCTTTAATTCTCCTGATAAAACTAACCATTCGATTGATACATGGTATAATTTACCTACTAAAAGTGATCATACAGCTCAGATGTGGTATAATGCAGCTACTAAATTAGATACAGACTATCAGGATTGGTTTAAAATAGGTAAAGTAGCAGTTAAGTACTCTGACTTCTTTGATCCTGAAGATAAAATAACTCTTACAGATCATATTGATCCAGTTACTGTAAAGACTGATAAACTAATAACTATCAGTAAAGTTACTAAAGACGCGGAAGATTTTTATCAACTAGATATAATAGAAACGGATGCAGACTATTTCTTCCTTACAAAAGCTAAAGAGGTTGATTATACAACTTTCTTTAAACTTGTATCTAAAAGTATAGATGAGTTTATTGAAATAACTAAAGCAACTAAAAGCGCTTTAGAACTATTTACCATTAGCAAAGACACTGTTATGGGCCTTGAATTAATAGATATAACTCCTGATGATGTATATGCTTCGCAGTTAATTACAATTGATCCTACTTCTAAAATCAAACCTAAAGCTAGTGATGTTTTCCAAATGCCTACAGAAAAAATGGCTATGGAATTAGGAGATATTTTTAGTAATTTTGCTAGTGGAGAGTTTGATTGGACTAAAGCTATAGTTAGCGTAGCACAAGTTATAGATGTAGATAGACTAGAAGAGGGCTTAGCAAATAAAGCAGTACTTGAAACAGGGCATATTTTTGAAAACTTTGATGGTGATAAATTTACTCTAGATACAATGAGATTAACATATGAAGATATGTTTAGCATAGACTTAACTGACATTGATTACAAAACCTTCTTTAAACTTCCTGCCGTTAGCGACAAAGAAAGTATGAAATGGGATACCTGGTTTACCATAGATCCAGACGATAAAATAAAAGGAAAAGAGCTATTCGCCTTAGTAGCTCCAGAACCCGTTTCTGCAGATGCTTTATATACAATAAAAAAGATGGAGGTAGATGGCAGTAGTCTGTTTAAACTTTCTGGAACTCCACAAACTATCGATGCTAATAATCTTTATATAGTAAATAAAGTAACAAAAGAGGCTACTGATCTTTTTAAAATTGATAATGTTGAAGTCGAAGGATCAGATTTAATTGACTTAAGTCATTTAGATGAAAATAGATATATAGCTAAAGCAGCTGACGTTCTGAAGATAGATGGAAAACTATTTTTCCACGCAGGAAATCATTTAAGTTTAGGTAGCTCACAATATACAATCGATGCGGGTAAAGCTTTTAAAATAGAAGCAGTAGACAAATCAGGGTCAGATTTTTATACGCTCGGTGATCCTTCCAGTAAGTCTGGAGCTTCTTTCTTTACCCCTACTAAAAGCGCTATAAAAGGAGCTAATTTCTGGAGTGTTGAGAAATCACAAATTTCAGCAGGAGATTTATATGATGTAAGTGCTGTACAAATAGATGTAGGCGGGACTTTTGAAACAGAAATGACAAATGTTGTAGATGCTATAGTCAACCAAGATGATTTTCTTAAAAATGCTCAAGATCATCTTCAAAATATAGCTGGCTACGCTAAAGTATCTAGTGAAAAATTAACAAATATGGAAGCTGCAGCAAAAAGTTTTTATGAGGCTGAACTAAAAAATACTGCGTATATAAAAGATATAATTACCTCTTTAGGAGACTTAGCAGGTATTAAGGCTAATACTGCAGATATTAAAACAAATACTTCTGTAAATGTTGACAAACTCACAAAGATTGAATCAAACACTGACAATGTAGAAGATCAATTAGATCATCTTTCTGAAGACTCAGACCATCTTTCCGAAAATTTAGATGCTATTAATACTCTTCTTACTGATAGTTTAGCAGAACTTAAAACTTTGAATGGTTATGCTTTATACCTTCCTGGTATATTTGAAGAGCTAGAATATGCTAATGATGAATATCTAAAATCTATAAAATCTGAATTAGAATTTATGCACACAGATTTAAATAATATGGTAGTATATTTAGAAACTATAGCTACTAACAGTGCATACTTAAAAACTATGGATGAGGATACTTCTTCCATATCTACTGCTTTCGACAACAAAGTTTCTCATCTTTCTGACAACTTAGATCATCTTTCTAATAATTTAGATAGTATTATAACAAATACAGAAAAAAACAGAATACGTTATAAGTATAAGAACGCTGAAGAAATAACCTTAGCAACAGGGGGTCCTGTTATAGGGCCTGGCACTTCTACTAGTGACTCAATTCCTGCTAGACTATCAAATGGAGAGTACGTAATTAAAGCTAACTCTGCTAAAAACTTAGGAAGAGATGTATTAGATACTCTTAATGCTACAGGGTCTATAGCTTCATTAGGTAGAAACGGAGATACACAGTTAGCACATATTAATTCTCTAGAGGCTAGTCTGTTAAAATCTATGGGGGGAGCAGGCTCTAAAAATCCTTTAACAGGCCTTAAAGAGTTTTTCTTTGATGGTAGACCTCCAGAAGCAGATCCTGAACCAGTGACTGCTTTAAAAAACTCTCAAGTTAATTATCTTGATTTATGGTCGGGTAAAAGAGACGGGTATCCTCAGTTCTTATGGGGTGATTACATTTCTAGTTACAGTGGAGGTTATGATGCAAACCCGCAAATAGGCCACGCAGTCACTGATCTTATTAAAAGTGCAAACTATGCAAAAGGTGGTAATTTAAAGTTTGTACATAAGAACTGGGGTAGAATAGGAGACCTTCCTTATGGGCAATACGGTAATTATAGAGATAGGTACTCAGATTTTGGTTACGACTGGAATAGTTGGAATAATAGTGTAAATGCAACAGGTTTTGGAAACCCTAAAAGTTTAGAGGCTACATACGGAAGAAATGATTGGGACTTTTTAGCTCATCGTATTTGGAAAACTTGGGGAGTAAAGGCGGATAATATTACTTCAGAAGGCAGAGATCTTGCAGAAGAGTTTGGTATTCCTGGTTTTGCAGCAGGAGGATTGATTTCAGGTCCCGGAACAGGATTAAGTGATTCTATTATGGCAATGCTTTCTGACGGAGAGTATATTGTTAGAAATTCAGCTGTTGACAACGTGGGGGTAAATACTTTAGACTATATAAATAATACAGGGCAACTTCCACAAGGAGATACTAATGTTGAAGTAAATATTACTAATAACGGCTCTCCAGTAGATGTTGAGACAGAGCCAAAAGTTAGTATGATTGATGGTAAAATAGTAGTAGATGTAGTACTTAAAGATTTAAGAACTAACGGACCTATTAAAAAGAGTATTAAAAAAATAAAGTAGAGTAATATGACAACATACACATATCCAGATGACGCATCAATGATAGATAGAAAACCAGACAGGGGCTATAGTATTACTAGAGCCCCTAAAAATGTTACTTTTAGTTCTATTTTAGGCTACGAAAAAAGAAAAAGGTTATCTAGAAAAGTACTTAGAACTTTTTCTTTTAGCTATACAAATATTAGTAAAACTAGAAAAGATAATATAGAAGCATTTTATTTAGACAGAGGAGGAGATTTTGAAACGTTTAAGTTAGACTTAGCACATTTTGGTCTTTCAGGAACAGCAAATGTTAAATTTTCAGAATCTTTAAATATAAACCATGTAATTTCTGGAGATAATACTGATATTTATAATGTAACTCTAGTACTCATAGAGGTAGCGTAATGTCTTCTCGTGCGTATGATTTTATACTACAAGTTACAAATCCTAGTGCTTTTTATGTAGGAAATTCTGTTATAGGATCTACGTCTTTGTCTTTTGGGGAAGTTGTAGGCATAGATGGCGCAAATTTAAAAGTAAAAGTAGCAAACGCTAGGCACTATTTTGTACATAATGAAAGTTTAGTAGCTTATTCTACAGTTAACTCTGTTGTTAATACTTCTGTTAGCTACTCTGTAACGGGTACGGATAGTGTTTTTGCTCTACCTTCTACTCCTAATCATAAAGCTGAAATTCAAGTATATGTTGATAATGTTTATGTAGACTCAAGTAAGTATGTATGGCCTAGTACAACTTTAAATGAAGGAGGCATCGACTTTAAAGACGTAGATATTATAACTTTTCCTGCGGCTAACGATCGAGCTATTGCAAATACTGTTACTTTTCCTACTCAAGATATTAGTCTTTTAGAAATAAAAGTAAAAACAGGTGATATAGATGCTTTATCTTTTATAGGTGCTGATACTAGCGCTAGTCAGATACAAGCAGCCTCTAGTACTATAAATAATGTTTTTCCTTCTAATTACTTAGTTCATAGAAACGCTTTTGAAGAAGAGCCTGTAGTTAGACTATACTCTATATACTATCCTGGGGAGTGGTATCCTGCTGATGAAAATGGAAACCCTAAAAACTCTTTAAGCAATCCTATAGGAATTCCGTGGCCCTACAAGTTTCCTCTTAGATACGCAGAAATAATAGGAGAAGATTTTTCAATAGAAGACTACAGTATTACACATCAAAGTAATAACTATGTAGCCTTTCCTATAAACTACCCTGGAATTTCTATTAGTTCAGATGGTTCTGTAGGAGAGTTAGATTTAGAGATAAGTGCTATAGACTTATTTTTACCTACAATAGTAGAAGATCCTAATTTAGTAGGATATAATAATACTTCTGCAATATCTGCCTCTGTTAATGGATCTTTTAGAGGTAATATTGATCCTCGTACTGTTCCTTCTTCATCAGAATATGACTCGGCTGTAGCAGACACTAGAGGAGAGACTCAACCTTATGATTACTTAACTACTACTGCTTTAGGAGAAGAATGGGTATCTCTAAAACCTGATAGTAGAGACCTATTAGGGGCAGTAGTAGAGGTAAGAAGTTTTTATGCTTCTTCTTTAGAATTTTGGCCAGAATATTCAATAATTCAATACTATAATGGAAATTTTTTAAAACTTGAATCTACAGCTCCTTACAGAGTAGGAGATACAGTAAATAGCAACGTAAATAGCTCTACAGCAACTATTGTTGCTGTTCATAGTAATAATTTTATAGAATTAAACCAAGCCCCTACTTTGCCTTTTAATGTTGGGCACAAACTTTTAATCCATAATGAAAGATACGATCCTGACGCTTATGTAGAACGAGTTTTTACTATTAACAAACTAAACTCTTACAATGATTCTTCTGTAAGTTTTAATTTAGGTAATAGAACTACCAACTTACTAAAAGAAGTGCCTAGACGAAAATTTTATAGAAACACTTGTCCTTGGTTGTATAAAGGACCAGAATGTAAATATCCTGCATTAGGAGTAGGAGTAATAGAAGGTTCAGTTCCTCCTAAAACTGCAAATGGAATGTTTACTGCTAATAATGCTTCAACTAGTGACGGAAATGCAGATAAATGTTCTAAGAGTGTAGCCGCTTGTAGATTAAGAAACAACTTAGTAAACTGGGGAGGGTTTCCAGGTGTTAGAAACCGACTTTAATTCTCTACTAGTTTCTATGGGAAA
>Ga0181568_10000454_pt1 | contig 36445 bp, 33 predicted proteins | sample 101ome_20_FD_133758 | JGI IMG/M metagenome (GOLD analysis project Ga0181568, IMG submission 133758) | Coastal salt marsh microbial communities from the Groves Creek Marsh, Skidaway Island, Georgia - 101404AT metaG (megahit assembly) | ecosystem: Environmental > Aquatic > Marine > Intertidal...
GAATTATCAGTTACAGTTACTTCAGGAAGCGTGTATGTACTTCCTACCTCAACAGTAACTGATGTGCCGCCAGCAATTGTAATTACTGGTCCAGTAGTATCAACAACATTAACTGTTCTAGTATCTGAAGTGGAATTTCCTGAAGCATCTGTTGCTGTGTAAGTAAGTGTGTAAGAGCCTATAGTAGTAGTATCTACAGTACCTGAAGTAACAGGTGTAATAGTTCCAGACAGGTCAGAAGCAGAAGCACCAGCATCAGTATATGTTGAGCCAAGCTCGACATCTACTGGATTATCACCGTTTATTGTTAATACTGGAGATGTTGTATCAACAACAATAACAGTTCTTATTGCAGTTGCAGTATTTCCACTTGAATCAGTAGAAGTGTATGTAATAGTGTATACCCCAACTGTGCTAGTATCTACTGAACCAGTTGAAACAACCGTTGCTGAAGCATCATTTTCATCGTTAGCGGTTGCTCCTGCATCTGTATAAGTTGAGCCAAGCTCTATGATTCGATTTGGAAGGCCATTTAATGTAATGACTGGTGCCAGTACATCAACATATTCATCGTCGTCAGTTATAGCTGAAATTGCTCCTATGCCAACCAGTGCAGCAATAGCTTTTTGTACAGCTGAAAGTTCACTTGCAATCTCACTTAATCTATTTTCAATAGCTTTATTCTGTGATGGACTTTGTGTGTTTTCTTTATCAGCTTCAAGTTCTTCTTTTTCTTTCAGTAACTCATCTTTTTTTTCTTTTAATTCATCATAAGTCATAGATTCAACTGCTGAATCATATGGCTCAGGATTATCAGCAGCTTGCACTAACACTCCAAAACTTAAAAAAAAGAATGCAAATACATAACTTAAATTTTGTAAATTTTTCTTCATGACATCTCCAATTTTTATGTTTATTTATAAATACCCTAAATAAAAAATGCTAAATAAACTTTAAGAATATAATATTACTCTAGTTTTCTAGTGAATTAAAGATACTTTGATAATATTATGTTAAATAATTAAACATTTTTAAAATACAAAACCACGATGCATTTTTAGTGAGGCTTAAATTTTACTAACAAATCAAATAAATTATGTTTTCTATTTAATTTAGCACCAGGATCCTTAGTAAGTGGGCGCCAAGTGTAATTTATGAAATTACCATAAACTGGAATATTAAAAAAAATACCTTTATCAAACGACCCTTCACCAAATTGTTCGGAAGATACATCTGTAAATGATGCAAATATTCCAAATTTCATACCATTTTCATAAGATCTTGACATTTCGATTGTCGAACCTATGTCTCCTGCAAGATATTCACCATATGAAAGTTTCATGTCAAAAGGGATACGACCATAATTCCTGTAATATAAGTTAATTGATCCAGTTAAGTTTTCATAATTAAAATGACCTAAACCCCAATCATAGTCTCTCTTTTTAACATGAAATAATTCCATTCCAATAGCATAGCTATTTTTGTTATCAAAGTATAAATACTCAAATCCATAACCTGAAAACATATCTTCAAGAATTCCAGCGGTATACATCATATAATTGTTTTTTTTGATATTCACATGATAATCAATTTGAGCTCTTCCTATTAAAAGACCTTTATTCATATTTTTAAGATATTCTTTTATGTCAGATCTAACTTGAGCTGGATATGTATTCTTGGGTGGGTAAATTAAATCATCAAAATTATCAGCTATAGAATACTTTAAGTTGAGTGAAAAAAATAAATCATCTCTTATTACATACTCACTATCATTTTCTAACATTAATGCACCCTTAAAAAAATCTTCTCTTGAAGCCAAGAACGGTCTAAATCTAAAATTTGTTACTTGGTTGAAACTTCGAGATTCTTTTCTTTTGTATACGACTTTGCTTTCATTTATGAGTTTTTCATCTATTTCTGAAATTGAATTTAAATTAGCAATTTTTATGTCTTTTTTAATTTCTTTATTAATGCCTGCTTCTAAAGTTGCAGTAGATATAATTTGCTCAACTACATTAATATCAGGATGTATGTATTGAGTTAATTCAAGCCCTATTGATCTTGAGCCCTCAAGAATTTTATTTACGCCAATACCATTATTTTCTAAATTTTTTATAAGTTTCTTATACTTATTATCATTTTCATTAGTTAAAATCTTTTTGTACTCATATGGTTTTTTTACTGCTAGAGGATCATTTTTATAATTAAATTTAAGAGATATAAAGTTTCCTCTTTCATAAGACACTCCAAGAACCCAATTTGATTTGTAATTATAATCTATGCCAAAAGAATATTTTTTTGTAGCTGGCTCGTATGGAATTGTTCCATTTGAAGAAGTTGTATCCTTCTCTACTTTTAAAAGTATATTGTTATTTGCTATGTATGAAATTCCATAAAAAGGAGAGATTTCTTTGCCTGAAAAATATCTTGATGGCTCAAATTGCCCCCCACTCTTATTGAAACTTCCCCTGCTTTGAAATGAGTCTGAAAGATATATTAATGGGTTTTTAGTACTATTTGTTCCTCCATTTAACTCACCCCACCCAAGACCAAAATGCATATCAAAATTATTTATACCATAGCTTGATACTATATATTCTGAGCTATATAGACCTGTACCTGCTATATCATTAAGTCCGATAGCAATTGCAGGCCAACTATCCTCTTCTTTAATTCTAAGTTTAAAATTAAACCCTTTGTCTTTATAGTCCTGCCTGCAAACAGGGTCATATAAATCTTGACAATATTTTTTATTTTGAATGTTAGTGTAAAAGAAAGATGCCTCTAGCCAATCATAAGGATTAGAAGATAATGTTATTTTTTGATCAGGTGTGCCATCGTAAATAGTAATTCCATGGACACCCTCATTAAACATCCTAGCTGTTGGCATATTTATTAGTCCAACTGATCCATGATTATTATAATTGTTGAATAAGAAATTGTCTGAATAGGTTGTGACTGAGAATATTATTAATGATAGATTGATAAAATTTTTCAAAGAAATACAACTAATTTAATAATAAATATTTAACATTTATTTATTTATCTAAAACTGATAATGATGCTAAAGTAACACCGATGTTGCCAAGAATTCCAGCATATGCTTGAGCAGTCATCCTGTTTAAAGCACTATTATCAATCTTTCTTGGAACAAATATTACTGATCCAGGATAAAAATTATTAATTGAATCTTGATTTGCAAAAATATTTCTATTTACTGAAATACGTTCAACTTCTCCATTTGGGTGAAGAATATATATTGATTTTTTATTTGCAGTTGATTTAAACCCACCTGTTTTTCTTATGTAGCTATCAATGTTGTTATCTGAACTATCAAATAAAACTGCTCCCTCAGAAGAAACTTCTCCGAATATAAATACATGATATGGCCTTTCAGGAATTATCAATTCATCCCCATCTTTTAAAAAAATAGAATTATCCCCTGAATTTTTAAGGTCTACAATAATTCTTCCATTTGGCTCAGAGTTTTTAAAATTATCTGTAATTTCAATCATTGATGTAAGATCAATATTTCCATCAGGACTCTTTTGTGACAAAGAAATAATATTGTCAAGAAATTCTTCATATAAAACTTTTTTGGCCATGCTGCTAACCTCTAAGGCTTGTTTATTTGAATAAACTGCGCCAAAAGGATATGCATTGGTAGTATAACCACCAGCTTTTTTGATCAAATCACTTGCCCTATCACCCTCTTTCATTAGATAAGTTCCTGGCTTTAATACTGAACCCTTAATCGATACTTCTCTAAATGAATGTTTACGAATAAAAACTTTATCCCCGTCTTCTGCATCTATTTCTTTAAATTGTGAAATATGATCAATAGGTAATGATTCAATAGCACCATTTATAATTCTATCCAGTGATATATTATTTAAATCTGCATCATTTGATAAACCATTTGCGTAATCTAATGCATCATGTAATTTTTCCCCATCGATTAACTCGTATTTTAAGGGTCTTTTAACAGCCCCATTAACGGATACAATATTTTTTACTGCCTCTACAAAGACGACATCACCAGTTCTCAATCTTTTTCCGATATTTACTTTACCAGTTATTAATACATCATATAAATCAAGTGTCTCAACTATCTCATTCTCTCTAATTAAATTGATTGTTCTATAGCTACCATATTCGTTAATACCACCAGCAACATTAATGGCATGTAATATATTTGAATTACCACTTAAGGTATATATTCCTGGGTTAAATGAGTTACCTGAGACTAAAACACTTATGTCTCTTATATTAGAAAGAGTTATAAAAACCTCTGTTCCAATATAAGCACTGGATATTTTATTTTTTATCAGAGCATTGGCTTCTTGCATTGTTAAGCCAGAAAGTTTTATTTTTCCGATCTCAGGAATATTAATAGAGCCATCTCTAGAGATTAGATACTTCTCAATTGAATCAATTTTACCTATAAGCTGAATCTCAATCTCATCTCCAAAGTCAAGTTCATACGTTGCATCTAGGTTAGGTTCATTAATTGGCATAAATGAAGACTGAAAAGTCGAGAAAAAATCTGCACCAAAAAGATCTGCGTCTATAAGATCAGTTTCTTTTTCAACTTTTGATGAATATAATGAACTTCTGTAAACGGCTTTCTCACTATCAACATTTTCTAAAGCCTTTTTACTTACATCTTGTCTAATACTTTCAGGTAAGGTCTCTAAAAAACTTTGATCAATTTCTTGAGAAATTAAAGGGTTTGTTAGAATTAATGAAAATAAAAATAATTTATATTTATTCATGCTAAGTCTATTAATATACTTTTTTGATTATATCTTAAAATAATTCATTAAGTCTTGATTTATATAAATTACCGAAAATAAAAATTATTTTTTTAAGCCAGGTATTTCAATTGATCGTATTTTTAATGAGTCTTTTATAATTAAATCCATGACCTCATTTACTTCTATATCTGTAACAGTTTTTGAATTTGATTGAAAAATAAACCTAAACGCAACTTTAAGAATATTTTTATCCTTATTATTGTAAAAATCGAAAATAAATATTTCTTTTACTAATTTATTTTTAAAATTTAAAATTGTTTCTTCCAGGGTCTTAAATTGAGTAGGATCACCAATCAAAAATGATAAATCTCTTGATGAAACTGGGAATTCTGATATAGGCTCATATAAAGCAAATTCATCAGGTGAAAAATTAGTTTGCTCATCAAGAGATTTACTGAATTTATGCTCATCTAAATCTATTTCAGCATAATAAATATCATTTTTAAATTTTGAGCCAATATTGTCTCTCGATATCTGTTCAATTTTAAAATCGCCCTCAATAATAATTTCTTTTAAAGTGTTATTCAAAAAAATTTGATCAATTTTTTTTGAAAAATTTAAATAGTTATTTTCTATTCTTCCACAAGAAATGATGCCTAGTTTTCTTCTAGCTTTTTCGAAACATGATGAATCGTATATATCAGATATTTCAAAGAGCTTTATACAGTCTTTTTGCCTTTTTTCGTTATATATTAAATTGTTTAATAGAGAGTGCTTAAGACTTGTTCTCAAAAACTCTCTATTGCTGTCAAGAGGATTATCAACTCTTATTGAATTTTTTTTATTTTCAGAATTAAAAGGGAAATTTATAACTTCAAAAAACCCTCTTGATATTAAAAAATTTTTTATGCCTTTTTCTAAAACTTTTTCCGAAGATGAACTCAGGCAAGGCATATTTAATTCAGACTTTTTTATATTGTTATAACCAATTGCTCTTGCAATTTCTTCAGCAATATCATTTTGAGTTTTTATATCATTTCTATATGAAGGAACAACAATGAATTGATTTTCAATATGCAAATTTAATTTAAAAAGATAATTTTGCATTTCATCATCATTAATGTCAGTGCCTAAAATGTTGTTGATTTGACTTTTATCATACTTGATTAAAATTGATTCAGGCTTTTTGTATAATTTATTGAATATTTCAACTTTTTTTATTTTTGCATGATTGTCAACAATTTTTAAAAATCTTCTTAAAATAAAATCATGACAAAAAGGATCCACGCCTCTTTCGAATTTATGGGCTGCTTCAGATTTAAGATTATATTGGACTGATTTGCCAATTATGAATTCAGGATTAAAGTTTGCACATTCAACAATAACTGATGTTGTGCTGTCGGAACATGATGTCTCATTACCTCCCATGATCCCAGCTAGATTAATAATCTTGTTTTTATCAATAAATACTAAATTTTTACCTCTTAATTGAGTCTTATGACCCAATACAGTTTCAAATATTTCATTTGTTTCAATAAAATCCAATGAAATATTTTGTGTAATTTTGGTGGCATCATAACAATGTGTTGGCTGACCGGTCTCATACGATATGTAATTAGATATATCAGTAAAAAAGTTATTTTTATTTATTTTTAAGACATCAAAATATGTTTTAAGTTCATCTTTATATTCTTGATTGTGCTTGTCTATTTCTATCTTTAAAAAGGATATATGAGAACACTTATCAACAGCGTTATTTTGAAAATTAAATTCAAATTTAGGTATTTCGGAATCATATATTTGAGTGTTTATTTTTACTTCATAAAATAGATTTAAATCTCTCAATATTCCATTAAGTGATTGACAGTCACCCCTATTTGGGGTTAACTCCATGTCAAAAATTTCATCACAAATCTCATGCTCATGTCCTAATTGAAATAATCTTTCAGAAATTTCATCAATACTTGGATTTGATTCTAAATTTTGAATTAAATGCTTATACGAAATTTTCATTTAAATTGATTTAAAAAATCTAAATTTGATTTATAAAACTCCCTAATATCGTTAACTCCATATTTAAGCATTGCGATTCTTTCAATACCTAATCCGAATGCTAAACCACTATATTCATCTGGATTAATATTGCAATTTTTAAGTACAATAGGATTAACAATTCCACAGCCTAATATTTCTAACCAATTACCATCTTCAGATTGAATATCAACTTCAGCAGATGGTTCGGTAAATGGAAAGTAAGATGGCCTAAACCTTAATTTGACACTACTACCAAATAATTCATTAACAATTTTAAATATCAAATCTTTTAAATGTGCGAAATTAATGTTCTTATCAACACATATTCCCTCAACTTGATGAAACATTGGTAAATGAGTTGCATCATCATCTTTTCTATAGACTTTTCCTCCAGAAATATAAGCAAGTGGTGGTTTTTTTTCTAACATACATCTGATTTGTACCGGCGATGTATGAGTTCTTAGAACTCTAGATTTTTCTTCAACATAAAAGGTATCATGCATTTGTCTTGCAGGATGTGTTTTTTTTATATTTAGCATGTCGAAATTAAATTCTTCTGATTCAATTTCAGGCCCTGTAGCAATTTCAAAACCTAAATTTTTTAATAGATTAAGGACAAAATCCTGCATATGATTTATGGGATGGTGGGCGCCATAGGTTTCGTTAAGCTTTGGGCTATAAATGTCTTTTGAAGTTGACATTGAACGCAGAGCTATCTAAGCAATTGCTGACTCAACAATCTTTTTAAAAGTTTGCTCATCGTTGACAGCAATGTCTGCCAAAATTTTTCTATCTAAGATAATATTTTTTTTCGAAAATAAATTTATAAGCACAGAGTAACTTACTCCTAATTCACGTGCGCCAGCATTAATTCTTGAAATCCATAAAGATCTGAAAACACGTTTTTTATTTTTTCTATCTCTGAAAGCATATTGTAATGACTTGATATGTGATTGTTTTGCTGTTCTGAAAAGCCTACTTCTAGCACCATAATGACCTTTGGTAGCTTTTAATACTTTCTTATGCTTAGTTTTAGCTTGTAATGATTTAGTAACTCTTGGCATATTAATTACCTATTAGTAAGTTTAGAAGCCATTCTTAGAACAGTTCCTCTTAATTTATTTAAACCTCTATTGTGTCTTTTTCTTTTAGTAGATTGTTTAGTAAGTATGTGATTTCTATTAGCACTTCTGCTTTTCAGTGAAGAGCCAGTCTTTTTAAAACGCTTTGCAGCCCCAGAATGTGTTTTAAGCTTGTATCCCATAATATTACCTAACAATTTATTTTTTTCTTTTTAGAGGGGATAAAACCATTAGCAATTGTCGACCTTCCAAAGAAGGCTCTTGATCAACTTGAGCTATTTCTTCAAGTTCAGTTCTTAATTTATTTAATAAATTAAGACCCATATCACTATTTAATATCTCTCTACCTCTAAATCGGACGCTTATTTTAGTCTTATCTCCGTCAAGAATAAAGCTTTTAATCTTTTTTAATTTTATTTTATAGTCGCCTACATCCGTAGATGGTCTAAATTTTATTTCTTTTGTTGTATTTTTCTTTGTTTTTACTTTTGATGCAGAAAGATTTTTTTTCTTATCAAAAAGGTGTTTACCATAATCCAATAGTTTACAAACTACTGGGTCCGAATCAGACGGAGAAACCTGCACTAAGTCAAGTGATGCCTTTTGAGCTTGTTCAATAGCATCCTCAATTGATACAACTCCTTTTTTAATACCATCATCTCCGATAAGCATTACTTCGGAGGCAATTATTTTTTCATTAACTGGAGTCTTATTTTTTTTATTAATAGCTATGAGGATACCTTAAAATGATATGTAATTTAGAAATAATAATATTTATGATGTTTAACCATATTAGTTAACGGCAGATTTTAAACCAAATAGAATGTTTAGCAAATATTTTTATTAAAAAAATAATGGCAAACATAATAATTACTTATGGTTGCAATGTAGATTTAACCCATAAATCATTTTGCATTAAATAAAGTTCTCTTTTATTTAATCTTGATGCATGACCTTCCCAGAATTCAAAAGAATATGGAAAAAATGAAAAACCACCCCAATACTCTGGTCTCTTAATTGTATTATCAGACTTTGCTTTGGATAAAGTTAAATTATACTTTGTTAAGAATTTTTCGTAATTTTCGATTGGTGCAGATTGATCTGAAGATATTGAAAGAATATTTTTATCAAAAGATCTTTCATGAAAATGTGTATCTGAAAAAGATGATTTTGTCCTTTTAATATGCGCCTTCATTCTTATTTGAACATTGATGCTGTTCCAATATAAAATTGCTGACACTTGATTGTGAGAATTAAATTGTTTACTTTTTGGAGAATTATAATTACTAAAAAATATCCACTCATCATCAAGAATATATTTTATGTTTACAAATCTGGAATCAACAATATCAAGAGCCTTGTCATATGAACTTATAACAGCTGCCTCTGGGTATAATTGCATTTTTTTAAGTGCAATATCATATAACTTATAAAACTTTTTGTATGGTTTAGTTTGGTTTTTTTTATCAAGAAAAATCATAAATTTTTAAATTTATTTTTTTTCATCTGAATACATATAAAGCCTTTCTATATCTTCTTCAGTGGTTTTTTCACCATATTGAATTTCTATAATATGGCAAGCTTTATCATATGGATTTATTATTTGATGCCAAGCTTCTTTTTTAATTTGCATTAAATCTTCTCTATTTAAGTTAATTAATTTTGCGTCTTCAGGTCTACGCTCAGAATAATTAACTTGACATGACCCACTGCTAACAAACCATATCTCGCTTCTATGAAAGTGTTTTTGAAAGCTTAAACCTTTTTTAGGAGAAATTATTAATTCTTTAACTTTTACATTTGTATCACCAGATTGAGTAAACAAATTATAAAATTTGCCCCAAATTCTTTTTTCTTTTGAATATTGGTATTCCTTTAAAATCCAACTTGAAGAATTTTTTTTGTCGGTGCCTCCAACACCAAAAGCAAAATCAATACCCAATACTCTCATCTCAGGTATATTTTCTTCATTTCTATCGCCTCCATTACAAAAGATAATTTTTTCTTTTTGATATTTTTCTTTTATTTTTTCTAGTCCTAAGATGCAGCTGCCATACTCATCGTCCTCAAAATCAATAACCGAGTCTATATGAACAATATTCTCTAAGATTGTTTTTCTTTCGATGAAAGGCATAAAATACGAGCCCTTTTTTCTTTCAAGCCAATTATCGCTATTCAAGGCTACTATCAACTTATCACCAAGTTTTTTGGCAGCCCTAAAGTAAGATATATGTCCAGAATGCAACGGATCGAAGCCTCCACTAACAACAATTATTTTTTTTTGATTTCTGCTCATTTTTTTATTCCATACATAGATGTAGCTATATTGATTATAATGGTTTCATACATAACTATTAAGTATAGCGAATAAATATATATGGAAGTTGATTTGGTATCGATAATTATGCCCTGTTTTAATTCAGAAAAGCATGTTAGAGAATCTATTAATTCAGTTATTAATCAAACATACAAAAACTGGGAACTTATTATTATTGATGATGCATCTAATGACAGTACTCTAGAAATCGTAAAAAACATTTTTAAGAATGACTCAAGATTAAATCTGATTCAGAGTGAGAGCCATAATGGAGCTGCGATATCAAGGAACATTGGTATAAATGCTGCTAAAGGCAGTTACGTAGCTTTTCTTGACTCTGATGACTTATGGAAAAAAAACAAGCTACAAAAACAAATCTCCTTTATGCAAGAAAATAATTATGTTTTTACATACACTTACTACGATAATTTTAATGAAGTCGGAGACTTAAGATTAGTAAAATGTCCAAAGTCATTGAATAGAATGACTATGATATTTATGAACCCAATAGGTGCTTTAACCGTAATTTACAATAAGGCTGAGCTAGGTAACATTAACATTAAACATATAAAAAAAAGAAATGATTATGCCTTGTGGTTAGAGATTTTAAAAAAAAGTAAAAGTGCACATAATCTTCCTGAAAGTTTAGGATTATATAGAGAATCTAAGAACGGACTATCTGGTGGCAGTAGGCTAAAGCAAATCTTTTATTATTGGAAAGTATTGCGATTATCATTTAAATATTGGCTTCTGCTTATACCATTAAGTACACCAATTTACTTAATAATTTTGTTTTTTAAAAAGCAACTATTGTGGTTATATAACTTGCTAATTATTAGAATTTAAATACCAATCAATAGTATCTTTTAGTCCATCTTTAAAATTAATCTCTGGAGACCAACCAAGATCATTATGTATTTTTTTGCTGTTAATCGAATACCTAAAATCGTGCCCTAATCTATCATCTGTAAAGTCTATAAGTTCTTTATAGTTAAATTTCTCAGGAATTAGTCCGTCACAAATGCTGCATATCAATTTAACCAAATCTATATTTGCAATTTCATTATTCCCACCAATATTATATGTGACTCCGGCATTACCTTTTCTTATTATTTTATCTATAGCCATACAATGATCATCAACATGCAACCAATCTCTTATATTCTTTCCATTTCCATATACAGGAATGGTCTTATTGCTTTTACAAGAATTAACTATTACAGGTATGAATTTTTCATCATGCTGAAATCTTCCATAATTATTTGAGCAATTTGAAATACTTATAGGAAGTTTATGGGTTTCTGACCATGCTCTTACAAGATGATCTGAGCTAGCTTTTGATGCTGAATATGGTGAATTAGGATAATATTTATTTTCTTCGGTAAATGGGGAATCGTCTTTATCTAATGAGCCATAAACTTCATCCGTAGATATATGGTGGAACCTACATGAATTTTCAGTTAAATTTCTTGACCTCCATATTTTTGATGATTCTTCTAATAAACAGTGGGTTCCAATAATGTTTGTATTTATAAAATCATTTGAGTTTTTTATTGATCTATCTACATGACTTTCTGCAGCAAAATGTACAATAGTATCGATGGATCTATTTATTATAATTTTTTTTATTAGCTCTCTATCGCAAATATCACCCTCATAAAATTGATAGTTTTCAGAATGAGCTATACTTGCAAGATTTTTTTGTTCAGATGCATAAGTTAATTTATCAAGATTAGTTATATTAATGTCATTATATTTACCAAGCATATATATAATATAATTAGCTCCAATAAAGCCGGAACCACCAGTTACTAATATATTTTTAGGTTTAAACATTTTAACGATTATTACTCATTTTATTTAAAATTAAATCTAATGAATTCTCCCATGAGGTTGGATTAATTCCAAACTTTGACTGAAACTTTTTAGTGCTCAAAACAGAATTTTTTGGCCTTACAGCTCTCGTAGGAAATTTTTTAGAACTAATTCTGTTTATAGAAATCTCATTTTTAATAAGCCCAATTTTTGATGCTTTATATACTATTTTTTCTGCAAAATCAGCCCAGCTTGCTTCTGGAAATTCTGAAAAATTATAAATACCCATTGGCCCATTTAAACTTGGTAGAATTTTTGTTACAGCTTTTGCTATTCCATAAGCGCTTGTTGGCTTACCCATTTGATCAGAAACAACATTTATGGATTGATTTTCATTAGCTAATTTCATTATTTTGGTTAAAAAATTGTCACTATTTTCTGAAAAAACCCAACTTATTCTAAATATTATAAAATTATTTGAATGTTTAACAATTGCATTTTCGCCCAAAAGTTTCGCCTCGCCGTATTTATTTATAGGACTTGTATCATCAGACTCAAGCCAAGCTGTTTCTTTCAATCCATCATGAACATAGTCAGTAGAGAAATGAATTAAAAAAATTTTCTCCTTCATGCAAAACAATGCAAGGTTGCTTATTGCTACATGATTTACATGAAAATTTTTTGAGCTAGGGTCTTCAGCTAAGTCAACTTTTGTAAATGCAGCTGTATTTATAATAATATTTGGTTTAAATTCTGAGCAAATAGATTCTAAATTATTAGTATCAGTGATATCTAATTCTTTTTTATCATATGCTTTTACTTCATAGGATGTTTCTTTTTTTAAAGAGCTTAAAAATGCTTTTGCTAGTTGGCCATTTTTGCCAGTTATTAATATTTTCAAAATAAATCTGAGAATAAGATTGCATTCTGATCTTTATCAGAAAGTATGGGATCTGTTAATGGCCACTTAATTCCGATATTTGGATCATTCCATAACAAAGATTTTTCATATTCTGGATAATAATAATTGGTGCATTTATATTGAATCTCTGCATTTTCAGATAAAACCAAGAAACCATGAGCAAGGCCAGGCGGAATCCACAATTGGGAAAAATTATCTTCATTCAATTCAATGCCTACCCATTTTTTAAAAGTTTTGGATTGAGGTCTTAGGTCAACAGCTACGTCATAAACCTTACCTCTTGTACACCTAACCAATTTACCTTGAGGATAATTTTCTTGAAAATGAAGACCTCTCAAGACCCCCAAAGAGGAAAAAGATTGATTATCTTGAACAAATTTATGTTCAGCACCTATAATTTCAGAATATTTTTTTTCTTGATATGTTTCCAAAAAAAATCCTCTAGAATCTTTATGAATGTTAGGCTGAATAACCAAACATCCTTCAATATTTGTATTAATTACTCTCATATTTTTGAACAAGATTGGCTAGATATTCGCCATATTTATTTTTCTGATGAGTGGAGGCAATAACTTTTAAGGCATTTATGTCTATCCATTTATTTGTTATTGCTATTTCTTCAAGGCAGGCTATCTTAAGACCTTGTCTATTTTCAATTGTTTTAACAAAATTTCCAGCTTCTAATAAATCATCTGCATTTCCAGCGTCAAGCCAAGTAAAACCTCTTCCAAAAACACTAAGATTTAATTTTTTATCTTTCAAATAAGACTTATTAATGTCGGTTATCTCTAATTCGTTTCTGGGAGAAGGTTTTAAAGATTTTGCTCTTTGAATAACACCATTATCATAAAAATATAAGCCAGTTATCGCATAATTTGATTTTGGATTTTTTGGTTTTTCTTCAATAGAAATTACTTCATTTTTTTTATCAAATTCAACAACACCAAATTTATGAGGAGAATCGGTATATGCCGCAAAAATTGTAGCGCCATCATTATATTTTATTACTTCTCTTAATTTCTTTGAAAACTGATAGCCATAAAAAATATTGTCGCCAAGAATTAAAGCTACATTTTTATCTTCTATAAAACTCTCACCAAGTATAAAAGCTTCGGCAATACCTGCCGGCTTTGTCTGTATTTGGTATTTAATTTTAATGCCATATCTTTCTCCAGTACCCAATAAATTTTTATAGAGATCTATATGATCTGGAGATGAGATTAATAAAATATCTCTAATACCAGATAACATTAGAACCGATAAAGAATAGAATATCATTGGTTTGTCATAAACTGGTAAAAGTTGCTTTGATACAGAAGATGTTAAAGGTGCGAGTCTTGTGCCTAAGCCACCAGAGAGGATTATTCCTTTATATGACATTATATTTCTAAATAAATATTAGTTTTTGGTTTGCCTATTCTTAGCATTTTTATATGAATTCATACTAATTTCAACAAGATTATCCCATGTGGGCATGTTTAATGCTTTTTCATGCATGCTTTTTGATATATTTTTTAGGAGATTTGGGTTGTCAAAAATTTTTGAAATACACTTAGAAAGATGAATATGATCATTAGCTTTGAATAAAAGTCCAGTTTTCTCATTTTCAATCAAATCCTGAAACCCTCCAATATCTGAAGCTATAACGGGAAGATTATTTTCTAGTGCTTGAACTAAAACACCACTACCATCAATATGTCGATATGGCATTATTATAATGTCATTATTTAAAAACAAATCTTCAACTTCTTTGTCTTTTATCCATCCTTCTTTCCAGTGAATATATTGGTCAACACCTAACTTAATAGCTTGTTTTTTTAAAATAATATTTTTCATAAGAGACTTACCAGCTATAGTAAGAATTGTTTTTTCTTTGAGAGAGTTTGGCAGCTCTCCAAGTGCGTTAATTAAAATATCTATTCCTTTGTATTCTGAAATGGTTCCAAAAAATAATATTTTATTTGTACTTATGTATTTTTTGACATCTGTGTATCTAGGATTTTTAACCTTTTTAAATAAAGGATGTTCTATTATTGATATTTTCTTGTTATCTATATGATAATCATTTTGTAAAACATTAGAGCTATATTTAGTATGACATATTAAAAAATCATATTTAGATATCAATTTTTTAAAGCCAATTCTTTGTATTAAAGTTCCAGAGGTACCATGAAAAGGTGTAGTATTATGAATTGTTGCTCCGACCAGTGCATATTTTTTTAATATCAAAACAACAAATATATCGATTATTGGCAATGGTGAAATTTGAAAATGTACAACATCTATTGAATTTTTTTTAACATAGGATATTGCTCTTACTGATCCTATAAAATAGTTTATTCCTCTAAAAATCTTTTTAAAAAATAAAATATTATCTATATTAAAAAAAGAATAAATTTCGTACATATAATCAGATTTCTTTTGATTATTACTACAAAGTAATTTGATAGATATACCTTTATTTATAAATGCATTACAAAATGGAACAGTGTAATGAAGAGTAATATTTGCTGAATCTATAATTAAGATTTTCATCTATTTTCCAAGAGATAGTTTTTCCAAATATTTGAGTAATTAAAAAAAAATATCTGTTTACTTATAAGATCACTTCTTTTGTTTTGAAAAAATAATAAAACTGAATACAAATAATACATTTTCATACAGTGCAAATATTCAAAAAAGATATAAGTTTTTATATATTTTGATGATCTATTCTTTTTTACAAATGTTAACTTTGCTTTTACTAGTAGTTTTTGAAAATAAGTGGTTTTTTGATTTATTTTTGTAGAGCTCCCTCCTCTGATATGAACAAAGTTAGCTTTTGAGGTAAACATTATTTTGTAATTTTTATTACGTTTTCTTATTCTAAATTGAAAATCTGCTTCTTCAGCATAAAAAAAATAATCTTCATCAAAGCCCTCTAATTTTTCAAAAAGATCTCTTCTAACAAGCAACGCCGCTCCATCAAGATAGCCTGTAATTTTTTTTACTATAGCTATGTTAAATCTTTCAAAAATAATTTTTTTGAAAATATTTTTTATGGTTGCAACAAAAAATAGATTAAAACATGCGTCTTTAATGCCAGGCATTTCTCCATAACTTCTTTGCCATTTTTTATTTGCATATATTTGCTGACCGCCTGCAACTACAACATTTTTGTCTTTAAATAATTCGTTAAGCCTTATTAAAGCTTCTTTTTTAAACTCTATATCAGGATTACAAATTAAACATAACTCTTCATTAAGAAATGACATACCAATATTTACAGCTTTTGCATATCCCAGGTTTTTACTGTTTTTAACTATTTTAATATCGGTATATTCTTTTGATACTAACTTAATAGTCTCATCACTTGAATTATTATCAACAATGATAATATTTTTTGAATTTATATAATAATTACTTTCCAACAAGGATTTCAAGCAATTTAAAATATACTGACTGCTATTAAACGTAACAATAACAACACCAATACTTCTCATACTAATTATCTATTTTTATGGTTCGATAGTTTTGTGAATATAGCATATAAAAAATCCAGAAAGCAGGAGTAAGCAAACTTCCGGTTGATGCTAGGGAAAAAATGAATAATGAACTTAGCCATATACCGGATTGGTAAATAGTAAATAGCAATATTGCTAAAAAGATTATTAATCCAGCATAACCAGTTGACCCTAATAAATATAGCGGAATATTGTGAATAGTAGTCGATATGGTTATTGATTCTCCATTTAATCCTGTTAAGTATGTTAGCTGTCCTCCAGAATTAGTAAAAAAAACATCAACATTGCCGATTCCACTCCCAAAAATAGGAGATCTTTTAACTATATGCATAGCTGTATCATATGAGCCCTGCATCCTCATCACAGCTGACCTATCTCTATCATAACCAGAGCCAAAAACTTGAACAGCTCTATTTAAAATTAAATCATTAAAGACTTTACTCATAGAACCAGAGGTGCTGAAAATAAAAAACAATAACATCAAAGGTAACCCATAGATTATTCTTTTTTTGTTTAAACTTAAATTTAATTTATTTCTGTTAATTACCGAAATAAAAAACAAAATAATAATTGCTGCTATTGTAGAAAATGAAATAGTTAAAAAGGCGGTGATAAGTATTAGAAATACCTTAAAATAATTCCTAATAAAAATTTCATTAAACTTAAATAATAAAATGGCAATGCCCATAATTTGTTGAACGCCAAATAAAGAAGGCTCTCCATAGATTCCTCTTAATTTTATAACCTCAATACCTCCCACAACCCATCTATTTAGATCAAAACCAATTTCTCCTATTCCTCCTTGCCCAAACCATAAAAACTTATATGGCAATGAAAAATTAAAAGCAGACATTAAGTTTTGATTAACAGCAATATAAATTGCTAGAATTGAATGCAAAAACAACAATTTTAACAACATTTCTCCAATCATTTTTTGATTAAAGTTTCTTATGCACACAGCTATTATGATGATAGAAAAAATATAATATAAAATTTTTAAATAAGATTTGATGAACTCATCAAAAGAAAATAACAAAGGATATGTGCTTGCATAAAATCCACTCAAAGATATCCATAATAATAGTAAAAAAAGAAGTAAAGACCACTTTGGCAATATAAACAAATCATTAAGGGTTATTTTTTTAATAAGAAGCAATAAACTTAATGCTAGAGTAATATCACCCAATGAAATACCCTCTAAAATTAAGGATTGAGACAATGAGGGACTTATAAATATTAAGAAAAGTGCTAATTTTGATGAAGTATTTTTTTTTGAAGTATGATTACTCATAAGTTATGTCAGGGTTGTGATTCTTTTATAACTTCATCCCAATTAATTCCTGGAGAAATTCCGTCCTTATCTAGATGAGTGCCAAGACTTGGAATTGGGCTCCAGAGATTGTATTTTTTTCCAAAAATTATCTGCCTCCAACAATATAACCATGATTTAGCAATTCTTACAAAATCTCTATCTTTTTTTAAGAAAAATCTTATTAGAGATGAAGGTTGAAATAAATTCATTTTTGTAATACTCATCCATAAACTTGAATCAAAATTTTTATTAGATGAATATGTTTCAAAAATCCATTTGGTATCTCTCAAGATATTTTTTTTTGTCATAAAAGATAATGTTGTACAAGACACTGTTCTCCATTTGTATGAGTTATGTGTACATAACTTACTCTTATATTTATGCAAATCCATACTATAATAATCTGAGCTATCGTATATAGTTAAAAAATCTACTTTTTTATTTGAATTTATATAATTTACAGCTTTTTTTAAGCCATCTTTGACAAAAATATAGTCATCTTCAGCAAAATAAATAATGTTTGAAAAATTTTGGTTAATAAGAATGTCAATTTGTTTGTTAAAGGTAGCATAATTACCAACTCCATCAAATTTTATTAATTCAACATCGTAATTCTCAATTAATCCATTAAATAATTCTTCATATTTAGGAGGACAGTCATCTAATAATATCCAAATTTTTACAGACATATCACCCAATGCATTTTTAAAAGAGTTAATTGCTATTTTTGATAGCTCATACTTATCATTCTTGTGGATGATTGGTATTTTTGATACTCCAGGATAAATTCTATATACAACTGATAAATCATATTTTTTAATAGAGCTTTCAACTTTCATAAAATTCCTGGGTTATTTTTTAATTCTTGTAACAAGATTTAGATAAGGATAATAATATTGTTTATCTCGACCAGCTTTAATCATAGTATTGGCAAATAGTGGGATTCCTATAAAAAAACTTACACCAAAAATTTTAAACTTTTTACCTATTCTGTGAATAGGAGGTATCGATTCTAGAGATGGATAATGTAAGTGATCTGGCATATAACCAAACTCAAATAAAGAATCTGCAAAGATCGATTTTATTTTATTTAGAAACCTGTAATAAACATCCCATTCACCAGTTCTTGAAACAAGATATTTATATTTATCACCTCTTAAATCTATATATTTTAGAGCAATATTTCTAGGCATATAACCCAAAAAAGCTAAACCAGTGTGGTCATCAATTGGCTTAATAGGATTTGGTACAAGAGTATAAATAAAGCCTCTACATATTCTATGCATTTCAGGGATTATCCATTCCATAGTCTCATCATCAAGATGCTCGAATACAGAAAAAGAAGTAATTAAATCGAATGAGTTATCCTCAAAGGGAAGCCTTTTCATGTCATTAAAAATAAATATTGACTCTTCCAAATCATTTTCAACAGCTAATGTTTTGGCTAAATTAAGATGAGGTATATGAAGATCGATACCTTTCACATCGTGTCCTAATAAATTCATTTGAACAGTAAATTCACCAGTCCCACAGCCTATATCTAATATTTTTAATCCAGAATTTATTTCTAGTCTTTCTGAGAAATATGATAATAAGTCTAAAAGAAAACTTTTATAACCTGCATCAATTATTTCCAGTTTTTCTTTGTGGCCAATAATATCGCTTTTTTTATAGGCGTTACTGTAATTATGATCGATGTAGTATTGATCCAATTGATTAAGAAAATTATCATATTTCATCTATAGCCACTCAATAGTATTTAGCCTCAAAGGGGGTTCCATTTAATATGCCATTACAAATAACATCTAGATTTTCATTTTTAGAAACCTCAAGATCATTTAATGATTTAAGGTTTATTTTTGAATCTGTATTCATAATGCTATCAGTTTCTATAAATGGAAAAGTAATCATTCTTCTGAAGAAATAATGAAATGCAAATTTTTTAGCTCTTTTAATATTTTCATCATTTGGTTTTTTAATTAATTTAATATTATCAAGCAGCTTAAAGTAACTGTCACTTGTATTTACATCTATCGAAAATCCTTTTCCCCGCGCATAAGACTCACCTGCAATTATTAAAGGAATTCCATTGCAGGCTATCTCGATGCCGAGTTTAGTACCATATATGATTGATGCAATACTATTATTTGATAAGATAACTGAGCTTACATCTGATTCTGGCTTAACAACAAAAACATTCTTTGGGAGTTCAGGAAAGACACTATTTATATCTTCAAAAAGTGGTTGATTGGTTGTAAATCCGCCTTTAGACTCAGCTGGATGAATTCTTATTACCAGCTGTAAATCTTGCCTTTTTTTCATATATTCAATTGTTTGATAGATCCAGTCCAACATATCAGAGAAGGCGTTTGAATCATAAATAATTTGAGCATCCCAAAGAATATTAGTAAACATAGAAACTACTGGTATATTTTTATTAATTCCTATTTCCTCAGAAATTTTCTCAAAATCTTCTATTGGGTTTGGATGGTAATTTACATTTTCTCTGCCGCCTGCAACTTTAGAGTTTAAGTGCGTATCAATAACAAGTTGATCTTTAGATGAAAGGATAATATTTTCCCATCTTGAATTATCTTCATATGGAATCTCCCTATGATAAGTATCATTATGAGATAAAAGAATACACCCTTTCCTATAAGGCCTTCCATAAACTATCACCGGGATTTCAATTTCCTTACAGTAATCTAGGACTATTCCATGCTCAAGATATATTCCATGAACCTCAACAACTTTATCTATTTTATTTTTTTCAAAGAATCTCTCTAAACAGCTAACATATACTATTCCAGATACCAATAATCTTCTATATAACCAAAATGTTTCTTCATTTTCTAGAGGGCTGCCTCTAAGTGTTATTCTTAAAAGTGATGCATATGCGTGCTCGTTAATATTTACTCCCTTGTAAGATATGTTTGTATTAAATTTATTCCAATTTTTTTCAACAATTTTTAAAGCATTCTTAATATCACTTTTATTAGAATAATCATTTAATTCATGAACAAAAAAACCTGCATTTGCGTGAACATCCAATATAGCTTTATGACTTTTTTTAATTAATTGATCTCCTTTAAGTTTTGATAATTTAGTTCCATTTTTATATGGAGGTAATTTTGAATTGCCTATTACATTCCATGAATTAGCTGGGAGAGCTGAATCACATGATAATGCAGATATATTTGCACCTCTTTCCTGAAGCGCGAGTCCAATAATTAGCTCTTGTGCAAGAACTACTTCAGCATTACCGTTGACAGTTGCAAATAGAATATTCTGCTTATTTTTTACATTAAAACCTTTCTTTGAAGAATTAATTGTTTTTGAAATACGAGAGACTTGATCGCGTATAGGTTCATAATATTTACTATTGTTATTTTTTTTGAAAAAAAAATACATTAGCTTCCTTTTAATGTAATAAATTGAATGAGTAAATTTAAAATAAGGTACCCATAAAATATAAAAAATTTTACTTCTTAAAAAGATTTTGTCCATGTGACTATTTTAAAGAATTTTTTATGTTAAAGGGTGATATTATATATATAAATGTATTAATAAAGGACATATTTGGAAGTAGATATATAAATCCTATTAAAGAAAATAACCTTGAAAAAAGTAATGCAAAACAAGCTCCAATTAGAGAATAATAAATTGTCAATATAGGCAAGATAACTATAAATATTGTCAAAGCAATTACCTGAATAACACTAACTTTTAATTGCAAATTATTAGCATTTAAAAATGCTGAAAATGGAGTTTGAACAGAAACTAAAATAGCTGAAATTATCATAATATAGCTTGCATTGACAGCTGGTATTGATGCATTAGTAAAAAATAATGGAACTATTATAGGAAGAAAAATAAAAGAAGTTAAAAAAACAATAAAGGTGGAATAAAATAAGAAATTAGAAGTACTAATTGCCAACGATAGAGACTTTGCAATATCTAGAGTAAGCAGCTTTCCAAACAATAATGTTGCAAGTGATCTAGCAAAACCAGAAACAGCTCCGGATATGGAAGATGCGATGGAGTACAACCCTACTGTTTCTACTCCAGCAATTGGTGTAATTATAATTGGTGCAGCATTGATATAAGAAATTGGGACCAAGCTTGCAGGATATTGTTTTATTCCCCATCTTAGACAATCTATAAAAGTTTTTTTGAGTTCAATTATGGAAATTAATTTAGTAAAAAACCTTTCTTTGATAATTAATAATATTGAAGGGATTAGCCATGATAATAAATAACTTAAGATGACTCCTTCTATACTCATCGAAAGCGTGCCTGCAAAAAAAATGATAAAAAATATGCAAGATATTGATCTTAAAACATTTGAAATTGCAAATAATTTTGATTTCTGTTGAGCAAGAATAATTCCAGATACAAAGTTAAAGAGCATAAATAATGGAATTGACAAATAAATATATAAGACTGCATTTGATGATATTAATAAATTTTCTCTATCCATTAAGGAAAAAATTTCGTCCTGCCACAAGAATACAGGTACAGAAATCGTAAGCATTATTAAAAATAATAATAAAATAAAAGACTGAAATATTATGTTTTTAGAATAAATTTTGTTATTGAGGTGATATATTGCAGCTGTTGTATAACCTAATTGAAATAATCCTGATAAAAGCCCAACTATTGATATTAAAAGGAAAGACATCCCCCTACCATCAACGCCTATTATCTGAATAGTAAGAAATAAAGAAATAAAATTTAGAGGTATTTGAATAATATTAGAAAAAAAAACTACTGCGCCTTTTTTTAAGATATTTTTTAACAATTTATATACCAGACTTATTCATCAAAATTTCAGCTAATAGTAAGTCTGTTTTGGTATCTATATTTACTGTTTCTCTCTCTATCAAAATATAACTTGGATTTTTTCCCATAATAGTTTTTTGATTTAACAAGCATTCTCTTGTCATTGCATATACTATCCCATCTTTATGAAACGTATCTTTTAGTTGCTGTCTTGCGATTATATTAACTCCTTCTTCATCGTAGAAAGTTAATTTATCATTATCGATTTGAAATTGTTTTAAAGGGTGAGCTTTAGAATCTGTTTTACTAACAGAAAAAACAGAGTCATAACCATTATCAATTAGTTTATTTAAAGCATTATATATATCATCTTGAATTCTCATAGGGCTCGTTGGTTGAATCATTAAAATAATATCGAATTCATAATTTGTATGTTTCTCAGATTCTATAAGTGCATGAGTTAAAACTTCAACATCTGAAACTTGATCGCCAGAAAGATTTTCAGGCCTAATAAATGGTGCATTTAAGCCATATTTAATACCTTCACTAATCATTTCTTCATCATCTGAAGAAATTAACGAAAAATCAATTTCATTGATATTCTTTATTTGATTTGCAGCTAATTCGATCAAAGTCTTTTGGTTTAATTTACAGAGATTTTTTCTTTTAATACCTTTGCTACCTCCCCTAGCCGGAACTACTGCAAGAATTTTCTTATTTTTCATATAAAAACTATTTTTTTACAAACCATCTTTCAAAATCTCCTAAAAACTCTGGATACTTTTGAGGCTTAGAATCCTTATTCTTAAAAAATTCATCTGTAGCAGCTTTTGCGCCAGGAAATTTGAGAGAATAATATTCATCCAAATATATAATTCCTTCATCAGACAGTTGGGGCCAAATAAAATTTAGACAAGTTTGGTAGCTGTTATAAAGATCGCAATCTAACATGCCTGCCATAATTTTCATGTTCATATTCTCTTTAATCATAGTTTCACTGAACTTTCCTTCAACTAAAACTACATTATCAAGATCAAAAAATTCACATTTGCGAAGAATAAGATCCTTTGAATTATTAGAAAAATCAGCAGAGAGTGAAATATTTTTAGCATTTACTTCATCAGCATCTATATTTAAAGATAGTGATCGAATTGATATATTATGCTTAACCTTAGCTAAATGATCTTGAGATATTTCGCCATTCATAGCCATTTGATCAAAGTATTCAATATTGTCAGTTAAATGATAAATTGGTGGAAACCCTTTAAAAGTATCATAACCGTAAACCTTTTTTGAAGATCCTAACTCTTTTAACATAACTGCCATTCCAAGCAAAGACGCTCCCTTAAACACACCAGCCTCTAGTATGTCTCCCTCAATCTTGTCATGATTCTTCTTAACGTAACTAAAATATGCATCTAAATACCCTTTACGTTTGTAATTGTAGATACCAGCTACATTGAACTCCCAATCTTCATAATATTTCATAACATTTCCATTACTTGTTCACAATAAACTGAGGCAAATTACCATCTCTTACTGAAACTAAATTATACATACATCTGTTTAAAGCATTTAAATAAGTATCATAAGTGGAGCCAGCAATGTGAGGAGTTGCAACTACTCTTGGATGATTTAGTATAGGATCATTAGGAAGTGTTGGTTCGCAAGGATAGACATCCAAACCTGCACCCCAGATTTGTTTGTCATACAAAGCCTGTTTAAATGCATCCTGATCAACAAGTCCAGCTCTTGAGACATTAATTAAGATTAGATTATTTTTTGCTCTTTTAAATTCAGATTTGCCTATAATTTTATCTGTACTTGAGTTGTGATGAAGGTGTAGTGATAAAAAATCAGATGATTCAATAACCTCTTCAAATGTTACATATTTTGAACCAATTTTATTATCAAAATCACGTTGAGGGCCTTTAATCTCTGAATATATAACGTTCATACCAAAAGACTTGGCCCTTGTAGCTACTTCTTTACCTATGTTACCAAGTCCAACTAAACCTAAGGTTTTCTTATATAACAATCTCATATCCATCCCGTGGCTATTTCCTGCCCAATTTCCAGTTACTGTTCTAACATGGCTTGAGGGTAGTATCTTTGATACAGACATGATTAATAACATAGTATGCTCAGCAACTGAAATAGCATTCGACCCACCATTATTGGCAACTGGTATATTATATTTTTTAGATCCTATAATATTAAATTTGTCATAACCCGAACTCCAGAGCTGCATTAACTTAATGTGAGAACAATGAGATAAAATTTCATCATTTAAATGCCTTCCTGGTGCGAATAGCACTAATTCGCATTCTTTAAGCTTTTCTATTTTTATATCTTCAGGCTCACTATACGTCATCTCCATATAATCAAATTTGTTTTCATTAATTTTTGAATATACTAGTTCTCTAAGATCCTTTGGAATTCTTTCTTCATAAACGTAGAGCAATTTCATAGTTTAAAATTTTAATAAATAATCCAGCATTATATATTTATAATATCTAAATAAATATAGACATGATTATATAGATAAATTTTGTATGAATATAAAAGATTTTAAAAAAATTGGCTTTGATCTTGATGGAACATTAATCGACTCATTGGATGGTATATATTGCAGCTACGAATCTTCTGCAAAAAACTTAAATTTAGAAATATTCCCAAAAAACATAATAAAAAAAAATATTGGGCCTCCAATAGATATATTTTTTGCAAAACTCTACCCGGATTATCAATTCCTTAAAAATCAATATTCTATTCTTTTCAGAGAGCATTATCTTCGTGATGGTTATAAAAAAACAAAACTTAAAGATAATACATACTTTCTTTTAGATCTTTTATTTAAAAACTCTCATGAGTTATTTATTTTAACTAATAAATCTTCTCAAGCATCAAATCTAATTTTAAAATTCTTAAAGATTGAAAATTTTTTTCAAGAAGTTTTCACGGTTAGTTCAGATAGTGAAAAACTAAAAAATAAATCTTTATATCTTAAAAAAATATTTAAAAATCAATCTAATGGGATATATGTTGGCGATACAATGGAAGATTTTAACGCATCAAAAGACGCAAAAATAAAATTTATCGGACTTAAGGATGGTTTTGGAGATTTTAATAACGAAGCTATGAAAACTGGATATATATATGAATCTATTCAAGAAATTATTAAAAAGGAAAATCTAGCCATGAGTTAATAAAAGTTTTTCTATTTTTGTTCTTAGAAATTTCTGGATCGGTATAAAATGAATCATCGATTATATGTGTGGATGATATCTCCTCTAGAATACATCCGTTTTTGGAAGAAAAAATATGTCGAACTCCAGGAAGAACCGTCACTACATGACCAGCTCTCATTGAAGTAAGCTCTCCGTCTAAGATTAGATCTAAATCTCCATATAAAACATGAAATGTTTCTTCTTTTTGATTGTGGTATTGCTCGGGATGATTTTGCCCAGCTAAAACAGCAATTATTTTTTTACAGTAATCTCTATTTACAACTGTAAACATTGTGATACCAGTTTCGTAAAACTTTTCAATGCCGTAATGATGGGAAATCTCCATTTCAGCTTCATAAGGAATAATTACGCCAGATTCTTTTACAAGTTCATTGACCGCATTTCTGATATCTACTAATTCTTTACCTTCATAATCTATCTCAACATCACTCTTCATGATTGGCTGATTGAGGTTTATTTTTTTATTAGTAGTGTATTTAATGAACTTTGATAAGTCATTGGCTAAAAGTTGGCCTTGGACCGGAGGAATAGAAACAAAATAGTTTTCTTTTCCTAATAATGTGTTCTGGTCTAAATTATCTTTTGCAAAAACACCTCTTTTTAAATCCATTAATGTGTCAATCTCATCCTTATTCATGAAAGTGTATTGATCAACATTATTCAAAGCTAATATAGATTGATGGGCGGTCTCTAACCACTCTGATAGATCTTCCATAGATGAAGAATATTCGTTAATGCCATATTTCTCAGTTGGCAGTGCTACATGTTTTTCAAAAAAAGTTGCTCCTTGGCCTATTGCAAGAGTAACTGGTATCTTTTCTTTTGGATTTTCATGAGTAGAATATCCAACTTCTAAATCAGGATATCTTTTTAAAAGATAGCTTATTTTAGAAATATTAAGCTGATTAAAAGGTGTTGGATACAAGCCAACACAATGCATAATTTTCAATTTCTTCTCTCTGTTTCTAAAGAAGGTCACCACACTATCAATTTCTTCAATTGTGCAGCCAGCAGTAGAGGCTATTATTGGTAATTTTTGATTTGCAACCTCTTCAAGAAGCGGCCAATCAGTGAAAGAGCAACTTGCAATTTTAAGGACATCAAACCCCATTGATACTACTCTAGGCACACTGTTCTCATCAAACGGAGTACACATTACTCCAAAATTTAATGATTTAGCATGATTTATAATCTCATTCCACTGATCATCTGTTAAAAGAGTTTCTTCAAATCTTTTTACAAATTTATAATCATGATTACCTTTATAGTCGGGATGAATAAAAGTGTCTAAATCTCTAAATTGAAACTTAACTAAAAATTCATAATCGTAATCTCTGACAACTTCTGCTAAAGATTCAAGTAAAGCCTTGCCATGTGATAAATCTCCCATGTGATTATTAGCAATTTCAAAGGTAAAAGAGTATTTCTTAGTATTCAATTTATGAACTCCCCAGATTATATTTATAGCATTAAATATGTTTTATTATAACACCTTATTTTAATTAGCATCTGTTAAAAGTATTATTTGAGATTGTGTGATTGGCATTCCAAAATTATAACTTCTATAAAAATATAATGATAGAAGTTTATTTAGCGATCTCATTCTTAATATACTCATCGAGTGAATGCTCCTCTTTCCATCCTAAAAGCCTAGTTTTTTCAGTAATAACTGGAGCTGACATTCTATTCCCTCTTCTTTTTGGCAGCATTTTTGGAGTTAAGCCAAATAATTCTACTAATTCTAAAATGCTGTAAGATTGCGAACTTCCAATTCCATATTCATCTCCACTACCCTTTTTTGCGACCAATAAAAGACCACTTACAATATCTTTTACGTGAGTGAAGTTTCTTCTTTGTGTTCCAGGAGATACAACAGGAAGTTCTTTATTTAATTCTTTTTTTAATTTAATGAACTTTGCAATAATAGTAGAGTATTTGCCTTCGCTAATCTCTCTATCCCCATAAACATTATAGAAATAAGTTATTGCATAATCTATGTCAAACCATGCACAGTATGTTTTAACTAATTCTGATGCAGCATGCTTAGTGAACGCATAAGGGCTTTCATATCTAGTTTCACCTGAATCACCAAACTTAGTGCTAGATCCTGAATATATAAATTTACATTTTTTTTCTTTTGCTAGTTTTAAAATACTGTAAATAGAATTCCAGTTATACTGAAATACAAGATCAATATCATCAAAAGACTGCTCTACTCTAGAATACTCTCCAAAATGAAAGATTAAATCCAGTTTGATATCTTTAAATATTTCAAGTGATTCAATTGTTTCACCTTCCATATATATACATCCATGAATATGATTTTTTTTTGAGCCAGAAAAGTAATTATCAAGAATGTAAACGTTATTTTTATCTTTAATCAACTCCTCACATAAATGTGACCCAACAAAGCCTGCACCACCTGTAACAAGAACATTCATATTTTTACTTCAGAGTTGTTCTCAAATGATTTGAAGGCGGCCTCAACGATTTTCATACTTTTAATGCCAATTTCTAAATCAACTGGTGAGTTCATTTCAGGAGAATTAATTAATTGATTTATGTGATTAACTTCTGGAAGAAAATCATCTGGTCTTGTTTTTGGAAAAAGCTTAATTTTTAAATTTTCGTTATTTTTTTTAAATAACACCGCATCATTTTGAGAATCAAAATTAACATGCCACTCCAAATAACCTTCTGAGCCTTTTATTCTTATCGATTTAGTTGCAGGTGATGTTGTTACATCTTGACATATAGTTGCATGAAATAATTTGTCAGTAGTAATAAAAATTCTCATAGACTCATCATATTCACAATCATTATCAGTATTCATAACTATATGGCTTGATAATTTAGTTGGATTTCCTAACTGAAGCAAATTAATAAAATATAAATAAATTGCAATTGCATGTGAATGCTCGCTAGAAGAACCTCCACCTCTTGAGCTATAGCCTAAGTAGCTAGCATGAGGACCTTCAAGCCACGGATGTGCAGCAAAAATACCATCCCAGCTCTCTCTCCAGTCAACATGAATAGATTTTATATCGCCTATTCCTGAATTATTTAAGACTTCTGAAGCAAAAACTGTATTTGGTGTTAGATTATGATTAAATCCTACAATCACTTTTATTTTTTTTGATTCAGCCAATAATTTTATCTTTTCAATATCAGCCGTTTTTGGAGGAAAAAGTGGTTTTTCAACAACAAGAATTTTTATGGTTAATTCATTAAGAATTTTTTCCATTATTTGAAAATGGGTATCCGGTGGTGTTCCAATTAGAGCACAATCAAATGAATCTCCCGATGGAAAAACATTAGACAGTTTTATGGTCTCATCCCATGCGCCATATCTTTCTGGATAAGTTTCATTTTTGGTTCTATCTAAAGCTTCCTGATCGATATCAAAAATTGTAACCTCCCAATCTATCTGACGAAATGCATGCGCTAAATGATTACCAATTGATCCAGCTCCTACAATAAATACGTTCATGATTAGTTTCTAAATATTCTTATGATGGATGGATTTTAGTCGTATTCTATTTCTTCATCAACTCACTATAAGAGTCTTTATATGATTTGGAATTCCTTAATTAAAAAATTTCTATTAATTTATCATAAATATTAACAATATAATTTTTATCAAATTTTTCTAAAATATTTTCGCAGTCCTTTTGCCCATTTTCTCCAATCATGATTTTGAGATTTAAGTTTTTTTCTATTGTTCCAACAATTTTTTTAAAATCCTTATTGATATCTTGGCCATCTAACAAAACGCAATTGCTTCCAGGTTTAATATAGTCTCTATTACCGAGATTATCTGTAGTAAATGATATACAGGCATTTCTCATAGCATCAAATCCTGGTAATCCAAAACCTTCAAAACTTGAATAGCATATTGAATATTTTGATTCTGCATAAAGCATTTCAATATCACTATCGCTAAGATTTTGAAAATGCCTAATAGAATTATTAAGACTTGGTGGTTTGCGTTCTCTTGAGAATGTTTCTACAACATATTCTTGACTTAGCTTGTTAAGTAATTTTATTAGGTTATCCTGATTTTTATATAAACCAGAAGAAACAACACAAAAAAATTTTTCTTTCTTGTTTTTCTTTATTCTACTTACAGTCTCACCTGCAATAGAGGGTAGATAATGAATTTTAGCTTTAGGATTTTCATTAAGTATTTCTTCACATAAATGCTTTGAAATTGAAATATAAGGAATATCATGGCGCCAGCTTTCTCTAACTTTATTATCTGGGCCCATATAATTTGGAAAATCTTGACATATATGAACCAAATTTTCATTATTAAAGTTATTATTTTTAGTGATTTGTTCAAGTAATTGCCAAGAAGCAACTACCCATAAAGTTTGTTGGTCCTTTATAATCACTTTATTACTTGTAGAGAATGATAAATCATACTCTTTAGGATAATTTTTCCAAATATCAAAATATTTTCTTCGCAAAAAATTCATGTAAGATAACGACTTTCTAAAAAAATTTGAATTGAATAAAGATGGATTTATATGCTGGACATTTACAGAATAGCCAGCTTTTTTTAAAACTCTTGCGTGTTGATAAATCACCTTGAAGCCGCCTATAGGAGCTGGCACCCCTGGCAAAAGGAATTCAATATTTTTCATGCTATCTAATCTCTGTTGTAAATATCTCTTGAGTATACTTTTTCTTTAACAGTATCAAGCTCATTAGAATATCTATTTGCAATAATAAGTTCTGAATTTTTTTTAAAATTTTCAAAACATGACTCCACCTTAATTGAATTAATTTCATCGTCGTCTAAACTTGGTTCATAAATTATTACTTCGATATTCTTTTCAATAAGATTATCAATTAAATCCCAAACAGCAGAACTCCTAAAATTATCTGAATTAGCTTTCATAGTTACCCTATAGACTCCTACTGTTTTTGGTTGCTTATTAAGAATTTGCTCTAATATGAATTCTTTTCTTTTTAGATTGGAATCTATAGATGCTTCAATAGTTTCTTGTGGAATATTTTTAAATAAATGCAGGAGTTGCTTCGTATCTTTTGGAAGACAATACCCTCCATATCCAAATGAAGGATTATTGTAATAATCTCCTATTCTTTCATCTAGAGAAATACCTCTGATAATATTATTAGAATCAAGATTCAATGATTCTGCAAAAGTATCTATCTCATTAAAAAAAGAGATTCTTAAAGCAAGATAAGTGTTTGCAAATAGTTTAATTGACTCTGCTTCTTTTGGGTTGGTATAAATAAAAGGGGTGTCTTTTTCTTCAATACATGAAAGAACTATTTCACCAAAGAGTTTTGCTTTTTCACTTTTATCTCCAATAATTACTCTTGAGGGGTACAAGTTATCATGGAGGGCTTTACCTTCTCTTAAAAATTCTGGAGAGAATATAATATTTTGCGTATTAAATTTAATTCTTAGCTTGTCTACTAACCCAGTAGGAATGGTTGATTTAATAACAATAGTTACATCAGGATTAAAGTTTAATGTATCACAGATTACATTCTCTATAATTGATGTATCAAAAGCATTGATGCTTTCATCAAAATTTGTAGGGAGAGCCATTATTACAAAATCTGCTTCAACCACAGACTGCATAAGGTCTTCAGCATAAGATATTTTTAAATCTCTATTTTTAAGAAAGTCTGTAATATCAGGATCATCTATAGGTGATATCTTATTTTTTATTAAATTTATTTTATTTATGTCTTTATCAAAAATGGATACTTCATACTTTTGAGACAAAAGTATGGCATTTGATATGCCCACATAACCCATACCTATTACAGCAATATTAATCATTATATTTTTTTTTAATGTGGATATTATAGTTAGTTTTCTATTTAAAAGTCATAATTTACAAATTAAGGTAATTTAATTTAATTTTAGTGATATCATAATCGCCTTTGGCTGGATGGCAGAGTGGTCATGCAGCGGCCTGCAAAGCCGTTTACGCCGGTTCGATTCCGGCTTCAGCCTCCAAATTTACAATATTAAATATCATTTAAATAAATAAAAACATATAATATTCCAATATGGCCGAGTGGTGGAATTGGTAGACACAAGGGACTTAAAATCCCTCGAAGGCAACTTCGTGCCGGTTCAAGTCCGGCCTCGGCTACCATTATTAAATAATTAATAATAGCTATATGAATATAAATAGAAGTGACGATATAGATATCTACCAGATGTTCAAAATTTTCTTTAGGAACATGGTTCCGATTATTTCGATAACATCCTTTTTTGCAATTGTTTCAGTTATATACGCTTTATCATTACCAAATATATACCAGTCATCTGCTTTGCTTTATCCATCTGAATCTGACGATTCTGCAATGAGTCAATTAACTCAAAGATACGGTTCTCTTGCCTCTCTAGCAGGTGTTTCATTACCGCCCTCTGAGACTGTAAGCAAGGCTAATATAACAATAAACAAACTTTATTCTAGAGAATTTCTTGGACATTTACTGACTTTTGATGGAGTAACTGAAAAACTTTATGCAACCAAAAAATTTAACTCAAATAACGGTGAAATAATTTTTGATCCTGAGATTTTTAATTCTGAAAAAAAAGTTTGGGTTAGAAAAGTAGAATATCCATTTTCTCCTGAGCCATCTTTGCTTGAAGTTCATGACTTATACCTCTCAGAAACTTTGAGCGTATCTCATGATAGGTTAACAAACTTTATAACAATATCTGTGAGACATAAATCACCAATTTTTGCAAAAGAGTTTCTAGAGTTAGTTATTAAAGAACTAAATAATATCTCTAGAAGTGAATCAATAATGCAATCCAATGAAGCATTGGTATATCTAAATGATAGATATAGCAATGCTTATGATATACAAATAAAAGAGTCTATCTCAAGAATAATTGAGTCACAAATGCAAATTCAAATGTTTGCTAACATACGAGATGATTTTTTGCTGCGAATTATAGACAAACCATATCTACCTGAAAAAAAGACAAGCCCAACCCGATCATTAATATGTATATTTGGAACTTTTATAGGATTCATATTTAGCATTATTTTTGTTTTTGGAAGAGAATTTATTCATACAAGATAATTTCTAACAAATGGTAGTTTTTTATTTTAAATATATAAAAAACAATAAAATCTGAGCTTACACATAAGATTCTTCAAAATACAATTCATTCAAAAATAAATAATACATATACTAAGGTACTCATCAACGAAACTCTTTATCTTTTTTGAAAGTATTATAGGTATAAATTAAGCCTGTATATAAAGTTATAAATAGTGATATAAACAAAAAAATATCTGCAATAACAATTATTAGCATGTTGTTTAAAGTTAGTCCAAACAAATAAATGAAAATAGTTAATAATTGAACAGAGGTTTTAATTTTTGCAAGAAAGGTAACCTTGGTTGCATCACTTTTTCCATTTCTTGCGTTTAAGTCTCAAAGCGCCCCTACCCAAACTTCTCTAGTAATAATTATTGCTCCAATAAACCCAATTAAATAACTTGAAAGATTTACTGCAAGTCCAAATAAAATAAAGATAATAAGAATCTTATCAGCAATAGGATCTAATATTTCTCCAACCTGAGATACTGCGTTATATTTTCTAGCAAAATAACCATCTAAGTAGTCAGTTATTCCAGCTAAAAAAAATAACACAAGTGCAAATAAATAACTATCAGGAGACATTAATAATAAAAATATCAACGTAGCAAGAAATATTCTTGATACTGATAATAGGTTGATAAAATTTGTCAAAATTTATAGCTTCTCTGTAATTAATTTTGCTATTTTGGCATTAATACCTTTTACAGTCATTAATTCTTCAAAATTTGCTGATTTAATATTTTTTAAACTTTTAAACTTAAGGAATAACCTCTTCTTTATAACCTCACCAATACCATCAATATTGTCTAACTGTGATTTTTTATTTTTTGCATTCTTTTTTCTTCTTTGAGCATTGATTGCAAACCTATGAGATTCATCTCTAATTTCTTGCAACAATAAGTAGCCTTTAGAATTCTTATCAAATTCAATTACACCATCTTTAGAAAGAACTGTCTCAGTTGCTCTTATTCTATTTACGCCCTTTACTATTGATATAACTTTTATATCTTTATATTTAGAATTTTGAATCACTGACTGAGAAAAATTTAGCTGATTTTTACCTCCATCAATAAGAATTAAGTTAGGTTTTGTTTCTTTGTTATCATAGTATTTTATTCTCCTTTGAATTACATGCTCCAAAGAGCCGACATCATTGCCTGATAACTCTTTTGGTATATTAAACGTTCTATATTCTTTCTTAGAGGGGCCTTGGGTCGAAAATACAATACATGAGGCAACAGCATGATTCCCAGAAATATGACTAACATCATATGCCTCAATTTTTTTTATATCTTTTTTATATCCCATGAAATCTCTTAAATCATCAAAAGCAAACTTATATTTATCATATTTGCTTAAATGATTTTCAATTATTTGTTTTGCATTAAGCTTACATAAGTTATATATAGATCTTATAGATTTGCTTGGACTATGAGTAATTAAAACATTTGCATTAAATTTTTTTTTCAGTACCTTGCAAATCAATTCTTTGCTTTTTAGTTTTTCGGTACATAAAACTTTTTTTGGTATATCCAATTGAGACTCATAGAAATTAATAATTGCCATTTGATATACAGAATCAGCAGATTCAATAAAAGCTTTTTTAACTAGATGGGTTTTTGTTCCTCTAATCTTGCCATTTCTAACTACTATTATTGAAATACCTATATAGTTATTTTCTACATATATTGAAAATATGTCTATATCAGTTGCTATGGTAACTACGGATTGCTCTTCACGAATAAGCTCAATTCTTTTCAACCTATCTCTGATGTCTGCAGCCTTCTCAAAATCTAAATTATTAGATGCTTTTTGGATATCGCTATATAGGCGCTCAATAGTCTGAGTGTCAGATGAAGATAAGTATGATTTTGCAGATTGCACATCTTCAAAGTAATCAATTTTTCTTATATTTTTTATACATGGTGCAGAACATCTTTTCATTTGAAATTCTATACAAGGTCTAGATCTGTTTGAAAAAGTAGAATCATTACAGTTTCTTAGTTTAAAAATTTTTTGAATTTCTTTAATAGATTTTTTTACAGCCCCCGAGCTGATAAATGGGCCATAATAATTTGAATTAACTGCTTTTTTTGTTCTCTTTAAATAGATACCTGGATAATCGTGATCTAATGAAAAATATATGTAAGGGTATGTTTTATCATCTCTAAGAAGGATATTAAATTTTGGTTTATTTTCTTTGATTAATGTTTGTTCTAAAAGTAAAGCCTCAACTTCATTTTTAGTGGTAAAAGTTTCAATCTTGTCTGTTAAAAATTTAATTTGTGAAGTTTTTCTATCTTTATATGAATTGCCAAAATAACTCGAAACTCTTTTTTTTAAATTTTTAGCTTTTCCTATATAGATAATTTCAGTTTTACTGAAAAATTTATATACACCGGGTGTTGATGGAACCTGTTTGAGATCAACCACCATTTTCATCTAAGTACTTTTTAGCAAAAATTTTTCCAGCACTAACACCATACTGATCAAAGGGGTTAATTTGGAGCATTTTTGCAGTTACGTAGGTTCTATGCTCCCAAGTTGCAATTAAAAAACCTAGGGTTTTTGAGTTTAATTCTTTAAGTGTAAATAGGTTTGAAGGAACATTTCCGTTTACTTGCTCAAATGATCTTAGATCTTCATGAGGTCCATTAGCTAAAAGACCTGCTTGTGCCTGTGATTGAGCATATAACAATTTATTCGTGCTTTTATTTGACTTAATTGTAAAAATATCTGCACATGCAGAAGCTGTACCTTGATGTAGCAATTGAAAATAACTGTGTTGGGCTGTAGAACCGAAACCCCCAAAAATAATCTGACCAGTATTTTTAAATATTGAATTAGGATTTGCTTGCTTTCCAATAGACTCCATTTCAAGTTGCTGGGCATAATCAGAAAAAAATCTCATTTTCCAGCTATATAAAAGAAGAACTCTAGTGTGCTTATTATCAAAATTGTTATACCAAATATCACTAAAAGATAATAAATTTATAAAGTTATTATAATCATCATCATTCAGAAGAAGATTATCTGCTTCATATCCTCCAAGCAAAAACTTTTTAAAATTTTCTCCAAGTTCTAGTATTGCCGGAAGTGATATTGGAGACCACATAGAGTATCTTCCTCCAATTTCATTTGGGAATTCAATTATGTTTTCTTTAAAGCCAAATTTTTGAGCTTTATGAGGCTGAGAGGTAATGGCTAAAAAGTGATCTTCAAATTTACATTTTGATTCCAACCATGTTTTAGATAAAGCCATACTCTGTAAACTTTCATCTGTGCTGAATGACTTAGAAGAAACAATAAAAAAAGTATCTTCTTGATTTAATGGTTTAACTGTTTCATTAAATTCAACTATATCTGGCCCAGTTAAGAAAATATGCTTAAAATTTCTATCATTCACACTAGTTAGTGTTTCAATTAATAATTTAGGTCCTTCAAAAGAGCCACCAATACCAATAGTAACAATGTTTTTAATACCTTTTCTAATTAAATCCTCTTTAAGCCTTATACACTTTTCAATATTTAAACGACAAGATTCTATTAATTCTGCAGAA
>Ga0181568_10000457_pt1 | contig 36389 bp, 34 predicted proteins | sample 101ome_20_FD_133758 | JGI IMG/M metagenome (GOLD analysis project Ga0181568, IMG submission 133758) | Coastal salt marsh microbial communities from the Groves Creek Marsh, Skidaway Island, Georgia - 101404AT metaG (megahit assembly) | ecosystem: Environmental > Aquatic > Marine > Intertidal...
TACTGTGGCGAGGCCGTTGGCGCGCGCCAGTGTCACGCAATCGGGCAATTGCAAACTTTCCATGAAATTCCTCCCATATATCTTCGATTATGGGAGAGGCGGTGCGGTTTTTGCAAGCGCGAAAGCGCACGAAAAAGGGCGAGCTGCAGCCCACCCTTTAAGAGATTTTATGAATTTGGTCTGACGACCCAGACGCCGCAAGTTTATTCAGCCAGTTTATGGGGCTTAATGCCCGGGTCGCCAAGCAAGATAATGTCGTCGCCCGATTTGCCGATGGCGGTCGCAAAGCTTAAGCGGTCGGGGCGCGGCTGGTTGGCGAAGCTTTTGCCATTATCTTGCGAGACCAGCACCGTGCCCGACAGACCGGCCAGCACGACGCGGCCATCGTCCAATTGGGTGCCGCCGGAGACCGATTGGTCGGTGCCGGTGGTGACTTTCTTCCAACGTTTGCCTGCATTGGATGATCGCCAAACATTGCCGCGCATGCCGAAGACCAGCACATCGCCATTGGCGAGCCCGAGACCGCCCCAGAAGGAGCCGTCATAGCCGGTTTCAATGGCTTGCCAGCTTTGCCCGCGATCATGCGATTTATAAACCGTGCCAAATTCGGCGGGTATGTAGAGATTGCCCTTTTTGTCGGCGAACACATCATTCAAATGAAAATCATCATAACTGTCTTCCACCAAACTGCGCTGCGTCCAGCTTTCGCCGCCATTATCGGTTTCAAATGTGTAGGAAAAACCACCAACCGCAATCCCGTTTTGGGCATCGGCAAAATACACCGCAAAAAGCGGGGTTTCGCCGCGGCGCTCATTATATTGCAGCGTCCAATTATTGCCGCCGTCAACGGTTTTCAAAATTGTCGCCGCATGGCCGACCGCATAGCCGGTTTGATTGTCGACAAAAGTGACGCCGACCAAGGTATTGCGCGTCGGCACCGAGGCCGCCTGCTGCCAGCTTTCGCCATTATCATCGGAGAGCAGCACGTGCCCAAACTCGCCAACCGCGACCATGCGCGAACCAGCGCGCGCCACATCGAGCAAGAGCGCCTGACTAGCCATGTCGCTGGCCAAGGCATATTCGAAAGCTTGCGGTTTGCCGCCATGGTCATCGGCCGCGCTTGGCATTGATGCAGCGACGGCAAATGTGAAAAACAGCGCGGCACATACACGCGCGGTCAAGCGAAAATTAGTCATCGGTTCCTCCCAAAATGCGGCTTCTTTGCGACCGCCAATTTAACTTGCCCCACCATAAAAACTCATTGCCCAAAGGGCAAGCGACAAAAACGCGCGACCGCAGTTTATCGACCGAGACGGCGAATATTGGCTGGGGTGTAACGATTAGCGTCGAGATGTTTGGCGTCGAAATCAATCGGCTTTTCCTCATTGATGAGGCCGAGCATGAGATAGCGCCCGACCATCAAATCATACACCGTGTCGCCTGAACCGCCGCATAGGGGCAATTCATATTGCACGCCGCCGCCCAATTCCTGCACCCGCCACAGCTGGCCGCGCCCGTCATAAATTTCCGTCGCGACAATGCCCTTTGTGTCTTCATCGATGTAAAAAACCCGGCGCGAATAAACATGGCGGAAATTATCTTTTAAATTGCCTTCCACTTCCCACACGCGGTGTTTTTCATAACGCATTAACTCTTGGTTCACGTGTTTTTTGCCGACTAATTCCTGATAGGGTGCCAGCACGCGGCGATAATTATTGTAAGCGATGAATTTTTCGCTGCGCCCGCGAGCCGTCCAGTCAAAGCGGTCAGGGGCGCCGTTAAAGCCGCCGAAACTGTCGGAAGTAGTGATGCCGTCACTATTGGTGCCGGGATTATCATAGGCGATGGTCGGGGCGCGGCGCACGCGGCGCGTGCCCGGGCTATAGGTCCAAGCGCGGCGGGCTTCCACCGACATATTCAGGCTTTCTTGCACCAGCACGACATAGCCGGCAGAACGGGCCGGCGCTTTAGTCTGCAGCAAATAATAAATCGAAATATTGTCCAATTCTTCGGCATTTCTTTTTTGCGGGTCAGACCAACGCAAAATCGCATCATCATGCACGGTGATTTGGTAATAATCGCCGGATTGATTGACCGGAATGGCGGTGAATTGGCGTTGCAATTTATAGCCGCGGTATCGAAGCGTGTGGTTCCAAACAAGTTCCAGCCCATTATTGGGGATTGGGAAAGGCGAGGCCATAATCGCCTTGGCAACGCCATTCCCATCCGATACCAGCTCTCCGATCAACGCATTATTGCGCGCCGCTTTGTAAACAAAGTCAGGAAGGGCGCAAGAGCGGCGTGTCGGATAGACATCTAGGAAATAGCTGTCATGGCGCTCTAATAGGGCTTTTTGGCCGCGCGTTATATATTTGTCATAATCCCCTGCGTTAGCCCCTGTAACACGCAATAGGGGCTTATCGGCGGCGAATGGGTCGGGCAGATGTTTGCCCTTTTCATAGCCAATACCCTCAGGCGGGCTAGTCAAGCCGCCAGTCCAGGCCGGAATGGATCCGTCTTTATTAGGGCCGCGCTCAGACCCCAATGGCGTCAAATCTTGGTCCAGCCGCGCCATTTGCTCGGGCGGGACTTTCGCCTGCACGGCACATGTAGAGGCCAACAAAAGGGCGGCAAGAAAGATTTTGTGAAGCGACATGAACAATCTCCCAATCAGTGCGTTAGAAGAAAGCCATAAAGCGGCCTGTGACGCAATAAAAAAAGGCGGGTCCGAAGACCCGCCCTCAAATTTTTCAAACACTTAAGATTAACGACCCAAGCGACGGACGTTAGCAGGTGTGTAGTAGTCAGGGGTCAAACGCTCAAGTCCAGTCACTGCGTTCGCAGGTCGACCAGATTTAAGCTGCAACACCATATAACGACCCGCAAGAAGATCGTAAATCCACTCCCCACCGGTTGTCCAGCAAGTGGTAGCTTCTGGCCGGTAATCCGGAGCTTGTCCGACTTCTTGGACACGCCACAGCTCACCGCGACCATCATACATTTCACCGGCCGTCATTTGACCGCTATCCTCATCCATACGCAGCACCCGCTTGGCATAGATGTGACGTGCTGAGTTTTTCAAGTTGCCCTCGATAACCCATTGGCGACGCATTTCATATCGGATCGGGTCTGGATTAGCATGTCCGGCTTTCACCATGACCTCTGTAGGCGTCAGGTTGACTTGGTAGTTGTTTTGAATGGAAAGCTTCTCTTGCTTCCCTACAACAGTCCAATCATAGCGATCGGGCGCACCATTATAGCCATCATATTGGTCTGACGTACCCATACCATCACCATTGGTGATAGGGTTATCATAGGCAATATTCGGCGCGCGACGCACGCGACGCGTGCCCGGGCTGTAGGTCCACGCCTTACGGCCTTCCTTTGCCATGTTCAGCGTTTCGTGCACCAGCACCACACTACCAGCACGACGTGCTGGGGCTGAGGTGTAAGCCACAAAGTAGATCGAAATATTATTCAAATCTTCAGCGCGCTGATTTTGAGCGTTGGAATATGGAAACACCACTTCGTCTCTTGTGTAGGTTAGTGTGTAGTCACCGCCAACGGTGGGAACAGCATAGTTAAAGTCGCGGGCAACACGCTCGCCGCGATAACGCAGCGTGTGGTTCCAGACGATTTCAAGCGCTGAGTTCGGGATCGGGAACGGACCCGCCATAATGGCTTCGGAAATACCGTTACCGCCGTCAATGACTTTACCCACTGTGGCATTACGCTTGGCTGCTTTGTAAACAAAGTCAGGATACACGCAAGAGCGGTTTGACTTATAAACGTTGAGTTTATAGGTGTCAGGGTAAGTCGCCAGCATGGCTTTTTGGCCGACAGTCAATTGGCTGTCATATTGCGCCGCATTGGAAGCCGTGACGGTGTAAAGCGCCCTGTCGTTAAGCGGGTTTGGCAGCGCACCGCCATCCCATCCGGACAGCAAGCCTGACCCATCAAAGCCGCGACCGGTCCAGGCAGCAACGCCCGAACGCGAACCAGCTTTTTCAGCACCGGTCGGCGTCAAATCGGCTCCCAAACGGGCTGCCTGACTGGCCGGCACATCAGCATATGCAACACCCGCCGTGAGGCTCAGTGTCAATGCCGTGGTTATCATTTTAGTTTTCATTTTCATCTCCATCGAAAATCAATTTGGTTTTCGGGGGCGGCGCACCGCCCCCGAAAGACACTGATTAGAAGCTATAGGTCACGCTTAGGCTCACATTATCGCGGTCGATAATGGGATTATACAAAATGTCGCCATCCTGCATTGTGTAACCAAGGCTTACTACTAGATTACCCTGGCGCTCGAATGCAACAGACAGGCCAGTTGTTGACTGGTCTTCGATCCAAGAGCCCGCAGGGGTTGGTGACATACCATCGATACCCCAACGATGAACAATCTGAGGACGCGCAGCCCATGCAGTTCCAAATATATTATTATATTGAAGCTGGAAGAACAGCAGTGCGCCAGACGATTCGGTTGTTGGACGGCAATCTGTTACATCACGCGGATCCAACGAGAGAACCCCGCCAAGCGGCAGATCAGAGCCACTGGTGCAACGCCCAGCCAAGCGGGGGGCTCTACCCATAGCAACATTCAACAAAAGTTGCTCGGTGTTTGAGAACCCGTCAGCTGCATTGGCAGAAAAGTCTGTAGCATAGTCTTCAATGCCAGGGGCATAGATATGCTGCAATTCTGTCAACAAGATGGCCAAATCGGCTCCAAGGGCACTAACCACTGGGTTAGAGCGCGTAAACGTCGCCGTAGTTCCGATGTCATAGTGGATGACTTCTTCTTCTACATATCCCTGGTATTTCGAATAGTCACCACATTGAGTGGTAGACAGCGCTTGTCCATAAAGCAATCCCTTCACCCCTGTGAATTGCTCCCAAGTACAAGAACCTTGAATTGCAGAAATTGTCACCATGTCTGTATCAATTTGAAGAGGCATCGCTTCGCGATACGCAACCTCACCTTGAACACCCCAACCGGCAATAGTCGTGGCAAAGCTCAAACCATATACCTCGATATCATCAGGATATTCCAAGAAGATATCGCCATTATAGCGGAGAGCTGCCGTAAACGAACCGGTAGGCAGGTAGTAGCCTGCGCCTGTAGCGTTTAATGCTGAACCCACATCGTCAGTGAGAGCCTTATCAGCCGACAGGACAGTTGCGGATGGCGAGCAACCAGTTGCGGCACTGGCCGGAAGACCAGCAACCCAAGCATTGTTATCTGCGTATGCAGCTCGACAATCAGCTAGATGATTATTCAAAGCAACACTTGTAGCCATTTGAGACAGCGCCATCACGCAGCCAGCAAGGCCCGCGTCACCTAGAGTGGTGGGGTTGGCATCCTCCATCATAGCTCTGGTGGCGCCGTTAGCTGCCAAGGCAGCATAAATTCCGCCCGCGGCAGAGGTGGGATCAGCATCAAACGCCGCTTTCGATGTGTCCCAAATCCCGAGAGCCACCGGATTGGTCGCCGCAATGACGCCAAGAGGGTCTAGGAATTCAACATCATTAGCAGCATCGTAATTTGCATCACCCTCTGCTGCAGTGAGAGCCGACCAGTCCTGGCTGGCGCAACCTGCAATTCCATATTGCCGAGTGAACGCTCCATCCTTCGGCCCAATCGCACCAAGGCCCACAATCGGAGCAGCTGCACGGCTGGAAACATAAGGAAGACGGCTGGTATATTTTTGATAAAACAGGCCAAACTCGGTTGAATTCAATTGCTCAGAATACCAACGGATAGCTAAACCAATGTCATCAAAATCATCATTATACTCGTCAGCGCCGCGACGCATAAAATTGGTGTCACCAAGGGTCGCACCAGTCGCCGCGTTCGTGTTCAAAATTTGAGCCCGCTCAATTTCTGCCTGACCCAGCGTGAGCGGTCGAGAATAATCAACAGCAGAGCCCGCGTCGCAGGTCCCTACCAGAGTATCAATAGCTGCGCCAATCGAAGCCTGAAACGGGTTAGCTGAAGCTGCAAGATCACAATTTCGCTTGTTTGCACCGCCAAAAGGCCCAGTTCCAACCAAGAACTTATTGCCGTTACCAGCTGAGCCCAAATTGGCGGCATCAGATGTGGACTCGGCTGTGCCTGCAACATCAAGCTTATAATGGTCCCAACCGCCGACATAAGCCTCGAGCGACAAATCATAAGGAAGAGCCAACGAAGCATACAGAGCCTCTACAGGTAATAAGGCTTCTTTGATCTCCGCGCCAGGCCGGCGAATAGCCGGCACATCAATTGGGCTGAATACGGAGTTTCCGCCCAGGAAAAATGTTGACTCCCCCCAGTTTATTACCTGACGACCAGCGCGAACCATGAGTGGGAGGTCGGCAATGTATGTATTATAATCAACATAAGCATCAAGAACATTTATGTTTTCTATAGCGTCTCTTTTAGCTTGATCTGTTAATTCAGTACGCTCAAAGCTGCTTTCGCTGTCCAAAACGGCGTCATAGAAGCCCTGCAGACGCAAGAACGCCCTGATATTTCCAGAGCGCGCCTCAATATCGCTTGTCAACTTTAAAAGCCCGCTTGTTATATCTCCACTGTCGAAGTTCAAACGGCCATCGTCTCCATTAATACCTCGGTCATAATTATATACGCCATTCAAGGTGTCATATTGACAAGAAGTAACTCCAATATTTGCTAAGGCTAAGGCAGTAGCACCGCAAGTGGCCGCAGACCCAGTCAACTGGTCTCCCAGTAACCCACTTGTATTGGCACCAAGATCAAGGCCTGGTGACAAATCAGCGTTGCCGCCATTGACCGCTCCCAATAATTGGTCTTCCCTGTCTTCAACCCGCACAGTTGCACCGACAGACAGAACATTATCTATTTGAATGTCAAAATCGCCGATGCGAACATTATAAGCATCCGCTGGGCCGGCGGCGATCAGCCCCGCACCCACGAGCGCACTCACTCCGAGTAGACGCATTTTACTTTTTAACATAGAGCCCTCCTCAAAACGTCTCTATTAACAAGTCTTCTTTAACGCACTCCCATACGCCTTCTCCCAGAAGACTTTTCAACCTTTAAAGCATGCAAAACAAAATTTGCCTTCGTCAACAATAATTTCAGTAAAAGAAGATAAATTAACTCGATTAAAATTTATGGTGCATAAATACAACACCGGAAAAAGGTGCCGCACGCGGCGTTTTCAATGCACCAAAGGCTAGACAGGCGGCGCTGATTTTTGTAAAGCAAACGGGCTTAAACAGCCGAATCGGCACGCCGCTTTAGCTCAGTTGGTAGAGCACATCATTCGTAATGATGGGGTCGGGTGTTCAAATCACCCAAGCGGCACCATTTCTTTCTGCTTCTGCATTGCGTCAGTGATTAAAACAAAAACGGCTCCAATCAGCCCCCCGATTATCACCGCCAAACCCAACAACAACAGAAACCTACTTTGATTTTCGAAATCGGTGGCTTCTACAGCGATGGACACGGCGGAAAATTCAGCAGGCGTCAGAATTGGTGTAAGCGCAAATAAGGAGCTGGCACGCTCAAGTGTTTTATCCTGTTCCAGCTCTCGTTTTTTAATTTCTAAATCACGCAAGCCAGACACAAACGCTCTTGCATCATTACGGGAGCCCAAGAGTTCCATTTCTTTTTCAATTGCCTCAAAACCCCGTAAATAAAAGGGTGTATCGGTTTTTATGTTGGCAACCATGCCGCTTTGGGCAGAAAAAGTTTGTGCTTCAATAGTGTTTTTGGCTACACCCAGCTTCCGGGCTATGGCAGCTTGCTCTCCTAAAAAAGCCAGTCTATCCGTCGTCATTCGTTCATAATCTATTAGCGAGTTTGATATTTTCGTTTCTATGTCTTCAAGTGCAAATGCTCGCTTCTGCTTGGCAATCGCAAGTGATGTATCAAATCTGTTTTGGAGTTCTGTTCTAACTTTTTCGGTAATGGCTGCGGTGGCATAGGCGAGTGCATCTAGCCATTTGAATTCATCATTAAATTCGAATTCAATTTCCCAGTGGCTGCGAGCATCTAACCCATCACCGCTCTGTGGCGGCAAAATAACAATTGAAGCGGCAAGTTTAATGACTGCATCATTGTATTCTTTTTCATCTTCGTACTCAGCGGGATCCAGCAATTCAAATTTACGAATTGCCTCCGCAAGTATTTTTCTTTCTTCAAGTTGTTCAATAAACAAACCCAAGATTAACTCTCGAGATACTTTGAAAAAACCAACTGCATTTGATTCAGAGTATCGTTGTGCTTCGACCGATGAAATTTTCCTGATTTCCGTCTTAGCGATGAAGGACGCTGGAGGTTGAGTAAATTGGAAGCCAACAATTAGCAAAACGGGAATGACGGCAATCCAAGCAATCTTCCACTTGCCAATCCATAGTGTTTCAATCAATTGGACAAGATCGATTTCATCGCCATTCTGAATACTTAAATCACTCACCACAGCGACCATAATTCAGCCACAAGCCCCGCAGCTGTCAAAATAGCTAAAAGAAACATGGTAAATACGAAAAGTTTGGCGCTCATGGTCATGAAATATTGAACTTTCCGAAATTCATCGTGATAAATTAAACCGAGTAAAAAAAGGCATCCAAAGAAGTAAGCAACGAAAACATGCCCTGACATGGCAGCTCACTCACGAGTCTCTGAAGCGTTAAGAATTTTGCTAATTAATGTGATAGTTTGGCGATGGCTTTCTATTGAAGCATTTTCGCCTAAGCCCCCATTTGCAACTAGCGACGGCATTTCAATGAGAGCTTTAAAGAAGAAATCGCTTGTTTCATTGCCTTTTTCGGTAATAGCAATAGCGCCGGCTTCAGTGTATTCCAAAGCACCCACCTCAACCATAATGTCGCAATAACGTTTTGCAGTGCGATAACAGCCTACGAAGGGTAACTTGCTTATATTATATATGGTAACTGGTTGTTGTATTGCATAACAATACGCTCCGATAAATGCGCACTCGATTGTATTGATCAGTTGTCCTGATGTAATTTCACTCAAATCGAGAAATGCTTTTGCCGCCTCACGGTAGGAACTTCGTTTTGTTTTCATCATTTAAAATGCTGAGATGTAAAAACTGGAGTTTTTTTTTGGAGATTTTTCTCTCATTTTGCAATATAGGCATTTTTACTATAGGAAAAAATACTGCAACATCAGGGTGGCAAGCAAGGTTTCGTGTTCTTTTTTATAGTAGGTCTATAGCCGTTCTATAGTTGCTCTATAGAGTGGCAAATTACCGTTCAAAAGCCCTGTATATAGTGGTTTTGGAATCGACCCCACTTTTCGTAATGATGGGGTCGAGTGTTCAAATCACCCAAGCGGCACCATTTCTTCAACTGCGTCCGCCGAAATCCTTTTTGGCTTCGTTTTGCAAAATTAACTAAAGCCATCGAAACTTTGCGGGGTGAGAAAAAAGGGTAACGTTCCTTAAAAAATAAATCTACTCGCCAGGGGCTTCAGTCGACACTTTGATAAATAAACCATCTTCCCCGGGGCGAGCACCTACTGCCCTGGTCTCCTGCCGCGGGCTGACATAATAAAAAACATAGTTTAAGCCCAGCTCCTCTTCCCCCATGCTGTCGACACGCCCATTGGCTCATATGAAAACGGCGAAACCGTCTCCAGTTCCGCCGTGATTTTAATCGCTTGTGGCGCTTTCTTGTTCAACCGACACCAAAATATACAAGCCGTCTTCCCCGGGCTGGGCTCCGACTGCACGGGTTATCGGAGGGTTAACTGATCGGTCGAGCAAAAACACATACCAGAGGCCAAAATAAAAGCCAGACCCGACACGCCACAAACAAAATACTTACGCATAAATTACTCTCTTTCTGATATTTACCTGTTTGCAACTAAAGAGCAGAAAATTTACAACTGTAAAAAATGACAGGTTAAGCCACCAATCATGTTTTCACTGTTTGCATGAGCGCGTGTGCTTGGCTCATCGGGCTGTTTGCAAAAATGCCTATGAGCGCCGCAGAGCTTTTTGATAATTAACCTTGAAAACTAGGCGATCAAGCTGTCAGTAGGGCGGCTTCGGGGGTTGGGCGTCCCCAACTGACACCGCCCAAACGGCCGGTCACCGGACAAATCGCCTGCCACTCATCGAGCCGCATACCGCCGCCCGTCCAACCGATATCGCTGGGGGCGCGGCGCGCTTTTTCGCGCCAGCCATGCGCTTCAATATCGCGCTCCAGCCCGTCTTCAATATCGGCCATCAGCAAACATAATCGACGCGATGGTGTGTCGCTGTCGAGCCAAGGCGCCAATAAATTGGCCGCTTGGCGAAAGCGCCGCGTCGCCAGTGCAATGCGGGCGCGCAAAATCGCCGCTTCTTCATGGCTGCCATGCTTGCCGATAAAACGCCCGACCGCGCGCATGCGCCCGGCCGCCGGCTGGTCGCCATGGCACTCAAGCCAGGCCTCGGCCAGCACCGCATGCGGGGCTTTTTGCCAAGCCTGTTTCAATAATTTGCGCGCTTGGCGCATATGGCCGCCGCGCGCCAAAAGCCGCGCCGCCAAAGCCGTGGCCGGCAAAAGTTTCGGGTCGAGCATGGCCGCTGCTTCGGCTTTTTTGACCGCCGCCAATTGCGCCGCCGGCGCGTCCTCGGCCAATAGGCTTTGCGCTTCGGCAAGCGCCAAAATGGCGCGTCTTTGTTTGATTTGCGCCCGCGAGCGACCGGCGCGACCCCATCGGCGCAGCCATTTTTCGGCCGCCGGCCAATCGCCGATTTGCACCGCCAAGGTCATTAACCCGTCCAAGGCCCATAAGGCTTTGCCATCCACTTCCAAAACCTGCAGCGCATAAGTGCCGGCCGCTTCATTGTCGTTTTCGCCGCGCGCCAAATAATAAAGCCCTTCCAGCCCCAAGGATATATGTTGCGGGTTTTGCGCGCCGCGGCGCTCATCACCCAGCATGGCATGATAATTGGCCGCCGCATCATCGCGTCGCCCATCCAGCAGGGCGGCTTGTGCCGCCATTAGGCGCGGCAAGGTTTGATGCGGCATTTTTTTGCGCGCCAGACGCGTCGCTTCATCGGCGGCACGCGCATCGCCGCGCGCCAAAGCCATCAGGCCGCCGGCCAGTGCCGCTTCACCGTCTTTGCGGTTTCGGGCGCGCTGCGCCGCTCTTATTTGTTGCGGCACATGCCACAGCCATTGGCCGAACGCAGCCAGCGCCAATAGCGTGAGCAATAAAGTCAGGACCGTGCCCAGCAAAACGGTCAAGGGCATATCAATAATATGACCCGGCACGGCAATCGACACATTGCCCGGCAGATTGGCAATCAAGGCCACCAGGCTGGTCAAGGCCAGCACAAACACCAAAGTAAAGACAAAGCGCATCATGGCCGCGCCCCGGCCATGTAATCATCGCGCAAAGCAGCCAGAATGGGTGATAATTCTGCCGCGGCCCGCGTGTCATCATAGAGCAATTGCAGGCTGGCCATATCGGGGTGATGGATGGTGCGGTCGTTTTCCAAGCGCCGCAAGAGCGCGCCGAGGCGCCAAGATGCCTCATCATGACGACCCCGCTCAAGCGCTGCCGCAATAAGGGCAATATCGCCTTCAGCCGTGGCCAGCGGCGCGGCGCGCACACGCACCAAACCGTCGGCGTGCACGCGCAGCCAATCCAACAGGACGCCGTAAAGCCAATTTTCGGCGGCCCGCGGTATGCCCTGCTCAAGCGCCGTGCTATTGGCCACCCATAGCTCAAAACGCGTCATTAAAGCCGGCCGGGTCGGCACACCGCTATCGGCATAAAGTGCCAAAAGCGACCATTCGGAACGCCGCAATACGCGCGCCAAAGCCCCGCCTTCCAATAAATCATCATAGGCCGCGCCGCCATCAAGGCGCAGCAGCAAATCGCCCAAGGCGGCGCGCGCCTCCAAATCCTCTTGCGCCTCAAATTCTGACGCGGTGCGCGCGGCCAGCAATGTCGCATATTTCTCCTGCAAGTCGGCATATTGGCTTTGTAAAGCGCTGAGCGCATGCTGATTTTGCGCCGTCTCAGCTGCGCCGCGTGTGCCGGCCGGCTTTGCTTCGTCATTTGCCGGGACGGCGTCAGGCGCATCAAGCGCTTGCAATTGGCGTTGCAGATCAGCCAAATCGCCGCTCGGGATAAATCCGTCTGGCGCGGCCGATAAATTTGGCACGGCCGATAAATTTGGCGCGGTCTCTTGCGGCGCAAGCGGCAGCTCTGGTTGGGCAGGCGTCTCGGCTGTCACCTCTTCTTTGTGCCAGAAACTGTCAAATTGCGGCAGCGCCATATGGCGCGCTTGGTACATGCCGTATCCGGTAACTGCCAGCGCCGTGCCGAGCAATGCCACAAGTGTCAGCCGGTAGAGCACGCCGCCAATCAGATTTTTGCCGCCGCGATAGATAAGAGAAAGAAAGGCCGATAAAGGCGTCCCGACAAGCCGTGCCAAAAGCCCGCGCCACCCGCCCTCATGGTCGATAAAAGGCGGCATGCGCAAATGCGCCCCGGCTCGCGCCGCAGCACCGGCCGGCGCTGTGGCATTGTCATCCTTATCGGGCGGAATAATTTCCGCTTCTTGCTTGGCTTTGGCCATGATTGAAAAATTATGCGTCTATTCGGCCAATTTGGCAATCAAACGGCCAGCAGGGCCAAGAGTGCAGCACTCTCGGCCTTGGTCGGGGCCAGCCCCTCAAAACCGGCGGCGCGCATGGCTTCGGCAATAGGCTGCGACAGGCAATAGGCGGTCGGGCGAGGCGCTTGATGCGGCGACAAGGCTTGATAAAGCGACAAAAAAATCACGGCCGAGCGTTGCGAATATAACAAAACCCCATCGACCGGCTCAACCCCGTCGCGCAAGGCGGCGGCGGCGGCATCGCTGAAAACCTGCGCCGCCTCGGCCCGATAAAGCACGGCGCGGCGCGCTGCGACGGCTTCATCATCGAGTAAAGCGGCCAAATCACCGGCGCGGTCGCGACCGGCAATGTGCAAAACCGGCGCGGCTTCATCTTTATGACGCGCAATCAAGGCGGCCAAGGCCGCAACATCTCCCGTCGCTTGACGGATTTTGGCGAACCCGGCCGCTTGCGCCGCCGCCGCGGTTTGCGGCCCGACGGCAAAAACCGGCAGATTGCGCCATGCCGCCCGCTCAGCCGATGGGCGATTGGCGCTGTGTAACTGCGCCATGAGGGCGCGCACCCCATTGGCGCTGGTAAAAGCCAGCGCCCTTTGCGCGTCAAGCGGTGGCAAAACGGCCTCCGGGTCGAAAGTAATGTCAATCAAGGGTGAGAGCAGCACATCATGACCTTGCTCAGCCAATTGCTCGGCCACCGCCATGGCGTCTGCCATCGGGCGGGTCAGCAAAAGGCGCATCATCCGGTCACCAAATGGGGGGCGGCGCGCCGCAAATCTTCGCCGGCGGCGCGTCCCGCCGCTTCGGCCGCCTCAGGGGCGAAGCTTATGTGAGTTTCGACCATATCACTGCCGTCGGCCGCCAACAGCCGACCATGCATATATAAAGTGTCGTTTTTGAGGCGCGCCAAAGCGCCAATGGGGGTGCGGCACGAGCCGTCCAAGGCATTTAAAAAAGCGCGCTCGGCGGTCACACAGGCTTGGGTTGCCGGGCAATTGAGCGGCGCCAAGAGCCCCAATATCGCCCTATCATCAGCTCGGCATTGCACCGCCAAAGCACCCTGCCCGGCGGCCGGCAACATGGTGTCGTCATCCAGTTCAACGGCCCCATCCGGCACCATATTAAGACGCGCCAAACCGGCTGCCGCCAATAAAGTGGCATCCATATTTGACGTTTCGAGTTTTTTCAGCCGCGTGCCGATATTGCCGCGCAATAAAGAAATTTTGATATCGGGCCGAGCGCGCAGAAGCTGCGCTTGGCGGCGCAAGGAAGCGGTGCCGATATGACTGCCTTCGGGCAAATCAGCCAGCCCTTTAACCGTTAAACCGTCGCGTGCAATCAGCATATCATGCGCCGAAGCGCGCGGCAAAATCGCGCCCAAGGTCAAACCCTCGGCGTTTTGTGTCGGTAAATCTTTCAGCGAATGCACCGCCAAATCCAACGCGCCATTGCGCAATCCGGCTTCCAATTCTTCAGTGAACAAACCTTTGCCGCCCAATTGCGATAATTTCTCATCAAGGGCGCGGTCGCCCTTAGTGATGATTTCGGTGCATGCAATGGCCGCCTCTTCCAACCCATGCGCTGCGCGCAGGGCGTCAGCGACCATTGCGCTTTGGCGAAGCGCCAAAGGCGATGCGCGCGTGCCGATCGTCAAAGACGTATTTTTACTCATTATGCCGCCTTGTCCTTGCGCCCGTTTCCCACTCATTTATATATGGGCAAGCACTCTTAGCAAGGAAAGCCATGGCGGAAAACACAATATATGTGCTGGGACTCGAAACCAGCTGCGACGAAACCGCCGCCGCCATTGTCGAAATGCCGGTTGCGCATGGCCGCGTCACCGGCCCGGGGCGCATATTGGCCAATCAAATATTGAGCCAGATAGAGACCCATGCGCCCTATGGCGGGGTGGTGCCTGAATTGGCGGCGCGCGCCCATCTCAGCCATCTTGACCGCCTCATCGGCGCGGCATTTGAAGAGGCGGCTTTGAGGTTGAGCGATATGGACGCGATTGCCGCCACCGCCGGTCCCGGGCTTATTGGGGGTGTTTTAATCGGCCTGACCACTGGCAAGGCGCTGGCGCTGGCAGCAGACAAACCGTTTATCGGTATTAATCATTTGGAGGGACATGCACTGTCAGCACGGCTCACCGAGGCTGTCGATTTCCCTTATTTATTATTGCTGGTGTCCGGCGGTCATTGCCAATTGTTGGCCGTTAACGGGCTCGATGATTACACCGCTTTGGGGCAAACGCTGGATGATGCGGTCGGCGAAGCCTATGATAAGGCCGCCAAGCTGATGTCGCTTGGCTATCCGGGCGGGCCGGAAATCGAAAAACGCGCGCGCCACGGCAATCGCATGGCGCATAAATTGCCGCGCCCTTTATTGAATGATGCCAAGGCGGGCCTCGATTTTTCCTTTTCCGGTTTGAAAACCGCGTTGCGGCAAGCAGCTGAAAAAGCGGCCCCGCTGGATGATGATAAAGTAGCCGATTTGGCCGCCTCATTCGAAGCGGCGGTCGGCGATTGTCTGGCGACGCAAACCAGCCGTGCCATGCGCCGCTTTCGGCGCACTGCCCCCATGCCACTGGCGGCCGACGCAACGCTCAATCTGGTCGTTGCTGGTGGGGTTGCCGCCAATCACTATTTGCGCGCCCGTTTGAGCGATGCGGCAGCGGCGGAAAATTTTACCCTTTTTGTGCCACCCCCGGCACTGTGCACGGATAATGCGGCGATGATTGCGCGCGCCGGAGGCGAACGCTTCGCCGCCGGCTTGATTGAGGCCCGGCCCATGGCCACGCCGGCGCGCGCGCGCTGGCCGCTCAGCCGATAATTTTACCAAAAAAATGGCTCCGATGGGGGAGGACCATCGGAGCCTGTTTTGGCCTGGAGGGAGGCCATGGGTAACCATAAAGGGAGGATTATGGTTACGTTGTATCGTCTTTCGGGGGGAGGGTCCCTTAGACGATGGTAATACCTGCGACCGTATGGGTGACCAGAGCCACACCATAGAGAGCGAGGAGGGCTGTTGCGACAGCCGGCGCGCTCACATTCGTGGTCAGGGAGAAAATTTGTTTCAACATGGATCTGCTCTCACTGCGTTTCGGGTTCATCTTCTATAACGGGCCGACACAAGATAACCGTCTTTCCGCTATGCCCATTATATAGCATGTCCGATAATAAAAAACAATGAATAAATTGAATTTTATTCAATATTTTTTATGAAAGTTTTGTTTCAGACTAACTATATGAAATTACAACATAATTTAGATTATTAGCGGAAAATTCGCTGAAAAAGGCAGATTTTATGACATTTTTTTGTGATTTTTATGGCTTGGCCGGAACGATAAGCTTCACCCAACCTTAAGAAGCGCTGGCCAAAGGTGCCGTTTCTTCTGACGGGATCGTCGTTTCAGCCAACGGCTTGCCGTCTTTTGACGGCATTAAACCGCGCAGAATAACGGTCATGACATGTGCCAATTCGCGCTCCAATTCGGCCAAAGTCTGATTGGTAAACAATTGCGCATAACGATATTTGGTGGTCGCCGCATGCAGGGCAATGGTGGTGGAGGCAACATTTTCAATGAAAAATTCGCCTGAAGCCTGGCCCTCGTGCAAAATGCGCTGAAACACGCGGCGCTCGCGGCGCAGGCTTTCAATTTGGAATTGCGGCCGATCGGAAACAACAATTTGCGCCAATTCCAGCGTTTTCGGGCGGTTTTCCAGTAAATGGAACGTATAACGCAAATCGGCAAACACAACTTCTTCAAGCCGTTGGCGCGATGAGCGCACCGGACAATCAAGCACCGCTTCAATCACCTCAACCGCTGACAGCGCTTCGCGCCGCGCGATTTCCACGGCAATATCGATCTTGCCCTTGAAAAACCGGTATATATTGCCCGGTGACATGGCGCAATCATCAGCCAGCTCGGCGATGGTGGTCTTGGGATAGCCATAATGGCTGAAACGCTCGCGCGCCGCGGCAATGATCTTTTCGCGTGTGGTGTCTGATTCGGACATGACCCTTAATGTAACTAGAAAAAAATGAACAATCAATAAATTATTCACTAATTTGGCAAAAGCTTTCCACAGCGGTGGATAAGCTCCCTTTTCCCTAATCGCCCAAGCGCTCACGCTAAGGGCTTGCAACTTGCTTGGGGGACGGCTATGCGTGATGGAGGAGTTAGGGGTTATGACAAAAGCGCAAAACCAACCACATATGGCGGTGCTCGGCGGCGGTGCTTGGGGCACGGCGCTGGCCTGTGTATTGGCACAAACACATGCGTCGGTAACCCTATGGGCCAATGAAGCCGAAACCGTCAACGCCATTAATCAGAGCCATGAAAACTCCCAATTCTTACCCGGCATTGACCTGCCCAAAGCCGTTCAGGCGACCGAAAACCTCGCCGATTTGGCACGCGCCGATATAATTCTCATGGTTGTGCCGGCGCAATTTGCCCGTCCGGTGCTGGCTCAACTGGCGCAGCACAATAAAAATGCGATGCTGGTTTTATGCGCCAAAGGCATTGAGCGCGACAGCCTCAAACTGATGTCGGATGTCGCCGCCGAAACTTGGCCGCGCCAACAAATCGCCGTCTTGTCAGGCCCCAGCTTTGCCGCCGATGTGGCGCGCGGCCTGCCGACCGCCGTTACGTTGGCGGTCTCGGATGATGCGCTGGGCGATTATTTGGCACGCCATATCGGCACGGCGCATTTTCGCCCCTATTTGAGCGATGATATTATCGGCGCCGAAATTGGCGGCGCCATTAAAAACGTGCTCGCCATTGCCTGCGGTATTGTCGCCGGGAAAAAGCTGGGCGAAAGCGCCCGCGCCGCGGTGACGGCGCGCGGCTTTGCCGAAATGAGCCGCTTGGGGGCCGCATTGGGGGCGCAAGGCGAAACCTTGGGCGGCCTGTCGGGCTTGGGCGATTTGATATTGACCTGCTCAAGCACCCAATCGCGCAATTTTTCCCTCGGTCACGCGCTTGGGCAAGGGGCCGATGCGGCAACTGTTCTGGGCGCGCGCAATTCCGTCTCGGAAGGGGCGATGAGCGCAGCAGCCGTCACCGCTCTGGCAGATAAGCATGCGCTGGATATGCCGATTTGCCGCGCCGTCGATGCGATTGTCAGCGGCGCGGTCAGTGTCGATGCGGCAATTGCCGAGCTGCTGGCGCGTCCGGTTACCCGCGAGATTTAAGGAGCAAAAAATGTATGTGATTATGGCTTTTGACAAACCCGATAGCGAAGCTTTGCGGCTGGAAAACCGCGCCGAGCATGTCGCTTATGTGTTGGCGCAAGGCGGGGTGAAAACCGCCGGCCCGTTTACAAGCGATGATGGCGAGACCATGATAGGCACTTTATTGCTGCTCGATGTGGCGACGCGCCAAGAGGCGCAAGCCTTTGTCGATAATGACCCCTATCATAAAGCGGGGCTGTTTGAAGCGGTGGAAATCCGCCGCTGGAACCATTTGATCGGCGGGCTTTCAGACCCCAATGCATAAGGAAGCGTGAAATGGCTTATTGGCTTTTCAAATCCGAACCCAATACATGGGGCTGGCAAGACCAGCTTGACCGCAAGGGCAAGGGCGAGCATTGGGACGGGGTCAGGAATTTTCTCGCCAATAAACATATGAAGGCGATGAAGCTGGGCGATAAGGGATTTTTCTATCACTCGGTCAATGAAAAGCGCATTATGGGCTCGGTCGAAGTGATTAAGGAACATTATCCCGACCATACCGACCCGAAAGGCCGCTTCGGCATGGTCGATATTGTGGCGCTGGAAACCGCCGCCCATCATGTCACTTTGGCCGAGATTAAAGCCGACCCGAAATTGGAAAATATGGTGCTGGTCAATAATTCCAGGCTTTCCGTGCAGCCGGTGACGGCCAAAGAATGGGCATATGTTTGCAAAATGGCCGGCCTCAATCCGAATGCCGAAAATCCCTATAAATAAAACCCCCATGCCTAAAACCACCCCCGCTTGGTGGCCCGATGCGGGGCAGGTAATTTGTGCGCTGGCCGATATGCCGGTCAATAAGGCACGCGGCTTTACCCTTTACGGCGACAATGATGAAAAGCTTGAGCTCATCATATGGCGGCGCGGCGACGCGTTCACCGGCTTTGTCAATCAATGCCCGCATATGGGGCTGCCGCTGGAAACCTTTCCCGACCGTTTTTTGAGCGCCGATGGCGATGCGCTTATTTGTTCGGCGCATGGCGCGCACTTTCGCTTTGACGGGGCGTGTTTCAGCGGCCCGTGCCAAGGCCAAAATCTCAGGCGCGTCGCCTTGAGCGTGCGTGACGGGCGCATTTACCTTGCAGCCAATCAGCCGTGACAGGCTTGCGTGATGCGGCTTTCTTCCTTTAATCTTCTGCTCTAGTCGCGAAGGGAGAAGTCATGTCCGATGAGCCAATTTTTGAAGTGCCGCAGGCCATTGCCGATAAGGCGCTGGTCAATGACGCGCAATATCAAGACATGTATGCGCGCAGCCTTGACGATGCGGACGGGTTTTGGGCCGAGCACGGCCGGCGCATTGATTGGATAAAACCGTTTTCAAAAGTCAAAAACACCCATTACGGCAAAGATGATGTGTCGATTAAATGGTATGAGGACGGCACGTTAAACGCCTGCGTCAATTGCGTTGACCGTCATGTCGAGACGCGCGGCGAGCAAGTGGCGATTATTTGGGAAGGCGATGAACCCGACCAAGACGCCAAAATCACCTATCGCCAATTGCACGAAGAAGTGTGCAGATTTGCCAATGTGCTGAAAGCGCAAGGCGTCAAAAAAGGCGACCGCGTGACCATTTATATGCCGATGATAGCCGAGGCCACTTATGCCATGCTGGCCTGCGCGCGCATTGGCGCGGTGCATTCCGTTGTGTTTGGCGGCTTTTCACCCGATGCCTTGGCCGGGCGCATTCTCGATTGCGAAAGCACTTGCGTCATCACCGCCGATGAGGGCGTGCGCGGCGGCAAAAAAATTCCGCTGAAAGCCAATACCGATGCAGCGCTCGCCCAATGCCCCGATGTCACCAGCGTGATTGTCGTGGAGCGCACAGGCGCTGGCGTGGCCATGCAAGACGGGCGCGATGTTTGGTATCACCAAGAAAAAGAAAAGGCTGATAAAAATTGTCCGGCCGAAGAAATGAGTGCCGAAGACCCGCTTTTCATTCTTTACACCTCCGGCTCGACCGGCAAGCCGAAAGGCGTGCTGCACACAACCGGCGGCTATATGGTCTATGCCTCGATGACGCATCAATATGTGTTCGATTATAAGGACGGCGATATTTATTGGTGCACCGCCGATGTCGGCTGGGTGACCGGACACTCTTATATTGTCTATGGGCCGCTGGCCAATGGCGCGACGACATTGATGTTTGAGGGCGTGCCGAATTACCCCGACAATTCACGCTTTTGGCAGGTATGCGACAAGCACCAAGTCAATATTTTCTACACCGCGCCGACCGCTTTGCGCGCCCTGATGCGCGAAGGCGACGGGCCGGTCAAAGCGACCAAGCGCGACAGTTTAAGGCTTCTCGGCTCGGTCGGTGAGCCGATCAATCCGGAAGCTTGGCTGTGGTATTATAATGTGGTCGGTGAAGGCAAAAGCCCGATTGTCGATACATGGTGGCAAACCGAAACGGGCGGCATTCTCATCACGCCTCTGCCCGGCGCCACCGCGCTGAAGCCCGGTTCGGCGACACGGCCTTTCTTTGGCGTCAAACCGATGCTGGTCGATGCCGATGGCAAGGAATTGACGGGCGCGGCTTCGGGCAATTTATGCCTCACCGATAGCTGGCCCGGACAAATGCGCACCGTTTATGGCGACCATAAGCGTTTTATCGAAACTTATTTCTCGCAATATCCGGGCTTTTATTTCACCGGCGATGGCTGCCGCCGCGACGAAGACGGCTATTATTGGATTACCGGTCGCGTCGATGATGTGCTGAATATTTCCGGCCACCGCCTCGGCACGGCGGAAGTGGAAAGCGCTTTGGTAGCACATGGCCAAGTGGCCGAAGCCGCCGTGGTCGGCTATCCGCACGATATTAAAGGGCAAGGCATTTATTGCTATGTCACTTTGAATGCCGGATTGGCGGGTGATGATGATTTGAAGGCTGAGCTCGTCAAATGGGTCAGAAAAGAAATCGGTCCGATTGCCTCGCCCGATCTCATTCAATTTGCCCCCGGCCTGCCGAAAACGCGCTCGGGCAAAATCATGCGGCGTATCTTGCGAAAAATTGCCGAAGATGATTTTTCCAATTTGGGCGATACCTCGACATTGGCCGACCCGGCCGTGGTTGATGATTTAATCGACAACAGACAAAATCGCGCCGATTAATCAAGCGCACCATTGGGCGCGCCGCCCGCGATAAGGCTTGGCGAGATTTTCAGCCAAAAGTGCAGCCGACAGGCTGTCACCGTTTTTGATTTGCGCCGTGGCCAGCACGCGCCCCGCATAAGTGCCGTAATGGACATTGACCAAGTGCGCTTGGTTTGTTTTGAGCCAGTTTTCGGCAAAGGCTTTGGCTTGCCGCGCCAGTTTTTTCTCCGCCGCGCATTTGCCGTTCATCTCCGGCGTATCGACGCCTTGCAACCGCACTTTCACCGTGACGCTTTGGCCGAGCCAAATATCGACACGGGCGCGAAACGTATCGCCGTCAATCACTTCGACAAGCTCAAAAGCAAACGGCCCGGGCAAAACCTGTTTGGCTTCAACCGCGCTCATCAGCGGCGATAACAATAAAACACAAATCACACTCAAAACGCGCATTTTCAAACTCCCTCAACTTTCAGCCCCAACCCGACATGAGTGTCGGGCCAGCCTATACCCACGATTGCTCGAAGATATTCCGCCTATTTCCAAAAGGTCTTGTATTCAACAGAAGACCCGACCCGAGGGTCGGTCTTCGAGCTATTGGCATAGGTATAGGCAAAAATAAGTTAACGCGATTGCTCATACCCTGCCAGCAACCTGCGGTTGAAATAGAATAATCACAGCCCATGAGCAGCTTCTTTCACCTCAACCCGACAAAAGTGTCGGGCCGGGCTCTAACTCGATTGCTCAAGATAGTCTCGCCTATTTCCGCGAGCGGAATTTTATTTAGCGAAAGACCCGACCCGAGGGCCGGTTCTTATGCAATATTGAGTTAGAGCCAAAAATAAGTTAACGCGATTGCTGACGCCCTGCCAGCAACCTGCGGTTGAAACTCAAAAATCGGAAATCAAAAATCAGAGACAATGCCGGCTTTTTCCCAATCGCCATAGCGCGTCGGCTCGGGGCCGTCTTGCCCGCCCTGTTCTTTCGGGCGCGGGCCGGAGGTGAGCGCAGCGCGGCGTTCTGCCGCTTCTTTCAAAGCGGCTTGTTGCGCCGCTTGGCGTTTTTCTGCCTCTCTCTTATCGGTTTTTTCCATATGAGAGATATGGGGCTTGCGGGCGGCTTGCCAAGATGGTGTAACCGCGACATGAGTTCGCAAGCACAAGAGCCGCGCAAAACCAGCAGCGGCCCCAATAAAGGCCGCCATAAAGGACGCGGCAAAACCAATGCACGGCGCGCCGCCGCCGCCCTATTGGGGGCCATTATGCGCGGCAAAACGCTTGATGAGGCGCGCGATAAATTGAGCGATTTAAACGATAGGGAGCGCAATCTCGCCGATGCGATAGGGCAGGCGGCGCTCCGGCATTATGGCGAGATTGAAGATCTCTTGAAATCCCATATCAAAAAAATGCCGCCGCGCAACTCTCTGGCGCAGCCGCTTTTATTCATCGGCGCGGCACAGCTTCTCTATATGAATGTGCCCGCCCATGCCGCATTGCACGAAACCGTGGCCGCGACGGGGCGGCGCGAACAGCCCTATCGCGGACTGATCAATGCGGTGCTGCGCAATATTGCGCGCGCGCAAGACAGCGGCACTGTGCCGGTGCCCGACCCGCTGGCCAATATTCCCGATTGGCTGCGTGCCAATTGGAAAGAATTTTACGGGGCCGACAAAACCATGGCCATTGCGGCCAGTCTCGCGCATGCGCCGCCGCTCGATTTATGCTTCAAGAACCCCGCTGCCGCCAAAGACTGGCTGGCGCAATATGGCGGGCAATATGCGGGGCAAAGCGTCAGCCCGACCCATATCCGCCTTACCGAAGGCACCAATATAACCAAGCTTGCCGGATTTACCGAAGGTGATTTCTGGGTGCAAAATGCCGCCGCCGGTGACATGGCGCTGGCTTTGACCGCTGTGCTGGACGGCGCGGCAGAGGCGCTGGATTTATGCGCCGCGCCGGGCGGCAAAACGCTGCAATTGGCGGCCGCCGGTCACAAGGTAACCGCGCTCGATATATCCAAAACGCGGCTTCAGCGTCTCGCCGATAATCTCAAGCGGACAAATTTATCGGCAGAATGGGTCAACGCCGATGCGCTGGATTGGGTCGCGCCTGCCGCATATGACGCGGTGCTGCTGGACGCACCATGCACCGCCACCGGCACGCTGCGCCGCCACCCCGATTTATTGCGCCATCGCAGCGCCGCCGCTATGGCCAAGCTGATGGAACTGCAAGCCGCGCTTTTGGCGCGCGCCGCCGATTGGGTGAAACCGGGCGGGGTGCTGGCCTATGGTGTGTGTTCCTTGCAGCCGCAAGAAGGCGAAGCACAGATCGCGCAATTTCTTGAAGCCCGTCATGACTTTGCCCTTGAGGAAACGACACCGCCCAAACGCTTCACGCCGGATGACAATATGGACGGGTTTTATCTGGCGCTGATGCGCAAAGGCGGCGATGGGTGACATGGAAAAACCTCTGAATAAGGGCACCGTTTTCGTCGCTTTGGCCATGCATAAGCTTGTCGTTTGACCCAAAACCCTTTACAGAAAAACAAAACGGGTCGCGCGCTGAAAGCGGCTCTTTGAGACGGGCGAGAGACAGATGACCGACATCAAAATATCTCCTTCCATTCTTTCCGCCGATTTTGCGCGGCTCGGCGAGGAAGTGGCCGCGATTTGCGAAGCGGGTTGCGACTATGTCCATGTCGATGTGATGGATGGGCATTTTGTTCCCAATCTGACCATTGGCCCTGATGTGGTGAAAGCCATTCGCCCGCATGCCAGCAAGCCTTTGGATGTGCATTTGATGATTGCGCCGGTTGACCCCTATATCACCGCCTTTGCCGAGGCCGGGGCCGAAATCATTACTTTTCACCCTGAAGCCGGGCCGCATCCGCATCGCACGGCGCAAGCCATTCGCGCCGCCGGTTGCAAAGTCGGCATTTCGCTCAATCCGGCCACACCGGTATCGGTGCTCGACAGTCTGATGGGCGATATTGACCTCATTCTTGTCATGTCGGTCAATCCGGGTTTTGGCGGGCAAAGTTTTATTGAAAGTCAGCTCGACAAAATCAAGACATTGCGCGCCATGATTGATGCATCGGGCCGTGATATTGAGCTGGAAGTTGATGGCGGCGTCAATCGCGAAACCGCAGGCAAAGTGATTGCCGCCGGCGCTTCCATGCTGGTCGCTGGCACGGCGACCTTTCAGGGTGGGCCTCAGAAATATGCCGAAAATATTGCCGCCTTGCGCAGCGCGGGGGTTTAATGGCGCGCGCGCGTCTCGCCTCGCGCTTTGAAACGCTGACTGCCGGCTTTGCCAGGCTGCGCCAAAATCTGACTTTCTCATTTTATCGTTCGCCCTTTGGGCGCGGCCTGTGGCGCGGCGTCAATGAGCCGATCTTGTTTGATTATCCGGCCGATTTGCGCCCCGGCAATCCGCTGCGCGGCGAAAGCTGGCTGGCCGGAGATTATTCTTTGCGCGGCGGCGTGTTGCGCGGCCTCGGCCATTTGCCCTTTGACATGAAACCGCCGAGTAATGCTTGGCGCGACAGCCTGCATGAATTTGTCTGGCTGCCCGATGTGTTGGCCGTGGCCAATGGCGGTGGCCATAAGGCGGCGCGCCACGCCATATTGCATTGGGCCCTCGGCCCGTATCTCTATCAACGCGCACCCATGCAACCGGCGCTGGTCGGGCGGCGGCTCATGCGCTGGGCGCAAGCGCTGTCAGAGGTAAAAAGCGGTTTTGACGGGCAAGCTTTGGCGCGCATTCATACCAGCTTTTCGGCGCAAACACGCTGGCTGGCGAAACTGGCCGGCCAATGCGATGACGGTGTCGACCGGCTGCAATCCGCCTTAGGCTTGGCATTGGCGGCTTGCGCCCTGCCACAGCAAGGACAGACTTTGCGCCACGCCATGGATTTGCTGGACCGTGAAATGCGCCGCCAAATTCTTCCCGATGGCGGTCACGCCTCGCGCAATCCATCGCTTTTGGCAGATTTATTGGCCGATCTATTGGCCTTGGAGGCGGTGCTGCAAGCGCGGCAAGTGGCCTTGCCGCCATCGATTGTCGCGGCGCGTCAGCGCATGCAGACTTTATTGACCATGCTGCGCCATAAGGATGGCCGCCTCGGCGTCTTTCATGGCGGGCTGGAAAGCGATGCATTGGCGCTTGATGCAGTTGTCGGTAAATCCGGCAAGCCGATCAGTTTCGCGCAGAAAAGCGGCTATCAGCGCCTCGATGCGGGGCAAAGCTGTGTGCTGGTTGATGTCGGCGATGCGCCGCGTGGCGCCCATTCCATTGCCGCCCATGCCGCCCCTTTGGCCTTTGAAATGAGCCATGGCGGCGACCGGCTGATTGTCAATTGCGGGCCCAATTTGGTGCATGGCACGGACTGGCAATTGGCGGCGCGCGGGCTGGCCGCCCATTCGACATTGGCCTTTGACGCCGATGTCACCGACCCGTTTATCCGCCATGGCATGGCCGCCAAGCGGCTCGGCCCGCGCGTAAAAGGCGATGCATGGCAAGTGACCGGACGCCGCGTGGAAGACAAGACCGGCATTTGGCTGGAAACCAGCCATGCGATTTTTCTTGAAACCCATGGGGTGCGCCATAATCGTCGCTTTTTCATCGATGCAGCGGGTGAAGATATTCGCGGCGAGGATTTGCTGCTCGCCGATATGCACCACCAGCCGCTTGAAGGTGCACCGTTTCATCTGCGCTTTCATTTGCATCCGCAGGTTAAAGCCAGCCTGCAAAGCGGCGGTGATGCGGTCTTATTGCTTACGCCAAACGGCCATGGGTGGCAATTTCGCTTGGCCAGCGACGCCACTGAAGCGCTGAAGATTGAGGAAAGCGTCTATATGGGACAAAGCGGCATACCGCAACGCTGCCAGCAATTGGCGGTGCGCGGCCGCCTCGCCCACGGCGATACGCTGATGCGCTGGGCCTTGCGCTATGCCGGACGCCAAGCGGCACGCCGACGTCGATAAATGAAGCAAGCTGAAACATTCGCAAAACAAAGGAAGCCAAATGTCTGATGTAAAACCCGTTCACCGCGCTCTCATATCGGTCTCCGATAAGGATGGCATTGTCGAATTTGCAGAAAAATTATCGGCCCTCGGGGTCGAGCTAATATCGACCGGCGGCACGGCGTCACTTTTGGCCGAAAACGGCCTGCCGGTCAAAGACGTGTCCGAATTGACCGGCTTTCCTGAAATGATGGATGGCCGCGTCAAGACATTGCACCCGATGGTGCATGGGGGACTTTTGGCGATACGCGACAATCAAGACCATCAAGCGGCCATGCAGGCGCATGGCATTGGGCCGATTGATTTGCTGGTGGTCAATCTCTACCCGTTTGAAGCGACCGTTGCGGCGGGCGGTGATTATGCTGCTTGCGTTGAAAATATTGATGTTGGCGGGCCGGCCATGATTCGCGCAGCGGCGAAAAACCATGAAGATGTCACCGTGCTGGTCGATGGTGATGATTATGACGAGGTGCTGGCCGCGCTGGGTGATGGCGGCACGACGCAAAAACTGCGCCGTCGCTTGGCGCAAAAAGCCTATGCGCGGACAGCCGCTTATGATGCCGCCATTTCCAATTGGATGGCGGCTGAGCTGGATATTGACATGCCGCCCTATCGCGCTTTTGGCGGCAAGCTCAACCAGGCTTTGCGCTATGGCGAAAACCCGCATCAGCAAGCCGGTTTTTATGCCGGTGACAAGGCCCGCAAAGGGGTCGCCACGGCGCGGCAAATTCAGGGCAAGGCTTTGTCGTACAATAATATCAATGACACGGATGCCGCCTTTGAACTGGTCAGCGAGCTTGACCCTGACAGCTTTGCCTGCGCCATTATCAAACACGCCAATCCGTGCGGCGTCGCGCTTGGCGCGACCGCAGCCGATGCATTTGCCAAAGCACTGCGCTGCGATCCGGTGTCGGCTTTTGGCGGCATTATTGCCATGAACCAAAAGCTTGATGCGCCGACAGCCGAAGCGATTAGTGATATTTTCACCGAAGTGATTATCGCGCCTGATGCCGATGAAGCGGCATGCGAGATTATTGCCGGCAAGAAAAATCTGCGCCTCTTGCTGAGCGACGGCCTGCCGGCACCGCATGATGGCGGCCTCAGCGTGCGCAATGTGGCTGGCGGCTATTTGGTGCAAAATCGCGATAATGGCCATATTGATGTCGGCGAGGTGAGCTGCGTGACCAAAAGACAGCCCAGCGCCGCTGAAATGGCCGATTTACTATTTGCTTGGCAGGTCGCCAAACATGTCAAATCCAATGCGATTGTCTATGTTAAAGAGCAAGCCACGGTCGGCATTGGCGCGGGGCAAATGAGCCGCTTGGACAGCTCGCGCATTGCCGCGCGCAAAAGCATTGATGCCGCCGAAGCATGCGGCGCAGCAGCGCCTTTGGCAGAAGGCTCAGTGGTTGCCTCAGATGCTTTCTTCCCCTTTGCCGACGGTCTGTTGAGCGCGGCGGAAGCGGGGGCCACGGCGATTATCCAGCCGGGTGGTTCAATACGCGATGAGGAAGTCATTGCCGCCGCCGATGACGCCGGTCTCGCCATGCTGTTTACCGGCATGCGCCATTTCCGCCATTAGGGAATTTGCCTAGCCGCAAAAGCGGTCCGTGGTTTTTTGCCAGCCCTTTAAGGGCGGGAAAGCCTGTTTGGCATCGCGCCAGCGGGCTTCGGCTTGTGGCCGTGAAAATATTTTTTCCCGCATGGCACAAGCTTGCGCGCCGCGTTCGAGATCGACAAACAAGGCGGCAAGACCGAGCCGCGCGCCCATGCCGACCGGATCATCTGACGGCGTGCGTTGCGCCAATGATGACAGGGCACGCGCCGCTTCGAGGCCACGCTGATTGGCCTGCAAGGCGGCGGCGCGCCAGAACCAAGCCGACGGACGCCTTGGAAAACCGGCCGCCAAAGCCTCGGCATGGACCAGCGCGTTGGCCGCCTCATCGCGCGCCAAATCATGCTCGATCAAAGCCTCCAAAAGCACCGCTTTGGGGCGCCCTTGCATATCGGCCAAGGTGCTGAGAAATTGATAGCGCCCGTCAAATGCCGGCTTTTTTCCGCGCACGCGCAAATGGCTTTTCCACTGGCTCAAAATAAAAGCGGCCAATTCTTCATTGTCATTTTCCAACAAAACCAAAAGCCGTTCAGCATCCGCCCTATCGACCAAATAAGCCAAAGCCTGTTTTGCAAAAGGTCTGATGTCGCCCCCCTCTTCAACAAACCCGCCCCAGCCATAACCGAAAGCCGTGCTCGGAAGCTTACCCATAAGGGCGGTTTCAAAAGCCGCACGATGGACGGCGCTGCGATTGCTGCGCGGACAGCCCGGCGGGCAGGCACTGTCGCGCCACAGTCGGTAAAGAACATAACCACCGCGCGCTGTGGGGCGCACCGCTTTGGTGCTTTCGCCGTTTTTCAAGCGCCCGCGCACGGCCTCCGCCAGAAGCCGCACCCGCATGCCGAGAAATAATTGATAGGCCGGTTGTGTCGGTCCGATACCGGTCAAATATGCATCGGCTTTTTCCCACTCAGACCGCGCCGCCGCGTGACGCGCCATCACAATGCGCGCGCGCAAATCCAGCATCTCATCAAGCGCTTCTTCCGGCGATGGCGGCGGGTCGTCCAAGGCGCGTTGCTTTTCCGCCGCTTTGGGCGGGCGTATATATTTCTCGGCCAAAGCAATGAGCGGTGCATCGCGCGCCGCATCAACTGATTTATCGACCGATAAACGGGCCAGCACAATCAGCTTATCGAGGCGCGTTGCTTCGGCCCCAGACGGCGTGGTTTTGCGCGCCGCACGCAAATGGTCAAGCGCCAAGGCCAATTCGCCCAAATTGAGCCGCGCCACGCCCATCTGATAATCGACCTGCCGCTTCACGCCTTCGGGCAAAAGCGGATAATAAGGTTTCAAATCGGGCCAGCTGGCCACCAATTGACCATATTGCCCATCGCCAAAGGCGCGGCGCATGACCCGCAATGACGGTCCGGGCGCATAATCCATCGCCTTTAACAAAAGCTGGTCGCGCGCAATCAGCGCCAAAGCGGCGCGCGCGCTGTCCCGCGAGCCGCTCAAAGCGGGCTCCAAAATGCCGATAATCTCCGACGCCGGACGCGCTTCAGCCATGGCGATGCGCGCCAGCTTGACCGCGTCATCGCCGGTTTTGCCGGTCAGGGCCAATCGGCTTTTATCGGGAGCGGCACCTTCTTTCGCTGTCTCGAATAAGGGAGCCGGTGGCTGATAGCCGGGTGCCGTGATGCGGGCATAAAAAGCATTTACCGATTTTTGGAAATCAGCATCACCGCCAATGGCCAAAGATTGACGAAGCCGCGTCAAGGTCGCCACCGCTGCCGCCAAGCGCCCAGCTTCAATTTGCGCCGTGGCCAAGCCATACATGGCGCGCTGCACCAAAATGGGATGCTTGAACTCAAATGTTAATTGCCGCATTGCGTCGCCCGCCGCACCCAGCGCCTGCTTTTTGTCTTCGGCAGAAATATGGCGCACCGCAGCGGCCAACATGCTCCAAGCTTCGGCATAAGCGGCAGCCACCCGCATGGCTTCAATATCGTTCCATAGCGGTGATGATAAAAGCGCCTCATAGTCAAACTCATTATCGCGCACATTGTCTTCGGCGCGGCGGCGCATATCGACAATATTAAGATGCAACAGCGTCGCCGCTTTAATATGCGGTGCCAATTCAAGCGGCCCTTGCGGGCCGTCATAACACGCTTCCATGGCGATGGAATAATCATCCATAGCGGCCAAATAAGGCGCATTGTTTTTCTCAAGCCCGCGCAAAATCTGTTGTGGCGGCGCCGTCAAAAGATCCGGCGGCGCGGCGCAAGCCAGCGCCGCGAAAGGCCCAAAGAGCAAGGTGAGAAAGACAAGGTAACGCGGCATGGCTTATTCCAAATTGGCCAGAAACGGGGCCAGCTCATCGTGAAATCGGTCGTCAAAAATCAACAAGGCAAGGGTTTTCATCAATTGCCGTTCAGCCGCCAAAGTGGCCGCCGTGCCGCCGCCCAAACGGGCCAGTCTGCGAAATACCGGCATCACGCCCTGCTTGACCAAATCAACACCCGAACCGGTCGGCTTGCCGCGCCCCAAAAGGGCGCGATTGGCCTCAACGCGACTGTCCAATAAAGACAAGCGTCCGCCGCGTGACTTGAAGCGTTCGGCAATCTCCGCCGCTTCATTCATTTCGCGCGCATGCGGCGGTGCATCGCCGATAATAATAACGACGCGCTGCGCGCCACTGCGCCAGCCAATGAGATTTTCACTGTCGCGCAAGGCTTGCGTCACCGCTTCGGGATGGTCGCCGCCGCCCAAAGCGTCAATGCCGCCCATAAAAAGCCGCACCCTTTCAATGTCGAAACTGGGCTGCGAAATGCGGGTGACGAAATCAATATCATTATAATCGCGATAAGCGATAATGCCGAAACGCGCCAAGGGCACAAGCCCACGCACATAGGCCGCCAATTGTGTCATCCGCTCGCGCACCGTGCGGTGCACCCAAACCATGGAGCCGGTGGCATCAATGGCAAACACCACATCAATGCCGGTTTTTTGCAAATGCTGAATATAATCGGCAAAACTTTGCGGCACACCGGAAATCAGCCCACCACCCGACATGGCGCGTTGGGTGACGGCGGCGCTGGGCAGCGGCATGGCCGGGGCAATCGCCGCCATTTGTGCATTATCCATCATCAAATCATTGAAATCGGCCTCCAGCGGCACTTCCAAAAGCTCTGACAAATCGAGTTGCGCCTCGGCCATGCGCGGCACATCGACCGGCATATTTTGCGGCAAATCGAGATCAATATCCTCGGGCGCCGCTTCACCCGATGAAATAACCAAACTGTCCGAGGCATCGCCGCCGCCGCGCTCACCGCCGAAAAGCAAGACAAGCACCAAGCCGACAGCAAAAATATGCGCCGCCAAAGAGGCGGCCAACAGGGCCAGCCACACGCGTCGTGGCACCGCCACAATGCGCGCGCGCATACGGCTGAACCAGCCACTTTTCTGCGTATTTTTATCCATTTCCATGGCTCAGCGTGGCCCCGCAGCCGGGCCCGTCATGAGCTCGGTTTTCAATCTTATTTCGCCGACCCCGGCGCGCGCCATAGCGCGGCGAAAGGCCAATAATTCCTTGGCATGGGCGCGGCGGTCAGCGATGAGTTCCAGAGGCAGACCTTGCGCTGCCAACCCTTTTTCTTCGACCAATTGGCTCAATTCACCCAAAGTGACGGCTTTGCTTTCCGACAGGTAAAACGCATCATCTTGCTTCAGCCAGACCGAGAGCGCCGCCCCCTGGTGCGTTGTCTCGACCGTGCTGCGCGCGACCTCCAGACCGGATGGATGATTGGTCGACGGGCGTCCGGCAATCAGAACAAATAAGATCAACAGGAAAACGACATTGATAAGCGGCAGCAAATCGATGGTTTTAATCTCGCGGCGTGTATCTTTGAGCTGCATTTCAAAAATCCGCCAAATCAATATCAAACACGTCGCGTTCCAGCGTGATGGCCTGCGCTCCGGCATGACGCAGCACATCCATAATATCGCTGACTTGCTGAATATTGGCCGTGCCGGCCGGCATCAGCACCATGGTCTGCTCCTCATTCACCGCCACCAGGCGCGCCGTTTCGCGTGACAGAAAAGCTTTATCGGCAGGCGCGCCGTTCCAACTCAGCGCCCCGTTCTCGGCCAAAGTAATCAACACAGGCGGAGCGGCACTGGTTTCGCCACCTGTGCCGCGTGGCGGCGCCAAACGGCTTTGGCCGTAAGTGACGAAATCGGAGCCGAGCAGGAAAAACAGCAGCAGCAAAAATATCATATCAATGAGCGGGGTCAGCCCCATAAACGCGGCACGGCGCTTCGGGCGGGCCAAATTCATGACCTAGCCCTCTGCCTTGGCGCTTCGGCCTTCGGCGCGCACCACGATTTCGGTCAGCGCATCTTCCACCATATCGCGCACCCCATCGACGGCATTATTGAACACGGCGGCGAGGATTGAAAACGGTAAAGCGACGCCAAGCCCGAAAGCGGTGGTCAAAAGCGCTTCCCAAATGCCGGCCGCCAAAAGCGCCGTATCGGCGCCGCCAACCCCTTGCCCTACACCTTGAAAGGCGACAATCATGCCGAGCACTGTGCCCAAAAGGCCAAACAGGGGGGCCGAGGCGGCTATCAGTTCCAAGACCCAAATATGGCGCGATAAATGGCGCACCAAAAATTGCGCGCGCCGCGCCAGCTCTTCACGCAACAGACCGGCCGCAAAGCGCTCGCTACCGCTTTGGCTCAGCGCAAAGGCAATAAGCGGTGCGGCCGGATGGGCCAATGCGTCAAGTCGCGCCGCCAGACCCGCTGTCTTGCCGCGCCGCATATCGTCCAATGCCGCCTCAAAGCCTTGCGGGCGAAAAATATCCATGCGGTAAAATTCATAAAGTTTTATCACGGCAATCGGCAGGCCGACCGCCGATAGAAGGGCAATCACCCATGTCACCACCCCGCCCTTGGAAAACAAAAGCGCCCAAAATCCGGGCGCGCCGGTTTCGCCGGTCAATTCAGCGCTTTGCGCCATTGAAACCGTCGGCGACAAAATCAATAAGGCCATGAGGAAGGGCAATAAAAACCGGTTTTTCAGCAGAATCATCAGCGGAGCCTCCATTTATTTCAGCTTACCGAAAAGAAAGAGCACTGCCAGCGAAAACCGGCAAAAATGCGGGTTTTGCTAAAGCGCGCGCGCCACCAACATGCGCATGATTTCATTGGAGCCGCCATAAATACGCTGCACGCGGCTGTCAGTATACATGCGGCTGATCGGATATTCATCCATATAGCCCCAACCGCCGAAAAATTGCAGGCAGGTATCAATCACCTGATTTTCGCGCTCGGTGCACCAAAATTTCGCCGCCGCCGCCGTATTGGCATCAAGCTTGCCGTCCATGAGTTGCTGCGTCAACTGGTCGACCATGGCGCGCGCCGCCATCCAATCGGCCTTGCACTCGGCCAGTTTGAACTGGGTGTTTTGATAGTCGAAAATCGCATTGCCGAAGGTTTCGCGCTCGCGTGTATAATCCAGCGTCAATTGAATGGCACGCTCCATCGCAGCCACAGCGCCATTGGCAATGACCAAACGCTCGGCAGGCAATTGCTGCATAAGCTGATAAAAGCCTTGCCCCTCTTCGCCGCCCAAAACACTATCGGCAGGCACACGCACATCGTCGAAAAACAATTCTGACGTATCGGCAGCATGCTGCCCCATTTTGTCAAGATTGCGCCCGCGCGCGAAACCGTCCGTTTCGGTCTCGACCACCATTAATGAAATGCCTTTGGCGCCTTGGCCGGGATCGGTTTTGGCAACCACCAAAACGACGTCACAATGCTGGCCATTGGTGATGAAGGTTTTCGAGCCATTGACGACATATTCATTGCCGTCTTTGAGCGCTGTGGTTTTGACCGATTGCAAATCAGAGCCGGTGCCAGGTTCGGTCATGGCAATGGCGCAAACCATTTCGCCGCTGGCCATTTTCGGCAGATATTTTTTCTTCTGCTCCTCCGTGCCATAGGCAAGGAAATAATGTGAACAAATCAGCGAATGCACGGATTGCCCCCAGCCGCCAATGCCGAGACGGGTTTGCTCCTCGGTCAGTATTGCCTCATGGCGATAATCGCCGCCGCCGCCGCCATATTCTTCCGGTATTGAGGTCAAAAGCAGGCCCGCTTCACCGGCTTTGTTCCAAGCTTCGCGATCGACCATGCCCTGGTCGTGCCATTTATCGGCCAGCGGCACAAATTCGGCTTGCATGAATTTGCTGGCCGCATCTTTGAAAATCGTCAAATCCTCGGTCATCCAAGGTGATGTGTAATTACCAAGCATGGCAACCTCCCAAAAGTTTCACCCTAAGGTTAATCGGCTCGCATGCGGCGCGCAAGCGGTGCGCTTGCGACAAACTGGCTGGTTCGGCTAGAGCTGCATGCCCGGATGATAACCGCCAAGCAAGACGCGGCCGGTCATTTCATAGGTTGTGGCATTGGTAATCATATGTTGCGTCATGGTCTGCGCATCGCGCAAGCGGCGCTGAATGGCACTGGCTTTATAGACCGATGTGCCGCCGGCAATGTCATGCACACGGCGCACCACCTCTGCGCAGCTGCGCACCGCATGGGTCGAGGCGAGGCGCAAATCGGCCTTTGTTTCCGGCGCGATGACTTTGTCTTGCGCCGCTTGCCAACAATCGGCCAATGTCGTTTCATAGAGGGCTTGGGCGGCGCGCCATTCCGCTTCGCCTTGCGCCAGAGCCGCCTGCACGCCGCTGCGTTCGGCCAAGCTGCGGCTATGGCCTTGCGCCGTTTTGGCGGTGACCAGCTCGATCACCTCATCCAGCGCGGCGCGCGCATTGCCCAAAGCGACCGCCGCCACGCCGGCCGCCAAAAGTGCAAAATACGGCATTTGGTAAAGCGCGCCCTCGGCCCAAGGCGTATCGGTCGCCAGCGAATAGCTATGCGCCATCGGGATGCGCGCCTCTTGCAATTCAACATCGCCGGAAGATGTGCCGCACAGCCCCATTGTGTGCCATGTGTCGTGAAAAATGATTTTATCGCGCGGCACCATTAATAAACGCACATTTTTGCCCGATGGTTCATCATCTTCATGTTCGAAAGTCATGCAGCCCAAACCGATATAATCGGCATTGGCCGAGCCTGACGCCCAGGCCCAACGGCCGGAAACAATGTAATCATCGCCATCGCGCATCGCGCGTCCATTGGGAGCAAATATGCCGCATGTAATGCGTTCGCTGGCGGCAAATATCTCGCCGCCAATGGCGTTATCAAGATAGGCCGCGCCAAGCGCCGTCGTCGCGCCGATCATGGTAACCCAAGCGCTCGCCGCATCATGACGTGCCAAATAATGAAAACGGGCCATGGCGTCAGGCGGCGATAATTGCTGACCGCCCAAAGCGTTCGGCACAAACATGTTGAAATAGCCCGCCCGCGCCAAAGCGCGCGCCAGCTCCGGCGATAATTGCCGCGCCGTTTCCGTCGCCTCGCTCTCAGCCGCAGCTTGCGCGCACACCGCCTTAATGTCACCGGTCATTGCTGCGTGCATATTCATAATGCGCCTCCCTCATCTCAGTGTGGGGGAATTAGGTCTTTAAATCAATCCATAGCGGCGCATGGTCGGAGGGGCGCTCCCAGCCGCGCGCCGCGCGCAGCACGCCATAATCCGACACGGCAGGCGATAAATCCGGCGTCACCCAAATATGGTCGAGACGACGGCCACGATCGGAGGCGGCCCAATCGCGCGCCCGATAGCTCCACCAGCTATAAAGTTTCTCTTCAGGCGGAACAAAGCGGCGCGCCACATCATCCCATTGCGCCGCCGCCTGCACTTTCGCCAATTCGGCAATTTCCACTGCCGTATGGCTGACCACATTTTTAAGCTGTTTTGACGACCATACATCATGCTCACCGGGGGCGATATTAAGGTCGCCCAACAGCACTTGACGAGCCGCTTTTCCTCGATTTTTCAGTTTTTTAAAGCGGTTCTGCATTTCACCCAAAAAAAACAGCTTATGGGCAAATTTCTCATTGATATCGGGGTCGGGCTCATCGCCGCCGGCCGGCACATAGAAATTATGCACGGTGACCGGCTTGGCTGTTTTGCCGCTTTTTACGGTGACGGCAATATGGCGGCCATCGCCCTTGCCGCAATAATCGACAATGTCACTGTCAATAATCGCATGTTTCGACAATGTGGCAACGCCGTGATAGCCCTTAATGCCGTTTTTGGCGATATGGCTGAAGCCCGCTTTGGCAAAGGCTTTTTCAGGAAACTGATCATTCGGGCATTTGGTTTCCTGCAGGCAGATAATGTCCGGGTCGAGTTCTTTCATCAGCTTGAGCACCAGATTTTCGCGCAAGCGCACTGAATTAATGTTCCATGAGACAATCCGCATCACCGCTTCTCCCGCTCGATAAATTTAGAATAAATTGAGGCTGCGCCCGCTTAAGGCCAATGGCCAGCGGCCAAGTTCGAAAAGCCTGTAACGTAGCAAAAGCGGGTGCTCCAGCGCTTCCTCGCCAGCTTGCCGGTCATCCGTTTCGGCCATTTCAAGGGCCGCCGCCGCCAGCGCCAAAGCACCGCCAAAAGCCGCCTGCTGTGCCGCCCCGACAGCCAAATCGCGAATGGCGTCGGGCGGCTCATCGGCCATCATCAGCGCTTCATCGGCCATTTCCGCCAAGGGCTCTGCCAAGGCGGCCGATAAATGCGCCAGCATCACGCCAAGCCCGTCTTCCGACACGCCGGCCAGTACGCGATCGGTTAGGGCGGCGCGTAATTGTTCTTCAGCCTCCCAGCCCTCACTGTTCAAATCGCCGCTTTCGGCGGCATCGAGCGCATCATCCCAGCTCAAAACCGGCAGCGGTTCGGCATCGGGGA
>Ga0181568_10000458_pt1 | contig 36377 bp, 53 predicted proteins | sample 101ome_20_FD_133758 | JGI IMG/M metagenome (GOLD analysis project Ga0181568, IMG submission 133758) | Coastal salt marsh microbial communities from the Groves Creek Marsh, Skidaway Island, Georgia - 101404AT metaG (megahit assembly) | ecosystem: Environmental > Aquatic > Marine > Intertidal...
CATGGAGGCAATTGGGATGCAATTAGCACTTTTGTCCCAAGCGTTGAAGGAAAGAAAATATTTGTACAAAACAAAACGGTTGCCACTTACCAAATAGCCACAAAACTAGAACGCGAAACGGCAGAAAGTTTACCAATTGCGGGGTGGCGACCTGTTTACGAAACGACGCAATTTGGCGAAGAGTTAGTAGGGGCAGAGTTGGCAACTATACGACGAGCGGACTTTAATGATTACACGATACAAGACGCAGTTACGGTATATGCGGATGAAAGTGATCTTCAATATGATGATGCATTGAATACTTTTTACACGGTAGACCATCCATATAGGCAAGGTTACAAATACGATGTTGTTAGTTTGGCATTACAGCACGATGACGCTGGAGGCTTTACTCGCGAAAGGCAATATGATGGTGGAGGAGTGCACGCATTTGGTTAATGATTATTGCAACATACGCTACAAAAAAATATGTGTACGCATTGCCAAATTTCGGCAGGCGTTTAGCGAGTGCATTGTATGAGGCAGAAGCAAAAAAAACAAAGTTCTTGTTTGTAGGCGACCAAAGTCCCGAAATTGAAGAGCACGCGCACACATACATAAAAAATATTTTGCCGAATGGAGTTGATTTTGACTTTATTGGATTGCCTCTTAGTGATTTGGCAAAGGACAATTACAAAGAGGATGCACAACTGCTGATTGCACAAATGCAGTCCGAGGCTTTTACTTATGCAAGGGCAAATGACGCAAAGAAATTCTGGAGCATTGAAAGCGATGTGCTAGTGCCTGCTAATGCATTGCGTGTGTGCAAAGATATATTGCAATTTGACAATGGATTTTATGATGTAGCAATGTGTACTTATCCGAGCCAAGGTGGTGGTGCTTTTTTAGGTGGTCGGGGCAATTACACACGGCAAATTGCTGAAGATTTTCATGAAAGCGAAAAAATAATTCCAAAAGAATTAAAATCTGAAAAAGCAAAACTTTTAAAAATAAAAAAAAGAGACAAAGATTGGGTTGAAAAATTTAGAGATGTTGAAGACAAAATCAAGGAATGCCCACCCAAAGCCAATGTGTACACCTTGAACGGCAAGAAATGGAAGCAACGAGGTTGGATGGAATATGCTTATCCTGCTATTGGTAAAGGAGCAATTGTGCCGACTGATTGGGTTGGTATGGGTTGTACTATGTTAAGTAAAAAAGCTTTGGCTCACGCACATTTTGACGGATATGAAGGCAGGGGGACGCAAGATCTTTATTTAGGTTGGCACAGATGGAAACCACTAGGATTGAACATGGCCGTCACAACGCACGCAATATGCGATCATGTCATAAGAGTAAGAAGCAAAGACGAACAAGATTACGAAAATATAAAAATTTGCAATGCTTACCATGAACCGCAAGGCGAATGCGTTGGGCATTTGCGACAAGAATTAACTGAGCATTATAAATTTGTAGCAGGGGAAACTGCCCCGAAACAACAATAAGGAAATTCCCTTACTATGTAAGGGAAAGAAGCTTGCGACAAAAAAAGGCTTGCAAGTAAACGGCATTTGCCAGAAAAGAAAAAAGCACCCCGCCAAGACTAACGGGATGCTTTACAACAACAACAATCATAAATGAAAGGAAAAAAATGCAAGATGACAAGCTAAAAGATGCAATAAAAAAAGCGGAGGAAATGCTACCGACACATGGTGTAAAAGTAGCAGGGGGGAAAACATATCTAATGGTTGTCCATCGACTAGAGATCTTACGAAGCGTATTCGGGATGGATCTTGGTATCGAAACTTGTGTAATTCACCACGATGCAGAGCGTGTAATTGTCCAAGCGAAAATTACGGATAGCAACTGCATGATTTACGGAAGCGGATTAGCAGAGGAATACAGGAACGATGGAAATGTTAATGCTACATCAGCAATTGAAAACGCCGAGAGTTCGGCAATCGGGCGAGCATTGGCAAGCCTTGGATTGCATGGCGGAGAATACCCTTCAGCAGACGAGATGAATAAAGCCCTTAATTCCAAACGAAAGCCACAAAAAGAGCCCTTGCCTGCACCCGCGAGCGGATCTTGGAGTGATGCAATAGTTCCAATCGGGAAAAACAAAGGGAAAACTCTGGGCGAGCTTACTGAAAACCAAAGAAAATGGTATTTGGAAAAGTACGAGGCGAACGAAAATTATCCCGAATCGGTAGCATTCCGCGAGGCTTGCGACAAATGTTTAGCAGGAGATGATGAAACTTTCGAGGAGGAATACACGCAAACCGATGAAATTAGCGAGCAAACTGCACAAGATTTGGAGGACGAGGATGTTCCCTTCTGATTGGATTGAATGGGCAGGCTTGATCTTTGCATTACTAGCTTATGGATCCATGTTAGGAGTAGCATTGGCATACGCATTTGCGAAGCATCAACAAACTGAAGAATTAAAAACAAGCAACAGACAACTACATCACGAAATAAAATTAGAAAGAATTAAACAAGACAATGAGCATTATATTCGATATCGAGACAAGACCTCAGACACAAATATTATCTGAGCTAGAAAATAACTATCCCGAATTTGATCCCGACTCGGTTGCCATAGGTAACTTGAAGGACGAGGAGAAAATTAAGAAAAAGATTGTAGACGCAGGCATCGCCCATTTACAGAAGCAGTCAGAATTGTTTGAGAAAGAGCACAAAAAGGCTTGCTTGGACGCTGACTTAGGAAAGCTCTCTGCTATTGGGATCTTACACATAGAAGATGGCACTCGCGAAATTATAGACGCAACGCATAACGAAGCCGATTGCTTGGAGCGATTTTGGCAGATTGTTGACGGCATAAAAGGGCGGGGGCAATGGGCTTTTGGTTGGAACATAGAAGGCTTTGATTTGCCGTTTCTTTTCGGACGCTCGCGTTTATTAGGCGTACAATACGACCCTTATATGATTACAAATTATCGATATTTCGACAAATGCTTTGTAGATTTGCACAAGGTGTGGACATTTGGATCTTTCGGGAAATTTTGCTCACTGAAAAAAGCGAGCAAGGCATTGGGATATGAGCACAAGAAAATGGATGTCAAAGGCGGAAATTTCTACACTCATTGGGAGAGCACAGATGTAGCGACAAAAGACAAGGCGAGGGAATATTTATTTGAGGACCTCGAGCAAACGATGGCGATTTGCTCTGCGACGCATGGATTAATTAAGGGAAGCAACAAGGAAGGGATAATTGACGATGACGCATTCGGTACGAGATAATAGCCTAGAGGCTTACTATGAACTAAAAGCAACTCTCAACATTAGGCAGGATGAAATCTTATCAATTATTGAGAAATACCCCTTGTTAACTGATAGGGAAATATTAACTAAATATGGGGGGCGGGAAATGAATGAAGTGCGCCCTAGAATAACTGAGTTAATAAAAAAAGGATTGGTTAAAGAGGCAGGCGATAGCAAATGCCAGATTACAGGCAGGACAGTTCGCATATTGCAAGCAGTAGATTTCAATCACCCCGAACAAATGCAATTGCAGATATGAAGATGCGTTTTACGGATATACATAAATGGAACAAGAGATGGTTTCGGGATTTAACCCCCGAAGCCAAATTGTTATTGTTGTATCTTTACGACTCTTGTGGGGACGCGGGCATTATTGAAATTGATCCAAGGAAATATGCGTTTGATACAGGTCTTGATCTGTTGAAGGAAAACAATCCCTTGGAGGAATTATTAGCTACAGATAAATTACAATACCATGATTCGCGTTATTTTATATTGCCGAAATTTATACGCTTTCAGTATCCCAAGGGATTGAAGCAGAATTACAATCCTCACATGGGCGTTTGGAAGGAGATAGAAAAGCACAACATCGACATAGATTCTATAGATATTCCAAGCCTTGACCAAGCCTTGACCAAGCCTTCCAAGATAAGGATAAAGATTAAGGATAGGACTATAATAGAAAGATTAGAATTATTATGGGCGAAATATACGGGAGGACTAAGCCCAAGATTAAAGATCGACGAGGATCGTTGGCACGCAATTAATGATTTGCTTGGCACATATTCATGGCTTGATCTAATTAGGACATGGAAGAAGGCAGGGGAAAGCGATTTCCTTACTAATCGATTAAATGTAAATCGGAACGGATGGAAAGCCAACTTTGATTGGATGCACAAGCCTGCAAATTACAGGAAGATAAGGGAGGGCAATTACGACAACGAGAAAGGAATGGATTATACAAATGGATTCTGAAAAATACATAGATGATACAAGTGTTTCATGGAGGCAAAATCAAACGAGGACAATAACAAGGCAATGCGAAGAAACAGGCGAGGATTTTCAGCTCACGCAAACACTATGGGGGAATACATGGTTCCCCGATATTAGATATTGCGATGCAGTATTAGAAAGAAAAGAGCAAGAGGAAGAGGACGCACGAAAAGCATTGTTGAAAAAGCGTATGCAGGAATCAGCCGAAGCTTGGATGGAGGAGAATGTGCCACCAATATATAGAGAGGAGCTAGATAGAAGTTACCCTATAAATTGGAAAGCTCACGATAAAGCTATGCAAGTAGACGGCTCGATCATATTAATAGGCAATACACGCAAAGGCAAAACTAGGACGGCTATGGAGCTTTTAAAGAGATATGCGTTGGCGGGCGAGCGACCTATTTTTAAAACTGCTGAGGCGATGGCGGGAGCTTTGGGTGAAGCTATGAGCAAAACTCGAATGGCTCACAACGGATTGATACATCAATATAGCAAAGTTAAAATTCTGATCGTTGACGATTTAGGCAAGGAAAACATGAGTAAGCGAGTGCAGAGCGATATGTTCGAGATCTTCAACGCCCGATTTGAGCACAAGCTTAAAACTATTATTACAACTAATTGGGTAGGGGATGCCTTGATCGAAAGATATCCCGACAAGGAATTAGCAAAACCATTGATTGCGAGATTCAGAGAATTTTGCGAACCCATTAGATTTTGAAAATTTACAATCCACCATTTGAGTTTCTGGCAGAAGCAAGCAAGGGTGCAGAAATTTACAAAATCGATTTGTTAGGGGATGCAGGAAACGGGGAATGCAGTTGTCCTAATTATCAATATGTTAAAAAGCCATTGTTAAACAAAGGACACGCACAAAGTTCTATGACAAGATGCAAACACATATTGCAAGCTCGTAACATTGCCTTGACCTTAATTATTAAGGCAGTAAACGAGGAACATGGAAAGCGAAGTAAAATTTTGGATAAATTGTGTCCCACCTAAAACCACGCACCAATCTGCTCTTAGAATATTCAAAACTAAAAACGGCAGGCAATTTGTAGGAAGAGACAAGAAGGGATTAAAAGTAGCAAACGAATTGCAAATACTATTGTTACCTTTTAAACCTGCCCAACCAATAAATGAACCTGTAGAACTTTTTGTTTCTTGGTTTTATCCATATCGTAAAAGCGAGCCGAAGAAAAACAGGAGCAAGCTTATACCATGTGCAACTCGACCCGATGCGGACAATATATTAAAGGGGTTAATTGATGCAATGACTGCAGTAGGTTTTTGGCGGGACGACAATTTAATTTTTAAGCTACATTTTGAAAAATATTTTTCGTCTACAAGCGGAATAGGCGTCAAGATCCGCATAAATAAAGGGCTTTAGCCCGAAAAAACTATTTTTAAAAAAGTGTTCTTAGGTATTGACTTTATGCGGATTCTCGCATAATCTTAATTACATAATCTTAATTATTTAATCTCAAATCAACAACCAACAACAACAATGAGAAACACTAGAATATTCCTTCGCCACCAAACAATACAAGCCTTGAATTTCCTTAATGGATGGAACGACCAACAATCAGCCGACCACATAAGAATACTTTTTGAAAATCACGGCACAACTCTTGAAGAAATATACGCAGATTGCACAACTCGCCTTATAGCTTAAATCAACAACACAACCAACAACAACAATGATCGCACTACTCTTAATCTTTCCACTTCTTACAATCGCATCTGCACTTTGGGCAATCGGAGATGTTTATTAATCAACTACAACAGGAGACAAAAACAATGAGAATCCAAAACACAACACACTTAAAACCTATAGCATCGGACTGCGACCAATGGAGCGGTTTGCAGAAATGCAATCGTTTAGAGGAATTAATTACTCACGCATACATTCAATATCAAGAAGAGATGTGTGCGATGGGAAATACGATTCTCGCTGACAATTTTTTTAATATACTAAAGCGATTAAATTTTCAGCCGAACCACAACGAAAAGGGATAAAGGGTCAGATATGAAGCAACCAACATCACAAACAAGAGGTATGACAATAGGGGCGATAGTTTACGGAATGCCTGTTAATGGGAGGGAACTTAGGCTTTGCACGGATGAAGCCCTACAAGAAGCCTATGCGAACGCTAGAGTTACTATGCAGGAATCAGAAGAAGTTGACAAGCGTCTAGCAAATTTTGAATTGCAGGAAAGATGGTACTTTGAATTGCAAAAACGGAAGTTAAGCCCCGATGGAAGGGAAGGAGTAAAAAATGGCAACGGCACAACTTAGAGCTTGCCATATCCCGACATCCGCATAAGATAGTTAAATATCAACCACAACAACAATAAATCAACACAAGACATGATTATAGAAATTATATTATTAGCGTACCTATTTGTAGGAATTAATCTACCGATGTATCTATCAATGAGGGACAACAATGACAACTAGGATATTTGTATACGGAACTCTTAAAAAGGGATTACACAACCATCGTTTGCTTGCGGATCAAAAGTTCATTTGTAAGGCGGAAACGGATGATTTAAAAGTCATGCACTGCATGAACATTCCATTCCTTTATAATGTAGGCGGATATTATTACAAAAATCTCCTGCACCGCGGACATCATGTAACAGGAGAAGTTTATGATTTGGACGATTGTGCTTTACGCGAGATTGATCGCCTAGAAGGACATCCAAGATGGTACCGCAGGCAACCAATAAGGCTACGATCGGGGCACACAAGCAATCACAAATCCGAGCCTAAGTATTACTATCGATTTATGGCGGAAGCCTATTTTATGACAATGGATAGCGACGAAATGCAAGGAGGGTTACCTATATTACAAACCAATCAAGTTAGGAGGACATTCTAAATGACGACAATAATAACAGAAAATAACGCTAGAGCATTGTGCGGGTGGAAAGGGCGTGAGGAAATTAATGAATCAGTGCACGCAATTTTGCATTCTAAGGAGCAACTGAAAAAAAGAAACAATGCCGATATGACTAGAACAATACATGATGAGAAAGTAATCGATGGGTTACGCTATTGGACAAATCAAATTGACCATCATTGTCGGATCTTGCGAAACATTGAAACAATATACATCAAAGCGTATCCTAAGATTACAGATAATAAATGTGTAGGAAAAGAACTTTTCAAAAGTGCAATAAAGAAAGCAAAAAGACATTACGAAAATTTGCAGGCAAAGTATGACGCTCGCGATTATTACGCTACAGAATATCAAAAAGCGTTTAATAGCGGAGAGCCTACAGAGTATTGGCGCGACCGAATCAGAATTATAGATTCGGAAATAGAAAACTTAGAAAAAAAGAACTAATGGCTACATTTATGGGTTGGGCGAGTTATTCAACGGACGAAAGATATTGTCCATATTGCAAAGTGTTTTACGATGTACAAGATTCCCATGAACACGACGATTGTAAATCTGACGAAGAAGAAATAGAAAGTGAAGATGATGAGTGAGGCGATACAAACGGAAGATCGAGTAAATCAAGTTTTCAAAGAGCAGATAAAACTTTATGAAGTCGCGATTGAATTGTGTCATCGACACGGGAAACCTAAAAGTAAGATTTTAAAAACTCTGGCTGACATATTGCGTGACCGATTAATTCAATGTCAGAAGGATTATATTGAATGGAACGAAAAGTTAGAAAATAAAACAAAAACAGAAAAATAAATTTGTTGGTTGATTGATACGCAAGGCGGGAGCCCGCTAAAATAAAGGGCTTCCGCCTTTTTTATGCTACGAAAAAAAATTAACTAAGGTATTGACTTATGCGGATGTCTGCATATTATAGTTATTATATTTCTTTTAATTATTCAAATCCAACCAATCAAAAAATGAACGAACAACAAGCAACTCAAGCAATCAAGAACATCACATTTGGCATCGAAATCGAATGCATGTTTCCGCTCGATATCGCAAGACAACACAACATCGTAACTACCGCATCAAATTGGAGTAACCCAATATGGATGAACCACATTGAACACGAGGGTGAATCTTTAGAATTTTGGGGGGCATCTTGGGACCAAACCATTACCCGCAGACAGGGCTACACCCCAATCGAATTTAACTCGAAAATTTTACGGGGCGAAGAAGGATGGAAGCAAATCAAATTATTCTTTACTTGGCTTGCTTCTGTAGGAGCCAAAGTTGACCGCTCTTGCGGATTACATATACATTTAGGCTTTAAGGAAATGGCACGGGGGCTTGATGTAGATGAAGCCATTGAGGTACTCCTCCGCACATTGAAATTCGGCAATTGCGCCAAGACTGCATTATATGCACAAGGCGGATCAGCACACCGCTACTTCCATAGCAACTACGCTAGAGCAAGATTTGACCGCAGGGCATCTGAGGTAACCGCATCGCATGGAGCGGTTCCAACTTTAGGCGGGAAATTTTATTTTATCAATACTACCAACATCGCTGACGGCGGAATTAATGGACGCAAGGCAACTATTGAATTTCGGGCATTTGCAGGGACTACCAATTATCTTAAAGTGTTTAATCATTTAGCTACTGCTCTTACCATTGCTTACACAGGCATGGTAATCAAAAGATCATCATGGGAGGGTGCCAATCAAACTGCTGACAAGGGACTTAAGGCTTTTAATGCACTTGCTTCATACATGAGCCGATCACAATTCTTACGCCAATTCCCTACATTCGAAGAAAACAAACGCAAGATGTGGAAGATCGGTCGGAAGATGGCTACTAAATTCCAAAACACCGCACGCAGGTGGTCAGCACGAGGCGAAATCAATCTTGAGCTTTACAAATAATAACAACAACGGAGGAACTAAAAAATGTGCGTAATAATTCATTGCCCAACTAATAAACGACCAAGCGAAAAAACTTTGCGGAAATGTGAAAAGGAAAACCCCCACGGAATAGGGATAATAACTAAGGGCGACCAATCCATGTTTCACATCAATAAGGGAATTAGTTTCGACGCATTGCTTAAAATCGTCAAAGCGAGCACAGGAGAGCTTGCAATACATTTCAGATATGCAACTGCGGGCGGACAATCAGAAGAGCTATGTCATCCCTTTCCATGCACGAAAGGAGTTAACAATTGGCTCGATTATAAAGCTACTGATATTTTGATGACCAATGGGACATGGATGAATTGGTCACAGGCATATCTCGTTCTCAAGAAAACACACGGGATGAAAGCCCTTAAAGGTAAAATGTCCGATACTCGAGCAATGGCTCACATAATAGCAGAAACAGGCAATCATTCATGGTTGAAACACATTACTGATCGTCATCCCAAGCACAAGCGTGTAAGATCCTTGTATTGCACAAAGCGTAGCAAGAAACAATTTTATCGATACGGCGAATGGCAAGAGCACGAAGGTTGCTTTTATTCCAACATGAGATGGCACACCCCCGAATCAATTGCGCAAAAACTTTTTCGCAAGCCTTGGCAACCTAGAGCAGAACCCAAAGATGTTCTAGGATATCACGAGCAACAAGATTTCAGCGATTGGATTGGAACCCACTACAATAAATATTAGGATTGACGCATATCGAAAATCCGCAGATTATAAAAATATGAAAACAGAATATGTAAGACAGATAATAGACAAGACCGCTCGTCTTATTGCTAGGAAAGACGCAAAAATGGCTGACCTTGCGCGTTTCTTAAACAAGAATTGGAATCAATGCCACGAATGGTTAATTAAGAAAAAATACGAGCCTTCAGCCGAAGTTGTTCTTGGAATGCTACATTTTGTAGCCGTCCATGATAAAAGCCACGGGGAAGTTACTATTGATTCAGATGGCACTTATTATTTCGATGACCGAGCAATGAGCGACAAGGAGAAAGAACTCTGGCAGGAAAACAATCACCTTAAAGCGATACTTGCGGGGAGGATGAATGGATAAATCCGCACCATTAACAAAAGAAGAACTGCAAGTTCTTTTAGAAAAATGCTTTTGGAAATACGCAAGAACACTCGGACACAATCCGCATCATTACACCTTGCGGGACACATGGAAGAATAACCAATTATTTGATGATGTAGTAATTTCTTTGCGAGCTTATTCGCGACCAGAAAAATTTTACAAGCAAACATATCAAATGTGCTATTTAGGAAACTTCAAATATTGGACTATGGGTTCTCCTTTGCCCGAAACAATATTGATAAACAAAAAGCAAACAGTATTAGCAAAATATTAAATGAGAGTTGCGATACAATGCGTTCCTAGCAGATCACCGCAAGTTGAGAATATTACTAATTTCATCAAGAGCATTGGTTTAATATGCAACGCTTACATGGATCACGACAGGAAAGGACCGATGTGGAATTTCAAAAGGATTCTGATTAATGAGCAATACGATGAGCCATTACTTGTTTTGCAAGATGATGTAATTTTTAATCGAAGTTTTGTTTATTCAATCCATGAGATACTTGCCCACATGGAAAAAAAGAAATGGGGGTGCATCAGCCTGTTCAGTCCGCCACGGAAATATTATTTAGAGCAAGCTAATAAAAGGGTCAAATATTACAAAGAAAAGGATTACCTATGGCAACCTGCCATCCTAATGTCAAAAGCCTTTAGGGAGGGCTTGTTGGCGATGCAATACACTACAAAGCACGATGATGAATATGTAGGAGAATATGCAAAACGCACAAAAGATTATGTGAGAGTAACAATCCCTTCTTTAGTTAGACATGATCTAAAATTGAAAAGCACATTAGGCACGGGAGCTAAAATCGGAAAAGTTGTTAGAGATACACAAATATTTCATCCTGTTCCCGAGGGTTATTTTAATGAATAAGAACATCGACATAATGGAAGTAGGCAAGGCACCAAACTATGATATATTGTACACGGATCCGCCTTGGGAAAACCGAATGGTTAAATGGTTCGAAACTAAAATGGCAAAAGACACGGGTGCAATGCGTCCGCAGAATGACATAGATAGTATTTTAAATAAATTGTCTCTTTTAGCGGACACGGAAAAACCGTGCTTTGTAGAATATGGTCAAAGGGGTTTTGAGCGAGTTATTCAGCAAATGGAAAATTCTGGTCATAAATGTATGCAATGCGTAGCACGATTGCAGAAAAATAATAGTCCGTTTGTAATCATGGCGTTCAATGCAAATGTAGAAATCCCAAATTTGCAAGGGTTCGATATTGTAACTGCAATTGTTAAAAATTTTAAATCACCCATTGTATGGGATCCATTTGCGGGCATCGGTGCGACTCGCAAAGCAGTCGAAGCAGGCGGGGGAAAATATATTGGTTACGAGATGAACAAAGCAAGATTTGATAAAATGAATTATGAAAATTAAATGTGAATACACCAAATTAGTTGCAATTGATGAATTGCGTCCACATCCCAATAACGCCAATACGCATTCGCCAGAACAATTGGAGCGACTTGCAAAAATATTGAAATATCAAGGTTGGAGGAAACCGATTGTTGTTAGCAAGCTTTCGGGTTATATTGTAAGCGGACACGGCAGATTGTTAGCATCTAGAATAGCAGGATTTTCGGAAGTACCTGTAAGCGAGCAAGAATATGACAATGAAAAACAAGAATTAGCGGATCTTATCGCGGATAACAAGATTGCTGAACTATCAGAATGGCAGGGAATTAAATTAAATGACGAAATCGCGTCATTGCGATCAAGCCTGCCAGATGTTGAGCTAACAGGATTTGATGATCTATCTATAGGGGAACTAGCGGAAAGTCTTTTCAGCCCTACTATGGAGCCCGCAATCGGCAACTCTCAAATTAATCCGAATGATATAAATGCAGTCAGCACTCGATTGTCTTCGCAATTTGATGGCAATTCACAAAATTTACAAAGTGTTACATGTCCTTCATGTGGAGATGATTTCCACATAAATGTCGCAAAATGATTTCCTACCTAAAGCACAATGTGTTTGAAGGTGCAAAAGCACGGCTTAGATATTTGTTTGAAGAGTTCGATGAATTAGTCATCTGTTTTAGTGGCGGAAAGGATTCCACTGCATTATTAAATGTCGCATTAATTGTTGCGGAAGAAATGGACCGGTTGCCGATGCCCGTTATGTTCTTGGATCAAGAGGCAGAATGGCAAACAGTGATTGATTACACAAGGATCACAATGACAGATCCGCGAGTAAAACCTTATTGGTTACAAATTCCGATCCGATTATTCAATGCTACATCAGCAGAAAATACCTGGTTAAATTGTTGGGATGAAAACGAGGAATGGATGCGTGAAAAAGAAGAGATTTCTATTAAAGAGAATGTTTATGGAACAAATAGATTCCATGCAATGTTTCCAGCGTTCCTCAAATATCATTACCCAAACAAGAAAGTTGCAATGCTAACAGGCATTAGAGCAGAAGAGAGTCCTAATAGGCGTGCAGGGCTAACTAATAATGCCACATACAAACACATAACTTATGGCAAAATCTACGATGCTAAATTAGAGCATTACAATTTCCACCCTTTGTATGATTGGGGTTGGAGGGATGTTTGGAAAGCTATACACGATCACAATTGGCCGTATGCTAAAACATACGACTATTATTATCGTTATGGCATTGCACCAAGCAAAATGAGAATCAGCAATCTACATCATGAGACGGCAGTGCATCAGTTATATTACTTGCAGGAGATCGAAGGCGATACATGGGATAAACTAACAAAAAGATTAGGTGGCATTAATCAAGCTAGGCATTTTACACGAACAGAAATGTTCAAATGCGAAAAACTACCATATATGTTTAAGGATTGGGCAGAATACAGAAATTATTTGCTCTCGAAATTTATTCCCGAAGAAAATCAAGAACCATTTCGTAAAAGATTTGCGAACATGGATGATTGGTACAAGGAAATGAATAAAGAAAAAATCCATAAAGTTTACCAAGCACAAATCACTACAATCTTAATGAACGATTTTGAGTTTACTCGCCTTGCAAACTTCACAAGCAACAATCAATCAATCAATTATAGAAAATGGAAAAACGGGCAAGTATTACCATCGAACTTAACTGAGCGAGATCTCGAATTTATACCCAAAGATAAAAATATATAAAATGTTATATGACTTCATTGGGCTTACTAACTCTTACTTGTGCCTTATTAATTCTAATATGTTGGCTTTATCATGACTAAACGGAAGACTGCCTCCCAAATTGCAAGGACATTAGATGTCCTTTTAGAAACGCTGGAAGAGCTTGAAGAAAACGAGCAAATTGAAGAAATTGAGCTTGTTCGCGAAATATTACATCGGGCACATCCAATCAATCAGCCAATTGATCGAGTCAAATGGGTAAACATAGATGAAGTAGAGGCAAATGATTATAATCCCAATAGCGTAGCATCTAAAGAAATGCAATTGTTGTACACTTCGATATTACATGATGGATATACTCAGCCTGTAGTAACTATTAGAGATCAAGATCGAGGCAAATATGTAATAATTGACGGATTCCACAGATATTTTACTGCGAAAAGCAATCCCGATATATTAGAAAGAAACAAGGGGAAATTACCAATAGTTGTATTAGAAAAAGATATAAATGACAGAATGGCAAGTACGGTAAGGCACAACAGAGCTAGAGGATCTCATTCTGTAAACGGAATGTCTAACATGGTGTTTAAAATGTTAGATAATGGATGGAGTGATGACCGCATTTGCAATCATTTAGGCATGGATCCCGAAGAGCTTGTCAGACTGAAGCATATAACGGGATTTAGTAAACTATTTGAAAACGCAGAATATGCAAAAGCTTGGGTATCAAGAAACCAAATCAAATTAGCAAAAGAATACGACAGAAAGCCAGAATGACGGCAAAAAAGAAATCGTTTATCAGTAGAGCATATCCCGTAGGAGATTGGGGTGCTAATAAATTCGAGGACGATTTTTATTTTGACGAAGACACTGAGGAATGGCAGGAGGAACGAGAGAAGGCATTGGCATTGTTGTCGCAAATGCTTTCGCAAATACTTGCTTGGTTGTGCGAGGGATCAATGGATCATGAAACATACAAAGAGCGAGTTTTCCGTAAGACAATTGCGTTTATTTGGTGTATGCGACCAGATTTATTAGGTAATCAGAGTTTGCGTAATCTAGCAAAGCGGGGGGGAGTAAAATTGAGCCATGCTTCAATCAGCAAGAATGTAGCAATGTTTACTAATGCTTTTGGCAGATTCCATAACGGCACTAAAAGTGACGAGGCAAAACAGAAATATAGCGAAATAACAAAGCGGTATCACCAAAAGCAAAAAGGATTATGATTGCAGATATTAACAATAGTGGGTGGGCTAAAGACTTAGAAGCTGATGTAGCCCTTAATTTAGCAAAGCATTACGACGAACCAAATGAAAGTGAAAGCTTTTCGTCCTTATGTGCTAAGCAATCAGAAAAAGATGCTAAAGCCTTGCCACAAGAAAGCGAGGAGGAGGCTATGTTGCACATAGCAAAATACATTATTGATCTATTAGAAGGCGAAGCAATTGACAAGGCTGATGAACTCAATGGAATGACTAAGGAGTATGTCATTTATTTGTTAACTATTCAACTATCAGTAATAGCGAGATATAAATTAAAGGAATCTTTTACTATTGAACCCTGCAGGGAAGAGCGGAGCGCACCGAGAGTTCTTTAGCGACCGAAAAAAATTTTCAATGTCCCATGAAAGATCTATCCAACGCCCGCGCGCGTAGAGCGGGGCATGACGAGACAAAAAATCTATTATGACAGAAAATAATTTTACAGATGCACAATTAGATGCGATTCGGAAAAAAGAAAAAGCAAACATTATCAAGCGGTTAGAGCAGGGGCACACCTTGACAGATTCGCAGAGATTAATTTTATACGGAAAAGAAACAGATAACAGATATGCAAAAAATCAAACAGAGCTTGCGGAATATTTGGGAGTTGATCGCAAAACTATTCAGCGTTGGAGGAAGGAAAATAATTTTCCTGTCGCTATGGCTGACGGCAGATGGGATGTGGTTGCTGTTAGGAATTGGAGAGAAAATACAAGAAATAGTTCAGATATTTCTGAAGAAGATATGTCCAAGGCGGAAGGAGAAGCACGCAGAGTGTGGTTGCAAGTTGAGAAATTGGAACACGAGATCGAAGTGTCTAAAGGGAATTATATTACGGTCGATCAAGCGAAATCCGAAATCAGCCGAATGTGTTCAATCGCAAGAGGAATCTTGTTGGCGATCCCCGATACTATAGCTCCGTTAATAATTGGATTGTCAGCTATAGAAGCACAAGAAAAATTACGCAAGGAAATCGATCATGCACTTAGGCAAATCTCGTCTGAAAAAATGGATTTACGCGAGTGATTTGCATGGTGACATGCAACGCACTGATGTAGTCGAGGAATTGTTAAAGTTCTGCGATTTATTCAAGCCCGACATTAAAATATTCGGCGGGGACTTATTTGATTTCCGTGCAATAAGAAGAGGAGCGTCTGCAACAGAGCGTGCAGATAGTATGGCATTAGATGTAGAGCTAGGTTTACAATTCTTAAAAGATTTTAAACCTCAAGTATTTCTTCGAGGCAATCATGACGAAAGATTATGGGATACTGCAAAATATGCAGGAGACGGACTAGTTAGAGATCACGCACAAGAGGGAGTGCGTATGATTGAGAACAAATGCAAGATCCAGAAAATAAAGCTACTTCCTTATAGCGTAGAAAAGGGAGTTTATAAATTAGGGAAGCTTTGTTTTATACACGGATTTCATGCAGGCGTTTTTGCTACTAAAAGGCACGCTGAAGTTTTTGCCGATCAAGGTGGTGCCGTAATACATGGGCACACGCATTCTATACAACAACAAAGCATTGCACGATTAGGGGGAGCAGGCGGTTATGGGGTTGGATGCCTTTGCAGATTAGATATGGAATACAACAGGCATTTTACAGGAAGATTAATGCATGAGCATGGATGGGCGTATGGGTTCTGTAATAAGGATGATTACCAAGTTTATCAAGCTCGCAAAATGGGGGACAAGTGGCATTACGCCATAAAATTTAATGAATGATTGGATAAGAAAACTAGAAAACATAAGTTTTAATAATTCGATAGAGCCAATAGAAAAAGGTTGGCACACTATGGTTGAACTGCGTTCCGTTTTAGGGACTGGGGACAATAAAACTAGGAGGATTGTTAGGCAGGCACTAAAAGATAATAAGGGTAAAATATTTATAGGCAGGCAAAAAAACACTTGCGGTAATTTATCAAAACAAGTTTGGTACAAGCTCGATGCCGAAATCTTACAGCAAGTCCGCAATAGCAATAGATGAAGGGCACGCTCGTTTTTGGAGGAAGAGAGGCATAGAACCCCATGAAGTTCCTGTAAGCACATATTGTGTAGGATCCTTCTTCCTGTTAGATCCGAACAAGAACATATACAAATACAATGGAACAGTTAAGGTCCGCATTCCAAATGGCGATGACTCCGCCAGATCGATCAACTCCGTGGGAATGGTGCGAGAAAAATGTAAAAGTAGACCCAACTAGCCCGTTTCAAGGTTTGTGGAAATCGGATGTTAGCCCTTGGGTGCGTCCAATCATGGAGGAATTTGCGAATCCCCGTTGTAGCCAATTGACAATTATGTGTTCAGCACAATCCTCCAAAACGCAAACACTTATATGCTTGCTTGCATGGGCATTGTCGCAGGAGCCTGCACCCGCTATGTGGGTGACATCTAATGGAGGTGAAGCGGGTTATTTCATGAAAACTCGCATGACTCCAACTATTCTTTCGTGTGCCCCATTAGCAAGGCAATTGCTTACTACGCAGTACGCATTAACTACTAGCGAGGCAAATTTTAACAACGCATCACTATATGTAACGGGAGCGGTAAGTAAATCGTCGTTGCAATCTAAACCTGTACGCTGGCTTTTCCTTGATGAAGTTAGGAACTATCCCGACGGAGCTTTAGAGATGGTGCAAAAAAGAACAAGAGCGTATTGGAACTCGAAACAAACTATCGTAAGCACGCCCGACATGGAAAACGATGGAATCCATCGAAGTTTCCTAGATGGTAACCAACAAACATATCATTACCAATGCCCAAATTGCGAAGAATACAATCCATTACAATGGGGCAATGTAAAATGGGCAGATGATTGCAAAGTAGACGGCAAGTATGATTTCGACAAGCTTGCAGATACAATAAGATTAGTTTGTCCTATTTGCGAACATGAGGTCGCTGACGAGCCTAAAGCTCGAAACGCCATAGCAAACAATGGAAAGTTCATTGCGTTGAATCCAACGGCTCCAGAGTCAAGATCTAGTTATTATTGGAATGCACTTCTACCTCCATGGGTAAAATGGCGAGATTTAGTTGAGGAGTTTTTAAGTGCAACAACCGCAATGAAAAACGGGGATCCGCAACCGCTCAAAGATTTCATTAACGAATCAGCGGGCGAGCCTTGGAAAGAAAGTATGACTGCAATAGATGATGACACAATCGATCATAGACGAGAAGATTATACACTCGGCACAGAGTGGGATGACGAATATTGCCGATTTATGGCAGTAGATGTTCAAGGAGGCGGAGGGTTGCATTACTGGTACACAATACGAGCCTTTGCCCGCGAGGGTGCTCATTCGCGACTTATAGCTTACGGCAAGGCATTCTCTGAAATAGAATTATTAGAAATAGCCAAAACAAACAAAGTAAGCCCATTAAGATGCGTAATTGATAGCGGATGGAACACTGCTACAGTTATTAGATTCTGCCAAAGGCATGGATGGAAGCCTTTTCGAGGAGATGGAGCAAAACATTATAGTGCGAGAGATAAAACAACAGGAAAAACAATAAAACAAATATGGACTGAAACATGGGCGGATCCCGAAATGGGCACAAAAGCTCAAGGTTTGAAAAAGAGAGTTAAGCGTTATATTTGGTCAAACGACGCGACTAAAAATATATTAGCCGAATTAATGGGTGGAACAATTGGGAGGTGGACGATCCCGAAAAATACTGGGCAGGACTACATTCAACAATTAACTAGCGAAATACGAGAAGAGAAAAAAGAGGCAAATGGGAGAATCTCATACGCATGGAAACAAATACGCAGAGATAACCATTTGCGTGATTGCGAACTTATGATCCTAGTTGCGAGCATAGCGACTAAGCAACTAGGATATGATCGCGAACCTCTTGACAATGAATCTTTATTAGTATGAGTACGATTATTGAACCTGCTACAAAAGCGTCATTATTGCACGACGGCATAACATATTCTGCACAAGTAGCGGGATCGGAGGGCAATTTGATTACTATAGGATTTTCGTCCGAAAAACCAGAGCAGGGATTGGATTTGAGTTTGGTGGGTCAAGCAATTACTATAAATTATTATATTGCTGACTCTGCAGTAATTCCTGCAACTAATCATTCGGGAATTTTACAAGGAATTACTTTTACTTATGGAACTGCGGGAAATGTTGTCGAACCAATTGTAATTATTGAACAAGAGCAATCCGCCGATACAATTATTATCGAAAGCGATTATGATGACGAAGGCGTGACGCGAACAAGATTCAGAATACAATTGTTTTATCAAGCGACCGCGTACACCCAACAAGAAATCAAAGACATATACGACGCAAGCACGGGCATTGATGGGGCGTTTACTCTAAGCTTGTCTGACGCAAGTGCTAATTTAGACGGAGCAGGGCAAGTTTATTTGTCGGGCGGTGCAGACGAACAACCGATTGACGCAATAACATTATCAAGTTACACGCACCACGATATTACGAGTGCGTACCACGATTCTAGCGATGACATAAAAGCTTTGGTAGACATTAAGGCACCACACGGCAACCAAGCTTTGACCACAGAAATACAAGCTAATTTAAGTGGCGGGAAAGATGAAACAGAGCCTGTTCTTGCACGGGGATTATATGCAGGAGCCAGCGAATCAGAACTTCTTGATTTGCGCACGCAGTTAAGAAAATCCCTAACAGATATTACATCGGGCAAACAAGTAATTAGCGTTGCGATTGCAGGCAAGCAAGTAACAAAGAAATTACCCGAGTATTCCGAGATCAAACAAGAACTTGCAGGAGTTAATACTGCATTGTTGCAAATTAACCCACAAAAATATGGCAAGCCAAGAAGACGATTCTTAATGGATCACAGGAGGCGTAGCACATGATCAAATTTTTAAGAAAAAAACAATCTGCCAAAAAGCAGGGATTAACCGCTCGTAACGAAGCCCGTGCAAGAGGGGGGTATACATTTATCGACGGCTTAGGTAGAGGAGATCCTAACAGGCAGGCAATTCCGTATTATTTCCGACAAAAGGATCCTATACCGAAATGGGAGCGAGTAGAACTTATAGAAATGGGGAGGTATTTGTATTCCAACGACGGCATAGTCAAGGGTGCAATTGACGATTTGGCTCGTTATTCTTTCCCGCTTATACCGCAAGCGATAACAAGCAATCCCGAATGGAATTTTTTAGCAGAAGGTTATTTCTCAGAGTGGGCAATGAATGCCGACTTAAAAGGGCGAATGCATTTTTACGATTTGCAAAGATTGGCGTCGATTTGCTTAGATCGAGACGGCGATGTTGGAATATTGCATGTAGACACTGACGAGGGAATAAGATTGCAAATCATTGAGGCTGATTTGATACAAGACCAACCCAAAAATACAGGTAAATACGATCAAGGAGTAGCTTATGACGCTCAAGGCAGGGCAGTTGCATATAGCGTTTTAGAAGATAATGACAGGCAGGACGAATATCGAATCATACCAGCTAGTCAAATGTGTTTATTGTTTGATCCCGAACGAGCGGACCAACAACGAGGAATTTCATCGATAGCACATGCAGTAGCACATATAAGAGACAAAAAAGAAATTCTGTCTTATGAAAAAATGGGCGTTAAAAACTTGAGTTCATTTAGTGCAGTTTTGCAAAGCGAGTATGACGAGCCAGATGAAGATGCGTTTGGTTTGGCAGAAATCGACGGAGTTGATGGTAAAGGAAATCCGACCGAAGTAACAGTTTCACAAATGCAATCGGGGGAAATACCGATTTTGCGGAAAGGGGAAACTTTAACTGCATTTCAAGGCAATCGTCCGAGTCCTACTTTTCAAGGGTTTTTGGAATTTTTAGTGCGGGAATTTGCAGTTGGATTAGGTATGCCTTACGAATTTATATGGAATCCACAATCGTTAACGGGTCCAAGCCAGCGTTTTGTAATGGGCAAAGCACAAAGAAAATTCGAGGAAAGGCAAAGATTGTTTACCAAAGTTGTAAACAAAACATGGATGCAAGTCATAGCAGAAGGGATCGACTCGGGTGCATTGCCTGCTCAAGAAGGATGGCAGAAGTGTCGAATACAACCACCCGCAAGGCTTACTATAGATATAGGTAGAGAAAGCAGGGAGGAGCGAGAAGATGTAACTGCGGGATTAATGTCGTTGTCCAACCATTACGGACAACGAGGTTTAGATTGGCAGACAGAAATAGATCAACAAACAAAAGAGTTTAGTTATATCATGGAAAAATCAAAAGAGCTTGCGGATAAGTACGACATACCTGTAGATGTTGCATTGAATAGATTAGGCGGGAAAGTAGCAGGTAGCCAAGAACCCATGATCGACACAGAGCAAGAAGACGCAAATAACAAAGGATCCAAATAACAAATGAGCAAATACAAAGCTTTGCAGAGATTAAATCAGCCATGGTTGCTAGAAGGCAGTCATTTTTACGCATTGCGTGACACTATCGCAGAATGGGATGAAGATATTACTGCGGATAATGCCCAAGAAGACAATTATGTGGAATCTAACGGAATTGCATTGTTAAGCTTGCGTGGCACAATGATGAAAAACCCAAGCATTGTAGAAAAAGTTCTTTTAGGTGCTACATGTACGCAGGCTTTTGCTACAAATTGCGAAGAAATAAGAAAAAACAATAGTATACAAGGAGTGCTATTAGATGTTGATAGCGGAGGCGGAAGCGTGCAAGGAGTTATTGAAGCGAGTCAAGCCTTGCGGGAAGTTCATAAAACAAAACCTGTAGTTGCGTACACTGATGGATTGATGGCTTCTGCAAGTTATTGGGTAAGTAGTCAAGCTACTGCAATTGTTGGATCTCCGAGTTCAAGAATAGGTTCCATAGGTGTTTATATGCCTGTCGCAGATTATAGCGAGCAATACGCTAAAGAAGGAATTAATGTAGAAGTTATTTCTAACAAAGACGGGATCCACAAAGGAGCAGGGCTAGAAGGCACAAGCTTGTCAGATGCACAAAAAAAACAAATACAAGCTGAAGTGGAAGAGCTTTATGGAGAATTTAAGAAGGCCGTGCTTGCAGTCAGAAAAATTCCCGAAGACGCTATGAAAGGGCAGGCGTTTATGGGGAAATCAGCCAAAGAACAAAATTTGATAGATGCCGTCGGCAGTTTCGATGATGCAATATTTTTATTGGCAAATGAAATAAAAAACAGGGCGTAGTGTTGACACGGAATCTTAAATATATGAGCGAAGTAAAAAGCATAGTTGAAGACAACGAGAGTTTAAAAAAAGCAATCGATGAATTGAAAGAATCTTTAAAGGGCTACGAGAAAGATTATGACGAGCTCTGCCAAGAAAACGAAAATTTGCGAGCTGAAATAGAAGCATATAAAGCCAACGAAGCGACTGAAAAATATCCAGAAGAGGAGGCGTCGATGGAAGACGAAGAATCAATGGAGGACGAGGAGTCTATGGAAGACGAAGAAGAGGCAGGCGAAGAAGAAAAAGAAGCTTTGGTGCCTACCCCCGAAGAAACACAAGCTAAAGTATTGGCTTCGGCTCTTCGTCAATTAGGAGTAGTACAACCAATAGCAACTAAGCCACAAGCAAGACAAATGAATCGCGACGAAATCCTTGCGAAATTTGCAGATATTACTGACGCAAAAGAAAAAGGCGAATTTTTCGCAAAACACAGAAAGATAATCTTTAACTAATATAAAAAATGGCTAATTCATTCGATACAGTTGCAGTTGATGTAATCGCACAAGAGGCGCTTACTCGACTAATTCAAAAGCTCAGTTTCATTAAGAGCATCCACAAGGATTTCTCTACGACCTCTCTTACCAAGGGATCCGATGTAATTACGCACATCATTACAGAAATGAGTGCAAGTGATGTTACATTATCTAGTTCGACTGAAACTGACAACGGATACATTGAATCTACCGGTACAGACCTTATTCAAAGCGATGTTAAGATATCCTTGAACAAACACAAGGCAGTCACATTTACATTGTCAGACGACGAACGCGATGCCTCAAGCATTGATCTTTTCAATCGCTTTGCAGAAGTTGCATCTTATGGACTCGCCAAAGGCATTGTAGACACCTTAATCGGGACGGACACTCTTGGCACAGGCGGGGCATCCATTACAAACACTGCAATTGCGGGAGGTTTGACTATGGACACTCTTATTGATCTTGGGGCAACATTTGACGCCGCAGGAGTGCCAGAAACGCAAAGATGGATTGTTGCTCATCCTAATACTTTAGCAGAGCTTGAGAAGGAAGTAACTGCGGTAACCAACTCTTCTTTTAGCGTCAATAGTTCTATTATTGAAGGCGGAGTAAATCGGATTCGCGGATTTGATCTCTATTCTTACAATGGCGGAATCCTAACCAATTCTTCTAGTGCGGTAGGAGCCATCGCAGGGTTTTCTGACTCACTTGCCCTTGTAACTGCCCCGCCTTCAAGTCCGCCTAATACCGCAGGTGCCGATCTTGGATATGTGTCAGATCCCGAAACTGGACTTACTATTCAGCGTAGGCAATGGTATGATGCAAACAAAGCCAAATTCGCATTCTCATTAACTTTGTATTTAGGCACCAAACTAACCGCAGGAAATCGCATGTGGAAAGTTAATAACTGATGAGAATCAAGGATATATTATTGCATTTAAAAAAGTTTCCTAAGAAGAAACAAAAATTGTTGGAGGCGTTAGGAGTGGCGAGTCCAACAAAGCAAGAACCTATTACCGCAGAGCCAACAAGCGATGAAGTAGTAGAAAGCTAATATCTAAGAATCAAATCGTAGAAAGCCCTGCCACCCAAGTGGTGGGGCTTTTTGTTTACAAATGTCATTATTTACTGAAACAATTAGAGTAGGCTTTGAGGAGCTTGCGGGATACGCAGAAACAACTGCTAGATTCGGAGATAAGGATTACCCTTGCCTGCAGGGTGAAACGCAGGAAATCGCGACTTTGGTAATTGGTGGAGTAGATGAACAATTAGATGGCGTACTTGTATTTTTAAAAAGCGATTTTGAGTCGATCCCGCGAATTGGTAGAGGTTTTATTTATGGAAATGATTATCTGCGGGTTGAAACAATTACGACCGACAAAGCCGATCCAACATTTACAATTGCGTTTAGTAAATTGGGCGTAATCGAAGGAATACCGACAAATTTAGGCGATCCTAGCGTTCCATGTTTTTATGTAGATGGAGGCGGTGCCACGCATCGGTGCGAATAATGAGTCAATCCGTCAGAATACAACTTCGCAAAGCGACGGAAACAGAATGGGCAACTGCTAATCCGACTCTTTTAATTGGAGAAATTGGAATAGATGTAACTCATTACCGAGCAAAAACGGGAGACGGATTCTCATCATGGTTAGAACTGCCTTATTTGGACGAGGCGGGCATTGATGATCTATCTGCTAAATACGGCGACGAGGTTGATTTTTTAAATCAATTAAATGGAACAAGTCAAAATGAGCCTGTTACAATATTAGGAAAAGCAGGTAAAGAGACAGGGGCAAGGCTTGCAGATTTATTAAATCAGATTCAAGGCATTGATCTAACGCAATTAGCGGGCGATGTATCTGTCGAAGGTTCATTCAATGCCGACCACATAGATTGTAAAAGCCTTATTGTTAGAGGAGAAACTAAGTTAATAAACTCGCAAGTTGTGGAAATAGGCGACGACTTGTTAGAATTAAATAAGGCTGAAGATGGAACCAAGACAAGCGAAGTTTCGGGCATACAGATATATCAAGGAAATTACACGCAAAAAGAAAGCACAGATTTATTAAGTTTGTCGCAAAATACAGAAGGGGTGACTCTTCTCAAGCTTGATTCTTACGATACGATTACGCCAGAAAACGAAATTCCTTTAGTGCAAGGCATTTTAGTCGCATATAACGCAGAGGACATTTTAGTAAATTTTGCCAAGCTCGAAGGAAGTGCGGATTTTGTTGATTTAGACACAAACACAAAATATTCAACAGAGTATTACGCAGATTACAATGGCGTAAGCCTGTACATAAAAACAAGATTCTCAGAGACGCAAACAAGCGACATCGAAAACAATGCAACTTATTTGGGCGACGCAACTGAATTGTATTATCGCGGGCTTGAAATAGAAGGTAAGCGGGACGGCGAAAGAGTGCTTCTTGGCACATTCCTTAATGTTGATTATGTAATTGTAGAAAACGAAAAGCCGAAATTTGTTTGGGATGCACAAACACAAAATTGGCAACTTAATTTAGCGGGCAATTTATCAAATTTATTAGCAATATTCGACGCACAAGATGGTAGCAATTTGCTTATTGATGCCGAGCCAATTGGTAATTACGAGCAATTTTCCACAGAATTACAGAGAGCCTACGAGCAAATCGATAGCACGCCCGTAAGTTTGTTAGGGAAATGCGGAAAAATTGCAGGCGATTATTTACGAGGACAAGTTGCAGATGGCGACTTTGTAACCAAGCCCGAAATGGGCACAATGCAAGAATTTAACGAGGTTTTTCAAGAACTAGCATCGCCCGACGCTGATGGAGATGGAGTGCCCGACATAAACGACGCTTTCCCGTTAGATCCTACCGAATGGGCAGACACTGATTCTGATGGCGTAGGAGACAATGCCGATGCCTTTCCTAACGACCCAAGCGAAACTAAGGATACAGATAGCGATGGGGTCGGAGATAACAAAGATGCGTTCCCATCGGATCCATCAGAATGGTTAGATACTGACAATGACGGAGTAGGAGATAATGCCGATGCTTTCCCCAGAGACGCAACCCAACAAACTGACCGAGATGGCGATGGATGCGGGGATAATTTAGACGGCAATCATCCCGATTTGTATCCCGATGATCCAACAGAGTGCAAGGATAGTGACGGCGATGGCATACCCGACGGACAAGATGATACGCCAAACGAATTTAGTGACGCAGATGGCGATGGCGTATCAGATTTCCACGACGCTTTCCCCGAAGATCCAACTGAGTGGGTTGATACGGACGACGACGGAACAGGCGATAACTCTGATGCGTTTAAGTTAGATCCGACACAACAAACCGATACAGATGGGGATGGTTATGGCGACAATCCCGAAGGCACAAATCCCGATGACTTTCCCGAAGATCCAACAGAATGGAGAGATACGGATGGCGATGGGACGGGTGACAATACCGACGCATTTGTCGATGACGCAAGCCAAACGACAGATAGTGACGGCGATGGATATGGAGATAATCCACTTGGGAAAAACCCCGATGCTTTCCCCGAAGATCCAACGGAGTGGGTTGATTCTGACGGCGATGGTGTAGGGGATAATTCGCAAGAGAGAGGTGATTGGATATTAGTTCCCGCAGGCGAAGGCGTAATCGGGCACCAAGATAGCACTTCAACGAGTTATACGCACGATGTAAGATTCCGCACAACAAACGAATTTTATGCGATGAGTACGCCCGTTACTAACAAATTAGTAACTGCCGTTTTGACTTCGCAGGAAATCTATGATGCGTCCGTAATCTCCAAATACAATCCCGACAACCCATATTATTGGAAACCTGCAAACACGCCCGATCATAGTGCGCTAGGGATGGGCGATTCGCTCATTGTGGCGTTTATTAATAAGTTTAATCAGATTGCGCGAAACGAAGGCACTCTAGACAACGGATGGCAGATTGATTTAATTGATGTTTTTCAACACGAATGGATTAGTCGTGCAGGGACTAATACGAAATATTGGTGGGGCGATAATTATGACGAAACCAAAGCAAATTTAGGTTCTACGCCATATTTAGAAGCAAAGGCATATCCGCCTAATCAATGGGGGTTTTACGATGTAGTTGGAGGGGTTCCCGAATATACTCGCACAAACAGAGATGATATGTACGAGGGCAATTATGGGTGGCTAACATCTAAGCGAGACGAAACGGGCAAAACTACAAAAACAACCGACCTTGTTGTAAAAAGTGGGAAAAATGTAATATCGTGGTTTGGCATCTCAAGCATGAAGAGATCGGGTGGTTCCGAAAATATTCGACTTGCAAAAAATCGAATACACGGGAACCGCATGGAGTTGATTACAAATCCATCTGAAGGGGTGTATCAATTGCCAAATATTGAAGAAAACCATTTAGTGACAAAAGCCCAAATTTTAGATTTACCAAGATTTCAATGGGATACACCCTTTGAAATTAATAGCGTAAATCATTGTTTTTCGATTGGCATGAAATTCAAGCTAAGTGGAGAAAACAACAATGATTTAATCGACCGCTATGGGCGTTATTACGACGAATCGAAATATCAAATATTTGGATCAATTGGCGAAGACTTCAATGGGTTCCAGCGAGGAAAATTTGCAACATACATTACAATTACTGATAATGTAGCAACTTTAACGCACGATACATTAAACTCAACATACAATATAACGCAATCGGCAGTAATACCCGACCCTAATAATTGGCAATCTTTAATGTTGGTGTGCGAGCCAAACCCAAATCCCGACCGCCCCGAAGTATATAGTTATTTGCTCAAATATTATTTGAATGGCGAGTCATTAATGACCATTAACACTTACAACCGAAATTATGTGCCAAGCACTAATTTTAGCCTTGGTCATAGTTATTTTCAAGGCAGGGAAGTGTTTTATTATGCCGATGTTGCGTATTATGATCGTCCATTAACAAGCGAAGAAGTAACACAAACATATCAAGGCAGGCACGAAAATCCTAAAGCCTTGTACCCATTGGATGGTGGCGAGGAAAATGTAATTTTTAGAACAATTAACAAAGTTTATGACGCGACGGGAAATTACGACATTTTACACGAAGCTGAAAGCGTAGATGACATTTCTCAAAATTATTATATGGGTTTGCCAAGAATCCATAACGCACGATCAAACACAGATTTTCATACCGCTTTTGATTCAGACAACGATGCAATTATAGACGAGGAAGATTATTTCCGATTAGCAGGAACATATCGACAAACTTACGATGATTTGCAGTATTATGTAGTTGACGAAACGACCCCATTGCAACTTGGCGATATTATACGATTTAATACCCCAAAGACTGATTCTTTGGGCAATTACATAAGTTATCCCGTTTATGCACGCGTAACTGACATGATTTACGGCAACACGACATGGCGGAGGGCGACAACACGCGAAGGTGGTACACTTGATGTAAATTTAAACTACAGAGGCACAGACCCATTGACGAGCGACGGAGAAGCACGACCCGAAATGGTTTGGGATTTAATAGTTCCCCCACAAAACAATGTTGATACAGACGGGGATGGATATTTGGACACGGAAGATGCCTTTGCTAATGACCCAACCGAATGGGCAGATTCCGATAAAGATTTAGTTGGCGACAATTCTGATGCATTCCCTAATGATCCAACGGAAACTGCCGATACAGATGAAGATGGCGTAGGAGATAACGCAGATGCTTTTGAAACAATTGCAAGCGAGCAATTTGACTCTGACAACGATGCAGTCGGAGACAATGCAGATTCCTTACCCTTAAGTGCAGATAATTTTTCTGTGCACTTGCACAATTTAAGCGACTTGCGTTCCCATAACTCTGGGGAATTGTCTAATTATACAAACTTCCCGCCACCCAAAAGCGGTATAACTATTTATTCAGATGTTGAATGGATATTACGCGAACAATATGACGAATTTATGCTGGGCACTAATTCGCAAGCAACCAATTTTATGTATGGGCTTGGCAGTTGGAGTGGTTCAGTTTATTTGACAATTGATGGCGATAATACGGCATCGAATCCGTTCGACATACGACAAACATGGATTGTCGAAAATCGAGAAGAAAACAAAGAATTAAATCGATGGGGGTTAGGAATAATTTCCGCATATCCGCACGCCATTTCAAGGCGGTACATTTTCTTGTGGAATACAACAACAAATCAATTTGAGTTTACACATCCATCAATGCCAAGTGTCCCTGTTGATATTAATCGAGTAAATCAAGTTTACTACAACACAACATCAACAGTTGCGGACGGAGGGAATATGTTTGTTCCGAAAGATGAATCGTTATCGCCTAATGGCTCAATGTATTTCCTAGATTGCGACCAAAACCAAACAAATAACAATCGCAATCAAATACTCGCCCCCAACGAAAACATACAAGAGGATTGGGCGGGCTACAAATTAGTCGGAGATTGGGCAACATTCAACACAGACGAAATAGAGCCAAGAGGCACTTGCATCAAGTTCGAGAGCTTAATGCACAATGATGGTGCGGTTCTAGTGCATTATCGACCGATTATCGCAACAAGCCCATTAACTTACGGAGATGTAAGGAGTTTTATGCTTTCCGATTATTGGCAAAACTCCGAATTTTGGTTAAAATATTACGAGTTTCCCAATCAACTTTCTCGAATGGGTTTGCATTTTTATGATAGTGACGGCGATGGTTCCCCCGATTTTAATAATCCGCAAGCAGGCGGTGCAATAGACGCATTCCCCGACGACCCAACCGAATGGGCGGATACTGACAATGATGGAGTAGGTGACAATGCTGACGCATTCCCAAGCGACCCGACTGAATGGGCAGATACCGATGGAGATGGCAGGGGCGACAATTCGGATGTATATCCGCTTGATACGCTTGCAAGACGCGACTATTGCATGGACATTTGCCGAACAAGACGATCAAGTGCTTACGCCGATTGATACATACATAAAAGTATTAGACGGGGAAGCTTCTGGAATATATGAGGCAACTCCAACAGGCTATCAAGGATATTACCCAGGTATTTACTATATAAAAGTATGCGAACTAGATGGCAGTCCCATACTCGAGCCAAATAGACGCGGGGCTTGGTATTACAATAAATATGTAGATTCGAATGGGTTAACTTTAGGCAAATATGTTTTGTCTACCGATATGACTCTTGACCCAACGCAAGAAATTACAAATGGATTATTTACGACTGAATCAAATGTAAACACAGGATCGTCAACGACAGAAATTTTCCAAGTCCGCACTATGGCAAGCGATATTTGCTCACAAGGAAATTTTCAGCTTGTTTCGAGAGGCACAGACTTAGAACCTTATTTTCTTAGTCACATAATTAATGAAACAAGCCCAACAGACCACCAATATTACACGGGAACAATATTAGATGGCAGGGCACACTACCCACCATCTTGCGATCTTGGACTTGGGGGTAACAATTTTAAAAATTGGATCATTACTTTAAATCATATTACGGGCAGGTATGATTACTATTATGTTAAAGAAATTATTTCTGATTTGGATTATGCGACAGGCACTTCTGATTATTATATCAGAGTTGTAGATCGTGGCGGATTTAGTCCAATGTATCGCGGGCACGATTTTGCAGGAAGCATTGCTGATTACCCTTTGCAAACTCAAGGAGTGTTTAATGTGCGAAATAGCATACACTTCGAAACTAGGTGGTGCGAAACTTTGTTTCGCGTAGTTGATTCATCGGCATGAGCATTTTAACTGATTTAGCGGTTACAATTGGCGAGGCTTTGCAAGCTTTGCGCGACGAAATTAATGCAATTAATGTCCGCGATGTGGGGAATTATCAAGATTTCTTAAATGGATATGGGGCAAAGTATGTTGATGATGTAAAAGTGCAACCCAACCCGCCTTATCTAGCTGACCCGTATTTTAATTTCGATAATTATAGTGCTGAGACTGGAGCACATAATATTTACCACCTTGTGCCATACACTAACACAAAAACAGGCACGCCCGTACAATATCCTGCGGGTGCAGTATTTCGCACGATAGGCGGTGGCACAGGCAGAGACGGAGAAACCTTAATTAGAGTCGAAGACGAATCAAACCCGCGAGATTATCCGTACAGCACAAGCTACGAAAATACATCGAGTGGAGTATGGGATTGGTTTGATATTGCTGACAGAGGAACAAAATGGGAGTTTTGTACATTAGGGACACCAACTCCGCCGTAATAAGTAATGGCAACAGAAGACACAGATTTATACAAAATAGGAAATTTTTTAAAAGGAGAAATTTCTAACATTTATGTAAGCTTGGGCATTTCAAACCAAGACTTTTTAGATTTAATTAATTTACGCGCAACAACTGAGTCAGTAGATAATTTAGAAGTTCGCGTAGAAGCATTAGAAACCGAAATCGATGGAGGATCCTACTCTTAACTTAACACACAAAAAAAATGGCTATTATAAAACTAACTCGTAAAACTACTACGGGGGGCACACCGCCAACCGCAGAGGGACAAATATCATGTAATATCTTCGACAAAAATATTTTTGTTGGAGATGGGAACGCTGGATCAATCAAGTTCATTGACCAAACACAAGTCACAAGCCAAATAAATAGTGCGATTGGCGGATTGTCTTCAGCTTTTGAATACAAAGGTGCAGTTGCAGGGAATGGGCAAGCATCTACTGCAACTGCCGTTGATGCACAAGAATTGGCTACTACTCCTGCACAAGGAGATTATTGGAGAATCTCGACCGCAGGTTATGTAAAAAAAGATGGAGCGACAGACGCAAATGCGTTTTTTGTTAATGTATCGGACGCGGTTGTTTACAACGGGTCAGATTGGGACAAGATCGACAATACCAATAGCGGAATCACTTCGGCAGATAGTGGGGCGGATATCCAAGTTACAGGCTCAACCGATGCGGGATTTGTGATCGGATTTTCCTCGACTGCTACCCTCGACCAAGCAAATCAAGTGGTTGACGGCGGGCAATATACTTAATGGCAAAAATATTACCAAAAAGATCTAGCGTTGGGGGCGTTGTCCCCGACGCTAATGATCTTGTCGATGGTGAAATCGCGATTAATTACGCCGACAGGAAAATTTATGGCCGTTCTGGCAATAATGTTCTAGTGCTTTCCGATTTTAATCAATCAAGCATCGGCGGGGCGTCGCCGTTTGCTTTTGGAGCGTTAACACAAACTACGCCCGCAAAGCAATATACAGGAATGACTGCAAGTGCTATGACATATATTTCGGGCACAAGTAGTTATATCGATTTTACCTTTGATACTGCACAAGCCGACACAAATTATGCCGTGATAACAGATTACGAGCTAACAGATTTCGGAGGCATGGATGTAACAAACAAAACGACCAATGGATTCAGAGTTCATTTCTACGACACAAATGGCACCGAAGTGTCAGACCAGAATTTAATTGGCGTTTATCGACCGATTGTCATGGTGTATTCTTCTAATTTGTCATCGGGCGGAGTTGGTTCGACTATGCAATCTTTGGCAGTAAATTTAATCTTAAATTAATATGACAACCCCCAACATAAACGACGCTACAAAAAACATAACAGGGCACAATGCGGGCGTTAGCGTAGGCACGACCGAAATAGCTTTACTAAGCAATGCGGATGCGAGTGGCAAGTTGATGCGTGTCGCAGGCATTTATGTCTCAAATGTTGACGGAACTAATGCATCGAGTGTAACTATTAAGATCTTTAATCAAGCTAGTTTGGGTGGCACGGGGATTCATTTGGCAAAAGAAATGCCTGTGCCCGCAGGCACGACTTTGTTGGTCGTCAATAAAGACGCGCCAATATATTTGCGTGAAAATTCGAGCATCGGGATAACTGCATCAACTGCAAGCGATTTGGAATCTATTGTAACTTACGAGGTAATTAGCTGATGAGATGGAATGGCTCAAGGATTGGTGCATATCAAGAACCATTAGTTGGGCAGAATGCGGGCATATATGACTTGCGGAGCATGGGATTATATCATCGGGAGGGAGCATGGTCGGAATGGACTCCTGCGGGCATATTGACTGAGGCATGGTGGGACGCAAGTGATTCATCGACAATTACGACAAGTGGTTCAGAAGTTACGGCAGTAACCGATAAGAGTGGGAATGGGTATACGCTAGAACCAATAATTCAAGTCGCAACGGGTCCAAGCTACGGAACAAGAACACAAAATGAACTTGATGTTTTTGAGTTTACGGAATCGAATTACAATGTTCTGGAAAATAATACTTTTGCGTGGGATCAAGCAAACAACGCTCTTGGTTTTGCGATAATTTACAGATTAGATGACGACGGAGTCAGCGATCAAGATTTCTTAATGAGTGGTACAGAGTCTAATCCTCGAATTGGCATTCGCCGATTAACAGATAATCGATGGCAAATTTTGTGTTCGGGTGGAAGTATAACTACATCGAGTTATCTTGGGGCGGAACCCGTTACTCAAATTATGGTCGCCCGATTTAATGGATCTAATTCATACATACGCATTAACGGGAGCGATGAGGCAACAGGAGCGATTGGCTCAACTGCGTTTTCTTCCCTTAACATCAATGGGAATTATTTAGAGCAACAAGGGTTGGCGGGGTTCATAGGCGAAATTATTTTTTTTAGTGATTTAACCCAAGATCAAAAAATTGAAGGTTATCTTGCACACAAATGGGGACTTAGTGCAGATTTGCCATCAACTCATCCATACAAAAACATTGCCCCGTAATGGCTACCGAAGTTGGAGAAAGCACGCAAGTAAAGGCGAATCTTGCTTTTATGGCGAAGGTCATTGCCGTTGTAGGCACGGCAGTTTGGGGTTATAGCGTCATTTGGAACAAGCTTACCACATTAGACAATGGCTTGGATAGGGTTCAGCACGAAGGCACGCTTCTAGGCGATCTTTCGGCACGCATGATGCACCTAGAAAAATTTGCGGAGCAAGCAAAGGCAGATTTGGAAAAATTAGTAAACAAACAAGATGAACCTATTACTTCAGATCATCAACAGTTCGAACGATTGAAATATCTTGAGAAGGAACTAGACAGATTGCGTGACATAATGGAAAACCATTTGTCGAAAGGACAATGAAAAAATGGGTGAAATTCTTCTCATGTTACTTACAGGCGGTGGTTCTACGGCAATGGGGGCGATACTCAAGGGTGTGTTCGGTTTCCTTTTCGAGAATCGCAGGCAAAAGCACGAATTGGAATTGGCAAGAGAAACTCGTGCAAATGAAAATTTCATTAAGTTACAAAATTCAATACATCAAGGAGGCAATGGGGAATTTGTTTCTTTTAGCAGGCGTATCATTGCTTTTATGGGCGTTGGTACTCTTTGCCTGTGCGTCTTGCTCTGCACCATCTTCCCACAAGCAGAATTTCTCTCAATCACGAATGCAAGCGGAGAAGGACGGACAGAATGGTTCTTTGGGTTTTTATCCTACCCCGCAAGCCAAGAACCAATTTTACTCTCTAGTGGACACCTCGCCTTTATGGGGCAAACGGCACTCTGCGGAATTTTGGGTTTTTATTTCGGACCTGCACCAAAAAGATGAATGATTTGAACAATACAATTTTGCTAGGGGCAAGCGGAACGGGCACAACTTTGTTGTTGAATGAGTTGGTGAATCCTTTGCTTGCTACAATTACGGGCGTTTTAACAATATTGATACTTGTGCAAAAATTGTACAAAGAGCACAAATCCATGAGGAACAAAGATGAGAGGGCTTGAAACTTTAGTCGGGCAAAAGATACAAGGAGCACTCCAAGATTCATTAGATGTGCGAGTTGCCGAGCAATTGAACGATATTCCAAAAGACAAAGTTTGCGTTGTGAACCTAGACACAAAACGCCAGAAGGATCCTGCATTAATCGATGTATTTGAAAATACTTTTAAAATAGAATTACGAATGCGTTATGGTGACGCGACCGAAAACGAAATGGAAATTGCGGGCAAAGCTATACACTTTGCGTTGATTAATCCCCATGCTTGGCAAAATAACAACGATGTGTTGCATTTCAGTTTGCAAGAGGTAAAAAAATTCATTTCCGACAATTATTGGAGGCAAGAGTTCAGTTACATGATCGTTGCCGTTGACAAAGAATCTTAACTAGAAAGGTATTTATTATGACTATTGAAAAATACGGCGACGCTGCAAATATTGATTTTGGTACAGACCAAAAAGGAGTAGGGGCGGGTTTAGACATCGTAACTTCCTACTCAGTTGAGGAAACTTATGCGACCGAATTGTTTCTAAAAGATGCAACAGGCGCAACCGTTGGGCTTGTGCAAGGAGACGCTAGAACCACAGGAACGGTTTCGGGATATGGTACAGGGAGTACGGTAACTTTAGGCGCGTCATTTGATAATGATTTAGGAGTCGGTGATGCAAATTGTGCCGTGTCCTCAGTTCGTGCAAGTGGCTCCAATGAAGATTTTACAAATTACGAGTTGAGCTTCAATGCGTTTCAAGGTGTAACCATTACTTGCGACGCAAAAGCAAAACACGACATCGAGCCTTTGCAAGACGCACCAAGGAACGACGATTTGTCCGAGCTTGCTTACCTTGTCAGCGAACTACTCTGAAAGTGAATTGTTAGAAAAAGTAAGGCAATTAAAGCCTGTACAATTTCGATACAATGAAGATTTCGACCCCGACTGCGTATTGCGGGCAGGGTTTGTCGCACAACAAGTGCAAAAAGTATTTCCCGAATTAGTTAAGGAAATCGATGGATATTTAAGAGTGAACACGACCGCCTTGGGCGGATATATAGATCGAGCATTACATGAACATAAGAAACGCAAACTCCGCGCTTGCTAAAGGCGATCAATTTTTAAGAACAAGGGACACAAGATTTGCAAGTGCCTTACTTACTCTAGGTTTTAAATTATATGAAAAAACGCCTTACACGCTTTTCGAAGATGTAAAAACGGGGCAACAACAAATCATTTGGCAGTTTTCCCATAAATCAGAGTGCGGGAGATATTCTGCCTATAAAATGCTAAAGGCGTACAAGAGCCCAAAACTACTTGTGGCGGAAGACGATCACTCTATCGCTTTGGCGAATTGCATTGCGACATTAAAAAATCGAGAGCTTTTAATTGACATCTGCAATAACGCCGAACCAATTTTGCGTAAATGGCGAGATGATGGCAATTTGTGGTATGTGCCCGCAAATACGGAATTGGGGCAAGAGGTTTCGGCGGAATAATAAAAAGAACATAAAATAGACATGAACCAAAAAAGAATCAAAAAACAAATGCTCGAAGGTGACACCATCGAGATTAGCGGTATAATATTCAACAAAGTCACGGCATCGAGTTTTACGCTTTGCGAAATGCTAGAACTTTCCATGCTAAAAGACAACAAGGCAGAGTTCTCGCAAATTGAAATTCTAATGTTCTTATATTTGCACCATATAGGCTCCAGAGAGGCACGAGAAATCATTTTTGACACAGAAATGGGCGTAGATTCAAAAGGACGATCAAAGGCGTTTCTCGACGCTTGTTTGGATTGGGGCGATTCTTTGTCGATTACTGATTACACAAAGCTTGCACAAGGCGTAAAACTTTTATTAGACGACGCTTTTAGTGGGGCAATTGAGGAAGCGAAAGGAACTAAGGAGGGAAACGCACGGAAGGTGGCGTAGGGTCGTCGCCTTTAAATATGCTTTCCATGTGTTATGCGGTCGCAAAGAACGCAAATGATGCCGAGCGGATTTGGTGGGAAATGCCTTTGTGCCGACTTTGGGCAATGCTCCATTGCTTCATGTACCAAAGCGGGCAAAGTGTCGTATATAGTGAAACCATAAGTAATGTCCAAAAGAATTTTTTGAAAAATGAAAATCAGTTACAAGGTAAACTCAAAGCGTATGAGCGAAACCTTGCAGAAGTTGAATATTTACGCAGATGATCAACTTGGGAAAGCGACTGAAAATATTTTACGGCGTGTCATAACAGGCGAAGGGGCGGAATCATTGCCAAACGACATTGGGTTGCAGGGGTTAGCAATTAAGCACGCTCCTACGCCTGCTAGGATTAAATCTGATGTTA
>Ga0181568_10000459_pt1 | contig 36372 bp, 9 predicted proteins | sample 101ome_20_FD_133758 | JGI IMG/M metagenome (GOLD analysis project Ga0181568, IMG submission 133758) | Coastal salt marsh microbial communities from the Groves Creek Marsh, Skidaway Island, Georgia - 101404AT metaG (megahit assembly) | ecosystem: Environmental > Aquatic > Marine > Intertidal zone...
CGGAGTGGGTCCCCCAGGCAACCCAGGTCCAGATGGAGGCCCAGGTCCAGATGGTTATGCAGGCCCTCCAGGTCCTCCAGGTGGCGACGGCGGAGTAGGTCCTCCAGGCAATCGAGGTCCTCAAGGCAATCCAGGTCCAGATGGTTATGCAGGCCCTCCAGGTCCTCCAGGTGGCTACGGCTCAATGGGCCCTCCAGGCAACCCAGGTCCAGATGGGAACCCAGGTCCAGATGGTCCTCCAGGTCCAGATAGTACAACGCCAGGTCCTCAAGGAGACCCAGGCCCTCCAGGCGACCCAGGTCCAGATGGCAACCCAGGTCCAGATGGTCCTCCAGGTCCTCAAGGAGACCCAGGCCCTCCAGGCGACCCAGGTCCAGATGGCAACCCAGGTCCAGATGGTCCTCCAGGTCCAGATAGTACAACGCCAGGTCCTCAAGGAGACCCAGGCCCTCCAGGCGACCCAGGTCCAGATGGTAACCCAGGTCCAGATGGAAATCCAGGCGCTGATGGTCCTCCAGGTCCAGATGGAACACCAAATCCTTGGCCAGGCAACCCAGGTCCAGATGGTAACCCAGGTCCAGATGGTCAGCCAGGCGCTGATGGTCCTCCAGGTCCAGATGGAACACCAAATCCTTGGCCAGGTAACCCAGGCCCAGATGGTCAGCCTGGTCCAGATGGTCAGCCAGGCGCTGATGGTCCTTCAGGTCCAGATGGAGACCCAGGTCCTCCAGGCAACCCAGGCCCAGATGGTAACCCAGGTACAGATGGAAATCCAGGCGCTGATGGTCCTCCAGGTCCAGATGGCACACCAAATCCTTGGCCAGGCAATCCAGGTGCAGATGGTCAGCCTGGTCCAGATGGAAATCCAGGCGCTGATGGTCCTCCAGGTGTCGATGGAGATCCAGGACCTCCAGGAGACCCAGGTCCAGATGGAAACCCAGGCCCTTCAGGCAACCCAGGTCCAGATGGTCCTCCAGGTCCAGATAGTACAACGCCAGGTCCTCCAGGCCCATCAAATGTTCAACCAGGCCCTCCAGGCCCTCCAGGAAACCCAGGCCCTCCAGGCCCTCCAGGCAGCAGCTTTGGTGGAATGGGTCCCCCAGGCCCTCCAAATAACGATCCAGGCCCTCCAGGCCCTCCAGGAGAACAAGGCCCTCCAGGAGTAAAAGGTGGAGATGGTCCTCCAGGTCCAGATGGTCCTACGGGCCCCCCAGGTCCTCCAGGTAATACGGGTGACCCAGGTCCCCCAGGTGGAAGCCCTCCAGGCCCTCCAGGTCCTGATAGTCCAGGTCCTCCAGGCCCTCCAGGAGGCCAAGGCCCTCCAGGCCCTCCAGGTGGAAGTCCGCCAGGCCCCCCAGGTCCTCCAGGCGGCGGCGGAACGGGTCCAACAGGTCCTTCAGGTCCTCAAGGTCCTCCAGGCCCCCCAGGTTCAAAAAGTTGTATAGTTGATACAGAACACCATGGATACAGAGCATTATCATGCTTAGAATCTCCCGAAGTTTTATTTTTTGACTCTATTACAGTTAACTCTGACAACAAAAAAGAAATAATATTTAAAGTAGATCCAATATTTATTGATGTTTGCGAACGAGGAACAATTAAAGTTTTGTCTCATTCATGCAACAAACCAATACCAATTTCATTTAATGTTCATCTTATAACATCTTCTCAAATAACTTATTCAGATTCTGGTTTTATAAATAAACCCCTAGATCAAATTGAAATATTAATTAGAACTCGTAAAGAATATTCAGAAGAATTTAAAAATTCTGAAATCAACTTCATGATTGTAGGAGTCAGAAAAGGCTTCGCAAACCACAGACTGATTGAAAAAACAGAATCAGAATTCAACAACAATGAAAACTTCTGGAAAACGGTTGGCAAAAAACCAGTTAAATTTGAATAAATAATAGAATTCTTATTGTTTGTAAGTAATATTATTTACTTATGAAAACTTTAGATTTAATAAAAAAGAAATTAGTACTTGCTGCTGAAATTAATACCTCTGCAGGAACAATAAAAATAAACTTAGATTGCTATAGAGCACCATTAACAGTGCATAGGTTTATTGAACTAGCTACGACTGATTTTTACGTAGATACAATCTTTCACAGAACTGTTAAAGATTTCCTTATTCAAGGTGGAGGACATGATATTAACCATCCAGAAAAAGAAAAAGAGGAAGCGGCAAAACTTCAAGGTATTAAAAATGAATCCTTAAATGGTTTAATGAATATTCCAGGAACTATAGGTCTTGCAAGAAACAATCTTCCTGACTCAGGAAAATGCCAGTTTTATATCAACTTATCTCAAAACTGGAGAGGTAATCCAAGCCCAGAACAATTAGGCTACGCTGTCTTTGGTTACGTTACTGAAGGTATGGATGTAGTAGAAAAAATTTCTTCATCTATAACTAGAGAAAATAATAAAGAATTACCAATCCCAGAACAATTAGTAACAATCAAGAGTGTTAATATAGATGAAAATTTTATTAATTCAGAAGAATTTAAAATGGCTCGATTAATTGACGAAGAAACAAAAAAAGAGCATGAGCTACATGCATCAATCTATGAAAATTTCTTAACTGAAAACGAGGGAATAGATCATGCGGCTAAAATTGGAGAAAGTTTTGGATCATCTTCAAGCCAAAAAGCTCCAGAAGTAATCATGAGAAATAAACAGTATACTAACAAAAAAGTTGAACAACAAAAAAAGATTGAACAATCCTTGAGAGAGAAAGTTCCACAAAATATCAATAAAGACGCAGATGCAATGGCCAATGAAATGCTTAGAAGGTTTACACAAGGAAATTCTACCGAAAATGCAGATCAAAACCAACAAAACGAAAATTCACAAAGCTCAGAAAAAGTAGTTGAATTTGAAACAATATAATGCTCACTGAACAAATAGTTTTTTTTATACTTGGAGGCTTAATGGCTTCAGGAATAATAACTATATGGAATTTTTCTTTTATTAGTATTCACCTTATAGGTTTATTTTACCCTAACGAAGATTTTGATGATATTGACGAGCTCGCTTTGAGGATTGCTCAAAAACACCCCAAGTTTTCAGAGCTTTTATTTTGTCCATTATGTTTAGGTTTTTGGGTATCTATTATAGTAAGCTCTGCAATCACTTATTTTCAAAATTTTAATCCACTTTATATATTATGCTGTATATGTTCGTGGCCTATTTTAATATATTATTTTTATCATAAATTCGAAAAATGACACAAGACGAAATATTCAAAGTACATAGACAATTCTTTTCTCAGGGATGTAAAAACTTAAACTTCAATGAGTGCGAAAAATTATGGTCGGATTTCAATAATTCCATTCAAGGTCCAGGCTGTACCTCCTGCAAGAGAAGAAGAATGAAAAATAAATATGGAAGAATGCTTGAGGAAATATTACGACCCCTTAACTTCGAAGAAGTTAGGAAGTTGCCTTAAAAGTGCGTTAAGCTAGAAATATAGGCAGTTTGTAGATTTTCCAAGGGCCCACCTTCTAAACCTGCTTTTGCGGGAATAACTGGGTAACCATGTTTGTATGGGTGTTTTTCAGGAAGTTTACTTTCCATGTTCCATTGATGCGCTAAGTAACCTTCTACGAAATATCTGTTTGTATCATTTACATTTTCATACATACTCCCTTTGTAAACTAAAACTTCTCCTATTTCTATGCCCTGCAATTCCCCAACCCTCAAGTCTACTCCCGTATCTAAACCTATAGAAGAATTTATGCTCGCATCAGCTTCATTAATTAATTCAAAATTACACCTAGATTCAAGTTGATTCCTATTTTCTTCATATGTAAATGAAACGATATTAAAACCATCATCATTTATATTTATCCCTTCCTGTGAGTTGATCCATGTATCTTTATCACCATTATTAAAAATATTTCCATGCATAAAATATAAGTCCAACCCTATATTATCAACATGGCTTTTGTGGAATACCGACACGCCCCCAGACGACCCTGGACTTCCCACAGCTAGTATATTTTGATACGCATTCAACACTTCCATTGGTTTCGTACTATCCAAAATAAGAGGATCTATAATCCTAAAAGCTATAAATATAACTAATTTATCAGATAAAACGTCTTCGCTGCCCCCTGGATTACTTTTCCAATAATACGAACGTCCACTTAAAGCACTTAAATTCTTACAACACCTTTCACTTAAATGCGAGTTTATGTCATCAACATCTTCAAAAGAAGATGTACTATAATTAAAAGTACTCAAATTTTTACCGCCATCTTGTTTCCAAACTGATTCTCCCTCATCAAATATTCCTGTTGGAGCTAACCAAATCTTATCAGACTGAATTGTTTCGGGAGTCCATTTTACTTGAGTTAAATGATCTCTCACACTAGCAACATATTCTAATCTATTATTTGTATAAAAGAATCCAGTTATTTTATCCGAACAGCCTCTAGATAAATTATCATTAATAGGTAATTGATTAATAAAATAGTTTTGATAATACTCGAATATATTTCCAATAATCGAAAAAGGTCCTTGTTTAAACTCTGAATAAGAAAAAACAAAATTACCATCTTGGTCATATATTTTTGAATTTTTTCCTTTAAACTCTGTAATTATCTCGATTTCATCAAGCAACTCACTACTTCCGCTAACTATAAATGTTTTTTGCATTTCTCTAGTAGTAGATGGCATTAATCCACTTTCGGGATACTGTGTGATAAAGTCTTTATCAGCTAACCAATCATTATATTCACCAGTTGGAAAAGCTCTTAATTCATAACTATTATTATAATCTAGATTATAATACCTAGGGTCAGAATATTCATCAAAACCTTCTACTTTATTTTCAACTATATTATTCTCTTCTTCTGGATCAAAGTACCCTATTACATCATCATCTAATTTTACAGTAGAATTAAATGCATAATCCTCACCTTTTTTTGGTACTAATAAATGCAGCGCTCCAGTTGGTATATTTGCAAAACCAAAAGAAAAATCTTTTAAGTACCATTTTCTAGAAGGAGAAATATCTATTTTATAATCAATATAATTTCCAGAAGCAGGAGCTTCAAAAAATTTATAAAACGTTCCATTCATTAAAATAAAAACTGCCCATTATGAAGTTTAGTTGAAGACTGAATATTATTTAAATTCATACTAAATGAACTTTCGTCAACATTTACAGTGTCTCCAGCTTCTATAAAATTTAAATAATTTCCATTTGTATTCACTTGAGACTGACTAGTACTTTGCGTTTTACTATAAGAAGTATTATATTTTTGCCCATTTCTTATAGCATCCCTACTCACCTCAAAAGTTGTGATCACAGAACCGTCTTTTGCCAAAGTTACTGTATATGATTGTAAACCTTGTTCAACTGTAGGTAATATTGGAACAGACTCTCCACATGTTGTAAAGGTATATGAACTTTCAGGGTCAAGCTCGTTTTGAGTCATATCTCTAACTTCCTTTTTTAAAACATTTTCAATCATCTGCCAATTAATTCCATCCATCATAAACCTCCAAGGAACAACTTTTCCATAGCAATCCAAAGTTCTCCATAATATTTGCCCATCCATACTTTTATGACCAAACTGAAATTTATAAGCATTTGATTCGCACCCAGGAAGAAAATGCCACTGATCCCAAAAATGCCTTGCCCGCATCGCTTCGAAGGGAATGGATTTAATTCTTTTTTGCCCAATAAATTCTATATCTTGGTTTAATACAACATTATCAAGAGAAGCATCTAAAGAATCAGGTTCGTCTGGAGCTTCTACTATTCTTCCATTTTTTTCAACAACATTTTTTAAGTTTCTCATGGGGTTCATTATAACACCAAGAGTAGCTTGTTGCATTGTCCACCTCATGACATCACCACCCGTTTTGTCAACTTTTGTGGATATACCTTCTGCAATAGATGCCATCCATTCATTTTGTAATGGCAATTCTGGCTGATTAACACCTGAATCCCAAATAACTATACCTTTCGGTTCACCTCTAGCACATCTTTGTTGAGCTTGCAAGTTTAAAGATTCTATTTGTTCTTCAGTCATACCGCTACCACCCTTAAAAACTCTTTCCTCTACAGCTTGTCGGGTCTCCTCATCTCCTCCTGCATTTTGAGGAGGTCTTAAAGATTGGTATTTTAAATAATAAGCCATCTCCAAAAACTCTCCAACACTTAAATCATAAACTTTATCGTAATATTCTTCAATTTCGTCTTCCTTACCTTGCTCTCTCTTTTTTTCGTCTTCCTCTTTTTCTTCTGCAGTTTTTTCTCTCTTGATTCCTCCCTGTATTTCCCACTCTCTTAACCTGTCTCCATAAACTAGCTCGTAAATTTCCCTAAATACTGTATTTCTCACGGAGGTTCTTCTATCATACCAAATTACTGTACCTCTAGGAGGGTGATAGTCTCTATAATCATTCTGCCTTTTTGTAATCAGTCCGCCTCCTCCACCACCATTACCAGGCCCAGTTAAAATCCAAAACCTTCCAACAGTTAAAGCTAAAGCGCTCAACAATTCTGCTCTATCTGCGGCTGCACCACCAGCCCACTTACCGCCTTGCACTTTTCCAGTCAAAGAGTGTCGACCATTAGGTTTTGGTTGAGACCTTCCTAATTTTTCATTTCGACAGCTTAGATTCATACCTGCATCAAGCACTAAAATTTCTCTACCTCCACCCCTAGGAGGTTTAACTTCAATATTATTATTAGCTCCATCATTAAACATGCTTTTCATGAAAGCATCTTCCACCTGAGAACTGGGATAATTTAATATTGCTGGTTTTATACATGGAAATAATTTATCAACAGCGCGATTCTCTTCAATTTTACCTTTATCTCCACTACTGACACTTAGACTTCCTGTTCTCTTACATGTCGTCCTTAAATCTTTTCCCCCTAGAGATTTTTTAGCTTGAGTAGTAAACATTTGAATTGATCCGTTCACATCATTTTGGCGCAACCTTTTCAAATGAATATAAGTACTCATACCCTCCCAATTTTGCCAAACTTTATTTAAAATTGCCATTTTTAAAAATCTTTTTAATTGAGCGATATATTTTTCATCCATGTTTGGCTCATATATTGAAACAAATGTGGAGTCTTTAATAACATTCACTTCATCAGAGCCGTCATTATTACCTTCATTAGGAGGTCCAACTTCGGCCTGTTCATCGCTTTTTTCGTTAAATGGGTCGCTTGGATCACATACGGATATAGGTAAACCCAATAAATCTATAGATGCAAAGCGGGCTTTAAATTCAGCGAGAAAATTGTCATCGTGCAACCACGTAGCCCAACCACCTTTATCATATGTATTCTTAATAGACGCCCTTTTTCTCACGCTTCTAACCGAACACTTAGAACCAACACCTTCAGCAATATTTTCTGGAATTTTAGGTAGTTGATTCAAGGCATCTAATTGCCCTTTACCATTAGAATATAAAAACCAACCACATTGACCAGCTAAATTCATAATAATATCTAAAGCATTTCCACTATCAGATATAAACCTCAAAGAACTATGGTCTCCGTTACTCAACAAAGATCTTAGTCCATCTCCTATATCTAATTTTGAATCATTTGCAATCCACGAACTATTATAAAAAACATATTCGGGACTAAGTTTCATGTATTCAGGCCCGTGACTTGCAGCACCACCTCTATTTCCATCTGCATTACCTCCTGTATATATAAGGGGTGAAGGGCCTAAATCTAAAGTATCAGCATCTAATCTATTAGGAGCTCCAGGCGCTTTATGATACATTGTTCCATAAACGGACACGCATGGACTTGCAAACTGATCTCCAATCAAAAAAGAATCAAAAGTTCCAAATTTAACTATTTGTCTGCAAACAATTAAGTGTCGCTGAAGATCTATAATTCTTTTATCTTCAAACCTGCATGTCAATATTTTTCCTCCAACACTCTGCTCTATTTCATAATCAGTTAATACCTGCTCTCTGCTAAAATTAGTTATGCCCACAGATAAACCATTATTTAAATCCATATCTAGACCTTCAATATCATATTTGCCATCAGCATTAACAAACTTAACAGTATGAACTCCTGGTTTGCCGCCAAATCCACCAGAGTAACTTATATCATATGGGGTGGCATTATATAAAGTAGAAGGTATAATACAATTCCCACCCCCTCCAAAAAATTGATCTGTATAACCACCAAAAGAACCTCCCCCTTGGTCAACTCCTTGAATTGTATATTCTTTATTAGACATAATTATTGATCCTCAAAACTTAATTCCACCACCTTTTTCGAAGGAATAAGTAAATCAAATTGTTCATTCCTGTCAAAAGACCGTCTATCCATCGGGATTTTAACATTTCCATATTGATCTACAATATTACCATACTCATCAACAGAGTTGTCTAAAAGCCAAACAGGCCCAAATTCTGGAATTTCAAATAGATGCATTTCTCGGGGTGTTGTGTCGGCGTAGGTCGCACTAGTATTATATACCGTATTTGATTCTGTTTCCATAATAAATGACTTATTCTGAGTAATTAAATCATAATCCCCATGATATATATATGCCTTTGGGTCTAATCGAATTCCATTCATATACGTTACATTTGAACCTGGTACGCATGGAGAGCCATTAGCAATATCGAAAACCGCCGTCCCACGCACTTTATCAAAAATTAAATTATCATCATCTAAAATAAAATCCTTTTCAATAGAGAAATAGCCTGCAACCCCTTCAAAAAAATTAGAAGGGTTCGATAAGTTGAAACGGTCTTGCGAATCAAAATAGTAATCTTTACCTTCAACTAGTTTTTGTCCATTAAAAAATACTTTATCAGAGCCACCAGGAACAATTAAATTGAACAATTCAGAATTACTATATTGTTCAAATGTCGCATAATGACCTGTACCAGGTTGTTCAGATACAATGTCAATCAAAGGATGATCAACGAGAAGAGATATATTTTGATCGTTGTAATAAATCTTATTAATTCCTATATCTAAATTATTTTCGGGCCACTCATAAATCCCAAAATCACCAGATGTTAAATCCCACTTATCTTGAGTAATATTACAACCATCATTAACAAACTCTAAATCTCCAGCGGTTTGACTTAGGCCGTTAATATATAAAGAAATATGCTTGTATTCATACTCTACATCACTACTCAAAGAAATTGCTGCTTCTGGTGTAAATTTATTAAAAACTTCAATATCTGCAAAATTATTAATTGAAAACATATTAACCCCTTGATAGTGTTCAAGATAATCATCTCTTTCATCTCGAGCACCTAAGAAAGTATACCTTGTAGGCCCGTAACCGTTTTCTCCATCTGGGAATTGCAATGGGTACTCTCCAGACATTATATAAGAACCCCTTTCTTTAATTATTTCTCTTGAATCCGCATAAATAGGTTCCGACCGATAAACATCATATAATTTTCCACTGACTCCTGAATGGTAATAAAGAGGTTCAGCGCCTACGCCTTGATCAGACCAAACGTAGCTCGCTCCAGTAAAACCAATCTCAAACCCCGTAATAACATTTTCTATTTCTTCTGTAGCAGTATATGCTATGTACAACCCTGAAGCATTTTCTTCCCCAGTTTTTAAATTATTTTCAAAATCCGAATCATATTCATAATACGACTCTCCTTTCTGAACGGTTCCTATTAATTCAGTATATGTTTCACTAGTATAATCGACATTATAAGATTTATATCCAGTAATTACATCTTGATATTCTACTATTCCCGATACGGTATAATCAATAACATTATTGTAACCAATTATGCCTCCTTGATACTCTTCATAAACTCTTGGTATGTATTGCAAGCTTTCATAAAAACTCTTCACAAAGTCTTTTTTATTTGCGCGAGATAAAAACCCATCAAAACATGCAAACTTATCTATAAAACTTGTACATTTATAAGGATAATCTTGAAAATTAATACCCTCCTCACCTCTATATACTCCAGAACCAATGACCCAATCCATGCCAGTAGATTTAAAACAATCGCAAAGTTGATAATAAAAAGCTTTTTCTTCAATCTCTTCCTGAAAACCATCCCACCTACCCAGTACAGCTTTATTGTTTTCTAAATCAACATCCAAGAAATAAATATTTTTATTATCGTTAATTGTGTTAAGTGTTACCGTTTGAGTTCCGTATGACTCTGGGTATTCAATATAAAGTTTATTCGCATCGTTTATACCAATTTCAAAACCTGAATTTTGATTTTTATTTAAACAGCTAAACAATATCTCAGTACCTTGAGACACTTTTGTATGAGATAAAATATAAGACGTTTGCTTAGGGTTAAAGTTCCTTGATTTATGAATTAATATTGCAGTTGATTCAAAATTTGCACCGAGACTACTATATCGTCCATTAAAATGTCCAGTAATATTTGAGGTATCTCCAATAAAAAAACCAGTATTAATAAAAGAAGGTTCTACATCAACTCCAAATTCTTGAATAATCTCAACGCTATGATTTAATATTTCTGGCTCTACTGAAATTGTTTTGTTAGAAGAAAAAGAATTGTCTGGAACAGGTATTCTATTACCTTCTTCGTCTAGTTCTGGATCTATATAATTTTGTACAAAAACTCCAGTAGGACTTATATCCTTATATAAATAAGAATCCCCAAAATCATAAAAAGCTTTTAGGCTAGTATCTAAATAAGCAGCTGGAGAGGTATAAGTCATTTTAGCTTTTTCTTATTCTTTGAATGGCTTTCTTTTGTAATTTGTGTGGTCCCAACTTCTTGATTTCTTGAAACTGCAAAAATACTACCAACCCTATCAAATTCTGTCGGCTTGACTTTTCCACTTTGACATGCAGAAGCATGCTCAAACTTAAACGTTTTAGAAAATCTACTAGGATGTTCTTTTCCAAATGCATAAATAGTTTCAGTATTACAATGATCGTCTACCTCAAATAAATCATAACCTGGTAAAGCATTTTGTGCTAAAGTTTTAGCCACAGCATCTTTATCCCATATAGGATCATCAGGACAATCTTGAGTTCTTTGTCCGTTTATAGTGACTCTTCCTTCGCTAAATTCATTACTTTTAACAACGCAAAATCTATAACCTGAGTCAATATTTAATAAAGGAGTAATATTAACTTTTTCAATAGGATCTGTAATGTCTACTGTATAATTCCATTCTCGATCCATTTCTTTTTTATCTGTCCAAGTAAATGAATAATTTTTAGAACAATCTTCTTTACCCTCTCTTACGTTTTCATTTTCTAAATTTGGATTTAATTCGGATTGTTCAAAACAAGGGCCCATCAGCTTCTTCATAATATCTTGCCCAAAATGCCCTTTAAATCTTTGATAGTATTCGCTTGCAATCGGAAAATATTTTGCTGGATCCCAAGCTTCTTCTACGGCTTCGCATTTACAATTTCTAGAAACTGTTGCAAATGGATAATTCTCATTAGCTCTTAAATTTCCACTCAGAGTTATTGTTGTAACGCCATCTCTAGACATAGCTGCAGACATACAGTATTCGTCTATAGTTTTACCTCTTTCATCCTCTATTGGATCTGGTAAAAAAGTAATTGACCACGAAATACTAGGGGGAGATTCAGATTTAGTAATATTTCTTTCATCAACTTTTGAGGAAAAAGCATCATACTTCTCAAATACAGTTTTCAAAATATCTTCAAGAACCTCCATATATTTTGGATCGTGGGGATTTTCACACGATGGAGACATATTATAAGTTAATGTACCACTATGATTAATTGTTTCTCTCTGATTTCTGTCTTCCGATATTGTTTTAACATATGTACTAGTAACGCTCTTATTATCATCCCAATCATCTTCGGTTACGATATTTTTATAAAGAACCCATGTTTTTGATAAAGTATGCGTACACGAGGCTAAATCTATAGATTCTTCTATATTTGGACAATTTAAAGTTTCTGATAGTGGATTTTTTGGTATAGATATTGTAGCAGGTACAGGAGGCGCATCAGAAATTTCACCCAAGACCCACTTTGTAGGCTCTGTCATGTCACAAGTACAATCTTCGCAATCTCCAGAATTAGAAGCTTGAGCAGATACTGTATGAGTTATTGAAACTTTATCATCGTCTTCTTGAGCACTAACAACGCTAGATATGTTTTGCACTAAAAATGCAGAACCATAGTTTTCATCGATCCAGTCTAAAGTAACGGAATATGGAACGTTATCTAAATAGTTAGATGAACCTACAGATACCTGCCTTACTCTAACATTTTCAAAAATATTTTGATCAACTTCTAAAGTGCCACAATCTTTAGCAAACAACGCAAGAAGACTTTCTCTGGCTGCAATTTTTTCTTCAGGTTCACAACATGCAAATATACCATTTAGTGTAACAACGCCATATTTTCCAGCATCTTTACCAGAGCAACTACCATTATTAATGGTTTGACTAACGTGAACCTCGGGTGGAGGCATGTCAGGAGCAACTTGATTACCATTAAAAAAAACAAGTTTAGCGTTTTTGATTAAACTTAAATCTACACAAGGAGGATATTCAAAATCAACATCTGCTCCATGAGATTGAAAATCAAACCCTGGTCTTCTTCCTGGTACTCTTTTAGGCATAACTAAGGTCTACTACCTGGCCTCCCATTACATCTATGCTCCCAATTTATGTTATACATATGATCGGCCTTTAAAAGCTCTATATCTTCTGGCGCACCAAGATTTTCATCATTAGGTTTATAATAGCCTATAGAAGGATCATAATTTAAATAACCTTTCATTTGCTTAACTAAATCTACTGAATTCTGTATACTGCCATCTTGGTGGGGGAAAAACGATGGCGGAGAATCTTTTAGAAATTTTCTTTCAGGATTCTTGCCTCTAATTTTGTTATTATGTTGTTCCATAATTAATTACATTCATTTAAATCATCTTCACTATGATATCTAGCTCGCGTTGTTGCAGAAAGACCCCCATCTTGAACAGAATAAGACGTACTAGATGAAGTTAATATTGCAGTAGGGTCAAGAGATAATTGAATTTCTGCTTTTAAATCTGATAGAGTTGCACAGGGAAAAGCCTCGACGCTTAAATTTATATCTGTATACCCAGGTTGAACAACTTGTTTTTGGATCACGGGACACGCGCAGGGAGAATGAAACCTATTATCTCTTACTTCCGTAACACAAACCGTTTCTTCTCTTACTTTTTTTCTAACAAGAGAATCTGAAACCTGTACATCATATTTAGGGTCATTTGAGTAAGTGATTACCCCTACTATATTTCCTTTCGAAGGGCATTCATTCATGCTAAAACTCAACGGTCCAAAAAAACCTTCGGGAGCATTAAGCTTACCCTCTTCAACAATTCTCGCTAAAGCATTTCTCGATTTTTCAATAGCTTGCTCAGCTGTATTTTCGATTTCAGTATGAGCACAATTCCCAGAAAGGTAATCTGGATTTTTTTCAACGAAAGAGCTATTTACGGGAGTTGAAATATCAAAGTTTCTCGACAAGTCAATAATACAACCAGTCTTTTTTTCGTCGTCATTTAAATAAACAAAAGCATCGTTATTTTTATCCAAAACTTCTTCTTCTTGAGCGTTAAAAGAATAATTAATTGATCCCCCCTGATAACTATGAGTTATGCTTTTTGAACTTATTCTCAATGCTAAACAAACATCTGTTTCACAAGCTTCCAATTCATGCTTTTGATATTCTGATATTATTCTTTCTCTGATCGCGTCTTCATCAAAACATTCAAGAGCATAATCGTATCTAGTTTTAGTTATTACCCTTTCGTCTCCACACCCTTCAAATTTTTGGCATCCACCTTTAATAGATCCATTTAGTCCGATACTAACTAAACCATTCTCTCCCCATCTTAATGATACTGTTTGAGACTCCACACAACAATCGTCAAGACTAATTCTTTTTGAAGTTGTTTCAGATATTTGAACGGAACATTTTACATGATCTATTTGTTCGCTTCTATTTTTTGAGTATCTACCTTCTTCATCGTTTGCGCAAGGCATTGCAGAATTTTCGATAACGTCATTAATGTCCTCATCAATAGAAGTCCAATTTGTTGGAACGATTAGAAGTTCTTTATTTATTTCACTTATAGCTTTATCAATTAATTCTGAACCAGAAGCAGGCTTTGGCATTGATACATAATTAGTTGAATCCACTAACTGAACTGAAAAAGTTCTTGTATAAGAAACATTATCATTATTTCTACTAGTAGATATATTATGACTAAAAGATTCAACCTCTGAGATCTTAAGGTCTCCAATTATCGTACAGTCTATGTCATCAATTCTTTGTTCAAGTTCATAAACATAATATAATTGACGGTCTTCAAATACCGACTGCCGATTCACAATTTTAGTTTTATCATAAACTTTTCCAAGAAGAGTAACGGTTGTATACTCTGTAGTAATATCTGGCATGTGCACCAAGTTGACATCTTCTGAATGTCCAATCCAGCATTTAACACTTATAGTTTTAATACTGCTAATCAGTTTACCACCTTCATGTCGGTGGCTAATACTGAATCCCATTTCTACTATATTATCTGTCTTCATCCTATTCTAATAAGTTTTTGTATTTCATGCATTGCCGCAGCAATTTTGGACGAAATAAGATTTTCTGCTTCGCTAAGGATAGCCATTCTTAAACTTGCAATAGCTGGTTCAACAGCCCCTTGAATGGAAGATGTATCAGTAAGAACATTAATTGTTCCTGAAGCATCTATTGTTGTTTCATGTTTATGGGTGATATTTGCAGCCTCTTGCATCGCTGTATTCAAAGCTTCAATCGCAGCATTTAAAGGACCTGCGTCAACCTGCACCATAGGTTGATCGCTTGGCATCTTTAAAGTTAAGCCTTCCTCAATATTATCTGGTAAAGATAGGGTTAATTCTTCAGTTGTAGGAACAGCAATTTTTAATTCCGTTATAGAATTAAAAACTTCTTGCATTCTTTCTATTGCGGCACCTAAAGGTGATGCATCTATTGATAAGTCAGGCATTTCTACAGGAGGTTTAATTGTTAGAGCTTCTTCTAAACCTTCTGGAAGTTGAGTCATAAAAGCACTATCTTCAGAATCTAACCCCATTTGACCCATTTCTAAAGGAGTTGCGCGCAAAGGTGGTAAGTCTTGGTTTGTTGTTTGAAAGAATGGTTGCTCTGGCAAATTATTTGCAAATGCAACTTTATGACTCTCGGAATCAATCCTTTGATTCTCAGAGTACTGCCTCGACATTTCTCTCGCAGATTCAGCCTGTTTCTCGAAATCTTGTTGATCAACATTTGCCGTTGATTCGGCTTCATTAAAAGTTGATTCTGGATCTGGGGAAATGGGCTGAGAAACAAAATTAGTAGGTTCTTGAGGAATGATTTCAAGCTCAGACAACCTAGTAATAAAAGCGTCTAAAGATTCAATAAGTTTATCTAAGAATCTAGAAGTTTCAGATCCTTCAGAATCTTGCTTTAAAGCTTCTTCGGCAGGAATAGGATCTTTTGTGGTATTTTCATTCATAGCTTCTCCATCAAAAAACCTTTTCATGTTTAAGTCGTCTAATGTCTCTGGAGAAGTATCTTTTATTCCTTTTGAAGAATATTCCTCCCTTACTTTACGTTGACCTTCGTTTTGAGGGATAGGATCAGCAAGTTTCTGTGTGAGCTCTTTATTTTCTAAAGTTTCTAAAGAATCTTTTTTATTGTTAATAGAAGTAACCATTCCTTCTAACTTAGGCAACTCAGGCTCAATATATTCAACTCTTACTTCAGTTTCTTTAACTCCAGTTTCTTGACTTTCTTTTTGTTCTGCAATTCTTAATTGTTCTATACCAGAAGACGAATCTTTTTTGGATTCTTGCAATTGTGTGTGATGTTCTGAAATCTTAGCTTTAGTGAACTCTCTTCTTTCATCTCCTCTTTCTTTTGATTCTCTTTCTTTTTCTAATTTGCTTTTCTTTTCCTTTTCAATAATACTTTGTTTTATTAAATTAGCAGTCTTAGTCCACACTTCCAACAAGGGGTTTAATGTCGCAGACATTATTTCGCCCGAAGGCTGATTATCTTCCTTATCGTTAAACCTTTCTGATTGTTGAGATAGAAATTTTTCAGCGGTTTTAGTAAATAAATCTGCGACAGAAGAAGAGGTAACTGTATCTTGTAAAACTGTTTGCTCATTTAACTTATCAACTTCTGACGCTTTTACAGTCACTTCCGAGCTTTGATTAAGTTCTGACTTGATTTCTGATATTGCTTTACTTAAACTTTGAACCGCATTATTTTGCCTCAAATCTTTTTCTTGGCTTGCAGGAGCATCCATAGTATCTTTAAGAACATCAACCTTACCCTCTCTGCTTCTCAGTGCTGCGATAATTTTATCGCAACAATCCGTAGACTGGTTAAAGTCTTGGTCAAAATCAGTTGTCCTATTCTTATCGTTTAAATATTTTTGCACAGTTCTTGCAAGATCAAATCCCGCTTTTGTCATAACCCCTATTAAACTTTTGTTAAACATAGACGCATCAGTAGTATTATCTTTCGCTTCTCTATCTCTCATTGTTGCAAAATCGATCTCTTCTCTATTTTCTGGATCAGCTTTAACTTCTTTAGTTTGAAACATCTTAGTATTAAGAACTTTAGCTAAACCTATAATACCAATATTTAATTTATTCAATCCAGGAATTGGGTTCTGTTCAGCTTTGGCGCTCTGCCCTCGATTTGGTATAAAACCTTGAGCAGCATTTTTAATCCTATCTCTATCATAAGGATCGAAGCCATGCTCTTCTTCGACTTCTTCGGCAAATTTTCTGGATATAGATGTATTTTTCGGAGGAGCAACAAAATCTAACCCGTTATGAGTAAATATTTTTTCTTGAGCATTAACAATTCTTTTTTCAAATCTTCCTGTGCCAGTTCTTAAATTTGCAATGCCCACTTGATCTGGAGTAACAGGCCTTTTATAATTAGCTAAAACTGAATCTTTTATTTCTGAATACGCTTGGTGCAAAGAAGCTTTTGCTGTGAACCTAGGGCTTTTATTTACCTTAGGTTGTAAAGGGTTAGATTTTCTTGGCGGCGAAAATCCTTTAGCAGAAGAACCTTTGGGTACAACGTCTTTTTGCTTGTTTCTTTGTACAATTTCCTCCATTACTTTTTTACGTTTTAATTCTTCTGGACTAAGTTTTCCATCTCCATCCATATCCCATTTTGGATCGTATTGAATCATGCTTTCAACCTGATCCATCTCCTTTGACTTGGCTTCTCTTATGCTTTGTGCGGCATTTGCTGCAGCGGTTTGAATAATATCCAAATCAAACGTCTCGTGAACGCCTTCTAGTTTATTTGTTTTTGTAAGGATATCAAAAGGTCCAGTCCCTTCGAATCTTTTTCCTCCAGTCCTTCTTTCTTCTTTAACTAAAGGAACGCCATTAGCATCCACACGAATTAATTTATCATCAATATCTAAACTTAACCTTGCAGCAGCCTTTCTCTCCTCTTCACTAAGCTCAGTAATTACTGGTCTTCGGACAATATTATTAGTAATACTTGCGATATCTGGATTCGCCCTAAAACCTCGAGGGTGAACTTGATCAAATACAATATTACTCTTGGATCTAGGATCCGACTCTACAGCCCTTTTAAAATTATTAAAGTAAGCAGCTCTTTGTTTTTGAAGTCTATCTAACCTTCTTGCTCTATCGTCTTCATTATCTATGTATTGTCCGCCAATTTTCCGACTAACAACAGAGAGATCTGCATTTTGAACCTCTTTGATTGTTTTATCAACATTAGCTAAAGATCTAAAAGCTTGAACTCCAGGAGAGGCAGCTATAAACCTTGCAAGAGGCTCATCAAGCTCATGCTTATCAATTAAATATCCAGCCGCAGCAGACATTCCAGATTTTCTTCTTTTTTCTGCAACGATTCTTTTTGCGTTATACTCTTCTCTTTTATACTGCGCGAGTTCGTTTCTTTCTTCTTTGGATAAAGGTTTTCTTCTATCGATTTTATTTTTTAAATATTGAGGAACCTTATCTCCTTTTGCAGCGCCATAAAGGTCTACTTTATCAACTCCAGCAATAAACTGATTTAATTGTTTTACTATAGAAGGAGGTACAGTATTCTCAATTTTATCTCTATACTTTTCCTTAAAACTTTCTCTGGCGTTTAAAGACATTCCTCTGTAAATCGCTCCGAAATTACTTATTCCTGGAGCATCAAATCCATTTTTTGCTCCGTTGGCAATAGACATCATAAGTTTTTCGTTTGGATCAAGAACATTATATCTTCCAACAATTTCTGGAGCCTGTTCATTTACCTTAGTGCCTTCTTTTGAATCAGCGGCAGCTCTTTGAACTTCAAAAACTCCTCCTTGTTCATCTGCAGAAGAAGTATCTCCTAAATCACCAAATTGCCCAGAGGTATTAAGAACAAATTTTGCAGCACCATTATCGAATAATCCTAGAGCTCCTTTTGTAAATTTGCCTCCAAATTTCTTTGACCAAATTTCTTGCAGCCTTGTAAATTTATCCCCAGGTTTATAGATATACCTATTACCTGGAGAAGTTTCAGCAAGAATTTCAAATATACTTTCTTCAGAAATGGGAGATCCATTAACCTTTGTTAAAAACTTTCCATCTTCATCTGCTAATTTTTTCTGCTGTAAAGCTTTCAGCATTTCGTCTTTCCTAAAGCGCCATAACATTCTTCCAGCCTCAGCAGGCCCTTTATCAGTTTTGATTGGAATATCAATGCCTTCTGGAGATTTAAACATAAGTTTTTGATCGTCATATTTATCAAAAAACTCCTTATAAGATCCCCCTAATTTCCAATCAGTATTTTTAATATCTTCATACATAGACCTATTTACTACATCGTCTAATGTTGCATTTGGATAAGCAATTTTCCTATGTTCTAACTCAGCATTCAAAGCCTGTTTATATAATTGCATAGCATTTTCTCTAACATCTGCGCTAGCACCCTCGGCCTTACGAGCTTCGTAATCTGCCTTTGCTTTATCAACATTTCTCCACAATTCTCCTTTTCTTTGATTATAGTTTGCTGAATATGTTTGAATGAATTTTAAAGGATCTTTGATGTCTGTGAAGGCTTGTCTTTTTGCTTTTCTTGCTGCAGCGTTTGCAACCATTCTTTTCAAGCCTTCTTTTCTATTAATTTGTTGCTGTTGTTCTTTGGCCAACCAAGCATCTTTTTGAAGAAGGACTGCCTTAGAAGGATCAACAACTCCTTCTGGAGATAGTAAATTTATATCTTCATTTTTAAAACCTTTACGCTCTAAAGCTTCTGCTTCGAAAATTTTCTGTGCACGAGCATCTGTATTTGCATCAATCCATTGCCTTCTTTCCTCTTGCTCTTTTTCTTCTTGAACTTTTGCCACGACTTCATTATTAATTGGATCAAATGGTTCGTTTGAACCTTCTTTAAATTGGGAGCTAATTATAGCGGCTTGCACACTATTTAATGCATTCGCAGCTTGCTCAGAACCTGAGAAATAATTACTATAATTTTTCCAATCATCATGAATTATCCCAGGTGCCCAGTTGGGATCTTTTTTAATATCGGAAGTGTCTAACATACCTTGTTGGACTAAAAAGTTTGGTAAACTAAATGCTCGTCCTTCAACAACTCCATCTACAGTGAAAGAAGAATTTAATTCCTTTTGAATATTTTTAGCATCGTTGTGCCTTGTAAGTAAAGACTCAAACATTGTTTTCTTTTCGTGATAAGACTTGGTATTGGTTTCACCTTTTTGCTCCATAGCTAGAACTTCTTGCTCTAATACTTTTGCGCTTTCTAACTCTCGAGGATCAAGCTTTCTTCTTTGCATAATCTCAAACAAATCTCCATATTGTTCTTTTGATTTTGCCTCAAGCTCGGTCCCCTTATTAATGACCGCCCTGTGATAAGGAACCATACTAATCATAGACATTGCTTGTTCCTTTGCAGTATTAAAATCATATTGCAAATGTTCAGGCAAAGAAGCTTTATCCTGTTTAACTATTTTTTCCCATATTGAAATCGCACGAGTTCCACCCTCAGGAGATCCGCTAAAGTAAGACCGCAGACCTTCTTTTAAAGAAGAGCCGTATGGCGAAATTTGCTTAATAAATTTGTCGCTTAAAAATTCTTTAACTTTATCCCTAACCTTAGCTTCTTGATCATCGTTTTGTTTCTTAAATATTTCTGATCTATCAAGTATTCCATCTGCATTACCCCCTAATGCTTCGCTATCAAAACTCATCAACTCTTTAAAAGCTTCAGGGCTTACAGTTCCAATTTTTGAACCAGCGATCTGACGCTGGAATTCGTTATAAGGGTTTTTAATTCCGCCTAACCTAGAACTATCATGAGCTTGAGGGGCAAATGCAGCACTCATTAATTCAATTTCGCTTGGAGTTAAACGTCCATCTTTGTCAGTGTCAAATAAATCAAAGTCTTTAACTATAGAAGAAGATAAGGCTGTTGCGGCAAGTTCTGTAGCAGGAGTAACAATATTACCTCTTTCATCAACCACATTAGAAAAATCTTGTTGGGCTCGGGTTACTCCATCAACTTCATCTACAATACCAGACCCAAAAGAACCTTTAATTCTTACGCCTCCAGCAGCTTGAATCTTCCCGCTTTCTGACATTTCTGCATTCTCTAACAATAACTTATTCCATAATTGATTTCTATTGCTAAGATTAGAGCTAGTTTTATTTCTCCACCAATCAATTGATAAACCAGCTTTAGATAATTGCTGGTCAAGCTGCTCTTTTTGTTTATCAATTTCTTCATACGGTATTGCACCTACTAAATCATCTTGTTTAGTAAGAAACCCTTGGCCTCTTCGCCACAAACCATTCATTGTGGTTTGATGTTTCAACATTTGTGGTAAACCAGCAACTAAAGACCAGTTTTGTAAAGCTTTTTGTTTCTTGGCATAAAGACCATCAAAACCATCTTTTTCCCTACCTGCTTCAATAACTTGATCCCAGCGACTTGTTTTACTTTTGAGTTCTTCAAAAGCTTTTTTATCTTCAATACTACTTCTGCTTACAGTTGGATTAACCAAAGAGGTATTCAGAATATCTTCAGCTTTTGATTTTTCAAACCGTTGAAACGCTTCTTTAATCTTAGTATCCCAAGAACTACTTGCGTTTGAATAAGTTTGAGCGTCTGCATTTTCAGAGGTTAATTTTTGCAAAGATGACTCTTTTAATTTTTTAAGTTCAGCAACTTCAGATTCTAAAGAGGCTGTTTTTGTGCTGTAATTGACATTACCAACAGTGCCTAAATGATAATCTCCCATACCTTGAGACCAATCATCTATTTGCTGCTTTAAACCTTCTTCTCTGGCAATATCTTGCCCAAAAAGATTACTATCTCCACCAATCCTTCTTTTATATTTATCAAGAGCTTTTGCTCTAGTTTCAATAATAGATTGTCCTGCGGCTAGATCTTGGTCTGTTATAGCATTGCTCATAGTACCATCTTGCAATTTTTTCTGCCTTCTTGCTTTTGCAAGTCTTCTATTTTTTGCAACGTTTGCAGCAATAGCTTGTTCTCTAGCCATCCATTTATCTTTGACTGCCAACGCTGGATTCTTTTCAAAATGAGTTTGCAATTGAACAACCTTACTATCTAAAGAAGAGGCTTGATCAATATTCATTTTTTTAGATAGTCTATTAATAGTTTCTTTAAATTTTTGCTCTGCGGAATTTTTTACCGAGAACCCTTGAGCTACTTTTGATGGAGCCTCCATGAAGGATTTTAAATTTCCTCTTTTTACTTTTGTTTCAGATAAAGCTTTTGCAATTTTTTCTCTTTTTTCAAGAAGCTTTCTTTTTTGCTCTGAGTCAACTCCAGAATTTATTTTTTTATCAATTACTGATATTTCAGCCTCTCTTTCGGTAACCCTTCTTTTTAGTTCAACATCTTCTTGCTGCTTCTTTGCGATAGCTCCGTGAAATTTTTGTACATAAGATTTTATATTTTCTTGTGTTAAATTTCCTAGATTAAAATTAAATGCCTCTCCTTTTTCTCCTAATCTAAATTCTGTGTTTAAATTCTCTAGCGTACTTAAATCGCCAAGCCCTTTTTGTAGTTCAAATCCAGCTTGGCCGATCATTGTTTTTGAAGCGTTGACTCCAATATTTCTTTCCATTATTGCCTTTTGGAACTCTCCATATAAGGCGTGGTCGCTTTTCATATTTGAAAACGCCTGAGTAAACTCTCCAATAGTTTCTTTTTCTGAGTAACGCTTTGTATTGTTAATATCCTCTCCTCTTTGAAGCAGCGCATTCATAGCAGCCATCATTACTCTTTGTTCTTTCGGAATAATTTCATCAAATTCTTTAAAGCTTTTAAATTTGCTTTTTGAAAAACCTTCGTTAACATGAGACTCGAGCTTAACTCCTCCCTTGGTGTCTGCTCCAGTTAATCCTCCTCCTCCAAAATCTTTTGTTATATCTGAATCAGAAAGACCAGCAGTATTTTTGGGATCATAACCATTTTTATTATTCCATCTAGTAGGATCTTCATACCCACTTTTCATCAGGTCAGTCATGTATCTATTATACAAATTCTCAAAGCTTCTGGGGTTTTTTGGGTCTAAAGCTGCTGGAAAATCTATCAAACCATATTCTTCATGATCCATCATAATACTACCAGAGGCTTCGTCAAACTGTACATTCCAACCATCTGATTGCTTTCCAAGAATCCAATCGTTAATTTTGGGAACTTCTTGTTGGGAGCCGCTAGTTTTTAAACCCATGTCTTTTAATAGTCTTCCAGATGCGTGAGCTGGAACTTTAGAGATTGTCCCAGTATCTTGATATTGTTGCCACGCAGACTTAAGGTCAGATTTAATATTGTCGTGATTAGTAACTTTTTCTCCGTCCATCACCCCAATGCCTAATATTTGGGCAAGTTCTAACGGATAAGTTACTCGTCCATAATCTAAGCTACCCCTTTGAATTGCCTCTAGCCATTCGCTATACTTATTAAGTTTTTTGCCATCTTTATAAAAAAGCTTTGACCTTCTATCCTTTAATAACCTAGAAGACTGATCGGCGAGAGGATCAAAACTTGTTGCCTCATCAGTGAATTCGTCGAGAGACATATTTCCAATTTTCTTTGCTTGCTCAATGCTATCTGCAGAAGCAAAATCTGTACTTGATTGCATCAATCCTTGTTTTTTATTAAATTCGTTAATTCTTGCAATACCTTTTAAATAACTTTTAGATTCTTGACCTCTTAATCTCAACGCTTCTTCGCTATTTGGCAAAACTTTTTCTACTTGCCCATTGTCTGGATTAATTCTCTCAATCTCCAAATCAGCCTTTTTAAGCTCGGACATGATTTCATTTTGAGTTCGTCCATCTTTCTCCATTTCTCTCATTTTTTTAATATCAAGAAACATAGTTGGATCATACAGCGCAGTTGTCTCTGCTAAAATTTTAGAAACCGCGTCTGCAGTATAATTATGTTTAAAAAGCGGGTCGTCTTCAGAAAACCAATTATCATTTACTTCGCCTTCTTGTTTGAGTTGTGCATTCCCTTGAATTCTTTGATCCATTTTTTCAGCCAAAAGAAAAGTTTCTCGCAAGATAGCTCCTTTCTTTTCAAGCATGCGCTGAATATTTTGTTTTTCTGCTCTTTCATAAAAACTTTCGAAACCCTTTTGAGTAACAAAGTCTTTATTGATCATCGTATTTTTGTAGTTAGCTTCGGACATAACCGCCTTATCCATTAACTGTCGAATCTCCTCTGCTTTTGCATGTGCAAGCTGAATAATTTCTTGCTGCCTCGCCTTCAATTCTTCGGCTGTCATCTTAAATTTTGTGTTATTAATTTCATCAGGGTCGAAATTAACGTGATCTCCTAAAGCTACTCTTGCCGTAAATGCAGTTCCTCCCGCAACGCCTCCAACTAGAGCCCCAAGAGGTCCACCAACCATTCCTCCTGCTGCGGTACCACCACCAACGTAACCTGCAGCACCCAAAGTTAAACGTTCCCACCCTGAATAATTTTCTAAAGCGTGTTCTCCAAATGCGATGCCTGTTTCTGCAACCGTAGCAGGAAGAAAGCCTCTTGTAAGACCTATTCGTGCCGCCCCGCCCCACGTGGCAGCTCCTGTCGTTTTAGTTCCCCATTTTGCAATACTTGTCATTAATGCAGTTTCGCCCAATATACCTGCAGCCGCACCAACTGCGGTTGCACCAGTATAAGGCTCAAAGATGGTTCCTTCTAATGCATCGATTTGATTTTGAGAAAATCCTTCCCCGTAATTACGTAATAAATCTCTACCCTCTTTACTTTCGCTAATTTTAACAACATCACCACCATAATTTTTTACGAAGTTACTCGCGTCCTCTTCGTTATCAAAGATTGCAGGTTTTGCCATTGGATTATAACCCGCAGGATCAATGTTGGCGGTTTGCATCAAACTTGTATGCTCTGCAAAACTTGTAATAACATCAGATGTTTCAGTGGGATCTTCCTCTAAATTTCTTCGATGTCTTTTTGCTTTAATATTTTCTCTAGCCTTTTCTGTAGCAATCTGATCTCCTGCTTGCTTGCTTTTACCCATCACTTGATTCTTCTGTAGGTTTAAAGCATTTTGTTGAGCTTGTAGAGGAACTCCTGTGTTAGTTAGCCATTGTCCATTTTTCTTCACTCCCCAACGATCATTTAAACCTATGAAGTTAGCAACACCATCAACGACTTTCATACCTGGTTCAGTTTGAGCGGCGAGTATTGCGCCAACATTCAAGCCAATTGATGCAGTCATTCCAAACTTGCCCGCACCCAGATTAGTTGCATGATCAATTAGCCTATTTTTTCTTGCAAGATTTTCTGCAACTGCCATTTTTTGAATGTTTTCTATTCTGGCTAATGCATCTTTTTTCCCAAGTGTTGCTCTACCAATTGTACCATCTTTATTTTTTACAATTCTATCAAAAAACTTTTCTTTTTCGGCTTCTATTTTTGTCACCATATTTTCATCTCTTGCACCGCCAGCGGCTTGATGTGCATTTTTCACTCTTTCCTCAATAGCGTCAAACTCTTTAAACTTAAATTCATCAAAATCTTTTTGATTTAATGTAGAAATAGTTCCATCTATATTTTTAACATCAATTACTTTGGTTTGTTCTATAAGTTCTTGTGCGGCTTTGTCAGCATCCAATGTACTTACTTCTTTTTTGCCAAATTTTGTAGTTTTTGAAAATTCTTCAGGAACACCTATATTGGCCCCGACATCTTTTGCTTCCGTGAATTGTCTTTGAAACTCGGGTCTAGAAAATAAAGATTCGGGGGACATTGTAGGCTTTCTTGTTAATATTTCTTTGCCGAGATTAATCAATCTGTTTGTTGACTCAATACCTTCTGGACTTTTTCCAAGTGCAGCCATCTCTTTGTAAAACTTTCCAGATATAAAAGGCTTACCTCCTCTTTGGCTATAAGCTGAAGTGGCAGGTTGCAAAGAGTCTTCTAGTTTTGAAACTATGCCCACATCTCCAAAGCTTGTTTTGGGTGCAAGTTTTTTGTCGACATAGGTTTCGATAGTTTTACCAGAAGCATCTTTTACTCTAACTGTGCCCGTCATTTGGTCAAGCATTTTTTGCTCAAACGCAGTCATGTTTTCTCCAGGCAAATTACTTAAGCTAGTTTTCTTAATTGCCTCGGATAAACTTGGATCTCCTCTATCCGAACCAAAAACTCCGCCTGTATTTATTCTTAGTTTATTTGAAATTTTTCTTGTTTTTTCTGTATCTTCAAGTTTTTGAGCGGATTTTCCATCGGGGTGTTTTTGCTTCTTTGATAACCTAAAGGCTTTGACTCTATCTCTAATACTCTGATATGCTTCTGAAGTTAAATCCTTAACAGCGCCACCAACAGGAATTATTCCAAAACCGCTAGACCAAACATTTTTGGTTAAAGATCTAGTTGTTCTCCAGCCCTTACTGTTTTTTGCGTATTCAATAACGTTTCTATACCTTTCTCCAAGTTCCTGTAATCGAGAAGCAGACTTTGCTTTATCAGGATCACTTAAATGTTCTTGCTTTGTTTGCTTCCATGAATCGTCCACATCTTCTACTTCTTGAATGGTTTGCTGAACAAGATCCTCGCCTTCGTCTAAGCTCACCTGCTGAACTTTTGCTTGGGCTTCTCTATTTGTTGATCGTATTGCATCAGCTTGTTCGACAGAAGAGGCCTTCTCAATCTCATCCACTTGAGCTTTACTTTTTTCTATAGCTTTATCTGAATCTGGTTGGTCAGCAAGTTCTTTACCTACTTTACTAGAAGCCGTACTAACTTTTTGCTTGGCCAATTTTTGTATCTGCTCTCTTGCTCTAGTTATATCTTCTTCATCAAAATCTAGAGAGGTTCCGTCAACAACCCTATTATTTCTACCAAGTTCAACTCTTTGATCATGAATTTGCAAAAGATCAGACAGTCTCATAATCTCTTCTTGAGTAGCTGCATTACCTAAATTAGCGAGTCTTTTAAATTCCGCTTTTTCACGAATTCTATCTGCAGCCAATTCAGTCTGTTTATTTTGAATAATTCTACGGACTTGCTCGCTTGAAGTTTCTGTATCTAACGCATTAGATAATGTAGAAATCTTTGTTTGGCTGGATGATTTTTGATCAAAGTCTCCATCAACTGAAACTCCTTCCATAGCATTTTGCAAGTCAGCTAACTCAGAAGCATTTAACCTAACTTTATCTAATTGAATACCTTCTTCTCCAATATCATCTACCCCAATTGCTCTACTAGACTCTAATTCTTGAGCGGCTACTTCTAGAGTAGATTGATTAATTACCCCACCTCCTTTTTTTGCGGCTAACGAACTTAGTTTTTCTTCGTTTTCCAAGAGTCTTGCGGCATTAACTTGTGAACCCAGATCCATGCCAGCCATGTTTTGTAAAATAGATTGAGCGTCTTTTGGAATAATTGGTACCGTTTTACCTCGAATTGCCTTTTGAGAGAATATTTCTCCTTTTTGAATTTTTTGGAATATTTTTTGCAAACCTCCCTTTTTCAATCTATCAATTTCTGCGCCACCCAATTTGTTGCCTGCTGGATCCATTAATTCCATAAAACCTACCATACGAGATACATTAATATCTGTTTGATGAAGGTTTTTTGCTTTGGCTTCATTAAGGAATTCTTCACCCAAACCCATCCCTACATATTTATCCATATCTATTATATTAGAACGCATATGGTCAGATAAACCTAAACTTTCGCCTTTCGACGACACAATAGTTTGTCTAAGCTGGCGATCAACTAAAGCTTCTGTTAGTTCTCGATTAAACTTATGCTCTTCTCCAAAAATTGCAGCGGATAAATTTTCTTTTATCTTAACGAAGTCGCCATCCATATTCCAAGCTTTCGGGCCAAGCTTTTGTTTCATTGCTTCGTTTACTGGGTCAAGTCCAGTTACTCCTTCACCCATGTTTCCAGTGAAAGTCATTAATCCTGTGTCACGTATAATTGATTTAAATTGACTGTCAATCAATGCATCCTGTCTCTCCATGAATCCAGGTTTTAAAGTATTTAAATGCTCTCTTCTATTTCTGGTTAAGATTCTTAAGTCTTCTTCTAGAGCTAATTTTCTATCGCTAGGTATAGTATTAGAATCAAGCAAAGAATTAAGTCTGGCCTCCTCTTTGAAAAATGCATTATTTAATTCTGTTTTATCAAACCCCTTACTAAGCCTCAGTCTTTTTTGCAGATTTATTTCAGCGTTTCTTCTGATATCTCTAAGAATCATATCCTGACTTAAAGCCGCCGCTCTTTTATTTATATTTGTATTTGTATCAATGAAATCTCCAGCAGTTTTTGTTTCGATAGGAACGCTTTTAGTGTTCGCATTTTTTTCGTCTATTCTATCAAAAATTTTCTGTAAATGAATCTGATCTCCAGGCATTGTTTGTGTGGCTCGATTAACAAATTCTTCATTATTTATAAGTCTATCAACTTCTGTCTCTGCACTGGCAGCATTTGTTGCAGATGTGACTTGTAATTGATTGGTTAATCTTTGTGCGCGACTTTTATTATCCATAACCCTATTTTCGAGTAGCAAAGCATTATCAACATCGTCTCCCCTAATGGATCCTACTGCATCAGCATTTTTATTGGCCCAATTCTGGAGAACTTTTATTTCATCTGGTGAAATATCAGCACCGCTAGATATTTTTCTTCCTATGTCTGCTATTCGAGCCTGCTCAATAATATCGGCTTGAGTAGCTGTAGTAACTAATGCTCCTGTATTAGAAGGAGTTGTTTGTAATGAAAATTGTTTAGAGTGAACGTCAACCACGTCTTTGGCTCGGATTTGTCTTCCCTGAGCATCGTATATCACTGGTTCGTTCCTTACTTCTATTGGAGAAACATTTCCTGAAGCATCGACTTGAGCGACTAAATTTCCTTTTGAATCTAATACTTCATATGCTCCTATAGCTGGAGCATTTGATCCAAGCGCTAACTGATTAGCGGATTGAGCGCGAGCAGGCCTAAACAATATCTTGCCATATTTTTTCTGCAACCTTTCTTTTGTTGAACGAATTCTGTCCATTAATGTAGGTTCAGGGGTTTGAGCTCTTAAACTAGATATTTCGGTTATACTTTTTGGCTGATCTCCAGAAATATTAATTAATCTTTGATTTAATGATTGATCTAAATCTATTATTGCAGGATTACCCTCTGTTCCTGATTTTTGTTGAATATCAAAAAGAGAGCTTTTCCTTCGGTCTTGAGGAGTTCCCCTTAATATTCTTTGGCCATCGCTTTCTTTCGCAAAACCTTCTGATGCAATTACTGGATCTTTTCTTCTTTCTCTTTCTGCTAAGACTTGCAGTCTTTCAAGAGTAGACATTTCTCCAGTAGTTTTTCCTTTTTTTAAAGGAGTATCTTCAGGAAGAGCTAGTTCTTGAATTTGTTGGCCTCTAACTATTTTGTTTTGACGTTCAATTTCTTCTATTTCCGAACCCTCGTATCTCCCAACAAATTTTAAAGCGCTCGCTTTTATCTTATCCCAAGGACCTAATTCATTTAATTGTGGATCCTTATATGTTAAAATTTCTTGAAACTCTGCATCTTTACCAAGAGCAACACTTGTTCTTGTTCTTCCTAAACCTTTGTCTATATCGGCTTTTTGTCTTGCTTCGACTTCTAAGCGTTGTCGCAATTTTTCTTTTCTAGCTCTTTCTTGAGCTTCTAGATTTGCTGCGTTTTGCATTTCTTTGGCTCTTCTTTCTTGTTCAATTCTTCTTTGTCTTTTAATCTGTCTAGCCCGAACAGATCTTTGAATTTTCTCTGTGAGAGATTTTTCTCTTTTAAGCCAATTTTCTTTTCTTCCTGCAAGTCTTGCGGAACCGTCATCTTGACCAGTTATCTCAAGGTCACCGCTTGCTTCATCCATTTTTTGAGAAAGTGTTTCTTGAAGTGCTGGGTCAGCCTCAAGGGGTGAAACTGCAGGGCTAGAATTATATCTAACAACTCCATCTTGTTCAATTTGATTTAGTTGCGCCTCTGTTTTTGCAGGAGCTTGCCCTCCTCGCTGATTAACACTTCTTCCTTCTTGTACCCTTATTGTTTCTAATTTTTGTCTAATCCATGTAGACATTTTTCTCACAAAGCCTCCTTCTGCGTCATCTGTAATTTCTTTACCAACTTTTTTCAGTTCTGCCTCTGCTTCTGCTACATTTCTTGCTTCAACTTTTGAAGGGCCATGAGATTCTATACCCTTGAAACCTGTTCTACTAGCTAGAGTATTAGTTCCAGGATTGGGACCTGTTGGCCCATCGGGATAGTAAGTAGCTTTTTGACTATCTGTAGAACCAGGTAATGATTTTTTTCCTCGAGTGACAGCCTTTTGGGTTGCAATATCAGCTTTCCTTCGATTCTCTGCTGTTTCGGCGGCTGCGTCTGCCTCCTTAACAGTCTCAGCAATATTTGCTTGCTCAGGAACAGTATAAAACTCATCTAAAGCTTTATCTGAAAGGTTTGCTCGAACAACTCTATATTTACCTTTTTGAAAGTCGCCTTGACGAATTTTAACATCTTTATCTACTGGAGTACCTATGCGGTCACCAATAGCATGCTCAATAACCATTGGTTTAAAAGCAGCTGGTTCATTTGTGTTAGGATCAATAAATTTAGCTAATGAAGGATTAAATTCCTCAATACCAAGTTCTTCAAATATCCTCACAACATCTGGGCTTTCCATTTTTTTAGCAAAGGCTTTTTGAACTCTACTTAATTTTCCATCAGGAGTATTTTCCAAATCGTTAATTCTCTTCAATAAAGCTGAACCATCTGCATTATAGTTTGCAACATTCGAAGGAATAATTTGATCTGGATCTCCATCCCACATATTCAACATGTCAAGCATTTCTCTAGCTTTTTTAACTATTGCATCAGCACCTTTTTGTCCTTTTACAAAATTTGGAACATATGGTTGAGATTGCGTAATTCCTCGTATAAATTTTGATTTACCATCAATATTTTGTTCCATCATTCCTCCAGTTGCAAACGATCCTTCCTGAGGTCCCGTGTCATGAATTGAGCGAATTTTATTTATATAATTTGTTGGCGCAACACCCCCTTCGTCAACTAAATTTGTAACGACTGGACCATTATAAAATGAAGACGTTGAAGATCCCGCCTCTGGAATTGTTAATTGGACTTTACTTAAAGGATTTGGTTCTCCCCTGCTTTCCAAAACATCCATTTCTCTAAACAAAGATGCAGTGGCTCCAGGATAAAAGTTGGCAACTCTTAAAGCAGCGCCCCCAGAAAATGTTTTCCCGCTAAATTTTTCTTGATTCTTTAAAGAATGTTTTTCCTCAAATGTTTGAACAGATCTCAATCCTTGTATTTCGGAAGCCTTCTTTCTTTTTTCTTTTTCTTTTATTATGTCCTGAATAGATCTTTTCTCATTATTTCTAATCTTGGCTGTATCTATTTCGGGGTCAAAAAATGCGGGGTGCGCAAAATTAGGAACATAAGTTGATGTGTCAACTTTATATAATTGAGGCTGACGAGCCCTTTCTCTTTGTATTTTGATAAATTCTTCTCTAGGAAGATCAAATACATGAAGATGTGTCCGATCTTCTTCTTTCATCTTCCCTCGTTCAATTTGTTGAGTTTCCCACCTTCGAATTCCTTCGCTTTGTTCCCTTCTCATTTTGGCATACTCCTCTTTAGAAATATAAAATTCCTTTAAAGATTCGCGTGTAGCAGCATCTTCCTTCTCTCTCCTCTCGGCAGATTCATCAACTTTGTATAACTGAGGTTGACGCGCTTTTTCCCTTTGAATTTTAATAAACTCTTCTCGAGACATTTGGTTTGCTTTGATATCAAACCTGTCTTCCTCTCTCATTTCTCCCCTTTGAATCATTTCCGTTTCCCAGCGACGAATGCCCTCGTTTTGCCTGCGGCGCATTTCTTGGTAATCTTCTGAAGAAATATCATATTCTTTTTCGTGCGAGCCCATGGTCTTGTTTAACTCAATAGCTTGTCGCATATATTCTTCAGAAAGGCTAAGCTTATCGCTCTTTTGGTCTCGAAAACCTGAAGAATCTTTATCGTGCGAGCCCATGGTCTTGTTTAACTTAATAGCTTGTCGCATATATTCTTCAGAGAGATCACGCTTACTGCGTAATTTTTCCTGAGTCTCATAATTGGCATCAACTTTTCTAATTGTTTCGTCAGAGACATTTAATGCATCCTTTTGAGTATTAAGTCTATCTATAACCGAACTTCTTTTATCGTATTTTTTTGCCCTTGCTTTTGCTTCATCTTTCTCTTTGGACCAAGACTCTGGTACTCTAAATAATTGAGGTTGTTTAGCCTTCTCTCTTTGAATTCGAATAAATTCTTCTCGAGATATTCTATTTGCCTCAATATCCCATCTATCCTCTTCTTTCATTCTTCCCCTTTTAATCATTTCTGTTTCCCAGCGGCGAATACCTTCGTCTTGCTTTTGGCGCATTTCTCGATATTCCTCCTCAGATATGTTAAATTCTTCAGCTCTTTTTCGCTCTTCAATTTCTTGTCTTGAGCTGCCAAACATAGGATCTAATAAAGTTTCTGCTTTTTGTTGTAAATTTTTACTGTCTGCAATTTTTTCTTTTTTAACGTCAGTTATTTTACTTTGTTCCCTTTCAATCTTTTTTGCTTGAATTTCTTTGTGAAGATTTTCTCTTAACGTTCTTTCGTTATCAATTAAATTCTGTGCTCTCAATTTAGCATTCTCGCTTGTAGACTCACTTTGTTCCCGAGTCCTAAGGCCAACCTTATGCATGTTGAGCGTCCTTGTTATATAATTACTTTCTGTTACAGATCCATCATCAACTCTGTTTGTAATAAAAGGATTAACAGGATCCAAAGAGTCAAACTGAGAGGGCTCTCTTTCTGGAACTGTTAATTGTAATTGGCCAAGTGGATTTTGAACTCCCCTGCTTTTTAATAATTCTATTTCGTCATTTACCCTTTCTTTTACAGAAGGATAGTAATCAGCAACTCTTAATGCTGCACCAGCTGTATAAGTTTGACCTTCACTTAATTGACCTCTTGCAGTTTTCCAACTACTTTTTTGATTAATTGTTGAATAATTATTAGCAATTTTTGAGCTCTGTGTAGTTTGACTACTTCTATTGACTGCAGCTAAAGCTTGAGCATTAGATGCAGATTCGTCAATCATACCTGTAATCCCAAAATCAGAATCCGCAGGACTTAAATCATGAACGTTTTCAATTTTATTTAAATAACTCCTAGGAGTAACAGATCCTTCGTCTACAGTATTTGTGACTACTGCGCCACCATATTGAAAATTAGACATGGAATTAGAAGAAGCGGGGATAGTAAGTTGAACTTTATTTAAGGCGTTAGTGATACCCTTTTCCTCTAAAGCTTCTACCTCTCTATAAATTGAATCAATAGCACCTGGATAGTAATTACCAACCATTAGCGCTTTTCCCCCAGTAAATGTTTTTCCAGCATATTTTTCAAAACCCCTGCTTTCAACTAGAGGGTCTTTTTCCAAAGATTCTCTGAAGCTTCTAATTGGGCTTTTTTTGTTGTTTTTGCTTGGTTTATTTTTTGCAAAATTTGGTACACCATAAGTGCCCCTCATAGGCTGAGGAGGAGCAGTAACTTCAGCATTAGCCTGAATCGTTGTACTTCCTCCAACATCTATATCTGTGCCCCCACTAATTTTTACAGAAGCATCAGACAGAACAATGTCTTGTATTTTAACCCTTGCTTCTTCTTTCTGTTTGACGGCCTCTTGTCGTTGCTCCACCTTTTCGGTATCTTTGAATTTTATTTGCTGAATTGCCTTAATAATATCTTGCTGACTTGTTCCTTCATTAAGGTTTGCGGCCATAGTTCTTGTATTTTCATCGATACTTTGTAGAAATTTTATTTCTACACTATTATCACTCAATTGATCAGCTATAGCAGTTAAAGAATCTAAACCCAAAGAATCAAGATCTATATTTAATTCACTGAGATCAACACCCAAGGTATCTGCAGTAGATTGAATAGTCTGTTTTTGTAGATCTTTTGTGTCTTGAGGTGTTCTTGCAAGCTCTGCTTCTTGATTCTTTAAAGCACTCTGCATGTAAGCAACAATAGCTTCTTGACCTTTATTCAAATCTCCTCCCGCAAGCAATTTACCCATCTCGTTAATCATTGTTTGCATATCAACTTCTCCCGCTTTAGCGTCAAAGCCAGCATCTGTCTCAAGCCCTAATCCCATCAATACTCTTTGCACGTTTCCAATTGCAACCTGCATACCAGCTTCTTGTTTCATTTTACTCAAATCTTCGCTAGGTCCAAACATAGGCTCTAACATGCCAATAACATCTTGCATAGATCTTGCTTGATAATCTTGATCTAATTGAGTTTCGGGGGTAAACCCTTGCGCCCAAGCAAAATCAGCAAGCACATTTCCATCCGTCTCCATATCAATTTTTTGATTTTGTAAATTAATTCGACTTTGTATTGTTTGCTGTCTAGCTGCAATCTCGTTTTGCTGTTTTAATAAAGTTATTTGTGTTTGAGCGCTTGTATTTAACTGATTAACAGAATCAAGCAATTCTTGTTCTGCTTGAGTTCTATCTTCTTCTGGAGTTGCAGTAATTGCCTTAATAACTTGTTCGGCCATAAACCTTGGATCTCCATCAGAAAAAGCAGAAGATTTATCTGTTATACTTGATAATATCGGGCCGAGTTTCCCAGAATAAATAGATCCATCATCTCCCTCAATGTCTTCAAGTTTCATTTTGGAAGTAATTTCTTTAACGAATTTTGATACTTCAAATTCAGTACCTGCCGCAGTCTGAGCATTAATTCTAGTAATATCAAATTCTTCTTTAGCTTGAGTAGCTTCTTTTGGACTCATTAAATTTAATCCCTGCATAATATTTAACTCAGAATTAAATTGTTTTTCCGCGATATCAAAGGCTTTTGAAATATTAGAATTCAACTCTGATATACTTCTACTTACTGCGGTTGACAGCGATACAATTGTAGATTTTAAAGAGCCGAGAGCTTGAGAAGTTTTTCCTACGGCTTTTCCAGCCTCAATAGATTCTTTCCTTAATTTTAATTGCTCATTAATACCTAGAGTAAAATCCATAATTCCATCATCAGGAATATTATCTACTATTTGATTAAATAAAGTTCTAGTTTCTTCATCTAAAGTTTGAGAAAATTCTTTAATTGTTGACTTTATTTCGTCTGGTGAAAATGTTGTAAAATCAATTTTAGATATTTTTTCGGCAAGACTATCAACCTGATCCTCAGCAAGATTAAGGTTATTAACGGAATCTCTACCTATTTGTTTAATTTGAGTTCTTGACGAATCTTCTAGGTCGCCCTGCAAACCACCCAACCAATCAGGTGTTTGACTAGGCCCAAAACCAAAAACTAATCCTTCTCTATTTTCATTGGTTGCTTGAGCTTGTATTGTAAGTTTTCCTAATTGATCAATCTTAAGAGCGCTTTTGGAAAAAGTTTCTAATGCTCTCGTCATTTTTTCTACATCTCCGTTAGCGCTAATTAATGAACCTCTGAGATCGTCAATAGCAACACTGCCAGAAGGGAAAGATTCGATTTGTTCTTGTAAAGATCGGATGGCTTTCGCAATATTTTCTGGGTTGCCGCCTTCAATTGCAGAATTCAATCTTGATTGAGCAGAAACAACTTGTGTAGCACTTTCAATTGCCTTTCCGTTCATTTGAATATTTTTTTCCAATTGCTCCCCTTGTATTTTTAAACTCTTAGAATATTGGTCTAATACGCCATTGAGGGCACCAACTGCAGCAGCAAGACCTACCCATCGTTTTTTATCCGTAATCATTGCTGTGATTCCAGCAATTTGCATTGCGTCACTGGCAGCATCTGCTGCATAACCCCCCGCTGTACCAGTTTTCCCTTCAATACCTCCAAACATCATTTGTCCCATAAATATAGTATTCATCATACCTCCACCAAACATTCCTCCTCCTTGACTCACTGAAGGAGTTGGGACAGCAGCAGAAGCAGCTTTACCACCTCCTCTTTGAAACATTTTAGGAATAAACCTTGATACAAAGTTTGGAACGCTAATTGACGATTGAGGAGTATATCCTGCAGCAACTAAACCATGCTTATGGGGATTAATTCCTTGCGAAATTGACCTAGAAATTCCTTGGTTTAAACCTCTGGGTTCATCTATTGTATTATAAACCCCAATACCTGCAGGATTGCTTTCGTTTTTTAATCTATTGCTTTGGCCAACCCGAATTTTATTCATTGGTATACCAGCTTGATTCTCTCGCTTAATCGCCGCTCCAAGAGCATCTCTACTTCCGCTATGAGCCCGAGCATTTATTGCAAAATTAGGAACATAACCTTGAGAGAGTCGATTATAAGATAAATCTTTGCCTTGAGATTCAATAGATTCAATTATATCTTTATTTTGGTTAATTTTTTTCTCTAATAACCTTCTATCAGAGTTCATAGATATTGAGTCTCTATATCTTTGAGTAGTTACTTTTTCGTTCTCAATGAACCTATCTTGTAATCTACTGATTGTAGACGTGTCAATTTTTTTGTTATCAGAATTATTTTGACTGACGAAGCTTTTGCTTTGATCAATATGAGATTGATTAGGTGTTGCATCCTGAGAGTGAGTTTTAGCGTCTAGAGAAAAACCTTTAGAAAAAGTTTTATACGATGCTTCTTGCTCATCTTTAGACACCATACCTTGCGAGTAGGTTTTTGAATCTACAGAAGAATCTTTAGACACCATACCTTGCGAGTAGGTTTTTGAATCTACAGAAGAATCTTTAGACACCATACCTTGCGAGTA
>Ga0181568_10000468_pt1 | contig 36094 bp, 25 predicted proteins | sample 101ome_20_FD_133758 | JGI IMG/M metagenome (GOLD analysis project Ga0181568, IMG submission 133758) | Coastal salt marsh microbial communities from the Groves Creek Marsh, Skidaway Island, Georgia - 101404AT metaG (megahit assembly) | ecosystem: Environmental > Aquatic > Marine > Intertidal...
CCTCAATCGGGAGGGTGTCCCCTTCGACCCGATCGATGTGAAGGACGCCGCGTTCTCGCTCCTCGAGCCGGATCGGCACGCCTGCTACCTCAACCGCGTCTCCCCGAGCTCCTACCTCCGGGGGAACGGCCCCGCCATTCGTTACGCCACCGCCTACCTCGTCGCCCTGGAGACGGCGGGCACCCGCGTCGCCAACGGCGCGTCGAGCTTCGCCCTGGAGACCTCCAAGGTGCGCCAGCAGCTGCTGATGGAGCACCTCGGCGTTCCCACCCCCCGGAGCCTCGTCTTCAATGACCGGGAGCGGATCCGGGAGCTCGCCCGGGACTTCGCCTTCCCCGCGATCATCAAGCCGGACACGGGGGGGAGCGGCGCCCTCATCCGCCGCGTGGAGAACTTCGCCCACCTCGAGGCCCTGCTCCTCGATGTGGAGCTGGATCTCTTCGGACCGGAGCATCTCCTGCTCCTTCAGGAGTTCATCCCCTCCCGGGACGGATCGGTCATCCGGACCGAGTTCATCGACGGGGAGCTGGTCTTCGCCATGCGCGTGACCCCGAAGAACACCTTCAACCTCTGCCCGGCGGATGGATGCAAGAGAACGCCCGCGGATGCCGATAAGGACGATGGACGCGCCGATGTGCACTTCGAGCTCTTCCGGGAGATCCCGGCGGAGGCGGTGGCGCAGGCCCGGGAGATCGTCCGGGAGGCGCGTCTGGACGTCGGAGGCGTGGAGTACATCGAGACGGCGGATGGCCGCCGGGTGTTCTACGACATCAACGCCACCAGCGTCTATCGCGAGGACATCCAGCGTGAGGCGGGCGTCGACGCCTTCGGCAAGCTCTGCGGGTTTCTGGCCCGGGAGCTCGCCAAGGAGAGGATCAAGCGCGCCTCCTGATCGATCCGTGAGGTGGAGACGATGGGCCGCAGCTTCGACGCCGTGATCATCGGCGGGGGGATCATGGGGGCGTGGATCGCCCTCGAGCTCGCGCAGCGTGGCGCCGGGGAGATCCTCCTCCTGGAGAAGAGCTCGCCGGGCGCCGGCTCCTCCGGCAAGTCCGGAGCCATCCTCCGCCAGCATTACTCGCACCCCACCTCGATCTGCATGGCCCGACACAGCCTCGATCGCTACGCGCGATTCGAGGAGGAGTTCGGCATCGACATCGGCTTCCACCGCACGGGCATGGTCTTCATCGCCGGCGCGGACTCCGCCGCCGACATCGAGGAGAATGTCGCCCTCCAGCGACAGCACGGGGTGGACGCCTCCGTCATCGGGGCGGACGAGCTGCAGGAGCTCGAGCCGACCGGTCGCTTCACCGAAGGGGAGTGCGCGGCATGGGAGCCCGAGGCTGGCTACGTGCATCCCCTCCGGGCGGTGTACGGCTGTCTCGAGGTCGCCATGCGCGAGGGTGTCACGGTGCGGACCGGAGTCGCCGTCCGTTCGATCGAGGTGGTGCAGGGGCGGGCGAGCGCCGTCCGACTCGACGACGGCGAGCGCGTCGAGGCCGGCCACATCATCAACGCGGCCGGCCCGTGGGCGAGGAAGCTGCTGGAGCCCCACGCCGGCGACCTCCCCTTGCGTGCGATCCGCCCGGAGCAGGCCTACTTCGAGCCGCCGTCCGGCAGCATCGAGAAGCGGACGATCTACGGCGACATGGTGACCGGTCTCTACTGGAAGCCGGAGGCCGCGGGGTGGACCCGCGTCGGATGCCTCAGCTTCGACGCTGACCCCGAAGTCGATCCCGACCACTACGACGAGGGCGTCGACGGCCGCTTCATCCAGCGCTGCCGCGCGCGTCTCTCCGAGCGCCTCCCCCACTATCGGCGCAGCGCCTCCTGGGGAGGCTGCGGAGCGCTCTACACCGTGACCCCCGATGCCCGGGCGATCATCGGCCCCGTCGCGGGGATCGCAGGGCTGACCCTCGTGAGCGGATTCTCAGGCCACGGCTTCAAGATGGGCCCCGCGGTCGGGTGCGGTGTGGCAGGAATGGTCACCGGAACGGAGACCGGACCGCTCGAGCCCGAGTTCTTCACGGTCGACCGCTTCTCGCGGGTCTCGACCCAGGGGGGCCGCTACAGCTTCGGGATCCTCGGCTGAGCCTTCCCCTCTAAGAGCTTTCAGAGAATGTGCTTAGGCAAGCCGAGTCCTCCAGAGGCGAGGTCCGGTCCGGCGCTGCGTTGCCGTTTCCTCGGCCGCTCGCGGCCGGGTTGGCGACATTTCCGCTGATCACCTCCGGATCACCCACTTGGCTTGACCCGGATGAGCCACTAAGATCGGGACATCTGATGGGGATATATGCGCAGGCGATTCGTCGCTCGGCAGCGAAGGACCAACCCCTCAGGTGTTCGCGGGCTCGAGACGAAGGGCGCCAGGCGTCTTCGCTCACAGCTCCGACAGTGGCTCCCGGGGGATCGGGGGATATGGACGCCGCCGACCGGAGACCCCTCGCGGGGGACCGCCGGACCGGGCTCTTCCCAGCGTCGACCTCTGTCGTGGGATCCGATGCGGATCTCGGGCTCCGCGCAATGCGCGATCAACACTGATTCCATGCGACCCCTTGGGTCTGGAGGCCGTCGGCTCGGCCTCCCGGGGTTGAACGAGGAGATTCCGACCGGAAGCGAGGCCTGCCCGACCGCGAGAGCGGCCGGCGACCTCCCACCACTCCGGTTCTCCGCGGTTGCGGAGGTGAACCTTCTCATCGCCGCCAGAGGAGACTCCGGGGGCTGGGCAAACAGACATTGGGAATTCGAGTGAGGCGATCGGGCGGGGAAGTATTCCCTCCAGCCTCGCGGGAATGAACTGATACGAGGGTTCAAGGTTCCACGAAGGGTTCGGACCGCTATGAGCGGTCCGGGGCATCGGCCTATCCGCCGAGTGCTCGGACTTGCGGTCAGACCCGGCGGGAATCTGGGGTGGAGGGGTGCAGGGCACTCCCCGTTTCGATTTGAAAGGAACGAAGGCTATGAAGCTTGGGCTTTCTGTGGGCAGTGTCCTGGCGATGGTCCTCACGACCACGATCGTTTTTGCAGGGGGCGGTGATCCCGCCTACATCCTGAGCGCGACCGACGCCAGCGGTGCCACGGGTGACGCGATCACCCTCGATATCGCCATCGACTCTTCGGCGGGTGGAGATCTTCAGGGCTGGTCCTTCGGCCTCTGCAGCGACTCCGCGGCCCTTCAGGTCGACAGCCAGACCCTCGGTGCCGACTCCGACCTCGCCAACAGCGGCGGATTCGTCAACCAGAGCCTCACGGCGGACGGCGTGACCCTGGGGATCGTCGTCAACCTCCTCGGCTCCGTCGTGATCCCGCCGAGTCCCGCGGTCGACGTCCTGCACGTCAACTACACGATCCTCGGCACGGCCGACACCTCCGCGGACTTCTGCAACACGCTCGGAAGCCCGCCGGTCGCGACCGTCGTCGTGGTGGGTGGTCAGTCGATCTCCCCGTCCCTCGACAACGGCCTCGTCGACGTCCTCGACCCGAACCAGCTCATCATGAGCTCCGCCACGGGTGTCCTCGGTGAGACCGCCGACACCTCCGTGAGCTTCAACAACGTGACCCTTGGTGGGGCCGACGCCGCCTCGCTCTCGATCGCCTACGACGCCGCGATCTGCAGCCCGATGAATGTCGCCAACGACGCCGGCGCCGAATTCTTCTCGGTCCAGCCGTCCGCCGCCGGCGAGCTCGTCATCGGCCTGATCATGGACACCTCCGGCACGGGCGCCACTCTCCCGGCCTCCCCGTCCAACGCTTCCCTCGCGACCATCACCTGGAGCTGTGACACCGAGGGCACCTCGGCGCTCACCTTCACCGACGGTCTCGGCAGCCCGCCGTCCGACAACACCCTCGTCTTCGGTCAGGGCCCGACCTACCAGCCGGCGCTGATCGACGGCAGCCTCTCGGTCGTGAACTTCAACTCGTTCACCCGCGGAAACTGCAACAACGACGGCACCGTCAACGTCGCGGACGGGATCTACCTCCTGAACTACCTCTTCCAGGGTGGCGCCGCCCCGGCGTGCGCCGACGCCTGCGACACCGACGACGACGCCGACATCGGCGTGCCGGACGCGATCTCGATCTTCAACTACCAGTTCCTCGACGGCCCGGCTCCGGCTGCTCCGTTCCCGGCGGCCGGACTCGACCCGACCACCGGTGACGGCCTCGGCTGCGACGGCGACGCCGACGATCTCTAAGGAGCACTCGCAAGAGAGATCAAGAAGCTACAAGGGGGCTGCTGCCTCCACCGGATGATCAAGCGGATACTCCGACCCCCCACGAGGAACCCTCGTGGGGGGTCGCTTGAAAGGACTCAGGCATGAGGCCCGCCGTTTCACTCTGCAGCGTTCTTGCATTGCTACTCTCCGCCACCGTCGCGCTCGCCGGCGGAGGCGACCCCGCCTACCTGCTCAGTGCCAGCGACGGAAGCGGTGCGACGGGTGACGCGATCGCCCTCGACATCGCGATCGATTCGTCCGCCGGCGGGGATCTTCAGGGCTGGTCCTTCGGCCTCTGCAGCGACCCCTCCGCCCTTCAGGTCGACTCCCTCACCCTGGGCGCCGCGTCCCTGATCGCCGACGACGGGGGCTTCATCCAGCAGACCCTCTTCTCGGACGGGATCACCCTCGGAGTCGTGGTGAACCTCCTCGGCTCCACGGTCATTCCGCCGAGCGCTTCGGTCGATGTCGCCCAGGCCGGTTACACGATCCTCGGGACGACCGACACCGCCGCGACCTTCTGCAACTCCCTCGGGACTCCCCCGGTGGCCACCGTCGTGGTGGTCGGCGGACAGTCGATCAGCCCGGTCCTCGACGCGGGTCTGATCGATGTGCTCGATCCGAACGAGCTGGTCATGAGCTCCGCGACCGCGATCCTGGGCAACAGCGTCGACACCGTCGTGAGCTTCAACAGCGTCGCGGCTCCTGAGGCGGACGCGGCCTCGCTCTCCCTCACCTACGACGCCGCGATCTGCACCCCGACGAACATCGCGAACACCGCCGGCGCCGACTTCTTCGCGGTCCAGGCGACGGCCGCGGGCGAGATCGTCCTCGGCCTGATCATGGACACCGGGAGCGGAACCCCCGCGATCCCGGCCTCTCCTTCCCAGACCGACCTCGTCACGATCACCTGGAGCTGCGACGCCGAGGGAACCTCGGCCCTCAGCTTCACGGATGGCCTGGGCAGCCCCCCGGCGGACAACGAGCTGATCCTCGGTCAGAGCGGGGGCTACCAGCCGACCCTCGTCGACGGCTCCCTCACCGTGGTCAACTACAACCCGTTCGTCCGCGGGAACTGCAACGACGACATCGTGGTCGATCTCGGCGACGCGATCTTCCTGCTCAACTACCTCTTCCAGGGCGGACCGGCTCCGAACTGCGATGACGCCTGCGACTTCGACGACGATGCCGACCTCGGCATCCCGGACGCGGTCGGCATCCTCAACTACCAGTTCCTCGGCGGAGCGGCCCCGTCCGCGCCGTTCCCGGACGCCGGTCTCGATCCGACCCCGGGCGACGGCTTCGGCTGCAACGGCGACGCCGACGATCAGTAGGAGCGAACCCCCGAACATCCTCGAACCCTCACGAGGAAAAGGCGGCCCCCGGCGAGCAGCGCTCGCCGGGGGCCGCTTTCCTTTCCCCTTCGGCGCGGTTTCGTGGCCGACGCGTGGAGAGTGGGGTCAGAGGTGGGGCGCGACCGCGCGGAAGGCCTCGATCGTCTCGTCGATCGCGCCGTCGTCGTGGGCGGCGCTCACGAAGCCCGCTTCGAAGGGGCTCGGGGCGAGGGCGACTCCCCGCTCGAGCAGACCGTGGAAGAGGACGCGGAAGCGATCTCCGTCCGCGGCCCGCGCGTCGTCGAAGTTCCGGACCGGCTCCGCTCGGAAGTAGAGCGAGAACATGCTCCCCACCCTGGGCAGGGTGTGCGGGATGTCCCGCGCCGCGAGGACACCGGCGATCCCGTCCGTCAGGCGGCGCGCCGCCCGCTCGAGGCGCCCGTAGATCGTCTCTTCGTCCTCGGCGAGAGCGTCGAGGAGCGCGAGGCCGGCCGCGACGGAGAGCGGGTTGCCGGAGAGGGTGCCCGCCTGATAGATCGGACCCGTGGGGGAGAGCTGCTCCATCACCTCCCGGGAGGCGGCGATGGCGCCCACGGGCATGCCCCCACCGACGATCTTCCCGAGGGTCGTGATGTCCGGGGTGACGCCGTAGAGGCCCTGGGCGCCTCGCGGGTGGACGCGGAATCCGGTCATGACCTCGTCGAAGATGAGGAGGGCACCGTGCTCCCGGCAGAGGTCGCGCAGGCCCTCCAGAAAGCCCGGGACGGGGGGCACGCAGCCGATGTTCCCGGCGATCGGCTCGACGATCACCGCGGCGATCTCCTCGGGAGAGCCGGAGAAGATCGCCCGGACCGCCTCCAGATCGTTGAACGGGGCGAGGCGCGTGAGCTCCGCGAGGGCCGCCGGGACTCCCGGACTCGACGGATGCCCATGGGTCGCGGCCCCGGAGCCCGCGGCGACGAGGAAGCTGTCCGCGTGGCCGTGGTAGTTCCCCTCGAACTTGATGAACGCATCCCGACCGGTGATCCCGCGGGCGAGCCGCAAGGCGGTCATCGTCGCCTCGGTCCCGCTCGTGGTGAGGCGGACCATCTCGGCCCCCGGGACCCGCTCTGCGATCCGTTCGGCGAGGAGGACCTCCGCCTCCGTGGGGGCCCCGAAGCTCGTTCCCCGGGGGAGGGCGCGCTCGATCGCGCCGAGGATCCGGGGATGGGCGTGTCCCAGGATCATCGGGCCCCACGAGCCGACGAAGTCGATGTAGGACCGACCATCCTCATCGGTGATGCGACAGCCGGAGGCGCTCCGGATGAAGGGCGGGGTCCCGCCGACCGATCCGAAGGCTCGGACCGGCGAGTTCACGCCTCCGGGAATCGAGCGCTTCGCGCGCTCGAAGAGGACCTCGTTCCGTGAGGGACTGGAGCTCATCTTCCTCCTCGGTGTCGGGGGAATCCCCTTCGGGAGGATACCGAGCCCGGGCGTCCGCCGGGAGCGAACCGGGCGGGTCCCTCCCTTGCAACCGCTCTCTCCATCGCTTCCACTCGTCCCTTCCTCCGAGCGCGGGAAGGAACCCCCACCATGCTCAAGCTCCTCCTGATCACCCTCGTGCTCGCGGGCCTGACGACGAGGCTCGCGGGCGCGGACCGCATCACCGGCCGACCGTTCGCCACGCGCGCGGTCGTCCACGCATCGAACGGCATGGCGGCGACGAGCCACCCGCTCGCGACGCAGGTCGCCCTCGACATCCTCAAGCAGGGAGGGAACGCGGTCGACGCCGCCATTGCGGCGAACGCATGCCTCGGCCTGATGGAGCCGACCGGGTGCGGGGTGGGCGGAGACCTCTTCGCGATCGTCTGGGACGCGGAGGAGCGCCGGCTGCACGGGCTGAACGGGTCCGGCCGCTCTCCGAAGGAGCTCTCGCTCTCCGCGCTGCGCGAGCGGCTCGAGCGGGAGGGTCATGAGCGGATCCCGAAGTACGGCGTCCTTCCGCTCTCGGTTCCCGGGGCGGTCGACGGGTGGTTCACTCTTCACGAGCGTCTCGGGCGTCTCCCGATGGACGCGATCCTCGCTCCCGCGATCGAGTACGCAGAGCGCGGCTTCCCCGTCAGCGAGCTGATCGCGCACTACTGGGAGATCAGCGTGCGGCGGCTGGCCGATCAGCCGGGCTTCCTGGCGACCTTCTCCCGCGAGGGCAGGGCACCCGGCGAGGGGGAGGTCTGGCGCAACCCCGCGCTCGCCCGCACCTACCGGCTTCTGGCGGAGGGAGGTCGGGATGCCTTCTACCAAGGGGAGATCGCGGAGCGGATCGTCTCCTTCGTCCGCGAGCACGGGGGCTACCTCTCGCTGGAGGACTTCCGCGCGCACGCCTCGACCTGGGTCGATCCGGTGTCGACCTCCTACCGGGGCCACGAAGTCTGGCAGCTCCCGCCGAACGGCCAGGGGATCGCGGTCCTTCAGCTGCTGAACATCCTCGAGGGCTACGACCTCCGGAGCTGGGGTCCCGAGAGCGCCGAGTACGTCCACCACTTCATCGAGGCCAAGAAGCTCGTCTTCGAGGATCGAGCGAAGTACTACGCGGACATGTCGATGGCGGAGGTCCCGGTGGAGGGGCTGATCTCGAAGGAGTACGCCGCCCGGCGCCGGGCCCTGATCGATCCGACCGCCGCGCGCCGGCGAGTGGCGGCGGGGAACCCCGCCCTCGAGGAGGGAGACACCGTCTACCTCACCGTGGCGGATCGGGAGGGGAACATGGTCTCCCTGATCCAGAGCAACTACCGGGGCATGGGGAGCGGCGTCTGCCCGACCGGGCTCGGGTTCGGCCTGCAGGACCGGGGCGAGATGTTCACCCTCGAGGATGGACACCGCAACATCTACGCGCCGGGGAAGCGTCCCTTCCACACGATCATCCCGGGCTTCGTCACGAAGGACGGTGCGCCGTGGTTCAGCTTCGGCGTCATGGGGGGGGCGACCCAGCCTCAGGCCCAGGTGCAGGTCCTCGTGAACATCATCGACTTCGGCATGAACGTGCAGGAGGCGGGGGACTGGTCGCGCATCCTCCACGAGCGCTCCTCGGAGCCGACCGGGGAGCGGATGGTCGACGGGGGCGTGGTGAGCCTCGAGAGCGGCTACTCCTCCGAGGTGATCGCCGAGCTCGAGTCTCGCGGGCACCGGTTCGTTCAGGGGAAGGGGGGGTTCGGGGGATACCAGGGGATTCTCCGAGATCCGGCTTCCGGGGTGTACTCTGGGGCGTCCGAGTCGCGCAAGGACGGCATGGCCGCCGGTTTCTGATCCCGCTCCCCGACGACGAGGAGGCCCCGTGCTCCGCTCATTGATCCTCATACCGCTCCTCGGGCTCCTCTTCACGCCCGTCGACTCGAACGAGCCGGGGCGGCCGGTCGTGAAGGCGATCTCCCATCCGGGAGGGGAGGGGGCGCACCTCCCGAACCTCGCGCTCGGTGCGGACGGACGGCTGTACCACACCTGGGTGGAGCCGCGGGAGGGGGGCGTCACCGAGCTGCTCTTCTCCGTCATGGAGGAGGACGGTTGGTCGAAGCCGCGACCGATCAGTCGGGGCAGCGACTGGTTCGTGAACTGGGCGGACTTCCCGGCGATCGCCGCGCTCGAGGACGGCACACTCCTCGCTCACTGGCTCGGGCGGATCGATGTCGGCGTCTACGCCTACGGGGTCCGGATGTCCCTCTCCACCGACGGGGGGAAGACCTGGGGCGAGCCCTTCTCGCCGCACTCCGACCGGTCTCCCACCGAGCATGGCTTCGTCTCCATCGTTCCCAGGGGGGAGCACTTCGAGGTGGTCTGGCTCGATGGTCGGGAGATGACCGGGGGGCATGGTCACGGCGGTGGGCACGGCGGGGAGCTCGATGGCGCGGAGGAGCCAGGGGCCATGGCGATCCGTACCGCACGGGTGAGCCGCACCGGCGAGGTGACCGGGGAGCGGGTCCTCGACGACCGCACCTGCGAGTGTTGTCAGACCGCGGCGGTCATCCTCGGTGAGAAGCTCATCGTCGCCTTCCGGGATCGCTCCAAGAGCGAGGTTCGTGACATCTCCTTCGTCGAAGTGCCGCCGGGAGGAGAGGCGCCGCACTCCCGGGTTCTTCACGCGGATGGCTGGAACCAGGAGGGCTGCCCCGTGAACGGGCCCTCGCTCGCGATCCGGAGCGGGGACGGGCCGGAGGCACGGTCCGAGCTCGGAGCGGTCTGGTACACCGAGGCGGAGGGTCGGCCGAGGGTGCTCTTCTCCCGCGCGAAGGGGGATCTCTCGCGCTTCTCTCCCCCCTCCGTCCTGGACGGGGGGAACCCGGTCGGTCGGGTCGACCTCGCACCCCACCCCGTCTCGGGGTGGATCGCCGTCTGGCTCGAGCGAGGCGACGACTCCGGGGAGATTCGGATCCGCTCGATCGATGCCGATGGGAAGCCCGGAGACAACCTGCTCGTGGCGCGCACATCTCCCGAGCGCGGCGCCGGCTTCCCGCGTCTCGAGGCGGTGGGAGAGCGCGTCATCGTCACCTGGACCGAGACCCGCTCGACGGAGGGGGGGCGGGCCTATCCCGTGGGTGTCCGCTCCGCTGAGCTGGAGTTCCCCGGGGAGAGCCCTCCGGCGCCCGGTCGGCAGCCGTAAGGCGGGATGAGCCGCTGGAATCCGGCAGCCCCGCATCCCACGAAGAACAGACTGCCGGGATCGTCGCACCGACGGGCCCGAGAACTGGAGGAGGAGCCATGAGGAGAGCGCCGCGTGAGATCGTCGAAGAGGGAGGCCTGACCTCGGAGAGCGCCTACTTCGGGCGTCGCGAGGTGCTTCGCGCCCTCGGCTTCGGGGGGCTCGCGGTCGCGGCGTCCCCGCTGCTCCTCGGGCGGGGCGCAACCGGGCTCCTTGCCCAACCCGCTCCGGAGACTTTCCCCCCCGCGGTGGGTCCGAAGTACGACGACCTGTTCCCCGCGAAGCGGAACAAGACCTACGACTTCGCTCCACTTCCGGAGACGCCGGAGAAGATCTCCGGCAGCTACAACAACTTCTACGAGTTCACGACCGACAAGGCGCGGGTCTGGCGGATGGCGAAGGACTTCGTCGCCTCTCCCTGGACCGTCCAGGTGAAGGGCGCGGTCGAGAAGGAGTTCTCCTTCGATCTCGATGACCTCTTCCGCTGGTTCCCTCTCGAGGAGCGCCGCTATCGCTTCCGCTGCGTCGAGGCCTGGGCGATGCAGGTCCCCTGGACCGGCTTCCCCCTCCGTCAGCTGATCGATCGGTGCAAGCCGCTCGGGAAGGCGAAGTACGTCCGCGTCGTCTCGATCCTCGACCCGGAGCGTCTCCCGGGGCAGAAGAAGGACACCCATTGGCCGTGGCCCTACTACGAGGCCTATCGCCTCGACGAGGCGAGGCATGAGCTCGCCTTCGTCGCTCTCGGCATCTACGGCCACGCGCTCCCGATGCAGTTCGGGGCCCCATGGCGGATCGTCATGCCGTGGAAGTACGGCTTCAAGTCTCCGAAGTCGATCGTCGCGATCGAGTTCACCGAGACCCGCCCCGGCACCTTCTGGAACGACGCCGTCCCCAAGGAGTACGGGTTCTTCTCCAACGTGAACCCGCTCAAGCCGCACCCGCGGTGGAGCCAGGCGACGGAGCGGGACATCGGCACCCGCGATCGCCGGCCCACGCTCCCCTTCAATGGATACGCGGATCAGGTCGCGAAGCTCTACACCGGCGCCGAGTTCTAGCCCCTCCTCACCCGGCAGGCCCGGGTCCCCGCCGTCCGGAGGACGGCGGGGACACTCAGGTGAACCCGACCCCGCTCAGGAGGGTCGGGGGCCCCGGTGTGTGTGGTCACCGGGGCAGGGGGGGGGAGGAGGTCTCTGTGGTGGTCTCAGGCTGCGTCCTCCGGTGCCTCCGGGAGGAGCGGGGACCCCGGCCGCGCGGTGTCTCTGCCGAGCCCGCGGCGGTCCCGTGATGTCGACCCGCTCCTCTCCAGGGTGCTGGCTCGCCGCCGGTCGCCGGAGGTCGTCGGGCTCTCCCCCGGTCTCGATTCGAGCCGGAAGTGGAGCCCGCGGTCCTCGATCTCCAGGATCGGCAGCGAGCGCGAAGGATGTTGGGAACCTTGTGACACGAGGAAGGGAACACCTCTCCAGAGAGCCGGGGGGGGCCCGACTCTCGGCTGCACCTCACGACTCGGCCCGCGATCACGGCGGCTGGATCCACGGGTCGCGATGAGGGAGGCAACATCGGACGCGGGGCGTGCAGCGGGCATCGAGGCGGAGGGATCTCCGGAGACGAGGGCCGCGAAGAGCGGTCCCCATGATCCGAACGACCGAGCAGCCATGGAGGTTTCCTTTCGTGGGCCCTTGCGGCCGGAAGGCGGAGTTCGGGGAGGGGTTCGAGCTCCCCGGGTGTTGTGAGTGGTCCGCATTGAACGAAAAGAACCGCCGGAGGCCCTTGTGGGCTCCCGGCGGTTCCGAAGCGGGTCGACGATTCGCGCTGTCACTTCCGCGCTATCTTCGTCCAACCTCCTGCTCCGCGCCGGGGCCGCTCATCCACGTGCGAATCTCAAATCGCTGCGTGGCGGCGGGGACCGTACAAATCTGCTGCCCCCGCACCTGAACCTGCGAATACCAGACTCCCGCCGCGAACGCCGCAAGGCGGCCCGCGTCGGAGAGGAGTCCGGTGTCGTTGGTCAGGGCGAAGGAGCGCATCGTTCTCTGGTGCCTTCCGGCTTGGCGTCGGGTCGGCGGCGCGGCCGCGATCCGTCAGGTGTATCGTCGAGGTGCAACCGACCGCATCGGCGACCGAACCTCGCACAGTCTCAAAGCTACGACCGGGATGACCCACTGTCAATCCACCGATTCGGCGGCTGCCGCCAATCGACCGTTCTCGCCCACAGGAGTGCGATGATTCCCCTCTCCCCTCTCCGAGCGGAGGCCGCGAAGGAGCGGGGAACGGCTTCGGACGGCCGCCCGCCCCGCTATACTCCGGCCCCTTCTCGGGGTCCGACGGGGCCTTCGGAGGAAGAACGGACTCGGACCGATGGCGGGGTGCTGTGGCGAACGGCGAGCGCGAGTGGATCGTCGGGAGTGACGAGGCGGGAGAGCGTCTCGACCGCTGGCTCGCTGCGCCGGACCGGCTCGGCTCCCGGAAGCGGGCTGCCGAGGCCCTCGAGCGGGGCAAGGTCTCGGTGGGGGGGGCGACCCTCGGGGTCCGGGATGGAGGCCGGCTCCTCGCGGGAGGAGAGCGGATCGAGCTCTGGATCGACAAGCCGGGGACGGGACGCCGGTCCGCGTCGCTGACCGACCGGGTCGCGCGGGAAAGACGGGGGACTCGCAGAGCGGGCCTTCGGATCCTGCACGAGGACGCCGACCTCATCGTCGTCGACAAGCCCGCCGGGCTCCTCACCGTGGCGCGACCGGGCTCGGAGCGGGCGGACGACACCGTGATCTCCTGCCTCGAGGCTCTCCTCGATGCCGGAGGGCGACGCCGACTCTTTGTGGTCCATCGGATCGATCGGGGAACTTCCGGGCTCGTGCTGCTCGCGCGGCACCGGCGCGCGGCGGACACCCTCATCGCGCAGTTCCGGGAGCAGACCCCCCTTCGACGCTACTTCGCCATCACCGCGGGGGGCCCGAGCACCACCGAGGAGGAGTGGACCGATCGCCTCGTCACCCGCGGCGGGGCGCGCCTCGTCCGGGTCGCCCGGGAGGGGGAGCCGGGGGAGGCGGCTCGTTGTCGGGTGAGCGTCGAGGAGCGGCTGCCCCAGGGCGGCTGCGTCCTCGAGGCGACCCTCACCACGGGGAAGCGGAATCAGATCCGCGTGCAGGCCGCGCTGCGCGGCGCCCCGCTGCTCGGGGACCGGCTCTACCGCGACCTGGTCCCCGACGGTGCTCCGCCGGAGCCGGTTCACAGCCTCCGCCGGGGTCGGCTCGCCCTGCACGCCCGCGCGCTCGGGTTCGAGCACCCGGCCACCGGGGAGCGACTCGAGCTCGAGTCGGAGTTGCCGGCGGACCTCCAACGCTGTCTCGAGCAGCTTCGTCGTGGGGATGGGGGGCAGTCATGAGCAGCCGCAAGAAGCCACGCGGTCGGCGGCGGGAGTCTCGGGAGAGGACCGGGCGCCCCGAAGCGCAGGGGCTGGGGATTCAGAGGCTCCGGGTGCCGACCGGCGCGGAGGCGCTGGCGATTCAGGAGCTCGCCGAACTCGGCGTCGTCGCGAGGATCGATGTCCCGGGGTGGCTGCGCTTCTCCGGCTCGGCTCGTCAGCTCGCCGCGATCCTCGGAGGAGGGCGCTGCGCCACGCACCTCCACTCCCGGCTCGCCGCGGGGTCGCCGGACCGACTGGCCGCGGCGGTCGAGGCGCTCGGAGCCTCGACCGAGCTCCCCTCGGGCGCGACGATCGCACTCGATTCCGAGACGGAGATCTGGCGGGGGCGGCTCCCCGCGGAGCGCCGGGCGGCGACCGAGGCGGACGCCGGCTGCATCGGAGTCCTGCGCGTCGGAGCGGGTCGCAAGGGAGAGTCGGCGCTCTTCCTCGATCGCCTGATCCCGAGGGGAGAGGTGGGCGATGCGAGCGCGGCGGCGGCGCTCCGCCTCGGGGGATCGCTGGAGGCGGGCGCGGTGGCGCTCTTCCCCGGGCGGGATCCCGGGGTGCTGCGGGAAGGCTGGGTGCGCTCCACCTCCTGGCACCGCCCTCCTCTCCTCCGCGCGCCGGGCGCCGGCGCCACATCGCTCGTCGAGGCCTTCGGCCAGCTCGCCCCATCGAGGCGGGAGAGCGACGCCGAGTGGACGATCTTCACCGACGATGCCGGCGAGCGCGCGCGCCTCGAGGAGTGGGGGGGAGAGGTGGAGCTCCGCGGTGAAGCGGACTTCCCCGACTGGGTCGCACATCGCATCGCCGGCGCGAGCCCGCTGCGCATCGTCCAATCCTTCGGCGGTACGGAGGACGCTCGGGTGGCGGAGCGGCTGCGCCTCGCCCGCGCGGCGAGCCACCTCCTCATCGGTCGCCCCGGGGCGTCCCTCGAACCCCTCTTCCCCGGTGAGCCGCCGGCGGGCTCCCGCGCGGTGAAGATCGAGGCCGCCAGCGGGGAGCGGGAGTGTCTCTGGCTCCCCGGCGGGAGCGCCGGGCTCGGGGGGCCCCGCCGCGCCGCGCCGGGAGCGAGGGAGGAGGTCGCGATCGGAGAGGAGTCCGTCGCCCGAGTCGTCGCCATCGTCGCGGAGAACGACCGCCTCCGCCGGCGCTGGCCCGAGCGTCAAGGAACCGACGCCTACCGCCTCTACGACCGTGAGGTCCCCGAGGTGCCGATGGTGGTCGATCGCTACGGACCCGCGGCCCACATCACGGTCTACCCGCGAGAGGAGGGGGGGGACCGCGCTCGGGAGGCGCAGTGGATCGACGCGGTGGGGCGGACCCTCGGGCTCGATCCCACCCGTCTCTTCGTGAAGCGGAAGGAGCGGCGGCAGGGAGGGCGGCAGCACGAGGTGCAGTCGCGCGCCGGCGTTCGGACCGAGGTGCGGGAAGGGGGGCTTCGACTCCTCGTGAACCTCTCCGACTACGTGGACACCGGGCTCTTCCTGGATCACCGCATCACGCGGGAGCGGGTGCGGGGGCTGATCGGGGGGGGGCGCTTCCTCAACCTCTTCTGCTACACCGGCGCCTTCACCGTCGCGGCGGCGGCGGGGGGCGCGCGCTCATCGGTCTCGGTCGACACCTCGACTCCCTATCTCGAGTGGGCTCGCGAGAACCTGCGACTCAACGGGCTGGATCGCCCGGAGCACCGCCTCATCCGCGGGGATGCTCTCGCCGTGGTTCGCGACCTCCCCCCGGAGGATCGCTTCGAGCTCGCCCTCGTCGATCCACCGACTCGCTCGAACCGCCATGGGGGAGCGCTCACCTGGGATGTCCAGCGAGACCACGCAGTCCTGCTCCGCGCCGTCGCCGAGCGACTCGCTCCGGGTGGGGCGGTCCTCTTCTCCACGAACTACCGGAGGTTCCGGCTCGATGAAGGCGCGCTCGACGGGTGGGCGGTCGAGGAGTGGACCCCGGGCTCGATCCCCCCCGACATCGGGGACCGCCGGATTCATCGCTGCTGGAGGTTGGTCCCGCCGCGCGCGGGATGAGCCCCTACTTCGCCTTCGCGACGACCCGGGCGAGCTTCTCGAGGCCCCGGTCGATCTCCTCCTGAGGCGGTCCGAAGGAGAAGCGGGCGAAGGACTGGAAGCGGCTCGGTCGATCGGGGCGGCGCTGTCCCGGGTTCACATCGAAGAAGCGGCCGGGGACGGTGATCAGCCCTTCCTCGAGGCAGGCGGGGAAGAGCTCCCCTCCTGTCCGCAGCCCGTCCGGCAGGCCGCTGAGGTCCCCCCAGCAGTAGAAGCTGCCCGCCGGCTCCGGTCTCACCGCGATCCCGAGCTCCTCCAGCCGGGCGATCATGCCCGCGCGCTTCGGAGCGAAGGCGGCCTGGATCGAGGCGGCCTCCCGATCGGCGAGCTCGGGGTCGAGGAGCGGGATCGCCGCGCGCTGGATCGGGCGGGCGCAGCCTCCGTCGAGGAAGCTGCCGGCGGAGGCGAGCGACTCGATCATCCTTCGCGGGCCCACGGTCCAGGCCACCCGCCAGCCCGGGTAGCGCCAGTTCTTCGTCAGCCCATCGAGGATCACGACCGGGTCCTCGTCGACATCCTCCACGAACTCGGCCGCGGAGACCGAGGGACGACCGTCATAGATGAAGTGCGAGTAGAACTCGTCGAAGATCATCGTGCAGCTGACATCGCGGGCGATCGCCAGCCACTGGGAGAGCTCATCCCCGGTGACCAGCTTGCCGGTCGGGTTGCCGGGGTTGGAGAGGAGCATGGCGGAGAGCCCGCGCCCCAGGATCTCCGCGCGCAGCTCGGGGACGCTGAACTCGTAGCCACGATCGGTGTCGAGGAGGACCGGGATCGCGACGAAGGTCCCGAACGAGTCGAGGAGCTCCTCGTACGCCGTGTAGTCGGGGAGGAAGTGCCCGATGTTCGTCCGCCCGAGGGTCGAGACGACCCGCGTGAGCGCGAGGCGACCCCCCGAGACGATGGCGACATTCTCCCGGGTGTAGCGGCTTCTGCGCCCCCGGCGGTAGCGGGAGTTGTAGAGCTCCGCCACCGCGTCCCGAAGCTCTCCGAGGCCATCGACCGGAGCGTACTCGTGATCCTCATCCTCGAAGGCGACGGTGCGGATCCGCTCCGGCCCGCCGGGGAGGGGCCCGGTCTCGGGCGCCCCCTGGCCGAGGTTCGCCCAGTCGGGGGAGCCGGGGCGGAAGCCCCGCTTGCCCGCCTCCTCCATGACGTAGAGGACGCCGGTGCGGGGGACCGGGCGGAAGCCGGTCGGCGCCGGGGGGGTCATTCGCTCCACGGCGCCTCCTCATCTCCCGCCGAGGCATCGAGGGAGAGCGCGACCACGAGCTCTCCGATGGCGGCGGTGTCGTTCGCTCCGATCACCCGATCGGCGAGGCTCTTCACCTCGGGGACGGCGTTCCCCATCGCCACGGCGAGGCCGGCGCGCTCGAGCATCGGGATGTCGTTCGTCGCGTCCCCGCAGGCGATCGCCCGCTCCGGGGGGATCCCGTAGCGCTCCTTCAGGAGGCGGAATGCCTCGGCCTTTCCATCGCAGCGGGGTTGCACATCGATGACCACGAGGTCGCTCTCCCGATGCCCGGGGAGGAGGTTCAGGGGGAACCAGGTCAGGTAGGCGTCGAGGTCCTCGATCTCCGCGCGCAGCTCGGACACGAACTCCTCGGCGGTCCCGTGACGGCTGGAGAAGAGGCTCACGCGGACCGAGCGCGCGACCCGCAGCCGCGGCGCATCGACGACCTGCAGGAAGCTCATGTCGTGGAGGGCGAGGGTCTCCTCGAGGGAGCGCGGCGCGAGCGCCAGCTTGGTCTCGGGGCACATGACCACGGGGTAGAGCTCGCGCGCCTCGGCGTAATCGAGGACGCGACCGAGCAGCCCATCATCGAGATGCCGCTCCTCGAGCAGGCCGCGGGTGCGCGGGCAGTAGACCGCGGCCCCGTTGTAGATGACCGCGGGGGTGTCGATCCCCAGCTGTTCGATCGCCGGGATCGCGGTGGTCTCCGAGCGACCGGTCACGATCATGACGACGACCCCCTGCTCGGCGGCGGCGTGGAGACGCTCCCGCGTGTAGGGGTGGATCGTCCCGTCATCCGCGACGAGGGTGCCGTCGAGGTCGAGGAGGATCGCGTCGTAGTCTCGCGCGGGCATCGGGAACCTCGTGGCCGGCTGGGGCTGGGGTGATCGGCTCGCTCGGGAGTCGGCTCCCGAGGAGTGCATGGTGCCCGCAGCGGGGAGGGGGGACAACCGTTCCCCCGGCTCCGACTCACCCCGGTCCGATTCTCTCGCCCGTCTCCGGGCCGGACGCTACGATGCGGACGCTCGGTCCGTCACCCCTCGGCGGACCGTGGATCATCGAAGGAGAACCCCATGAACGCGATCCAGCTGCAGTCGGTCTCGATGGGCAAGGGCATCGTCCACTGGCGGGTGGTCCACCCCTCCCTCTCCCGCCGGAATCGGAACCTGAAGAAGCAGTACGCCGACCTCGACGAGGCCTGCGCCGATCTCAAGCGCTTCCTGAGCGCGGATGAGGTGGAGGCGCGGACCCGCGCGATGGTCGAGGAGCGGGCGCCCGCGGGCGAGTGGGGGACCGAGGCCGGAGCGTCCGCCTCCAGCTGAACGGGCCGCGCGGCTCCGCCTCGGGCTACGGCCCCCCGCGCTCGCCCAGCCCGCCGGGGCCGGGTCCCCGCCCGCGCGGCTGTCCGTCGCTCTGCGAAGTTCCGCGGTGGCGGGAGTCCTGGGCGCGATCCAGCGCACGCTCGACCTTGCGGAGAGCGTCGGGGAGCGGCTCGAACCTCGGCGCAGCGCAGTCGCAGCGCGCGGGGCCCACGCTTCCCGCGATGGAAATGCCGAAGTGCGCGCTCCGCGCTTCGAGGCGCGCCCGGCGAGCGGCCTGACGCTCCTCCACCCGCTCCTGTTCGGTGGCGCGGGAGGCGGCGAGCGGGGATCGGTCCGTGTACCCGACACTCGTGAGATGGAAGTGAGTGACGGCGGGCTCGTCCGAGCGCCAGCAGAGCCAGGCGGGGCGCCCATCGAGCTCGGTGGGGAAGTCGACGACCCCGACCTCGAAGCTCCAGTCGCGATACTCGCAGCCAAGGTCGCGCAGCTCGCCGAGGAAGGTCTGCAGACGACGACGCAGGCGTCGCCCCTCCTCCGGTCGTGTCTCGACGCGCAGCCTGCGACCGCACTCGAGGACGTCCCGGACCACCCGCCGCACGAGCGGCAGCATCCGAGTCGCCTCCAGCGGCGTGAAGATCCGCCCCACGAGGTCCCCTTTCCCCGTCGGTTCCGGCCCGGTCTCCCCGGCCGACCCCGTCTTCCCCCGAGCCGGTCGCCCGCGCGGGTGACCGAGGGGTCACGGCGCGGGCGGCGGGCTCAGCGAAAGATCCTCGCCTCCTGTCTGCGCAGAAGCAAGGAGTTGGTCACCACGCTCACCGAGCTCATCGCCATCGCCAGGCCGGCCAGCTCCGGGCGGAGGGTGAGCCCTTGCGCGGCGAAGGCGCCGGCCGCGACCGGCAGCCCGAGGAGGTTGTAGAGGAACGCCCAGACGAGATTCCCCCGCACCTTGCGGAGGGTCGCCCGGGCGAGGCGATGGGCCCGGAGCAGGTCTCCCAGCTCCGAGCGGACGAGGACGATCCCCCCCGACTCCTTGGCGGCATCCGCCCCCGCGCCGATGGCGATCCCCACATCGGCGCGGGCGAGCGCCGGCGCATCGTTGATCCCGTCCCCCACCATGGCGACGACCCGTCCCCCCTCCTGGGCGGCGCGGATCCGCTCCTGCTTCTCTCCCGGTCGGACCTCCGCCTCGACCGTGGAGATGCCGACCTCCGCCGCGATCCGCTCCGCGGCGCCGCGGCGGTCCCCGGTCAGGAGGATCGGCTCGATCCCCTCGGCCCGCAGCGCGGCGACGACTTGCCGCGCCTCCTCGCGCGGCGTGTCGCGCCAGAGGAGGGTCCCGGCGTGGGTCCCGTCGATGGCGACCTCGATCCCGGAGGTCCCATCGTCCGCCGGCTCCGGTCCGAGGGCGATTCCCGCCTCGGCGAGGAAGCTCCGCCGCCCCACGATCACCTCCCGGCCCCCGACCGAGCCGCGAACTCCCGAGCCGCGCTCCTCGTTCACGGAGTCGAGCGAGAGGGTCGGGAGCCCGCGGGCGGTCGCCTCGGCGACGACGGCGCGGGCGAGGGGATGGTTGGAGCCGCGCTCGAGGGCCGCGGCGTGGGTCAGGATCTCCTCCTCCGAGGCCCCGCCCGGGGCCCCGGAGGGCACCTCGATCCGGTCGAGGGTGAAGACCCCCTCGGTCAGGGTGCCGGTCTTGTCGAGGAAGATCCGATCGGTCCTCGCCAGCGCCTCGAGCGCCTCACCGTTCTTGATGAGGATGCCCCGACGGAGGCCGAGGCCGCTCCCCACGAGGATCGCGGTCGGGGTGGCGAGCCCGAGCGCGCAGGGGCACGCGATGACGACGACGGCGACCGCGTGGCGCAGCGCCTCCCCGATCGTCGCGCCTCCGGCGCTCCAGAAGGCGAAGGTCGCCCCGGCGAGGAGGATCACGATGGGGACGAAGACACCGGAAACCCGGTCGGCGAGGCGCTGGATCGGCGCGGGATGCGCCTGGGCTTCCCGGACCATGCGGACGATCCCCGCGAGGACGGTGCGCCCCCCGGTCGCGGTCACCTCGATGACCAGTCTTCCGGTGGCGTTGAGCGTCCCTCCGGTCACATCGTCCCACGCCCCCTTCTCCACGGGGATCGCCTCTCCCGTGATCACGGACTCGTCGACCGAGCCCGAGCCCCGACGGACCACGCCGTCCGCAGGGATGCGCTCGCCGGCGAGGACGACGATGCGATCTCCCACCGCGAGGTCGGCGGCGGGGACCTCCGACTCCTCCCCGTCGACGACCTTCCGGGCGGTGGGGGGAGCGAGGTCGAGGAGGCTGCGCAGGGCGGAGCGCGCCTCACCGCGCGCGCGCGCCTCCAGCCACTTGCCGAGGGAGATGAAGGTCACGAGGAAGGCGGCGGTCTCGAAGAAGACCATGCCGGACTCCCCGAGCGCGCCGGCGACCGTGGCGATCGACGCGAGGTAGGCGGTCCCCGCTCCCAGCGCGATCAGGGTGTCCATCGTCGTGTGACCCCGCCGAAGGGCGGCGAGGCTCGTCGTGAAGAAGTGCCGCCCGGGGAAGGCGAGCACCCCGGTCGCGCCGATCCCCTGGATGAGGAGGCTCGTTCGTTCCGCCGGCAGGAGCCACATCGCGGCGGCGACCGGGATGGTCCCGAGGAGGGCCTGCTGGAACCGGATGCGGGCGAGGCGCACTTCCTCCTGGGCGGACTCTCCTCGGTCGATCACCGACTCGTCGGTCAGTCGGGCCCGGTAGCCCGCTCCCGAGATCGCCTCGATCACCTCCTGGGGCTCGGAGGCGCCATCGTCTCCCGCCTCCCCGTGAAGGATCACGCGCGCGTCCCCGGTGGCGAGATTCACCGTGATCGACTCCACCCCGGGGAGCCCCTGGGCGGCTCGCTCCACGGAGCGGACACAGCTCGCGCAGGTCATGCCTCCGACCTCGATCGTGATGGTGCGCTGCGAGGCGTTCATCGGTCTTCAGGGACCTTTCCTGTCCGGATGATCGTCGGCTGACGGACCGCTCCCACCCCCTCCGGAAAGCTCCCCATTCGCTTCCACGACTCAAGGGGGGGTGCTAGGCTAAAAGGGTCACGCTCATTTCCGATCACCGAGGAAACTCCTCCCCTGCGGGTCATTCGCGCCCGTGGACGGAGCGGTCTCCGCGCACCTCCGGGGTTCGTGGTCCGCCCCCGGGAGGTGCCGCAGCGACCGACGGCCCGTCGCTGTCGGACGAGCGGTCTCTCCGGCGGAGGGGGACCCCACCGATCGGATGCGTACTCCGGTTCCGACCGCGTCCGCGTGGTCGTACGATGAATGGAATCCCCAGCGATGGCGACCCCTGATCCCATGACCGAGAAGCAGGAGCTCACCGTGACTCCAAAGAGCGTCATCTTCCGCCCCAGCGCGGAGCGGTTGCGCGAGCTCACGGCGGCGATGCCGAGCGCTCGTCACTCCGAGTTCGACAATTTCAACGTCCAGACGCGGGTCCTCAGCCGCTCGAAGAAGTCGACCTACGTCATCACGGACGATCCGTCCCAGCACTCCGATCAGTGCATCACCCGGGCGGAGGGAGCGCGGGTCGCCGCGATCCAGGATGAGTTCATCGCCGACTGCGACATGATCGTGGTCGATGGATACATCGGAAACGACCCCGAGTTCCGCACTCCGGCGCGCCTCTACATGGAGGTCGCCCATGCGAACATCGCGGCGATGCAGAACCTCCTCTACTACCCGCTCGACGGGAGCGAGGGGGATGACTGGGCTCCCGAGCTGACCGTGATCTACACCCCGAGCGTGAAGATGGAGGGCTACCCGGACGACCGCCTCATCGCCGTCGACCTGGAGGCCGGGGTGACCCGAGTCTTCAACTCCGACTACTTCGGCGAGTCGAAGAAGGGTGGGCTCAGGATGTGGAACGAGCGGGTCTTCCGCAAGGGCGGCCTCGCCCTCCACGCCGGCCTCAAGGAGATCCCCGTCGAGGGCGGGAGCAAGGTCGGTCTGATCGTGGGCCTGTCCGGCACGGGGAAGACGACCACGACCTTCACCCGCCAGAACGGCTCGGGGCCGGTGCAGGACGACTTCGTCGCGATGATGCCCGATGGGCGGATCCACGCGACCGAGAACGGCTGCTTCGCCAAGACCTTCGCGCTCTCCTCCGAGGATGAGCCGACGATCCACAAGGCGGTCTGCCGCCCGGAGTCCTACCTCGAGAACGTGGCGATGTCCGAGGACGGCAAGATCGACTTCTTCGATGAGACCTACACCCAGAACGGTCGCGCCGTGATCCGCATGGCGGACATCGACGGCGCGATCGACGCTCGGGACATCGGCAAGGCCGACTTCCTGCTCATCCTCAACCGCAACGAGAACATCATCCCCGGAGTCGCCAAGCTCGATCCGGCTCAGGCCGCGGCCTACTTCATGCTCGGAGAGACCCAGGGCACGAGCGCCGGGGGCAAGGACGAGGCGGGCAAGTTCCTCCGCGTCCCGGGGACGAACCCGTTCTTCCCGCTGCTCCACGCCATGCAGGGGAACCGCTTCCTCGAGCTGATGCACAGCCACCCGATGGAGGTCTACCTCATGAACACGGGCCGCGTCGGCGGGCCGGATGGGGATGAGCGCTCCTGCAAGGTCCGGATCCCGCACTCCAGCGCCATCGTCAAGGGGATCGCGGACGGCACCATCGAGTGGGAGGTCGACCCCGACTTCGGCTACGAGGTCGCCAGGATGGTGCCGGGGATCGATCCCTCCGACATCGGCATCCTGCAGCCGCGCCAGCTCTACGCCGAGCAGGGCCGCGGCGAGGAGTACGCCCAGCATGTCGAGCGGATCCGCGCCGAGCGTCGCGAGTACCTGGAGAGCTACCCGGGCCTCAAGGAGGAGATCTTCCTCGGGCTCGGCGGCTGATCCGAGACAGCGCGCGTCGAATCGGGAAGGGGAGGGGAGCGGGCTGACCGCTCTCCTCCCCTTTCTCGTGCGGTGCGGCCTGCAACCGGGCGGGGACCCCGGGCGAAGCCCCCCCGGAGCGGGTCCCCTCGGTTCTCGCGCGGCGGCATCGCTTGCTCGCCCACCCGCACCCTGTACCCTCCGTCCCCAGCGCCGCTTGGCCCCTCGTCGGTCAACGTTCGGAGATCTCGATGTCGCCCCTTCTCTTCGATGCCGCGATCCTGGTCCTCACCGTGCTCTACGCGCTGCTGACCCAGCACGCGGCGCGGAGGTATCTCTCCGGCTCGTCGGGTCTCGAGCGCCTCTCGCGCTCCCCCCTCCTCCTGACCGTCCTCCTCCACCTCTCCGCCCTGATCCTGCGCGGGGTCGAGACCGGCACCTGCCCGGTGCTCTCGCGCTGGGAGGCGCTCAGCTTCGTGGCGTTCTGCATGGCCGCCATCGAGCTCACCCTCGAGCTGCGGCGGGGGATCCGCGTGACCGGGGTCTTCGTGCTCGCGCCCGCTGCGGTCCTGCAGCTCCTCAGCGCGGTCTTCCTCATCGGGCGGGACCCCGCGCCGCCGTCAGGGGCTCCCGACCTCGCCGGCTCCCTGCACGCCTTCGCCGCCCTCCTCGGGATCTCCGGGGTCGTGGTGGCGGGGATCTACGGAGCGCTCTACCTCGGACTCCATCGGAAGATCCGGGCCGGTGACTACGGGGGGTTCTTCCGGCGCATGCCCTCGCTCGAGGAGCTCGGAGAGTTGAACGCGACCGCGGCCGGGCTCGGCTTCCTGTCCCTCTGCGTGACGGTCGGGATCGGGCTGTATGGCTGGTCGACCCGCGCGAGCGACCCCGAGTCGATCTCGCTGCTCGCCTTTCCGGTCGGGGTCACGCTCCTCCTCTGGGCGCTCCTCGGGGTCTGCTCGGTGGGACATCGGATCGGCCGCTTCGGCGGAGCCCGCCTCGCCGGGACCACGATCGTCGCACTGCTGGCCGCGTTGCTTCTGCTCACCCTCCTCGGTCCGAAGGGAGTGCACGGAGCCTGATGCGCCTCTACTGCGTCAGCCTGAACCACCACTGCACCTCGATGGAGCTGCGGGAGCGGGTCGCCTTCGCGCGGGAGGAGGCGATCGACTTCCTCCAGCGACTCTGCGCACCGACGGAGTCGGAGGGGGTGATCCTCTCCACCTGCAATCGGACCGAGATCTACGCGACCGGGTCGCCGGGGCAGGAGTCGACCCCCTGGCAGCCAGCGCTCGAGCTCCTGCACGCGGATCGTGGCTTCGAGCCGGTGCTCTCTCCGCCGAATCACTGGAGGGACGAGGGAGCCGCGGTGGTCCGCCACCTGCTGCGTGTCTCGGCCGGCCTCGAGAGCCAGGTGCTGGGCGAGACGGAGATCCTCGGTCAGGTCCGGACCGCGCTGAGCTGGGCGGATGAGGCCGGCACCTGCGGGAGACGGATGCGCCGCCTGTGGGAGCGGGCGATCGGAGTCGGGAAGCGGGTCCGGGCGGAGACCCTCCTCGGGGATGGGGCGCTCTCCCATGCGGCGGCCGCGTTCGAGCTGGCGCGCAAGGTCTTCGGTCCGCTGGAGCGGCATCGGATCCTCGTGGTCGGGACCGGGGAGATCGGCGCGCTCGCCCTCGAGCGCCTCCGCGGCTCGCGCACCGCAGGGCTCACCCTGATCAACCGGACCCGGGAGCGGGCGGAGGAGATGGCCGCGGCGCATCGCGAGGGGGGCGGAGGGCCGGTCGAGGTCCGTCCCTTCGAGCAGCTGGAGGCGAGCGTGATCGATGCGGATGTCGTCCTCACCTCCACTGCAGCGGGGGAGCCGATCCTCGATCACGGGATGATGCGGCGCATCCGGGCCGAGCGCGGAGGGCGCCGACCTCTCCTCCTCCTCGACCTCGCCCTCCCCCGGGCCGTGGACCCGCGGGCCGGCGAGATCGACGGGGTGTACCTCAAGAACCTCGACGACCTCGCCGCGGTGATCCGATCGAACGAGGCGCAGCGGCGCGACGAGGTTCCCAAGGCGGAGGCTCTCGTCCAGCGAGGGACCGACGCGTACCTCGACTGGCTCCGTGGACTCTCCGTCGAGCCCACCGTCCGCGACCTGCGGGACCGGTTCGAGCGGGTCCGCCGGGAGGAGCTGGAGGAGCTCCGCCCCGGGCTCGATGCGGAGGCGTTCGCCCGGCTCGATGCCGCCACCCGCCGCCTGATCGCCCGCCTCCTGCACGCGCCATCCGCCAACCTCCGGCGGGACGATTCCCTCCACGACCCCCGCCTCCTCGGGATGCTCCAGCGGCTCTTCGAGGAGGAGCGCCCCGGGAGCGCCCCCGAGGACCCGGAGGAGCGAGCGCGGGAGAGCGACGAGGATCCCGCGCATCGGTGAGGCGTGGATTCCCCCGGGTGTCGCCTCGACCCTGTAGACTGTGCCTCCCCTGAAGCGGGCTGGGCCCGTCCGCCGGGGTTCGCTCGCGCCGGAGCCGGGGGACCGAGGAGGAGACAGGATGAGGATCCGTCTGGGTACGCGGGGGAGCGAGCTCGCCCGGGTACAGTCGCGCTGGGTCGCCGAGCGCCTCCTCGATGCCGCTCGTGGGGCGGGCGAGCCCCTCGAAGTGGAGGAGGTGATCCTCCGCACCCGGGGGGACGCGGATCAGCTCTCTCCGCTTCACCAGCACACCACGCCGGGGATCTTCACCCGCGAGCTCGAGCGCGCGCTCCTCGCCGGTGAGATCGACCTCGCGGTCCACTCCCTCAAGGACCTGCCCACCTCCACCCCGGCCGGGCTCCGCATCGCGGCGATCCCCCGGAGGGAGGAGCCGTGGGACGCGTGGATCAGCGCGAAGCACCCGGATCTGATCGACCTCCCGCGCGGGGCCACCGTCGCCACCGGCTCCCTCCGTCGTCGGGCGCAGATCCTCCACGAGCACCCGCACCTCCGGGTGGAGGGGATCCGCGGGAACATCGAGACCCGGATCGCCAGCGCCGAGCAGCGAGGGGACGCCGGGCTCGTCCTCGCGGCCGCAGGTCTCCGGCGCACGGGGCGGACCGATCGGATCCGCGGGACCTTCTCGGTCTCGGAGATGACACCCGCCCCGGGTCAGGGCGCCCTCGCGCTGGAGATCCGGGAGGGGGAGACCGTGCTCGATGGAATGCTGCGGCGGATCGAGGATCCCGGGAGTCGCGCGGAAATCACGGCGGAGCGGACCTTCCTCGCCACGCTCGAGGGCGGGTGCCATCTCCCGATCGGCGCGCTCGCCCGGGCGACCCCCCGGGCGCTGACCCTCGTCGGCATGATCGCGACCGTCGATGGCGAGCGACTCGTGCGAATGGGGACCGAAGGCGCCATCGACGCGCCGGAAGCGCTCGGCGAGTCTCTCGCCGGCTCCGTGCTGCGGGCGGGGGGAGCGGAGATCCTCGAGGAGATCGCGGCGCACGGCACACCCCGCGCGGACACGGGGGATCGCCCGGAGTCCGGGGAGCCGCGTTGATCGACGATGGAGCCTCTCCACTCCGCGGCCGCACCATTGCCCTCACCCGGCCGCGGAGTCGGGTCGAGGAGCTCTCCCTCGCCTTCGCCGAGGCCGGAGCCGCTGTCCGTCACTTCCCGGTCTTCTCCCTGCGCTTGGTCGCTGGAGAAGCACGCGCGCTCGCCCGGGATCGCCTGCGTGAGTCGGTGGGAGCGGGAGAGGTCTGGTGGGCCATCACCAGCGCCTCGGTCGTCTCGCCCCTGGCCGCGATCCTCGCGGAGCTGCCGGGCTCTCCGGACTCGTGGGCGGGGCGGGTCCGCTGGGCGGTGGTGGGGGAGGCGACCGGCCGTGCGCTCCACGGCTCCGGGCTCCTCCCCCCGGAGGCCCCGGCGCCCCTCGTCGGAACCGGGGCGGGGGCGGCCTCCCTGGTCGGGGAGATCGTCCGCCGTGTCCCGGGCGGGGTCGAGCGCTCCGGGCTCCCCGGTCCGTCCTCGTCGAGCGGGCCGCGAGTCGTGCACATCACCAGTGACCGAGGGCGCCCGGAGCTGGCCGAGGGGATCCAGGCAGCGGGCGGGGTGGCGCAGACGGTCGTCGTCGTCCGCCATCATCCCGAGCCGGACCTCCGCCCGGAGGAGCTCCTCGCCGAGACCGTGGACGCACTCCACTTCGCGAGCCCCTCCGCGGCCGAGGGTCTCCTCGCCGCCTGTCCCGCGGAGCGGCGGGGCGCTCTCGTCGCGATCCCCGCGGTGGCGATCGGTCCGACCACCGGGGAGGCCCTCCGCCGACTCGGCTTTCGGCGCATCGTCGAGGCGGAGGCTCCCGGGGCGCGAGAGCAGGTCGCCGCCGCCGTCGCGCTCCTGCCCGGTCCCTGAGATCGCGATCCGCCCCGTTTCGAGCCGCCGGGGGAGCCCCTCGGATACCATGCCGCCACGGGTCATCGGCCCGAGTGGAAGGAGAGAGATGAGCTTCCCCATGGAGAGAATGCGCCGCCTGCGGAGGACTCCCGCGCTCCGGCGCTGGGTCGCGGAGACCCGGCTCTCGCGTCACTCTCTCGTCCAACCCCTCTTCATCACGGAGGGGAGCGGCGTCGAGCGACCGATTCCCTCCCTGCCCGGCCAATCCCAGCTCAGCTTCGACCGGGCGGCGGAGCGGGCGCGCCGCGTCTTCGACTCGGGTGTCCCCGCCGTGCTGCTCTTCGGCATCCCCGCGGAGAAGGACGCCCGAGGGAGCTCCGCGGACGACCCGGACGGCGTGGTCGCCGAGGCGGTCCGGGCGATCCGGCGGGCCACCCCCGAGATGATCATCATCGGGGATGTCTGTCTGTGCGAGTTCACCGATCACGGACACTGCGGGGTGCTCACCGATCCGGATGCCCGGGGTGAGCGGACCGTCGACAACGATGCGACCCTCGAGCGCCTCGCAAGCGAGGCTCTTGTGCTCGCGGAGGCCGGGTGCGATGTCGTCGCCCCTTCGGCGATGGCGGACGGTCAGGTCGAGGCGATCCGGGACGCCCTCGACATGGCCGGGCTGGAGGAGGTCTCGATCCTCTCCTACTCCGCGAAGTACGCATCGAGCTTCTACGGGCCCTTCCGTGAGGCGGCGGAGAGCGAGCCCGCATTCGGAGATCGCCGCGCCTATCAGATGGACCCCTCCAACGCCCGGGAGGCCCTGAGGGAGGCGGAGCTCGATCTCGAGGAGGGCGCGGACATCATCATGGTGAAGCCCGGGCTCCCCTATCTGGATGTGATCTCCCGCCTGCGGGATGAACTCGACGCACCGATCGCGGCCTACCACGTCAGCGGAGAGTACGCGATGCTCCAGGCGGCGGCGGAGCGGGGCTGGATCGATGGCGACCGAGCGCTCTACGAGAGCCTGCAGTGCCTCCATCGCGCGGGGGCGGAGATCCTGATCACCTACGGCGCCGAGCGCGCCGCGGCCCTCATCGATGGAGGCGGTCCCCCATGAGCCGAATCACCGAGACCTCGCCGCTGCTCGCGGCGCTGGCGCGGAAACCCCACGAGCGAACCCCTGTCTGGTTCATGCGCCAGGCGGGCCGCTACCTCCCCGGATATCAGGCGGTGCGGGCGAAGACCGAGTTCCTGACCCTCTGCAAGACTCCGGAGCTCGCGGCCGAGGTGACCGTGGAGCCCCTCGAGACCTTCGGGGTCGATGCCGTCATCATCTTCAGCGACATCCTCGTCCCGCTGGAGGCGATGGGTCTCGAGGTGGTCTTCGGAGACCGGGGACCGAGCATGGGGGATCCTCTCCGGACGCGCGCCGACATCGACCGACTCCGCATCCCCGATCCGGTCGCCGAGACCGGTTTCGTCATGGACGTGATCCGGGCGGTGCAGGACCGGGTGGCGGGTCGCGTTCCCGTGATCGGCTTCGCCGGGGCTCCGTGGACCCTCGCCTGCTACGCGCTGGAGGGGTCTCCGAGCCGGACCTTCGCGGCGGCGAAGCAGATGCTGTACCGCGCTCCCGGAGACCTTCACGCCCTGATGGAGAAGATCGCGGACACGGTGACCGCCTACCTCCGGGCTCAGGTCGAGGCCGGAGCACAGGTCCTGCAGCTCTTCGACAGCTGGGGGGGGATGCTCGCTCACGAGGCGTTCCACGAGTTCTCCCTTGCCTACTGCCGGCGGATCCTCGAGGGGCTCGATGGCTGCGGGGTTCCCCGGATCCTCTTCATCAAGGGGGCCGGGACCCATCTCGAGTCGATCGCGAAGCTCGTGCGGGAGACAGGGACGGAGTGCGTCGCCATCGACGACGGGATCCCGCCCGCCCGAGCCCGGCAGGTGCTCGGGGGACACTGCGCGATCCAGGGAAATCTCCCGCCCGAGGCGCTCTTCGCGCCGGTCGAGGATCTCCGCCGCCGGACCCGGGAGCTCCTCGAGGCCTTCCGCGGGGAGCCGGGCCACGTCTTCAATCTGGGTCATGGGATCACCCCGCCGACCCCCATTCCCCATGTTCGGGCGGTCGTCGAGGAGGTTCAGGCGTGGCGCGCGGGGTCCGCATCCGAGTGAGGAGAGGGAGCCGATGAGCGATCTGCAGCATCCCCGACGGATCGACCCGGCGGAGCTCGCTGAGTACCGGAGCGAGAAGATGGGGAAGTCCACGGTCTTCCAAAGCGAGCGTCTGCTCGTCGGTCTCAATGCCTTCGAGCCCGGGCAGGAGCACGCCCTGCACGCGCACGAGGGGATGGACAAGCTCTACTCGGTCGTGGAGGGGGAGGGGATCTTCCTCCTGGAGGGGGAGGAGCTGCCCATGGGCGCCGGGGATCTGCTCGTGGCCCCGGAGGGGATCCCACACGGAATCCGGAATCCCGGCCCGGAGCGCCTCCTCGTCCTCGCGGTCCTGGCGCCGGCGCCGTAAGCCCAAGGCCCCAGCGTTCAGGGCCCCAGCGTCCGGGTCCCCGGTCGGCCCTCGGAGAAGGCTAGGGCGCCGCCCCTTCCATGATCCATTGGGCGATCAGGGCCATCTCGGCCGGCGTCAGGCAGCAGAACGCACCGATGGGCATCTGACTCCCGGAGGACGCCCCGGTGCAGCCGAGATCCGGCTGGGTGTGGGTGCCCTCGATCTTCCGATAGAGCCAGCTGTTCGTCGGGTCCCCCGGCTCGATCAGGTCCACCGTGGTGCACTCGGTCGAGGGCACGTTCACCGTGTTCATGATGACATTCGTCTCGAGGTTGAGGCCGGCGAAGGGGGAGCTGCCGCTGTCGTGGCAGAAGGCGCAGTTCGCGTCGAAGATCGGCTGGATGTCCGCCGAGAGGGTCGGCCCGCTGGGACAGGCGGGGTCCGCCACGCAGTCCGGGTCGGCGCAGTCGATCTGACCGTCGAGGTCGTCATCCACCATGTTCGTGCAGTCCTCCGGGGGGGGACCGCAGGGGTAGGAGATGCACCCGAGCGCATCCGCGGTCGGATCGGTGCCGCAGGCGCCCGAGGGGGCCGGGAGCGATCCACCGGAGAAGAGGTAGGTCAGGGTGAAGATCGCGTCGCTGATGTCCAGTCCACCGTCGTCGTTCGAGTCGCAGGCGTCCTCGCAGGAGATCGGCCCACCTCCCCCGAAGAGGTAGTCGAGGAAGAAGATCGGGTCGCTGATGTCGGTTCCCGTGTCGGCGTTGCAGTCCCCGCGGAGGAAGCTCTGGGCGGAGAGCGCCGGGGTCAGACAGAGAAGGAGCAGGGCGGCGGCGGCGATTCTCATCGGTGGCCTTTCGGGGCGGGGCGCTCTTCACGCCCGCCGGGAGAGGACGGAGTTACGGACATGGAGCAGTACGCGACCGGACCCTCCGGGAGGGGCGGCGTGAGGTCGGGAGTCGGCGTCCAGGCCGGCCCGGATGCCTTGGAGGATCCTCGGTCAAGGGTAGCACCGGGAATCGGCCCGGGGAACCGACCTCAGAGGTCGGATTCGAGCTCCTGAGGCCTCAGGCGCAGCACTTCTTGAACTTCCGACCGCTTCCGCACGGGCACGGGTCGTTCCGACCGACCTTCGGAGCCTCGTTCTGGATCGGCTCTCCCCCGCGCACCTTGCCGTCGAGGAAGTACCAGACACCGTCGCGCTTCTTGAAGCTCGCGAGCTCGCGGTGGCGGACCTCCTCGCCGGACTCCTTCACTCGATAGCGGGCTTCGAATTCGACCGTTCCATCGGATTCGGTCGGGCCTCCTCCGTGGGTCTCCAGGATCTCGAGCCCCAGCCAGTCCGAATTCCGGGCCCACTCCCCGAGCTCCCGCTCGTCCGCCTCGGTGCGCTTGGAGGAGTCGAGGGAGTCGACCAGAAAGGAGACCTCACCCGCGGAGAAGGCGCTGTAGCGGCTCCTCATGAGCAGCTCGGGGGACTCCGGCCACCGATCCCGAGCGTGATAGGGCTGGCAGCACTCTCCGTAGGTCCTCCCCGCTCCGCAGGGGCAGGGCTGGTTCGGGTCGACCATGTTGCCTCTCTTTGCGTCAAGGAACTGGACGGACGGGTCCGATTCTCAGTTCCCCGAGGTGGGTGGCAGCTCAGTCAGTATTGACCGAGTTAGTTCACTGTCGCGGTCTCGAAAAGCCCTGAGATAGGGCGAAAAAACCAAAACTGCCTGACTTCCAGCTCCTTTGCGAGAGGAGGTGTCTAGGCGATTGTTAGCTCTCCAGTATATTTGAACCGTCTACCTGCAATTCCCTGCGTCAGGCCCGGCCTGTGCAGCAGTGAGACACGGTGAAGTTTCAGTCCGGAGCGCTCGCGCCATCCCACCGGACTCCCTTCGAGAACGCAATTCATCCTGAGATCGATCGACGGGAATCCCCCCGCCGACCGGCCTCTCGTCTTTACCCAGGGACGCCTGGAGGTGTGGAGTCATGATTCCCCGCATTCGCCTGCTACTCTTCGTTTTTCTGAGCTGTGGACTTCTGGTCACAGCCGCCGATCTGGGGGCGCAGTGCACCCCCGCGGAGATCGACTGCAACCAGAACGGGCTCGAGGACAGCTGCGATCTGTCGTTCGGAACGAGCGACGACTGCAACCTGAACGGAGTCCCCGACGAGTGCGATGTCGCCTCGGGGGTCAGTCAGGACTGCAACCTCAACAGCATCCCGGACGAGTGCGAGCCGATCGGTGAGCGCATCCTGGCTCCGGACGGGGTCTCCACCAGCTTCGGATCCGCTGTCGACATCCATGGCGACCTCGCCATCGTCGGGGATCCCCGCTTCGAGGGTGACTTCCTCTTCCCGCTGAACAACGGGGGAGCGTGGGTCTACAGCCGTCAGGGCACCTCCTGGCAGCTCGAGGCCCGGTTGCTCCCTTCGGATCTCACCGAGGGTCTCTTCTTCGGGTCCTCCGTGGCGATCCGCGGGGACTACGCGGTGGTGGGCGCTCCGGGCGCGGGTACCGCCGCGGCTCCCGGCTCCGGTGCCGTCTACGTCTTCCAGAATGTGCAGGGCACCTGGACCCAGGTGGACAAGCTCGACCGGGTGAATGCCGGCGTTGGGGATGCCCTCGGCTCGGCCGTCGCCCTCACGAACTCCCAGATCATGGCCGGCGCGCCCGAGGCGCTGACCGCCGAGATCAACAGCGGAGTGGTCGCCGTCTACACCCTCAGCAACAACGCCTGGCTCCAGACCGATACCCTCGCCCCGGTCCTCCCTGAGGATGGGTCCCGCTACGGACTCCACCTCGACGCGAATGGAGGCCGACTCGCCGTCGGCGCGCCGCGCGACACGGCCGGAGTGGTCAACCAGGCGGGTGCGGTCTATGTCTACAATCAGCTCGGCCTGAGCTGGAGCCTGCAGAACAAGCTGACCGCGCCGATCCCCGACGGGGGAGCGGACTTCGGAGCTTCCGCGGCTCTCTCCAGCGACGCCTCTCGGATCCTGATCGGAGCTCCGCGGGGCAACAACGGTGAGGGCGCGGCCTTCGTCTACGCCCTCAATGGAGCCTCCTTCACCTACCAGCGCAGCCTGCTCGCCGTCGGCGGGACGGGCAACAACGACGAGTTCGGCACCGCGACCGGCACTGCCGGGGGCTACGACCTGGTCGGCGCCGCCGGCGCCGGTGGGGATGTGGGCCAGCTGCATGTCTTCGACGACATGGGAACCCAGGTGCAGCTGATCGTCGGGTCGGGCGCCAACGGAGGCAGCCAGTTCGGAGCCGCGACGGCGGGCGAGGGGCTGTTCGGCGTGGTGGGTGCCCCGGGCATGAACCTCGCCTTCACCTACCAGGTCGTCCCCTTCATCGACTGCAACGACAACGATCAGGACGATGTCTGCGAGATCACGACCGGTCTCGTCGCGGACTGCAACGGGAACTCGATCCCGGACGACTGCGACCTCGCCGACGGCACGGCGAGTGACTGCAACGGGAACTCCATCCCGGACAGCTGCGAGGTCGCGGACGGGACGGAGCTCGACTGCAACCTCAACGGAGTCCTCGACTCCTGCGAGCTGGCCGCCGGCGCCGCCGACTGCAACCTGAACGGCATTCCGGACGACTGCGACCTCGACTGCGATGAGAGCGGAACCCCGGACGACTGCGAGATCGCCGCCGATCCCTCCCTGGACTGCAACGGCAACGCCCTGCTCGACCAGTGCGATCTCGTCACCGGCTTCGCGACCGACTGCAACGGCAACGCCGTCCCGGACAGCTGTGATCTGGAGATCAACGGAGGACTGAGCATCGACTTCAACGGGAACAGCATCCCGGACGAGTGCGACATTTCCTCCGGCCTCGAGCTCGACTGCAACGGCAACGGGCGGATCGATCCCCAGGACCTCTCCGATGGCACCAGCCTCGACTGCAACCTCACGGGTGTCCCCGATGAGTGCGAGATCGCCACCGGCTTCTCCTTCGACTGCAACGGCAACGGGACTCCGGACGAGTGCGAGCAGTCGGACGGGAGCGCCTTCGACTGCAACGCCAACGGCGTGCTCGACCAGTGCGACATCGCGGCCGGGACCAGCCCCGACTGCAACGCCAACGGGATCCCCGACGAGTGCGATGTCCTGGGCGCGAGCCTCGACTGCGATGGCAACGGCGTCCCCGACGAGTGCGACCTCGCGGCCGGCCTGACCCCGGACCCGAACGGTCCGACCTACATCGGGGTCCCCGCCGACATGACCCTCCTCGCGGATGCGGGAGCGTGCCAGACCACCGCGTCCTGGGACGCCCCGGCCGTCACGGACGACTGCGGCGTGGCCTTCTCCTCCTCCTCGCACCCGAGCGGCGCGACCTTCCCGGTCGGCATGACCCAGGTCAGCTTCACGGCGATCGATGTGAGCGGGAACCAGACCACCGAGACCTTCACGGTGACCGTCCTCGATGACCAGATCCCCACGATCACCGGACTCCCGGTCGACATCGCGGTGACGACCGACCTCGGTGCGTGCGGCGCGATCGTCACCTGGATCGAGCCCTCCGCCACCGACAACTGCGCGGTCGACACCCTGACCGCCGACGCCACCCCCGGGGACTTCTTCCCCACGGGGAGCACCCTGATCAGCTACACCGCCACCGACATCCACGGGAACTCGCTGACCGAGTCCTTCACCGTCGAAGTGACCGATGCGGAGGCACCGGTCCTCGTGGATATCCCCGCCGACCTCGTGCTCGAGAACGATGCGGGCTCCTGCAGCGCGATCGCCACGTGGATCGAGCCGACCTCGACCGACAACTGCGGAGTCAACGTCCTGACTTCGGACGCGAGCCCGGGTGACTCCTTCCCGGTCGGCGAGACCACCGTCGAGTACACGACGACCGACGTCTTCGGCAACCTCACCTTCGGCAGCTTCACCGTCACGGTGAACGACACCGAGGCGCCGTCGATCGCGGGTACCCCCGCGGACATCACCCAGACCAGCGACGCCGGACTCTGCACCGCGATCGTGACCTGGGTCGAGCCGACCTCCGCTGACAACTGCGGAGTCGCCTCCCTCGGTCCGGACCTCGCGCCGGGCACCGCCTTCGCGGTGGGAACCACGACCGTCACCTACACGACCACCGACATCCATGGGAACAGCGCGACCTCGAGCTTCACGGTCACCGTGACCGATGACGAGGCTCCGATGATCACCGACCTGCCCGCCGATCTCACCATCGGAAGCGATGCGGGACAGTGCGGCGCGGTGGCGACCTGGGCCGAGCCCGGCTCCACGGACAACTGCGCGATCGACACGCTGACCTCGGATGCCGCCTCCGGCGACTTCTTCGCGGTGGGGACCACGACCGTCACCTACACGACGACCGACATCCACGGGAACTCCGCTCTGGCGACCTTCACGGTCACCGTGAACGACACCGAGGCGCCCGCGATCGTCGACCTCCCGGCGGACATCTCTCTCACCAGCGAGGCGGGGCTCTGCGGGGCCGCGGCGACCTGGCTCGCGCCGACCTCGACCGACAACTGCGCGATCGACACCCTGACGGCGGACGCCGCCTCCGGAGACTTCTTCCCGGTCGGCACCTCGACCGTGACCTACACGACCACGGACATTCACGGCAACAGCACCACGGCCAGCTTCGCGATCAACGTCAGCGATGACGAGGCGCCGGTGATCGTCGACCTCCCGGCCGACATCGCTCTTGAGAACGACCTGGGCCTCTGCGGCGCGGTCGCGACCTGGACCGCCCCGAGCTCGACCGACAACTGCGCGATCGACACTCTGGCGGCGGACGCCGCAAGCGGCGACCTCTTCCCGGTCGGTGAGACGACCGTGACCTACACGACCACCGACCTGAGCGGGAACACCACCACGGCGAGCTTCACCGTGACGGTGAGCGACACCGAGGCTCCGGCGATCGTGGACCTCCCGGCCGACATCACCCTCGAGAACGACCTCGGCGTCTGCGGCGCGATCGCGACCTGGATCGCCCCGACCTCGACCGACAACTGCGCGATCGCCACCCTGACGGCGGACGCCGCGAGCGGTGATCTCTTCCCGGTGGGGCTGTCGACCGTGACCTACACGACGACGGACATCCACGGCAACAGCACCTCC
>Ga0181568_10000469_pt1 | contig 36090 bp, 35 predicted proteins | sample 101ome_20_FD_133758 | JGI IMG/M metagenome (GOLD analysis project Ga0181568, IMG submission 133758) | Coastal salt marsh microbial communities from the Groves Creek Marsh, Skidaway Island, Georgia - 101404AT metaG (megahit assembly) | ecosystem: Environmental > Aquatic > Marine > Intertidal...
AATTTATTGTAAATAAATTTTTTACTTAAATAATCCATATTTAAGAATACAAAATATTGCAATAAAAGCATCTTTTAGCCCAATTTTTTTTCCTTCTTCATAAGATCTTCCATTATAACTAATAGATACTTCATAAAACTTAAATTTTTTTTTTGCCAACTTTAAAGTTATTTCGGGTTCTATACCAAAACTCTTTTCTGACAACTGAATTGAATTTATCACTTCTTTTTTAAAAACTTTATAACCAGTTTCCATATCTGTTAAATTTAAATTTGCAAAAATGTTACTTAAAAAAGTCAAAATTTTATTAGCAATATAATGCCAGAAAAAATGTATTCTTACATACTTTGACCCTCCTAAAAATCTAGAACCGTAGACGATATCAGCATCAGTTTCAGAAAATGGTAAAAGAAGTTTTTTATAGTCTGCAGGGTCATACTCTAAATCAGCATCCTGTATAATAACAATTTCATTTAAATTTTGTTTTAAAGCAGTTTGTATGGCTCCACCTTTGCCTAGATTTTTGTCATGAAAAATAATGTTAATATTTTTGTATTTTAATTTTATTTTTTTTAATATTTCAATTGTTCCATCGCTAGAATGATCATCAACAATTACAATTTGATCTTCTACATCAATATTTTGTAATACCCTGTCAACTATCAGTTCGATTGTTTTTTTTTCATTATAGCAAGGTATCACGATAGTTTTTTTCATAAAAAATATTTATATTACAATAATAAAGATATCAATCAATGAAAGTGGTATTCATCAAACCAATTAAATGAAGTTAATTCAAATTTACGGAAACTATGAAAGTTAAATTTTCTACTATATATACTAATATATGTATCAATATAAAATTTCAATTATAACTGTAGTTAAAAATGGAATGCCCTATTTAAAAGATTCAATTGAGTCATTCGATTCACAATCTTTAGAAAATAAAGAACATATTATAGTTTATTCTCCTTCAACAGATGATACTGAAAATTATTTATTAAATTATCAAGACTCCAAAAAAGTTATCAAAGATGATGTTTCTAAAAATAAATTTGGATCTATCAATATCGGAGTGGAAAAAGCTCAAGGAGAATATATCGGTTTATTACATGCAGATGATATTTTGCCAAATAGTAATACATTGGCTGAAATTTATGATTTTATAAAAAATACGAAATCTGATTTTATATATGGTGATATTAAATTTTGTAAAAAAAAAAATATAAATAAAATTATAAGATAATGGAAAAGTAATCAATTTGATAAAAGACAATTAAAATATGGATGGATGCCACCTCATACAAGTATCTACAGTAAATCAGATATTATTAAGAAAATTAGATATAGTGAAAAATTTCCAAGATCAGGAGATTATAAATTTATTTTAGAATTATTTAATAACAATAATTTAAAGAAAACATATTTCGATAAAACATTATGTATCATGAGATCCGGTGGAGACAGTACAAAGATAAGTCAAATATTTAAAAAATTATCTGAGGATCTTAAAATTTCGAAAATGTACTTTAATTTTTATTTAATATGTATAGCTTCAAAAATCTTAAGAAAAATTAATCAATTTAGAATATTTTAATTAGATCAATAATAGACTTTATTCTTAACATATAATATTGAAGCAACAAAAAAATATAATGTCTTTACAAGATAAAATTATAAATAAAAAATTTACTGCATTTGTTGTGGGATGTGGTTATACTGGATTACCTTTAGCTGAAATTATATCAAAAAATAACATCAAAACTATTGCTTACGATATAAATAAAACATTAATTAAAAGTTTAAAAAAAAATAAAAAATACAGCAAAATAAATTTTACTGATAATATTAAGTATATTTCTAAAGCAGATATTATACTCATATGTTTGCCAACACCCTTAACATCAAATAAAGATCCTGATCTAAGCTATATTTCTAATTTTCTAGAATCATCCAAAAATTATCTTAAAAAAAATCAATTAATGATATTAGAAAGTACAACATATCCAGGAACAACAAAAGAAGTGCTAAATCTATTTTTATCTAAAAAATTTAAAATTGGTTATAATTATTTCACCGGATACTCACCTGAGAGAATTGATCCAGGTAGAAAAATTAATTTTGAAAGTATTTCTAAAATATGTTCAGGTACAACACAAAAATGTAAAAAATTAGTAGGTGAGTTTTATAAAATTTTTATTGAAAAAGTAATGTTAGTATCAAACAATGAAACAGCTGAATTTGTTAAAATTTATGAAAATATTTTTAGAGCTACAAATATTAGTTTAGTGAATGAAATGAAAATTTTATCAAATGCATTTGGATTGGATATCAATGAAATCATAAATGCAGCAGACACAAAGCCCTATGGTTTTATGAGGTTTAATCCTGGCCCTGGAATTGGAGGTCATTGTATTCCAGTAGATCCTTTTTATTTAACATGGAAAGCAAAAGAATTTGGATTGCACACTAGATTTATAGAATTAGCTGGTGAGATCAATCAAAAAATGCCCGAGTGGATTGTATCTAAAATGATTGAGATACTAAATCAGAAAAAAATAATTATTTCAAAATCCAAATGTCTAATATTAGGAGCGGCCTATAAAAAAAATATCTCAGACTACAGAGAGTCTCCTTTCTTTAAATTTGTAGATATTTTTTCAAAATTTAAAATAAATTTCAATTACCACGATCCATGGATAAAAAAAATTCAATATAAAAACAAATCTTATAAAAGTATCCCGATAAACAATGTTAACTTAAAAAAGTTTGATTATGCAATTTTACTAACAGATCACGATGATGTAGATTATAAAAAAATTGAAAAAAAATTTCAAATTATATTTGATACTAGAAATAGATTTAAAAACTCAAAAAATATTTTTAAATTATAAATTTTCTATACCATAGTTCCAAACATAAAATATTCCATATTTCTCTAGTATATAGATTGTTGTTATTTACAGATAATTTATAAAGTGTTTCAAAATTATTTTTATTTATTAGAGAGGTGAATTTAATTCTACTACCTACTAAATTATCTAAAATAAACTCTCTGAGACCATTTTTAGTTTTTTTATTCATCCAAATATTGATTGGAATTGGAAATCCCATTTTATCTTTTCTATTAAGAATTTTTTTTGGTAGTTTGCTTTCTAGATAGTTTTTAAAAAAGAATTTAAGTTTTCCATCTTTAAAAAGATTTTCTTCATCCATAGCTGTCAAATATTCAATTAATTTATGGTCAAGGAAAGGCACTCTTGACTCCAAACCATTAAACATACTTACCCTATCTTCAACTTGCAACAAAGAAGGAAGAAAGTGATATAAATCAAATAAATAAATATTTTTATTAGAATAATTATTTACCCTACGTATGTTCTTATTGCTTAAAATTTTTTGTGCATGGTTTTTTGAATAAATTTTTTTTGCCGGCTCAAATCTATTAATTAAATTTAAATAATCGTCGTTAAAAATTTTGTCATTTTTATTGAAATTCCTCTTAAATAAATCATGATAATTGTTTAATTGATGAATATTTTTAAGTAATGAAGATAATCTTTTAATTGAGTGAATTTTTTGAAAATTCAGATTCTTTAATGAATTTATTAATTTATAAATATAGTATCTTGTATAACCAATAAAAATTTCATCACCACCCTGACCACCAATTACTACTTTATAATTATTTTTCTTAACAAAGTTGGACATTATAAATTGACAAACAGCTCCCGGCCCAGCTGTTGGTTGATCAAGGCTCCAAATAATATTTTCAATGTTGTCAACAAAATCTTTTTCAGTAATTTTTTTTTCTAATAAATTTATTTTTAAAGTTTTAGCTACAAGTCTTGCATGATTTAATTCGCTAAATCCTTTCTCTTCAAAAAAACCATGAAAAGCATCTAAGTTTTTGAATTTTTTTTTAACTAAAAAGTTAATAAAACTTGAGTCGGTTCCGCCACTTAAATAAGTGCATATTTTTACATCTGAAACTGTATGTAAATTAATAGCTCTATTTATTATATAATCAAAATTATTTTTTTTATTTTTTTTTGATTTCTCTTTCTCTAAATCCCAATACTTATCAAATTTAATTTTTAAAAATTTATTTATTTTTAAAAAATGAGATTTGGGAAATTCGTTTACATCTTTAATAAAACATTCATTTGATAAACTAAAATTAAAACATATGTAATCATAAATTGTATCAAAGTTAATTTTTTTATTTTTTATAAACTCTATTATTGATTTGATTTCAGATGAAAAAATAATTGTAGATTTATTTTTTAACCAGTATAATGGTTTTATTCCCAATCTATCTCTAGCAGCAAAAATTTCATTTTTTTTCTTATCATAAATAACAAAAGAAAACATTCCACGAAAATGATTCACACATTTTTTACCGTATAATTCATAATATTTTAAAATTACCTCTGTATCTGAATTGTTTTGCAAATTTGAGTCGCTAATATTTTTTTTAAGCTCTTTAAAATTATAAATTTCTCCATTAAAGACAATAACAAATCTTTTATTATATGAGTGCATTGGTTGGTGACCATTTTCTGGATCAATAATATTCAACCTGCAGTGTGCCATTGCAACATTAAGATCATTACTAGACCAAAAACCAATATCATCAGGTCCCCGATAAGAAATTTTATCTAATGAATTGATAAGTTGCTTTTTTAGCTTTATTTTTTCTTTCTTATTTTTTGTATTTGTAAAATATATTGTAAAACCACACATAATTAAAAAAATATTTTTTTGATTACATTTATGACTTTATTTTTTAATTTTAACGGCATAAAAAATTTAATTATATATTTTAAACCTGACGGCAAATTTGACCATAAATTATGAAAAACAATCAAGTGATTTCTCAAGGGGTAATCTTTAAAATCATTTTTTCTATCAATTATTAATTCATTTTTGTTTGAATAATTAAATAAGCCAACCTCATTATCAAATAATTTAATAAAGTTCTCAAATTGAAAAGTTTTTTGTTTTAAAAAAAATTCATAATTATTTTGAACAAAACTATTTACAAAATCTTCATCTGATAATTTTTTCATAATAAGATTTAAATTCTTACAATCTCTATCTAAAACCAAATAATGAACATTGGGTTTTATTAAACCCATATAATTTGATTTATAAGAAATCGGTACACATTTATGTAAAACGGCCTCAAAAAATCTTGGAGGTATAGAATTAAATAAATTAGCTATTTCTCTTTTTTTTAAAAAATTATTTAAAATTTCATTTTCACTCATAGAGTTATTTTCAGAAATTAATTTATCAATTTCAATTTTAAGATCATTATTCCAGTCAATAAGATTACAACCAGTTTCTGCAACTAAAACTGATTTTGAATTATTTAAAAAATTAAACCATTTTTTTCCATAAATTCTACTGAAATTTCTAAAATCGATATCAATATTCTTGATATTATTCTTTAAGCAATAGTTTTTAACATCACGCCCAATTTTATATTTGTCATAACATAACGAGCCATATCTCAAATGCTCTTTTCTTCCTCGATATGAAATTAAAATTTTTCTATCTGATGTTTTAATAAGATTTTTAATTGCAAAATCTTTATTCATATAACTTGTGAGAATACTCGTAAATTTAACTGTAGAATTCTTTTGAAAAATAAGATTTATTTTATCCGATGATATAGGTGTAAAAACATGATTAATATTGATTTTATTAATTATAAAATTTAAATTATTCATAAAGTCTTGTTCATCTTGAGAGAAAATAATTTTCATACCATTAAAATTTTTTAAATACTCAAAAAATTGATGACTTGTATCCTGCACAGATAATCTCAAAGAGTAAAATAAAACAATACAATCAAAGCCCTCGTAAGAAAAATCTACTTTTTTATTAAAGTTATAATCAAAAAAAAATATTTTATGTTTTGAAAATTTTTCAAATGCTTTCAAAAAATAAAAAATATTATTTATATGATTTAATGACCTGTCATAAATAATTAATATTTTTTTCAAAAGTATTTGATATAAAATTTTTTCAATAAATTTTTTATTTTTTTTGGTATAAAATTTTTTATAACTTTATAAATAAATATTATAATAAAAAAAGAGTTTGTATTAAAAAAATTTTCTTTATAAATTTTAACATTATGTGTAATAAAGTTTTTTTTTAAATCTAATTTATTTAAATGGCTATTATTTGCACTTTTATGTTTAATATAACTATCAAATTTTTGAATAAAATTTTTGTATGAGTATTTATCATTTAAAGCAATTGTATAATAATTTCTTGCGACCATATCGATGCTTTCTAATGTTTTTTTATTTAATAAATTTAAAACATCGCCAATATTACTAAAGTTTTTATTTAATGGATGATAGTTTATATTTTTTTTTAAGACACCGGAATAATTTCCATCGATTAAATACAATAAACAACCAGATTGTATTGCTTCAAAAATCTTTGGAGATATTTGGTTCATGCAATTGTTAATTTCATATTTTTTTACGAATTTTTTATAAATATAGTTTGTTGATTTGTTTTTTTTAAATGCATGATTAATTATATTTTTTAACTTTCCATGAAAATCAAAAACATTCGAACCACTTTCGCTTCCTAACATAACTTTTGATTGAGCTAAATATTTAAACCAAAGATTTCCATATATTCTTTTTTTTTCGTCTGTTTCAATGTTTGAAGTAAAATATTTTTGTTTCATTAAATATTTTTTTACTCTTTTTCCAATTTCAAATTTTAATAATCCAAGTTGCCCATAAATTATAGGAAGTTCTCTTGCTCTATAAAAAAAACTAATAGATCTTTCTTGTGATATCAAATACTCGATATAATCATTACTATCTAATAAAATTTCACTTAAATAACCTGTTAAACAATTTACAAACTTAATATTCTTGAATTTTTTTTTTGGATAAATTTTTGATAAACTATTTCGAGGTACAGTTGTAAAAATTAAATCTGGCTTTAAATTTATAATATTCTTATCTAATATATGTTTATCTTCATATTCATCTTGTAAAAAAATAACTTTTCTTTTTTTAAAAGATGAAAATGCTTTTACTAAATCGTTATTCAGATTTGTTTTATTAATTCTATAACTATAGTGAATCACTACCACATCAAAAAAATTAATATTAAAATTTAAGTTCTGATAATCATCAAAATGCTTGTAATAAATTTGATTTATTGAATATTTTTTAAATGAAATTAAATAATCCTGAATTGTAGCAGTATATGTCTGTGTTTTATCATAGAGAATTAAAACTTTTTTACTAATAATTTTTTTTGATTTTTTTTTTTGTTTTATCTCTTGTTGTTTAAAAATATTATAATTGTAATTGATTATATCATGAATTTTTTTAATTTTAAAATCTAAACTAAATTGTTTTTTGTTATTTAAAACTTTGAAGTTATGATTTACTATTTCTTGTAAATAATCATGGTCGTTTATTTTTTTTAGAATTCTGATAAAGTTATCTTTTTTCTTTATTACTATCACTTTCAAATTATTTTTTTTGAAAAATTTTTCTTCTTCTTCAAAAGTTATAATTGCAGTTTTGGTTTTAATAGCATCAAATGCTCTTTGAGTGATGGTAGTATGATTTAAAATATTTTTAGTTTTAGTTATTTTTTTAATTTTTGAGTAGATTAATTTTTCTTTTAAATTTTTTTTTCTTAAGTCTTTAATTTTATGAATGATCGAACCATCGAAATCAAATATTTCAGAACCTCCAAATGTAAGTAAGGTTGCCTTACTATTTGCATTAAGTTTTAACCAATTTTTTAGATCTCTTCTTTTTTCATCGTTTGAAATATTCAAGTTCAAGTTCTTATTTTTTAATTTTTTTAACACTAATTCCCCAATAAATTCCTTTTTTTTTGAAACTTTACCCATCTCAGCACCAAAAGTTTTACCTCGATAAAAAATATCTATTCTTCTAGATTTTATTTCTTGAATATTAAAATTTATTTTTTCTGCTCTAAAAAATCCTGATGTATAACTATATGCATAAAAATTTTCTATATTACGTAGTTGATTATAAACTTTTTTAATATTTTGAACTGAAAGTGTTGAAAATAAAATATTAATATTTAAATTTTTTATCAAAGAACATTTTAAATCTATAAATCTATATTCATCTTGACTTATCATTATTTTAAAAGCATTAGATTTTTTTATGAAATTTAGCCAATGAAATGGTAAATAATAAAAATTAAGTGGATAAATTGAATGATGAATAATTATAATTTTATAATTTTTTTTTGGTATTTTTTTTTCTAAACCCGGATTTATTAAATCTGCATTAAATTTTTTTTTTATTGCTAACCACTCTTCCATACTAGCTGTATTACCGGATCTATCATCTACTAACAAAAGTGTTTCATTGAAATTTGCTTTAATTTTTTTTTTAAATCTTAATATATTATTAATTTTCATTAGTTTAATATATTAATTTTAAAATTTTATTTTTAACTGCTTCATAGTAATAAAAATTTCCTTTTTGATTTAAGTGTAATCCGTCAGAGTTAAGGTAATTTTTAATATTTTTTTTTATGAAGTATTTATAAATATCTATATAAAAAACATCTTTATGACTTTTGTAACATTTTTTTAATAATTCGTTATAATATAAAGTATTCTTAATATATTTTTTATTTCTAACCTTTACTAAATAATTATTTAGTATTACGATTTTTTTAACCCCAAATTTCTTAGCTCTTTGAATTATTTCTAAAGTATTTGCTTGAAATGAAAGTGGTGACACACGTGGCAACCCTTTATCTGATTTCCAATAATTAGAGTCGTTTAATCCAAATTGAATAAATAAAATATCAATTTTTTGAGATTGCACCTCGTATGGCATATCCTCTAGAGCTTGTCTTGTAGTTCTTCCATTCCTTGACGAATTTGTAAAATTAAAATTAAATCTATTCCTTAATTTTGAATTATTTGAAAAAAAATCTGAAAGTAAAAAAACCCAAGATTTTTCAAAAGATGTTTTTTGGCCGAACGAAACTGAATCTCCAAAAAAAAAAATGTTAATATTTTTTTTCATAATTTAAATTCAAAATATACAATGATCTCTTATTTTCAAATAATGAAGAAAAATTTTTTTTTAAATTATTAATTTTTGTTATTTTGTTTTTCTTTAATATTAGAATAATGTCATTTTTATTAAGTGGTCTAACACTCAAAATTTCATCTCCATCTAATCTTCTTGCTTTATAAACTTTATTTAAATTTTCACTATAAGCTGTTAACACTATTTTAAATTTTTTTGTTTTCTTTCTAAATTTTTTTATGAATCTATCTAGCCTTTGATCAACATTTGGAAATAAATCATTAGATATAATTATGTCATAAATACCTTTTTTTGATAAATTTAATTCATTCCAATCATAATTTAAAAAATTTAATTTAGGAATTTTTTTTAAATATTTTTTATTTTTAATAATCATATTATCACATAAAGTATAATTATGTTTTTTTGATAAAAATGGAGTGAGCATATTTATAGATCCACCTATATCTAAAATATTTAATTTATTTTTAGAATACAAAATATCTTGATAGGCACTAAAATAAATAAATCTTTTAACTGAGCTTTTTAGTAATATTAATGAATTTTTTTCTTTTAAAAAAAATTTATTAGATTTTATTAAATTAAAAAATTTCAAATCATTTGTCTTTAAGTATTTGAAATAATTTTGTTTATTTAAAATTTCTATCATTTTTTATTAATAATTTTAGTTTATTTTTTTTTCTAGAAAAAAAAATATCATTTTTAAAACTTGATGAATATGAGATAAATTTTTTTTTATTTATAAAAAATGAATTTTTGTGTAGTTCTAATTTTCTTGAAAATTTTTGAATTTCATTAAGTTGATTTGTCAGTAGACTTTCATAACTTATAGATATTTTAATTTTATTTTTAACAATTTTGTCAATTTGTTGAATATAGCCTTTTTGATATGCAATAATTTTTTCTTCTAATAACTTGTATTTTGAATAATTTATTGATGATGGTTTGTATGAAATATCATTAGTAGGTTTAGATTGAGTTGAATATTTTGATATTAGAGTAGAATAACAGGCATCTAATAAATCTCTTTTTAAATTAATAAATAATATTTTTTTAGACTGAAGTTGAAATAAAGGTATCCTTTCTAAAATCCATGGGTTTTTAAAAATAAATGGATATTTGCATTCATTTTTTAAAAATTCAAGAGATTGACAAAAATGCTTGTATTGAGGTTTTTTTTTTATTTTTAATAGATTGATTTGTTTCCCAAACCAATATTTTAAAAAAGAAGAACCTTCGGTTGGATCAGTTGATTTATAAGTTTTTCCAAAATTATTAGATAAAGATATTTTGTACCTGCTTGAATTAGTAAATTTTAATTTTCTTTCTCGATTAAAAATTTTTTCATCTTTATTAGAGAAATAACATAATCTGAAGTTCTTAAGTAACAATTGTTTCAAAAATGTACTACCACTTCTTGGTGCGGATAAAATGATTATAAAATCAAACTTTTTCATTTGTATTTAAAATCATATTACTGATAATCTTTTTAGTAACATTTAAATTTACTTTATTTTTTTTATAAATTTTTCCAATATTTCTATGTGTTAGTTTAATAAGTTCAAATTTATCATTTCCAATTAAACTAACATTTTTAAGGTTTGACCACTCAGTCTCATCACGGATCACAAGACAGGGCAATCCCAATAATGCACTTTCTCTTTGTAATCCACCAGAGTCTGTAATTACAAGATTACAAGATTTTAATAGTTTTATTGAATCTAAATAGTTTAATGGTTTGATTACTTTTGTATTATTTAGATAATTTTTTAATTTGTAAGATACAATTTTTTTTTTTGTATTTGGATGAATTGGAAAAATTACATTAAATTTATTAGAAAGTTTGGAAATACCCTCTAAAATAGATCTGAATTTTTTTCTGTTATTTAAAATTTCATTTCTATGACATGTAAAATAAATTTTTTTTTTATCTCTTTTGGCTTTTATTTTTTTTTCTAAAAAAAAAAATATATCTGTTAGAATATCACCATCAACAAAAATTGGGGACTTAATACCTTCATTTACCAGATTTAGCTTTGAAAAGTTATAAGGGGTATGCAATTCATCAGATAAATGATCGGTTATTATTCTTATATTTTCTTCTAACATCTCATTATCATTACTTCTTAAACCAGATTCTAAATGAATTAAATATATACCTAAATTTTTAGCAGCTATAGCTCCAGCTAAAGTTGATTTGGTATCACCAATAACGATCACCCTAGATGGTTTTTCTTTTTTTAAAATTTTTTCTATTTTTAAAATTTTTTCACTTAAATTAAATTTATTTGATCTTGTTTTAAGTATATAATTTGGTTTATATTTAATGAGTTTTTCTTGAAATAGAATATTTAAATTTTCATCATAATGCTGGTTTGTATCTATAACAACTTCATTAATTTTTTTTTTATAAAATTTTTTTATAGTATAGCTTAACCAGGCTGATTTTATAATTTGGGGTCTTGATCCAATTACACTAACAATTTTAATCATTTTTGTTTTAGATGGGTAAACTCACCTAGAACTCCAAATTTATCATAATAACTGATTGCATCTGAGACTATTTCTTCTAAAGAAGAAAATTTTAATTCTCCAAAATCATTAAATGTTTTTTGTGGATCTAACAAAATAGATGGTGCTTCGTCTTCTCCTAATTGCTTTATTTCTGGTTCGGGGTAATCATTTATTTTCATTTCTTTTACGACTGCATCGTATAATTCTTTGATAGCAATATCTTTTCCAGATGAGAAATGATAAGTGCCAGATCCTTTTCCATCAATAGCTAATAATGAACATTTAGCTAAATCTTTCACATGAACAAAATCTCTTCTGGCTTCAGTTACAAAACACTTTTTTCTATTCTTAATTCTGTTGTAAAAAATTGGCAATGGACCACTAACATTTCTTGGACCAATACAATTCGCTAATCTAAATGTAACATAATCTAATCCTGATATTTCTAAAAAATCTTCATTAGCAGTTTTGGTAATTGCATAACTACTATTAGCTGGATACTTTGGGTGGTCTAATGAAATAGGCTGCTGCAAAGGCTTTACTCCGTAACAAAGTGCAGTTTGAAAATATATAAATCTTTTAACTTCACTATTCATTGAAGCTTTAATTATATTTGCTCCACCAACGCAATTTGTTAATGCGTCTGTATACCAATCATCTGGGTCTTTGTATGAACCTGCGGCATGTACCACAGTATCAGGTTTAAAATCTAAAAAAATATTATTTATTTGTTCTCTATCGCTTACATCACAAATAAAAACTTTTAAATTTTTATTTTTTTCATCTAAGTGTTCCCTGCGACCAGTTTCTAAATTATCTATGACCACTACTACATCGCCTCTATCTAATAGATACTCAGTAATATGTGAACCAACTTGTCCTAGACCGCCTGTGACTATAACTTTTTTCATAAATTTATTTTTTTGTTGCAATAACAATAATTTCATTAGCCTGCAATGGCAAAGTATAAATTTTATTTTCTATTAAAGTTATGTCCTCTATATATTGAAATTTCTTTCTCATTGCTGGTTGATATTTTTCATTAAATATTCTTGTTAAATAATAATTTTTAGAAATTATTTTTTTTGGCATAAATATAGAATAACCATCGTATCTATAATCATGACATTTAAATCCTCCTGCGTTTAAATTTGTATAAAGTATATATTTATCAAAAGCTCTTAGATGATTTTGCTTTCTACTATAATTTCTGTCAGCATGATTTAATTGATTTGCTAGATAATTCTCAAGAGGAACTTTTATAATAAGTTTTCCTCCTCTTTTTAAAGATTTATTTACAGAGTAAACTAAATTTCCAAAATTAATAACGTGCTCAGCAACATCGCTTAAATAAATAATATCTATCTCATTTTCAAAAGGTAAATTCTCTGCATTGGCGAATATCTTAAAAAGATTTTTATGACTGCCTAAATTATTTAAATATGGTTTTGCAATATCTACACCATAAAATTCACATGTATTAAATCTCGATAATAATTCTCTAACTAAAAAGCCTCTACCAACACCGACATCTAAAATTTTACTATCATTATTTATATATTTTTTTGAGAAATTAATTAAGTTTAATGCCTGGTTTAAAAGATAACGATCAGAGTATGCTCCATCTTTTAAATCATAAATAGCTTCGTCATTATAATTTTTAGAATACTCTTCATACTTTTCATCTCTAAAAAAAAAATCATAAATATCATCATCAATAATAAGTTTTTGATTGCAGTTTCGACAAGAATTAGACGGGAGATTAATTTTGTTCTTACAACTTAAACATATCATACAAATGAATTGATAACTTTTGTAATTTTTTTCACCTCTTTAGAGGTTAATTTGTCATGACATGGTATACTGACACTTGTTTTAGAAATTTTTTGACTATTAATTAATTTTCTTTGATCAAACTTTTTAAAAACTTTTTGATCTGTAAAAACTTTATCATAATATATCCCTGTTTGAATTTGATTTTTTTTTAAAAAATTAATAAATTTTTTTCTTTTTCTGACTTTAAGAGTAAATAATGAAAAAACACTGTCAAAATTTTTTTCATATTTTGGCAATACAACTTGAGGGTTATCAATTTTTTTTAAATACTCATTAGCAATTTTTTTTCTAATCAAAGTTTTATTTTTAAAATTTTTTAATTTTTCATTAAGAATTATTGCTTGAATAGTATCTAATCTAGAATTTAGTCCAACTGCAATATGATCATTCTTGTTTTTACCTTTACCGTGGAATTTTAAAGAATTTATTTTTTTTGAGATTTTTAAATTATTCGTAAAAATTGCTCCTCCATCACCAAAACAACCCAGTGGTTTTGTGGGGAAAAAGCTTGTAGTATATATATCAGAATAATAATTAGAAAATTTACCTTTGATTTTGCACCCAAGTCCTTGTGCTCCATCTATTATATACTTTAAATTATATTTCTTCGCTAATTTGCTTATCAGTAAATGATTAGCGGGTGCACCATATAGATCTACAGAGATAATTGCAGAAATTTTTTTTTTTTTTTTCAAAGAATTCTTAATCATTTTCTCTAATGAATTTGGACAAATATTAAAATTATCTGGTTCGATATCTACAAAACAGGGTTTTAAATTATTTAACAAAATTACTTCTGCAGTTGAAATATATGAATAGTTAGTTACAAAAACTGTTGAATTTTTTGTTAACCCTAGAGCCATTAGACTCAAACTAAGTGCATCAGTACCATTTGCGCATGAAATTACGCTTCTTGAGTCAAACATACTGGAAAGGTTATTTTCCAACTCTTTTACCTCTTGGCCCATTATAAAAGAAGTTTTATCAATAATTTTGTCTATTTTATTTGTAATGTTTTTTTTTTCTAAACTCGATATTGAAATATCAAATAACTTGATCATTTACTTAATTTCGCTTTGAGTTCTTCAAAAGTTATATTTAAATCTTTTGATTTAAAATTATTATCTAGAATATCTCCATCCTTCGTTACCCAGCCACGGTTAACTGCTGGATTACCATAAACCAGTCTAAATTCTTCTACAGTTTTGGTAACAACAGATCCAGCGCCTATAAATGAATATTGATTAAGTGTTATTCCACAAATTATCGTTGCATTAGCGCCAACCGTAACACCCTTTTTTATTACAGTTTTCTTAAATTCATCTTTTCTATTAACTTTAGATCTTGGATTTATTACATTTGTAAATACACATGATGGTCCCAAAAAAACGTCATCTTCAATTTCGACACCGCTGTATACGCTTACATTATTTTGAATTTTGACATTATTTCCAATTCTTACATTTTCGCCTATCATGACGTTTTGTCCAATCGTACAACTTTTTCCAATTTTAACATTCTTTAAAATATTACAAAAATGCCAAATATTAGTTGTTGGGTCTATCTTCGTGCTCGGATGAACGTAGGAACTTTCATGAATCATCAAAAAATTTATTTTTTTATTAAATTTATTATATTATCTTTTTTTATATCTGTTTTAGTTCTAACATTTTGTTCTTTATTTAAACTTAATAAAAATTTTGTTATATCATAACTTTCATCAAAAGAATTATGTAGACTTGGCTCTATACCATCAAAATATTTTAGTGCATATTTAATTTCATTTTGTAAAGGCTTTACATCAGAATTATAGTTAATAAATTCTTTACTAGAAATTTTAGGTAAAAGTTTTGAAGTTTCATTTATACTAATCGTATCAAAATCAAATTTTGATAATGTAATTTTTCTATTAGGATTTTCCTCAGAATCTTTAAAAGAAATAATTCCACTTTCTCCAAGAACTATTAGTTCATGTCTTTTTGTTGGAGATACCCATGAGGCTGAAACTAAAGCTTGAACATTATTTTTAAATAACAAATACATTCTAGACTCATCTGTATGCTCTAATAGAAATTTTGAATTAAATAATTCGTAATTTAAAATATCATCACTTTTATTATTTAAAATTCTAAAAATCATTGACAAATCATGTGGCATTAAACTGAAAATCACGTCTTCTTCAAATCTAAACTTACCAAAATTTTGTCTGTAAGATTTTATGCTCAAAACTTTTCCAATCTGGTTATTTTGTATTAATGATAAAACTTTTTGAAATCCAGCGTGATAATGCAATAAATTACCTGAACAAACTTTTAAATTTTTATTTTTAATAGTTGCTTTCATTATATCTAAATCAGAATTTCTCAAGCAAATAGGTTTTTCTATAAAAAAATTCTTAATATTTTTTTTTGAAAAAAATTCAAATAGATCGAAATGAGTTGAAGCGGATGATGTAATAAAAATATTTTTTACTCTAGAATCTTTTGAAATTTCATCAATACTTTTGTAATTATGACATTGATATATTTTGGAAATGTATTTAGATTTATTTTGATCCTTATCGAAGATTCCCAAAAGCCGACTTGAAGTGTTCAACGTGCTTACATGTTTGCTCCCCCAGTTACCAACGCCAATTACAACTGTATCTAAATTCATTTTACTAAGAATAATTTTCCATTTTTTAAATTATAAACTTCATCACAATTTTTAAAGTTTTCTACATTATGAGAAACACATATGATAGTTTTTTTTTCTTTAAAGGTAAATAAATTACTAAAAATTACTTTTTCTGTGTTTTCATCTAAAGCATTTGTTGCTTCATCTAGTATTAAAATTTGTCTATTAGAATGAAATGCTCTTGCGAGAGCAATTCTTTGTTTTTGACCGTTTGAAATGCTTTTGCTAAGAAAGCCTATTTTAGTTTGTATACCATCTGGTAAACTTGCTATAAAATTTTTAAGGCAAACTTTTTCTACTATTTTTTCTAGATCTAAATTTTTTTCTTCTGATGTAATAATATTTTTTTGAATTGTATCATCATACAAAAAAGTATCTTGGGAAACATAATAAAATAGCTCTTGATATGCTCTTTCATCATTTAAACTCTCAATTTTTTTTTCATCAACTATTATTTCTCCATTTTGTGGTCGAAATAATAAAGTAATCAAATTTAATAATGTTGATTTACCGCTTCCGCTATCACCAAAAATCCCTATTATTTTTCCTTTTTTGATTGTAAAATTAAACTCTTTAAAAATTTTATTCCTATTTTCGTATCCAAAACTTAAATTTTTAAAAGTAATTTTATTATTGAAAGTGATTTTAATTTGTTCTTCAACATCATAAACTCTATCTTTTTTAAGCTGTAATGTCTCTAAAATATTTTTAATAGAAGCTTCTCCTGTTTTCATTATTTGATAATTTAAAAAAATTTTATTTAGAGAAGGTATTGCTCTATATGTTGCGGCCAGAGTAAAACTTAACATAATTAATATATCTGGATTTTGAAAATCAGTTTTATAAAAAAGTACAACTAATAAACATAACATAGCAATAACTGCCAAAACTTCTAATATTGCCCTTGGAAAAGCATAAGAGGTCAATAGTCTTGCCTCAATTTTATCATTTGAATTATGTGTATTGGTTAAATTGCTTTCTAATTTTGAACTATCTCTAAATAAAAATATTTCTTTTATTGCCTGAAAAAATTCATGGTGTAATTTACCTAATATTTTATTGTAATCTAATCGCTCAATAGACATTTTTTTAACTTTTCTATTTACAGATTTTAAACAAATTGATGCAAAGAAAATTATAGGAAAAATTACATAAAATATAATATGGTAATTAAAAATAAAAAATAAAATTAAAATAGATATTAAAATTATTAATTCTGTTAATAATATTAATACTCCTCTAGCATATGAAATAGATATATATCCACAATCTTGCGTAAGAACATTGGCGACCTTTGTGAAGGTGTTTTTTATAAAATATAAATAATTAACATGCAAAAACTTGTTTAATAATTTTGAATAAAAATAACTTTTTAAACTAAGTACATATTTATTCATTTTATATTCTGAATAAATTGATATTAAATTTTTTAATATAATTAATAAAATAAATGATAGCGAAAATATTATTGTAATTTCTTGCTTTGTTAATGTCTCTAATTTATCTGAAAAAAAATCAAGTTTTATAAATTTTATTTCCTTTTTAAAAAAAAAGATACTCACTAATGGAATAATCATAGCAATACTAAAAAGTTCCACTATAGTTCTAATAAAAGAAAATAAAATATTTTCTAAAAATCCCTTTTTTTGATTATTATCTAATATAGACCAAAATTGCTTAAAAATTTTTAACATTTTATTTATGTTAAATTTGACTTTGTAAACCTTATGAATTCAGAATTTTTTTTATTAATATATATATCTTCTATCCAGTCATATGTTTTTTTTATACCCTGACTCAGCGAGTAGTTGTAGTTCCAACCCAAAAGTTTTTTTATTAAAGTATTGTCACTTGAACGACCGTTAACACCTTTTGGTTTATCTAATTGATAATTTCTTTCAAGCTTAACACCTGATATATCCTCAATAATTTCAATTAACTCATTAATAGAAACCTTTTCTTCGCTTCCAATATTTATTGGCTGAGAGTAATCAGAGTTAAATAATTGCATTATCGCATCAACACAATCTTCAACGAACAAAAAACTTCTCGTTTGATTTCCATCTCCCCAAACATCTATCAAATTTTTTTTATTCATTTTTGCTTCAATAACTTTTCTGCATAAAGCTGCTGGAGCCTTTTCTCTTCCACCATCAAAAGTACCAAGTGGTCCATAAATATTATGAAATCTAGCTACCCTTGTTTGCAATCCATAATCTTCTGTAAAATGCCTACACATTCTTTCACTAAACAATTTCTCCCATCCATATCCATCTTCAGGCATTGCTGGATATGCGTCTTCTTCTTTTAAACCTAAGATACTTGGATCTTTTTGTAATTCAGTATTATATGCACAAGCACTAGATGAATAAAAATATTTTGAAACATTATTTTTCAAACACGCTCTCAAAAGATTTGTATTTATCAATACAGATAGCATGCATTCAGCTTTATTATTTTCGATGAAACCAATGCCGCCCATGTTACAGGCCAAATTCAAAACGTATTTTGTATTCTTTGACATAGCTAGACAATTTTCAAATTCCTGCATATCTAATGAATGGTTTTCAACGTCAAATTTTTGAAACCATAATTCTAGTGGCTTTAAATCTACACACTTGATACTATGTCCTTCTTGTATCAGTCGTTTTGCGAGATGCCCCCCTATAAAACCACCGGCTCCAACAATTAAATAATCAATCATATTTTTTATTTTTTTAGAATGAACGTATAACCAAATTTTTTAAAAATATCTAACTTCTTTCCTTTTATGCCACTAATATGGCAAGGATATGGTATTGACCAGCAATATTTTAATTGATGATAATCTGTGTCCTCATCAGGATAATTTACGTTGAAATCATTTAATTTATATGTTGAATAATTTATATCTATTATACCAGGTAAAACACTATAATTTTCATATTTTTCAACTGAACGTTTGACATTCTTAAGAAAGCTGAAAATTAAACAAATTATAAAAATTATTTTTATTGACTTATTACTAAAATAAAATTTTTTTAAAAAAACAGTATAAATACAAATTATAAAAAATATTGTGGCACAATATATATATGTTACTCCAAACCTGATGACAGGTGATTTTATAAACCAAACAGAAAAGCCAATCGCCGAAAAAATTAAGATATAATTATATAATCTAAAGTTAAAATCTAATTTCATAACATTTTTTTTTTCTTCACTATTTCTATTTAAAATAAACAATAATAAAGCAGGTGATAAAATTGTTAGAATGTGTTCTGCAAATTCAATTTTATTTCGTGAAAACCAAGTAGGTATCCAATTAAAATTTTTAACATATTCATTTCGATCAAGTGGACCACTATAGCTTGAAAATGATTTATTGAATGCTCCCGTCGCCTGATTTACAACACTTGTTATATTGTTATTATACCATTCAAGATTTTCAAAACATGAAAATTTTAAAAAAGGGCTTATACAACCTGAGTAAGCTAATTGTTGTGCTATCCAAAAAAAAACAGTTAAAAAACAAAATAAAACTACTAAACTAAAATCTTTAATGTTTTTTTGCTTCAATATTATAAAAAAAACAATCAGAGAGACGACTATAGATATAAAAGCCGTAAGCTTTATGGTAACTGCAATAGATGAAAAGATAAAAATTAATTTTGCATATAAATTACTTTTTTTATTTTCAAAAAATTTACAAAAATAATAAAAAATTAATAAAACAAAAAAATTTGCAGCAACATCAAATCCATATTCTGTAAGTCTTGTAAATTTTAAAAAAAAATAAAAACCAAAAAAGAGAATAAAAATATCGGAGGTGTGTAAGTATTTTTTTTTATTTACAAAAAATTTTTCATAAAAGAAAATTGAAATAAAAAAAAATAAGACTGAATTTATAAGAATTGGTCCATAAATACCGATCAAATAAAAATTAAATAAAGATGAAATGTTTAGCCATGATGAATTCCATGCATACTGAGATTGCAAATTAGATAAACCAAATATGACTTTATCTGATATAACATTCACAATATATGGTAAATGATAATAACCATAGTCTTCGTGAGGTTTTTGGAAAATTGTTAAGATAAAAGTTAAAATTAAAAAAATAAATAATATCTTATAATTTTTAAATACAGTTTGTTTTAGTTTTTGAAAGTTTAAAAAAAAAATAATAATAATTAATCCTGCAATGATTAAATTAACGTTTTGATTTAAAGGGGTAAAAAAATGAAAAAAAAAACTAATTAAGGTTAAATTTGCAAAACCTAAGAAACCTATTTCAGAGACCTTTAATTTATTAATATCTTCTTTGAAAATGAAAATTGATAATAAAAAACCAGACGCAAATGTGATAAAAATGAATAAAATTATTGATATAAATAGTAGCACTAAAATATTAATATTTAAAAATGAAAAATAATAAAGCAATCTTTTGTTTTACGGTAAAAAACGAGGAGAAATCGTTAAAAAAAAAATTTGCGTTAATTGATGAAATAAAAAATATTTTTCAAGATTATTACTTAATATATGTCATATCAGACTGCACAGATGGTTCTGAGAAAATGATTAATAACTATCTTAAAGATAATAATTATAAGGGAAAACTAATTATAAAAAATTTTAATAACAATGAAAAAAGATTGGTAAAGTTGGAAAAATCAAGAAATGCTTATTTGGATCACATCAAATCTGATCAAGATTTAAAAATGTTTGATTACCTTTTGGTAATGGATGTTGATGGAGTCAATAACTTATTAAATAAAAAAAAAATAATTAACTCACTTAATTCTCAGATAAATTGGAATGCTATATTTGCAAATCAAAATTTTTTTTACTACGATTTATTTGCATTAAGAATTAAAGGTATATTTGAAGACAATTGTTTTGATGAAATAATAAAAAGTTATCTAAAAAATAAAAAAATACCTTTAAATAATTTTTTTAAAGAAAAATTATTAAAAAATTTCAAAATTATAAAAAATAATCCTCAAAATCATATTAAAGTAGAATCCGCGTTTGGAGGTTTGGGTATTTATAAATTAAAGAATGTTATCAATTCAGAAACATATTATAACAGTAACAATGGCAACGATTGTGAGCATGTTCACTTTAACAAACTGATTTCACAAAAATTTGGTGGTTTATTTATTGATAAACATCTTACTAATTCTTTGGGATTGAATGCTCATGTCATTAATGTATTTCTATGCTCATATTTTGAAACATTTGCTAAACGTTTTATAAAAAAAATATCATGATTTTAAATTTGTTTTTAATATTAATAATAATTTTTTTTACACTCAGCCTTAATTCAAAATTTTTAGCTAAGTTGAATTTAATTGATTATCCTACAGGTATAAAAATTCATAAAAAACCTGTTCCGTTGGTTGGTGGAATAATGTTAGCTTTGGTTGGATTAGTAATTATTTTTAATGATAATACAATTCTTAATCAATATGAAATTGGATTTATAATTTTAGTATGTATTTTTGGTATCATTGATGACGCACAAAATATTAATGCAAATAAAAAATTTCTAATTTTAATTCTAGCTTTTTTAATCTTTATTTACCTTAATGATAATTTAAAAATTAAATTAATTTATTTTCAAACTTTAGGGGTTATTTATTTTCCAGATAATTTATTTTTACAAATTTTTTTATCAACGATTTGTTTTGTATTGTTAATTAATGCGTATAATATGTGTGATGGCATTAATGGATTGGCATGTATAATTTTTATTATATGGTCGACTTACTTGTCCATGACTCAAGAAAATATCGCGACTTCTTTATTACCTTTTGCTTTTCTGATTTTAATATTTCTTATTTTTAATTTAAAAGGTGATTATTTTTTAGGAGATGGTGGAAACTATTTTTTATCAACATTAATTGGTATGATAATTGTAAAAGAAACCCAATATTCAAAGCAACAAATATATGCTGAAGAAATTTTTCTTTTATTTATGTTACCTGGAATAGATATGTTAAGACTTTTTTTTCATAGAATTTATAACAAAAAAAACCCTTTTATTGGCGATAATAACCACTTGCACCACATTTTAATAAAAAAATATAATAATTTAAACGTGGCTCTTTTAATATATTCAGCTCTAATTATCACGCCTTTACTAATATATAATTTAACAAGTATTAATCCTCTAGTTTTAATTATTACAGCATTTTTACTTTATTTTTATTTAATAAAAAAAGTTTTTATTAAGACATAAGGCAAGTAAATGAGTGAAAGTATCAATCTCATTAAATTAATATCAAATTTTGAAGATGATTTTCCAGTATCTTGCTCATAAACATTTTTAGATTTTTGGGAAATCTGATCAGCATGAGACCTAAAATAACCAATTTTAATATAGTAAGTTTCTAAAGATGAATATTTCGCAAATTCAAGCCAAAGATAATAATCGCAAGCAACGTGATCATTAAACTTAAGACCTCCAGATTTTAAATACAAATCTTTTGAAAAACAGGTAGACTCTTGTTGTATGTATCCCCAATTACTTTTACGTGCATGACCTTTTTTAATAATACTACGTGGGTAAATATAAGGTATAAAAGTAAATTTATAGTCATATTTTATATAGCCAGTTATCCCATTTATCCAGTTATGTTTCTTAGATTTTTGATTAAAAATTCTTTTTACATTTTTAACAGCATCTTTGTGAAGAATATCATCAGAATTTATCCAAATTATTACATCACCTGTTGCTTTGCGTATTCCTCTATCAAGAGCTTCGAACATATTCTTGTCTTTTTTTACATCTAAAATATCATAAACATCAGAATTCTTTTTTAAAATATCATGTGATTGGTCACTTGAAGCTCCATCGATAATTATATACTCAAAATCTTTATCGCTTTGATTTCTTACTGATTGAAGTGTGTACTCTAAATATTTTTCACCATTATAATTTGGTGTGACTATAGTTATTTTAACTTTTGACATTATTTTTTTTTACTAAATCATAAACTACTAGAGATAAAATTATGAAAAAAGTAAATGCAGTTGAAGTAGAAAATAAACTACCATGCGGTTTGAGTGGAAAAATAAAAGTTAAAAAAAGTGAAAAAATTATACTTGAATTATATGAACTATATCTATTTTTTTTAAAAAATAAAAAACAAAGTCTTAATATAATCGATAAAAAAATAATTAAACCTAAAAAACCAATATCAGACAATATCTCAAGATATAAATTATGTGGATGGTTACTGCATAAGAAATTATCCTCAATATTTTCATGTTTATTACATTCATATCTAAAAGTTTTAAAACCAGACCCAGTAAATGGATTATTTAAAAAAATCACAAAAGATGTTTTATAGTGACCAATCCATGGAGAACTTTTGAGCTTCTCAATGAATTTAATATGAAACTTTTTTTTTTCTTTTGGTTTATTGCTAATATCTATTTTATTCTTTAAAATATACTCTGCATTAGAGTTGATATTTTGTAAATTATATTTCTTACTGAGATTCTCATTCATTAAAAAAAAATTAACTAAAATTGACAATATTAATACTGGAATAAATACCTTCCAATTAAATTTAGAAAGAATAAAAAAAATAAACATAAATATAAAAAAGCTTAAAAATGCATTTCTTTCACCAGATATAAAACAAATTGATGAAACAAAGACTAAAAAAAGTATATTAATTATTTTGTGATTTTTAATTTGATCGTTCAATAAATAAATGGATATTATACCAAAATAAAGACAAAAATTCCCAACAATTTTTTCATCTCCAAATACACCACCTGCTCTTTTGTATGCATGATCATACTCATACCCAAAAATATTTTGGCCCAAAAAAAACTGAATATAAACATCAAAACCAATAAAAATAATAAATATGAAGTAAGATAATTTTAGTTTTTCATTTAAACTATATTTTAATAATATTTCGTAACAAATAATTGTTAAAAAAAAAAATCGAATATATAGAACAGATTTTAATCCTATTTGATTAAAGTATTCTGAAAAAAAAGTAGTACAAATTATCAGTAAAAAAAAGACTGTGACTAAATATAGAATTAATTTATCAATACTTTCATTACTAAATATATAATTTTTAATCTCTTTTATTTTAAATAATATCAGTATGAAAATCGCTAGGTTAATAAATAAATTACCAAATACAAAAAATAATGGTAATAAAAAAAAGATTAATTGATCCTTAATTGAATGAATATATTTAGTATTAAAAGAATACATTATGCTTAATAAAATTTATAATATTAAATTTATAGTAATTAGTTTGTTTAATATATGCATATTTAACACTAAAAAAAAAATTAAAAATAAAAAAATCTATTTTTTCTATTTCCCAACAAGATCGTTTGATAAAAATATTTTTGAAATAATTAAAAATTTAAAAAAAGATAAAAAAAATGTTATATTTTTTGGATATTACAGAAAAAACTATAATTTTTTTTTAAATAAAAAAAATTCTTTTTTAATTAATAATAGGTTACTTTTTTTATTAAGGGGGGTAGATGTTTTCTTTTCTGCTTATATCACAAGCAGCGTACCTCAAAAATCCAAAAGCTTTTATATGCATCATGATATTTTAGATACAACGTTAGTTGGACGGGAAAATGAAGCCAAGACCTTAAAATGGCTAAACAAATATAATTATGTACTTACATCGTCAAATCTACAAACTAACTTCTTTAAAAATTTATATAAAAAAAATAATATTAAATGTGATAATTTATTTATTAATATTGGATATCCTAAGCTTGAATATAACTTGTCAAACTACAAGAAGATAAAAATAAAAAAAAATTTTAAGAAGATTATTTTTATTGCACCAGGACCATATGATCAAAATAAAGAGCAGAGTCTCTATCACTTTCTTAAAATTATTTGCGAAGTATTACTTGAAAATAATAAAAAATTAAAAATTATAATTCGACCACATCCATTAGACTTATACTCACATGCTATTATACGTAAATTATTGACACTAAAAAAAAACTATCAAAATAAAATATTAATAGATAAAGAAAAAGATTATTTAAAAAAATTTAAAAGCTCTTTACTTTTAATTTCTGATATTTCTGGCATTTGTTATACTTATGCTTTTACAACCTTAAAACCAGTATTGTTCTATAATAATTTTAAAAATTTTTCAGACAAAAATTATTTCAAAAAACTATTTTATTACAAGCTTCAAAATATAATCGGATTTAGGTTTCATGATGAGAAATCTCTAGAAAAAGCAATTCATGAAATACAAAAAAAGAAAAGTTACGGACAAAAAACAAAAAGCCTTAGAAACCAGATAATAATCTATAAAGATCCCATTAAAAGAATCTCTAGACTATTAATCAAATCGTAAAACATGGAAAAAAAATTTAGCACTGAAGCTGAGATGCTATGTTACTTCAGTGAATTAATTAGCGGCGTATACGCTGAAAAAATTGCATCAGAGAATGAACTAAATAAAATTGGATGTTTAATTAATTAATGCAATAAAAGTTGATAAAAATTTATTTAAATTATATAGACACTCAGTGAAAAAAAATCATTGGGAAAATTTCTATGCAAAAAATATGATCTCAAAACGATCAAGTTTTGCCCAGTTTTGTCTGAAATTTTTAAAAAAAGATAAATCAATATTAGATATTGGGTCTGGATCAGGTAGAGATACTTTTTTCTTTCATAAGAATAAATTAAATTCAGTAGGAGTTGATTTCTCTAAAACTGCTGTAAATAAATGTAATCAAATATGTCTCGAAGAGAAAAATATTAAGTTTTTATGTAAAAACATTATTCATCTAAACTTTAAGAAGAAGTTTGATTATATTTATTGCAGATTTTTTATTCATGCAATTAATAAAAAAGAAGAGCAAAAATTATTACATAGTTTAAAAAAAATAACCAAAAAAAATACAATTCTTTTTTTTGAGTTCCGAACTATAAATGACCCAATGTTAAAAAAGGGGGAAAAAATTTCGAAGTATGAACGACTTTATGGACATTACAGACGTTTCATTGACCCTATTGATTTCAAGAATAATCTAACAAAATTTTTAAATTTCAAAATTCTATATAATGAAGAAAGTAGAAATTTATCAAAATTTAAAGATGACAACCCCTCTTTACAAAGACTAATTGTGAAAAGAATATGAACAATAAGAATAGGGGTATTGTTATATGGATTACAGGTATTCCTGGTTCTGGGAAAACGACATTAGCTAGGAAGCTATCAAAATATTTAATTAAAAAGAATGTTCCATTTTTTGAGTTGAGTGGAGATGACATAAGAGAGGTTTTTAAGTTCAATGACTTCAAAGCAATGTCAAGATTACAACTTGCAAGAAAATACTCTGATTTTTTAACCAAACTATCAAAAAAGAAAATTAATATTTGTTTTTCTACAGTTGCACTTTTTCATCAAGTACAAAAAAAAAACAAAAAACAAATAAAGAATTATTTTCAAATATATATAGAAACTAAAATTAATTCCATAATCAATCTTAACAAAAAGAAAATTTACATATCCCAAAAAAAAAATTTATGGGGCAAAGATATTGTATTTAAAAAGCCTATTTTCTCTGATTTAATAATCAAAAATTACCCGGAAAAAAACAAAGATCCTTTTAATAGAGAAGTTCTAGAAAAAATTTATATTAAATTAAATAAAAAATTTAAATTACTAAAATAAATCATGAAAATTCCAATTATATTATTTTGCTACAACAGACCAAATCACTTTGAAAGGGTAGTAAATTCTATAAAGGAAAATTTACCTGAAAAAAATAATTTTAATCTTTTCATTGTCTGTGATGGCCCTAAAAATGATTATGATCATAAACAAAAAATTAAAATTTTAAATTTAATAAATAAAATAAATTTTATAGAAAAAAATTTTATAGAAAGAAAAACAAATTATGGTTGGAAAAAAAATATATCAATAACTCTTGATGATCTATTTAAAAGATATGAGGCGGTGATTATCTTAAATGATGATAATTTAATAAAAAAAGGTTTCTTCGAGTTTATAGATGAAGCATATAAAAAATATATGTATCAAGAAAAAGTACAAGTCATATCAGGATATAATTATCCTTTTAAGTTTCCTGCAAATTATGAGTATGACGCCTATTTTACTAATAGATGTGGCATAGCTTCTGTATTAATAAAAAAAAGCTTCTGGTCAGGTGTATCGCAAATAGAAAAAAGCCATTTGCATGTAATCAATTCTAAAAAAGATAGAGAGTTGTTAAATTCCTCTGGTGAAGACAATATTATTATGTTTATTGAAGATCATCTAAAATATACAGAGTCTATGGGTATATGGTTTTCTTACTTTTTGGTCAAAAAAGAATATTTATGTTTAAGACCAAAAATCTCTTTGATGGAAAATATAGGTTACGACAATAGTGGTATGCACTGTGTTCAAACAAACAAATACACAACTCAAATTGATAGCTCAATAGTAAATAATTTTAAGTTACCTGATAGTTTATCAATTAATAAAAAAATTCATAGAACTCTATTAGAATTTTTAAAACCAAATCTTATTAAACATTTACTTTACAAACTGCTACCATTATATGTGATAAAAATGTTAAACATTTATAAATACCAAAATAAAATTTTCAAATTTGTAAGTCTTTTTAAATTCAAAAACTAATTTCTTTATTAATAAAATTATCGTAATAATCATTGGGAATATTCTCTTTACATAATCTGTAAATCTTTGGATCTGTTTTCGAATATTCCCAGCTATTAATTTTATATTTATTAAATTTTTTCTTATTTTGAATTATTTTTTTTTCAAAAAAACTACTTTCAAAAATATTAGTTTTTTTATAGCGATTTTCTATATACCTCTGATAAATATATTCTAAAACATTTTCATTATTAATTTGAAAATTTGTTTTATCTAAATTAATTATATAATTCTTTAAATCTTCTTGGGTTTTTGCTTTAATGGCAATATTAAATAACTCTGCCTGATGATCTGATGATACTATTGGTATTATGTTATGATATGCAAATTCATGCACACAAGTACCGTGCATAGTAAATAAAAAATCAAATTTATTTTTTATAAAAAAATTAAGCCCACAGTATCTATTGAGCACCTGAATATTATTATATTTTTTTATAATATTTGTAAAAACTCTAGATGATAACTTATTTGAGTTTGGATGTTCTTTTATAAAAAATTCAAATTTTGATTGATTTGCATAAAAACAAATAAAATCTAACCAGTGATAATAATCGGTGAATATATTATTATTATATCTTAAAATACCATCGGTAAAATCATGCGCAAATATAACAGCTCTTTTGTTAAATTTTGTTTTTAAAATTTCGTTATATTTGTTGTACATACTTTTTTCTAAATGATATTTAAACCTTAAATTATAAGTATTTTGAGAATTATATCTTTCTTCAAACAATTCTCTCGCTTTAAGCATTTTTTGTTCTTTAGGTATATTGGTATCTTTCTGTATTTTTAAATCTGAATAAATATAACCATTAGGAATACAATAAATATTTTTTGGTACTTTTTGAAACCACATTTTATTTTCAATCAATTTTCTTTTAACAATATAAACTGGAATGTTATGTTTGTGAGCAAATGCTATAGGAATTCTGCAATGGATAAAACTATCATGTAAAAAAAATAAATTTTTAATCTCAAATTTATCCTTTAAATCTTCCAATCGATCAATTGCATTTATTGCCTTTGCTATTAAAGAAATTAATCTTTTATCCTCTAATTTTACTTTGTCTTTTTTTTTATTAATAAATCTATGATATGTCTGACACACTGGTATCCCAATATTTATTTCTTTATAATTTAAATTTAAAATATCATTGGAGTCATTTATTTTACTAAATAATTCTCGCGCTAATCTTTGGTCTAATTTTTTATATCGAATGAAAAAATCAGCAAATCTATTGTATTTAAAATTAATATAAAAATTCTTGATATAAGACAGAAATATTTGTTTTGGAGGAAAATATGAAATTGCAATTTTAAATTTTTTTTTTCTAAGCACGCTTGCAATTTTAGAAAAGAAAAAAATCATTGTCAGATCAAAGTTGATAAATTCAAAAATAGACAGTTTTTCTTTATTCATTTTTACATTTATTATAAGTATTTAGATGTCGCTATTTTTAAGTATAAATTATATTTAATTATCATTTTATTAACACATTGTATATTTATTTAAATGAATTTTTCTTTTTAAAGTTATTAAATTAATTATTTTATTTAAAAATCTTTTTTTACTTTTTGTTGTAACTATTTAACTATGAAATTTATATTTAAGGTAATTAATTAACCCTCGTAATAAATATTAATTAGTTTTGGTCAAAGCTATATTTAATGTGGCTTAAATGAAAATAGACATTATATATAATAGTTAAATGATTTAGTATAAAAATTTTTTTTACTAATTAAAAACATAATTTTATATATGAACAGTTTAATTAATCATCAGAAGATAAATATTCTAAAAAATATTTTATGATAGTATTACACACCGCCAGAATTTTAAGAAAACTACTTCCTAAATTTTTGTATTTAATTTTTAAAAATATTTATATTTATTTTTTCGGCCCAGTTTTTATTTTTAAATTTTTGAAATCTCTTTTCTTTAAAACAAAAAAAGTGAAAATAATTGATAAAGATTTAATTCTAATCGGACAAATCCAGAGATCTGGCGGTACCTTACTAAGCCAGTTGTTTGATGGACATTCTGAATTGTATAATTATCCTAGCGAACTAATACTGACGAAACCAAAATGGGATTGGCGTAAAAATTTGAATTTTTCTACTATTGCACAAAATTCAGATTTAAAAAAAAATATCATGATTGAAAATTATGAGAAATTATCAACAGGAAAAGTTGACCAAAAAACAAATAATAAGTTTATTTTTAATCCTTTTATTGAAAAAAAAATATTTCAAAAATTTAAAACAAATAACTTGAGATCAAATTTTGATATATATTTTACAGCATTCTTTAATGCTTTTTTGAATTATAATAAAAAACCCGAAAATAAAAAAAAATTCATTACTGCCTTTTTGCCACGTTTTATGATAATTGATCAAAATATTGATTTATTTTTTAAAATTTACCCAAATGGTATATTAGTTAATATTATACGTGATCCCAGGTCCTGGATAATTTCGGCAAAAAAACATTTAAATCCCTATGATGATACATTAACAAGTTTAAAATTATGGAAAAAAAATTGTCAAAATTCTTTTAAATATAAAAATAAATATTTTGAAAAAATAATTCTTATCAAATTTGATGATTTAATAAAAAATACTGAAATGACTATGCGTAAAATTTGTTTAGCAGCTGATATTAATTTTGAAAAAACACTTTTATTACCAACATTTAATGGTGAATTGATTAATAGCGATAGTTCATTTAAAAGTGTAACGGGCAAGATAGACAAGAGCGTTCTGGAAACAAATATAAAAAAATCGGTTCTATCTAGTAGCGATATTAATGTTATAAAAAAATATGAAATTTGGTACCACAATTTTATTAAAAAGATTAAATAAAAATAATATCATAAGACTTTATAATATATTTTTACCAATTCTTTTTAATAAACCTTAAAAACCTAAGTTAATTTAACTATTTTTTGAATGTAAGATAATTTACTTGAAATATTTATTTAAAATCAATTCGCCTTTATCAATCGGCTTTTTAGTAAATTTACCAATTATTTTACCTTTATTACTAATGCCCTTTCTAATAGATCTTAAAAAAATTATATCCTTTTCGGTCAAAACCTGTTTTGCTTTAATATTATGCTTCGCACAGGCAGATCTTCGAGTAAATTTTTTAATACCCTTTTCGATATTAAGGATTTTCTTTTCTGAAGTCCTATCCTTGGAAATTAAAACATTTTTAAATCTTACTAAATCTAATAAATCTTTCGGATCTGCAGATAAAGCATGATCTCTAAAAGATGAAAAATTTTTATCTAAGGTGAAGTGTTTTTCGATGATTTTACAATTCATTGTTAATGCAATTTTTGAAGCGTCATTTCCTTTTACATGATCTGAGTAACCAATTCTAAATCCTGTTTTTTTTAAAAGATTAATTGTACCTAAAGATGATTTTTCTATAGGTACTGGATAACTAGAAACGCAATGTAATAAAATGATATTTTTTCTAAATCGCTTGTATTTCTTTAAAAAATTTACAAGTTCGATTAATTGTTTATTATTAATTCCACCAGTTGATATTATAACCACTTTTCCGGTTTTAATAACAAAATCTATCAAATCCCAAAAATGATTATCACCTGAAGCTATTTTAAAGCAACTTACATATTTATCTATAAATTTTGCGGTTTCTATATCGAGTGGAGTGGAAAAAAAACTAATTTTAATTTTTTTTGCATAATGAGCTAAGTCAACAAAATTTTTTTTTGATAATTCAAATTTTTTAAATTTTTTAAAAATTTTGATATCTTTATTAAAAATAAAATTTTCTGTAACAAAAGACTGTAGTTTTACCGCATCCGCTCCACAATGTTTTGCTTGTTTAATTAATTTTTTTGCTAATAAGACATCTCCCTCATGATTATTTCCTATTTCTGCAACAATTTGGGGAGTTTTTGAATAAAAATCCATTAATTATTTTTTTACATTTGAATTATAGAATTTTTTATACCAATTAATATATTCTTGGTATCCTTTCTCTACTGGAAAACTTGGAGAATAGTTAATTAATTCTTTAGCCTTTCTTATATCTAAAGTTCCTCTTTCTGGCATAAATGCCTCTTTATCTTTTTTTTGAATCTTGATGTTATCAAAATTTTTTTTTAGGATATTTATTAAATCTATTATTTTTTTTGATTTTCCATAAGTTAAATTAAATGTTTGATTGTAAGCTTTTTCATTCGAACAACATTTCTCTACGCCATCCATTAAATCATCAATATAAGTGAAATCTAATTTATCTTCACCATCTCCATTGATTACTAAATCTTTACCTGTCAAAATATTTTCTATAAAAATCTGCCCAACTCGTCTACTTACGCATCTCTCCCCATATAATGCAGATGGTCTTATTATTGTGTATGGTAAATCAAATACTTGGTTATATGATTTTACCATTAGCTCTCCAGCATATTTTAAATTTCCATAAATTCCTATAGGTTCACATTTTGTTTCTTCATTGACTGATTTAGAATTAAAATTTCCATAAACCATACTTGATGAAAAATAAATTACATGCGTTTTTTTTTTTCTACAAACGTCAAGAGTATTTTCAAGGGTTCTCAAACTATGATCGAACGTGCTGTGAGGGTCTTTATTTGATTTATTAGCATGTGATACTGCTGCTAAATGAATGACTATGTCTGGAGTAAATTTAGTATATATTTTTGAATATGCGTGATAGTCTCTAGCATCTACAACGTTTAAATTAATTTTATTTAAATTTAATAAATTAATTCTTTCATTTAAAATTGTCCTGTATAGATTTTGGTTTACTATTTCAGTATCTGTAAATGATAGTAAATTATTCACCCCAAGGCTGTCTATAATATTTACATCATAGTTTTTATTCTTCAAAAATATTGCAAGATTATGACCAATAAAACCATTTCCGCCTGTAAGAAGTATTTTTTTCATTAAATATATCTATTTATTGTTTGGCAAATATAGTCAATATTCTTGTTGGTCAATTTTGGATAGATTGGCAATGAGAGGACATTGTCTCCATATTTCTTAGAGTTGTATATTTTTTTTTTAGAGATGGGGTATTTTTTTTTATAATAATCCATAAATGGAAGTGGAGTTTCATAATGGACTGAATATCCAATACCTTTTTGCTTTAATATTTTCATTAATTTAGATTTTGTTTTTTTATCTTTTAATAATAGTTGATATACAAAATAAGAATCATTTTTACTAATTCTAGGTAGAGTAATTTTTTTATTTTTATTTAACTTTGCATTATAGACTTTGGCAATATCTCTTCTTCTTTTAAGATTGTCTTTATAATTTATAATTTGATTATAGCCCATCGCAGCTTGAAAATCTGTCATTCTATAATTAAATCCCAAATAATTTACATTATACACTCCAGGTTTCTTTCTATCTTTTATCTCTTTATCAATTCCAAAGGCCTTAAGTGTTTTAATTTTTTTATAAAACTTGAAATTATTTGTAACCAGAGCACCGCCTTCACCAGTCGTAATTTGTTTTGTGGGATAAAAAGAAAAACATCCAGATATTCCAAAATTTCCAACATGTTTTTTTTTAAAATAAGTACCAAGACTATGAGCACAATCCTCAATTAATTTAATGTTATTTTTTTTACAAATTTCAACTAAGTTTTCCAACTCACAAGATCTTCCTGCCATATGAACAATGATTATAGCTTTTGTTTTCTTGGTAATAAGTTTTTTCACTGAATTAATGCAAATATTTCCACTTTCATATTCAATATCGGCAAATACCGCCTTGGCACCAGTATACTCAACTGCGTGTGAGGTTGCCGTATGTGACATTGCTGGGACTATAACCTCATCATTTTTTTTTAAATCTAAAGCAAGACAAGAAATATGTAAAGCAGCTGTACAACTTGACACTAGTGTACAATACTTGGAGCCTGTTAATTTTTTAATTTCATTTTCAAATTTTTCACTAAATTTACCATGCGTAAGCCATCCAGTTTTAATAACGTTAGCTACATCGTTAATCAGCTTTTGGTTAATATTGGCTCTAGAAAATTTTATCATTTTAAATAATTTATTTTTAACTCTTTACCTTTTTTTTGAGATAAATCTGCATAAAAGCATGCTGTCATCAAATCAAAAAGGCACTTTTTGCTAATTAAAGGTGCTGTTTTATTTAATATTGTATTCAAAAATTTTCGTATTAGATTTTTTCTATTTTTTTTATCAGGATACTCATATGTCGTTTTTATAATTTTATTCTTAACTCCACCTCTCTTTTTAACTTCAAATTGACCATTTAAATTAGAAATGAATGTATGTTTTTTTTGAAATACTTTAAACTCATGAAAATGAGGATGCACACATACTCCATCTGCCTTTAAATTAACAATTACATTATTTCGAAATGTAAATATGTACGTTGCAAATGAAAATTTTTTAAATTTTGTATTTTTTGTCATTTTCTTACTAGTTTTAGTAATCACAGTTATAGGCATTGATCCTAACATCCAACATACCAAATCTAAAATATGAATTGCAGCTCCTAGAGTTAAACTGTAGTCTTTTGTTTTTGATCTCCACTCGAATAATTTTTCTTTTCTACCCCATAAATAAGATGCATCAATGTGATAAACATCTTTAATATTTATTTTTCTTTTTACTTTTTTAAATTATGTATTTTCTCTTAGTACTAAATTTTAAATTAACTTAATTTGGGGTTTTTTTTTTAATTCTTGTTTAATTTTTTTTAGTTGTGACTGACTTAAACATACTGGTTTTTCGACGATAATATGGCAATTTTTTTTAATTGATTTTAAAATTTGCAAATAATGATCTTCATCATAACTTGCAATTGAAATTAAATTTAAATTTTTATATTTAAAAAAAATATTTTCATCGGTCACAATATCCACGCTTTGAAATTTTTTTTTTAATATCTTGGCTTTCTTTTTATCTTTTTCCAAAATACAAACCACCTTGGAACCTCTATAATTATTAATTGCCTCAAAATGCTTAAGACCAATTCCAGTACCTATGATGCCAGCTTTAATCATTTTTAAAATATTTTAAAATTTTTAATAAATCAGATTTTGTATCTACACTAAATTTTAAATTTTTTTTATATTTTTGACTATTTTTATTTTTAAAGTTTATAATCTTAAATTTCTTATAATTTGAATAAAAAAACGATGTCACATGTTCTTTTTCAGTAGCATTCATTTTAGCAATATATGATTCTAACAGTTTAGTTTTTATAATCTCGACTGATTGTCCGCTTGAAAAGGTTCTCGGAAATACATTCGTGACTAGATCTATATTTCTATTTTTCGAAAAAATCTCAATAGCTCTGTTGATAATTTGTGGATCTATCAAAGGACTGTCGCCGCTTATTCTCATAAAAAAATTCAATCGATATTTCTTAGCTGCATTATATAATCTAAGAGCAACATTATTAAGACTTCCTCTATAACACTCTACGCCTATTTTTTTTAAGTAAGAGGCTAATTCATTGTCAGACTTTTTAGATGATGTTGCTACAATAATTCTCTTTACTTTTTTTGAGGAATTCAACCTGTTGATGACATGATAAATAATTGGTTTTTTATTTACTTTAAAAAGTACCTTTCTGCGAAATCGCTTAGAACTTGACCTGGCCTGAATAATAACTATCAATATAAAAATGCTTTCTATTGTTTGTCTTTCAACATGCAAATTATCAAAAAAAGAAAAATTAGAAATACTTAAACTCAAGGATTTGCATTGGCAACATGGTATTGCCAGTCAATTATCACATTATTCCAAAAATTTTAAAAAAGATGATCTAAACAATTTATTTTTTTATAAAAAAAAACTTATTGGATACACTGGATTAAGAAAAAAAAAAGTTATCAAAAACAAAAAAAAAATTCACTATTTACTTTTTGACACACTTATTATTCATGAATTATATAGAGGTCGTCAATTTTCAAAAGTATTAATGGAATTCAATAATGCCGTTATAAGACAGCATAAAATATGCAGCTATCTCATTTGCAAAACTGAATTTTCAAAATTTTATAAGAAGTTTGGTTGGAAAAATTATAAAAAGAAAAACATACTTGATTATAATCATAAAAACCAAAGTGTAATGTTCTATAAGTAAAAAATTTTTTCAGTGCATAAATCAAGCCAATTGGGTTATTAGTACTGGTCAGCTGCACGCATTACTGCGCTTCCACATCCAGCCTATCAACCTGGTAGTCTACCAGGACCCTAAAGGAAGAA
>Ga0181568_10000472_pt1 | contig 35853 bp, 47 predicted proteins | sample 101ome_20_FD_133758 | JGI IMG/M metagenome (GOLD analysis project Ga0181568, IMG submission 133758) | Coastal salt marsh microbial communities from the Groves Creek Marsh, Skidaway Island, Georgia - 101404AT metaG (megahit assembly) | ecosystem: Environmental > Aquatic > Marine > Intertidal...
CGACGTACATGTCGCCGACGAGATCACCGTTGCGGGCAACAGTGACGGACACGCGACCGGAGTTGGCGGCAGTACCGTTGACGGTCTGCTCGATGTTCTCCATCGCGAAGTTGGTGTGGCGCTTGTATTTCGCCTGGAAGAAAGTCACCTCAGGGTTACCGGTAAGGTAAACATCCTGGGCACCGTAAGCTACGAGTTGCATAAGACCACCGGCCATTTTGAGAGTTGTTGTACTATAGACAGAGAAAATAATTTTGGGTAAATGCGAAATTTCGCGATCCAATTTTTCTCAGTCTACATCAAAATGTCCACGCAGCCTGATGAAGTTGATGTAGAAATCGAGGACGGTGAAATTATTGACACCGAGTCCGAAATTGAGAATGGTAGCATCATTGATCCCGGTGAGGATGAGGAGATCGATCTACCCGAGTTGCTTGGATCCCTGTTCGCGACCGAAGAGGGTGACACCGTTTGTACTGCCCTCATGGGAATCTCTAACCAGATCCAAGTCCAAAACAAAATTCTTATTAAAATTTTGGCTCAACTTCAATCCTTGAAAAGTAATTAAAAGAAAAAATTGTAGTATCAGTAATATGGAAAAGACCCACTTCATTGATAAGGAACCCAACAAGTATGAAGCTCTGGCAGAACTTCGTAATCAGCAAATTCGGTCAATGAATGAGGATCAGGCTACACGCCTCTTGTCAAATTTAGAGAATGCGTGGGGTCTCCATGAAAAAGACTTTCTCAGTCATCAAATGCTGGGGTATAACCAGTATCTTTCAGGTAGTTGTTTCAACGAATATGGAGCCGTATCAATCAACGACATTGATCTAGCAGCAATCAAAGAGATCAGAAAGAAGAATATCGACTTTACTGTGGAGTTGAGAAATCACATGAACAAGTTGAAGAAGAATAAAGCAAAAGAGAACGACGGTGCCGAGGATACTAGTTTGACGGATGATCTGGGTCTTAGTATAGATAAACGAATCGCCAATGTTGTTTTGCACATCGAAGATGGCTTTGATAACATCCGACGTCACTACATCTCATACGAACGCGTGAGTACTCCGACTATTCAACCACAGTTTCCAAAGTTTTCGGATCCTTCTGCTATGGACGAAGAAGAGATTGAAAATAGCAGCCCTTACCAAAAATGTCTTCTGTATACTTTGGAAGAAGCTTACAAGTGTGGGTACCGCCGCTACAAGGGACATTGCTGTGAAGAAATTAAGACTGTTGAGGGACATAGAACTAGGGCATGGAATCCAGTGTTCCCCATTGACAAGTTTGTCTACTCTATCGCTAAGAAGGATATCTCCTTTACAAACTGGAAGAACTTCACAAGCAAGGGTAGCATTTTCCGTGAAGTCATTGATCATGTTTCTAAGTGCGATGATCAGCAGTTTCCGGAGATTTCTAAAAGAAGACATGTGTGGTCTTTCAAAAACGGTCTCTTTGTTGGAAAGGAGTGGCTCCCGGATAAGGGGGTCTATGACTGCCGCTTTTATCCCTATGATAGCCCCGATTTCGCTTGCCTTGATCCCACTATCGTTTCGTGCAAGTACTTTGATCAGCAATTTGATGACTTTTCACACTTGGAGAGATGGCAGGATATTCCAACACCCAATTTTGACAAAGTACTTCAGTATCAAAAGCTGGAACCGGAGGTATGTGACTGGGCTTATGTAATGGGTGGACGTCTCTGTTATGATGTTGGAGAGCTTGATTCCTGGCAAATTATTCCCTTCTTCAAGGGTATTGCGAGATCTGGTAAGAGTACCCTAATTACGAAGGTATTCAAGAAGTTCTACGAGAGTGAAGACGTTGGTGTCCTCGCGAATAATATTGAGAAGAAGTTTGGCTTGTCTGCGATTAAGGACAACTTCATGTTTATTGCACCAGAGATTAAATCCGATCTCGGTCTTGAACAGGCTGAGTTCCAGTCTATCGTTTCCGGTGAGGATGTATCTATCGCTATTAAGAACAAGACCGCTGTCTCTATTGAGTGGAAGGTTCCGGGCGTCCTGGGCGGCAACGAGGTGCCAAATTGGAAAGACAATTCTGGGTCTATTCTTCGTCGTATTCTCCCTTGGAACTTTACTAAGCAGGTACGAGAAGCTGATCCCCAGCTTGATGAGAAGCTCAATAAGGAGTTGCCTATCATCCTTCTCAAGTGTGTACGTGGATACCTGGACTTTTCCAATAAATACAGGGACAGGGATATATGGAATGTCGTTCCCAAGTACTTTGAGACGATCAAGAAGCAAGTGGCAATGGTTGCGAGCACTCTAACCAACTTCCTAGAGTCTACATCCATCAAGTATGGCAGCGACCTCTGTGTTCCTCAGACCATCTTCGTACAGATGTTTAATCAGCACTGTTCAGCCAACAACCTCGGAAAGCCCAAGTTTAACCAAGATTTCTATGTTGGACCTTTCAGCTCTAGGGATATCGAGGTTCGGGAAGAGGTGGTCAAGTACAAGGGTCGTACCTACCCTAAGCAACCAGTCATATTCGGACTTGATGTGATCGAGGAAGGTATTGGTTTTACAGACGATTACTAAAAAAAATAGTGACCAATAGTAATATGAGCCAGTCGGTTCAAGAGTTTGTTCGTCGATCTGGCGTGGAACTTCAAAGTCCCAATTCTGCGTCAAACTCGAATAACAGCTTCGTTCGGGAACTAGAACGAGATGTTGCGATGATACAAGAACGGAAAGCTCGTGAAAATAGGATAGCACAAGGACAGCGTTTCTTCCGTACACCTACAAGGCCACTACCCAGACAGGCTCAGTTTCCTCCTAATCTTCAAAAGAACATCGTAAACAACAATACCTACGGTCGCTTCAAAAAATTTGAAAATTCACCATTAGCCAATGAGTTTGATGATGTCATCTTAAACTCAAATAACGAAAAAATGATCAATAATTTATTGGCCGAACAGGGAATGCTGAATAATGGTCCAGAAATCAACACTAATCTCTTAGCCAACGATAACTTTGCAAAGGGGTTTGGAAATAACCTAAACTACATCGCTCCTCCACCCCCAACTGAACTTCAGGTTAGCAAGTTGAATGTTGGTATGTATAATGGTTTGATTAATGGTAATTTTGGACAGAAAAATGTTCGTATGGATCTTAAACCCTTACTTTTAAAGACACCTCGTGGTAGAACAGCCATTGGTGAGGGTCTTTATGTAGACACAATTGAGATTGTTGGATACTACGGTCAAATGAAAGCTGGGTTAAGGCACACTAGGGAGCTTGGACCTAAAGGTGACATCAATAAGGTTTACAATAAGGTTCAATTCAAGTTTCAAATCACTAACGACATTGAGACAAAGGGAGGAACCTTAGATTTCTACAGAAATGGTAAGATCCGATTCTCCGCTGGTTTTGTTGGTTCTAACATTGCCAACCAACCAGAACTCTTACGTCGCTTTGTTATTACAAGCTACACTGAGGGGCAATCCTTCCTCTATAGTCCATTTGAATACAATAATCTAAGTGGTCAGTTTAGAATCAATGGTGTGTTCAAAAATCTGACTAACATCGCGAGGGATTATAAACAATATGGAATGACCTACGCTACGTATGAACCCGAGCTTACTCCATTCCTTTATATTGACACAATGGACTACAAGTTTTCGTTAACTAGGAACGGAAATGTTCAGATTATAGGTGCCAAGGATCCCAAAACTCTTCAAAGTGCCTATGAGTTTGGTACTAGGTTTGTCAAGCAATTGGACAGAAATGGTGAAATTGAAGTCACTGGTGAGTTCAGTGAAGGTCTCAAAAAGACAACCAAGGCTAAGCCTAAAGCCAAGGCTAAGCCTAAAGCCAAGGCTAAGCCTAAGCCTAAAGCGAAGAACACCCCTAATAAACTAACCAAAAACCAACTCAATGCTGTGAATGTTGATATGGCTGCTTGCAAGCGTATGAAGAGAGATGAACTCGTTGAGTTTGCTAAAAAGCTTGGTATCGTTCAGTTTAGGGTTAAGACATCAGATGGTTCTAGGCAAATGAGGAAGGATGAGATCTGTGAAAAAATCAAAGCCAAGAAGGGTGTTAGAACTGTCACCTACAAGAATACTACCGGTAAAAACATTAACCTTAAGAGGGGTGCCAACGGTAGATTCAAGATTGGCCGTAAGAGTTGCTTGGGTATGAAGGTTAAGGAACTCACAGATATCGCTAAGCTCCTCAAGATTCCTCTCACTGGTAAGGAGAAGAAGGCAGACCTGTGTAAGTTAATTGAAAAGGCTAGGAACAATATTGCTAACAAACCTGTACCAAAGAAACTTTCTCCCGGAGCTCTAAAGCAAAAGGCTAAAAACAATAAGAAAGCTGCTAAGGAACTCGAAAAGAATGTAAACAGGCAATTGAAGGTAAATAACGTTGAAATGAAGAGAAGACTCAATGAAAACTCAATCCGCAATGATCTCAACAAACTTTACGGAAAGATGTGGATGAAGAGATACAAACCCAATCTCAATCAAGATGTAAAAATCATCCAAAACCGAATCAGTAACATCCGAAAGACTAATAAATTGGGTGTACCCTTCAAGCGTGATATAGATGAACTCAAAAAGAGGCTCGTTGCGCAATGGAAGAGGGAACGTGTTCGTGATTTAGAAAAGAAGTTGGTCAACACTAATGGTGTGAGCAACAACATGAAGAATAGATTCCGCCTCGCAGCTGTGAACTATATTATGAATCTCAAGAATCAGAAAAAAACTATAACGGCGGCTAGGTTAGCTCAATTCAAGAAAAGTTGGTTAAAGCGTATAGCCAATATTAATAAAAATGGGCGTCCGAAGGGAATTAACCGAGCGGTTAAAGCTCGGATTGAAACGTTATAATCATGGGGTGAGAGTGGACGACGATACGAGGACATGGGGAACACCTACGGACTCCTGGCTAGATATGGCCAAGGAGGAACTTTTAGATGCTATTATTTATGTTGTAGCGGATTATATCCGAAACGTTAGGAGTGAAGGAGAACGTGCACCCCTCAGTTTTCGTAAAAATGATGAGCCTGATGATAACAAACTCATCATGTCTATAGTTAATGACTGGGATTGTGTTGAAAGTCCACAACACAAAATGCTCCTATGGAATCTCTTCAAAATGCTCAACAGTGACATCTTCAGCGGTTCTGACTGAAAATACACACAAGACAACGCAACCTACTTGATATGAGACTTGACCCCACATATGAAGTACAGCGAAAGGAAAAATCATTAACAATGAAATTGTTCCATGTGTTGTGGGTACGATTACAGAATAAGGTTTATTTTCTGTATGTATAGCCATTGTCGTAGCACATATAAGAAGTGTGTTTATAGAATCTATAATCCTATTTAAGTACATTAGACAGAACAAACTTGAAAAAGAAAGAGTGTATGACATTAGCTTTGCTGTGCGATTATATTTAACACCGATGACACGATGAAATACTTCAGTTCTAGGTGGCTCCGGTGGAAATTCTGGGGATGGAGGAACATCCTCATTGAATGCTATCGCAACAGAACCATCTGGTTCTTCTACAACCAGATGTCTGGCATCTTTCATAGTAGTTAATTAGATTTAATCTTTAAAAGTCTTCGTCGAAGGTGATATTCTCCGAATCATCGTCTAACTTACCGTAGTCTCCAACCCTCTTTTCAAAGAAGTTGGTCTTACCGTCGAGGCTAATATTTTCCATAAAGTCGAAAGGATTTTTAGATCCCCAAATTGGGGGTTGTCCAATTTGTTTAAGAAGGCGATCCGAGACATACTCGATGTACTCAGACATTTTCTCACTGTTCATTCCTATGAGGTTACATGGAAGTGCATCAATAATAAAGTTCTTCTCAATAGCGACAGCTTCCTTGATAATAGAGTGAATGGTTTCTGTAGAGGGTTTATTGCGAAGCATTTTGAAGAGTTCAACAGCGAACTCCTGGTGAAGCCCTTCATCTCTGGATATAAGCTCGTTAGAGAAACAGAGACCAGGCATGAGTCCTCTCTTCTTTAGCCAAAAAATGGCACAAAAACTTCCAGAAAAGAAGATACCCTCCACACACGCAAAGGCAAAGAGACGCTCAGCGAATGAACGAGACTTGGTATCGAACCATTTTATGGCCCAATTCGCCTTTTGTTTAATACAAGGAATTGTTTGGATAGCTTCAAAGAGTTGCTTTTTTTCAGCGCCATCCTTAATATATTTGTCTATGAGTTTTGAGTAGGTCTCACCGTGCACCATCTCATTATGAGACTGGTACGCATAAAATGAACGACCCTCTGAAATTTGAACTTCGTCAGCAAAATTGTTGTTAATGTTCTCGAAAACGATACCATCAGAACCAGCAAAAAAGGCTAGAACGTACTTGATAAACTTTTGTTCATTGTCATTTAGACTTTTCCAATCCTCCATATCCTTAGAGAAATCCACCTCCTCTGCAGTCCAATTTGACATTTGGGCTTTCTTGTAAAGTTCCCAGAGGTGAGGATACTTCAGGGGAAAGACTGTGAAACGATTCAACGTGGGAGCGAGAATAGGTTCGTACTCGTCTTCTATGTAGTCTTGAAATTCAAAATAAGTTCCGACGTGACGATCGTTAATAAATATTTGAGGGTAGGTTGATACTGAACCTCCACATATCTCCTTTAGCTTCTCTTTGTCTATCATGACTTTCTCATATTCCAATCCTTCACTCTCGCATAGAGATACAGCGTGGTTGCAGTACTGGCATCCTTCCTTCGAATAAATAATAACTCGCATCTGTGATATTATGCCTGATTATTTTTTGTGGGAAAACTCTAAGCATGATTGTGCCCTCTGAAATAATTGAAGATGACATAGTAAAAGTTTTAGTTAATGAAGATGGAGTAGAAGACGAGATGTATGCCGTGGTTGCCATGAATACAGGGAAGACTCTGGGACTTTACTACCTGAACCCAACCGAATCGGTCTATAAGTCCGCATGTATATACAGCCTGGACAAAACTGAGATGTCGCCCGCTCCCTATGATAGCCTGATGGAGCACTATCCCACTGGAACCAAATTTGAGGATTTGGATATGAAGCGCATGAATCAAGATGATGATATGTACGCATTTTACTCAGAAATAGACATAGAAGACAGTGATAGTGATATCCATGAGATGCACCTAGAGAGTGACACTGATTCTGAAATGGCTGACTTTATTGTACCTGATTCTGAAGTTGAGGGTCAAAATATAGTACCACCAGACTACGCATCTATAGATAGAGAATGGAATGAGTGGCAGCCATCTTCTTTGGGAGCCAGGAGCTTCAAAGAAACAGTTGATTTAATAGAATCTCGCGTTAGACGCCTAAGTGAGTGATGCGTTTTAGTAAATAAATTAAAAGATCTGTCAACACAAAACAATGCTGGCAGCTATATGGTCTGACATAGACAATCTTTTAAAACAAACAAACGAAGAAAAGCCAGTGAATATAAATTTATGCAGAGAATGCTTGGGTGTAAAGATTTTTTCACCCGAGGGTCTACCAACATGCTCAGAATGCGGACTTGTCGAGGATAGGTACGTTGACGATACAGCGGAATGGACAAGTGGAATGAATGACGATGGGAAAGTCAACGACCCCTCCAGATGTGGAAATCCTAACGCAAACCCTGAACTATTTTCACAGAATTGGGGAAAGGGAACCATCATCTCTACACAACACAGCTCTACGTACGAGAATAAGAGAATGGCCAAGATCAACTTTCATATGTCTATGAATCATAAGGATCGATCTCTATTTCATGCGTACAAAGATATAGATGAGGCGTGTCACACTTTACCAGATGTGGTTCTCAAAGACGCAAAGATGATGTACAGGAAGTTCAATGAAGAAAAATTGACGCGAGGTGCGGTGCGTTTGGGTATTAAAGCAAACTGCGTTTTATACGCGTGTCGCCTCGCGAAACACCCGAGGACAACGAAGGAAATTTCGGATATGTTTGGAATCCAATCAAAGGATGTAAGTCGTACGACCCAAATATTTAAGGATACGATTATGGGTGTAACTGAGAAGAACTACGTCACAAAATCATTTGATGTGATGAACAGACTTTTGAACTCTTTTGAAGTTACACGAGAAGAGAGATTGAAATGTAACCAGTTATGTAAAGCGACTGATGACTGTGTGGAACTTATGAGCAAAACACCTAACAGCGTAGCTTCTGCTATTATCTACATCGTTCTAGGAACAAAGGTCAAAAAGTCTGAATTATGTGACAAGTGTAACATATCTGTACCGACACTCAATAAGATTGAGAATATTATTAAAAAGCACTTAGAGGCTAAAGCTTAGTATTAGAATATGGTGAAGTTATTTCTAGCCACACCATGCTACGGTGGTTTATGCTTGGAAAAGTATATGTCTAGCATCATAAAACTTCAAATCCTTTTAATAAAAGAGAATATTCAGTTATTCCTTGATACAACAGAAAATGAGTCACTCGTTCATCGTGCCCGTAATGTTTCGGTCGGTCGATTCATGCAAAAAACCGACTGCGAATATTTCATGTTTATAGACGCTGATATTCATTTCGATCCTGAAGCTGTTGTACGTCTCATCAAGTCTGGCCACGATCTCTCTGTCGCGTGCTATCCTAAAAAGGTGGTCATGTGGGATCAAGCAGCTGAAGCGGTTAAAGCTGGCGATGATCGCAATATGTCTATGTTATCTTCGAGTCTAGTAATTAACTTTGGAGCTCAAAATCGTCCAATTAAGGATGGCTTCATAGAGATTTTGGATGGACCTACTGGGTTTATGCTCATCAAACGATCGGTGTTTAAAACTCTAGAGGAGAAGTTTCCGGAACTTTGGTGCAAGAATGATCACCAAAATAGGGACTTCGACGACTACCACGCCGCATTTGACTGTATGATAGACCCAACGAATCGTAGGTACCTCTCAGAAGATTACGCATTTTGTCGTCGATGGCAACAAGCGGGTGGTCAAATCTATGCTGATGTGAATACTACCCTTGGTCATGTGGGTAATCTACCATTCTCAGGTTGCCTGAATGATAGGCTTAAGGGATAGAACCTAATATGAGTTATATGAAGATCGTTACGATTCTAGTAGTGAGATCAAAGGCGTGTCATGTTAAAACACTCCATTCAGTACTAAGATTGAATATGAGATGTCTTCAAAAGAATTACAACAACGAGATTACCTACGTAGACGACGACCCCTACAAAAAGGCTGAAGCTATCCAAAGATACATGAAATCCTGTGATCGTATTATTTTCATAGATTTTGGGGTAGGTGTCGATGATGGATCTCTCGATCAATGTTTTGAACCTCACGAACACGTAGGATGTGTTGTTTTCCCGGGTGTAAAAGAAGGTGTTAATTGGGAACAATTTAAGACAAAAGTTAAGGAGGGTTCCACTGAACCCGCTTCTCAAATGGGACTTGAATTCGATACAGTGGTAGGAAAGAAAGTTTCAAAGGATATCTACCACGTTACATCTACAGAGGCAAAAGCTTGGTTCTTGAACACTAAGAATGTTGCTAAAAAGGCTGGTTGGAAGATCTCACCCAAATTTTTTGAAAAATTCATAGAACAAGGTGTGCGCGTTTATGCATTTACAGCATCTAAGTTAACGATGACTTATACACATGAATGCTTAAGTAATATCCTGAACGCCGCTGGTGTGAAAGTAAATTAAAGTTTTTGTGACACATTTAAACATGTCTATAAAGCCGGACTCCCCGCTTTACAAATATGTTGTTCAGTTTATACACAAGACGTGGGGGAGTAAAGACTATTTCCCTGGACCTCAACCGATATCGATTGAGTACAAGCATTTTCCAATCCTAAAAGGTGGAGACTATGTTGTATGTGAGAAGACGGATGGAGAGAGACATATGATGGTTGCTTTGATGTTTGAAGGGAAGAAGAAATGCCTATTTGTGAACCGAGCGTTCAATATGTTTGAGGTTTCCCTCAACATGAAGAAGGATGTGTACGAGGGAACTATCTTGGATGGGGAACTCTACGAAAATACACTCATGGTTTATGATGCTGTACTCGTGTGTGGAAAGTCTGTGTGGAATGAAAACTTATTGGATCGCCTCGGATACGCAAAGTTCGGTGTACTTGAACCGATTATCTACATGAAGATGGATAAGTATCGCCTCCACATGAAGGACTTTTATCACATGAGAGATTTTGATAGATTCATGGATGAACACCTTCCTAATGTTAAACAAGAGGTTGACGGCCTTGTTTTTACTCCTATAAATGAACCAATTAGGATTGGAACCCATGAAACCATGTTTAAATGGAAGCCTCAAGCAAAAAATACTGTGGACTTTTTGATGAAGAAGGAACCCACCCGAGAAACACCTGGATTTGTCCCTGGTCCACCTGTGTGGAGGCTCTATGTGCAAGAAAAGGGAAAACTCGTATATGAATCGGAAATTCCACAAAACAGGATTGATGATAAATCTTGGTTTGAGGATGGAGCGATTGTTGAATGCGTGTATGTTACTTGGGAAGAACCACTTTGGTGGAAACCGATCAAAAGACGTTACGATAAAACGCATCCTAACAATAGGCGAACTTTCTACAGAACTATCGTGAATATCAAAGAGAATATTAAGATGGAGGAGTTTTTAAATTGTAAACCATGAAATAAAATCCACCTTCATCTGGTAGATCGTGTTGTTTAATCGTCTCATCATCTATGAGATGCCATTTGTTTCGGCGTTTGACAAAGCTTACATAGTGACCATCGTTTTGGTGACCAACATGTAGAGCCGCAGAGATAAGATTATATTCATAGTCTTGGATAAGTAGGTTTTCAATAATTTTAATATGACTTTTACTATCAAACGAAATCATCAAAACTTGAGGCAACTTTGAAAATAGTGAACGACTCGCAGCCACGTTGTGAATCTTTCCCTCGTTATCTTCAAAATTTTCTATAGTATTCCAGTCAGTACTTTTTAATAACATCGTTTCCATATTGTTACCATAGGATGTGATCAAATGAACACTAAAGGTTTCCTCATTCGATGACTTTCCACCGGGCCATATAGTTTCTTGCTTCTTCTTTCCGTATAACCATTCCTTAATCTCGGGTCTAGAAACCTCTAGAATATCTATGATGCACAAAATAGCTTCCTGGACATCATGTTGTTCTTGGGACTTAAACCTAGGGAACTTAGTTCTAAACTGTTCTAAGAGTGTTCCGATGTTTACACTTTCTTGTCCCTTGGTCCAATAGGTGCGTACAAGATCGGAGTAGCATTTACTAAATTCACAATCACCCGTGTATGGATATCTTAAAAAAAGATTACTTAGTACTGGAATGTATAGTAAACATTGAACGGCTGTGTTGAAATAACATGTGTTACCATTATTGTCGAAACCTTTCATTAAACTTTCTGAACAAAAAAGGCTTAAGTAAAAGGCGCGTCTTCTAAAAGTTAAGTAAAAATGGACATCAAGACTATCACCGAAAAAGTTACCACTCTCTTTGAAGCTCACAAGAATGAGGAACACATCGAGGTAGAAATCCGCCTCGGTAAGCACAATGGCTCCCTCTTTGATACAAACGTTGGAAAGGAAACGTTTGAGCGTGTACTCAAGGGTCTGAGGAAGTATGATGGATGGGAGGAAACCAAGACTATCTCAACCGATGTTTTCTATGATGACACGAACGGTATTCGCATCACCTCTGATGAAGATACCGGTGAACAGAAGATGATCCAAAAGATCAATGTCGTCAAGGAGGACTTCAAGTTCGAACCCCTGGATGTTCGTTTTAGTATCTCTAGGGAGATCCCTACCCATGGATCCTATGACATGGATCGCAAGAGATCCAAGTACCGCCACTCATTCGTTCGTAAGAACTTGTCCATTGACATGACAGTATCATCTGGGGACAATGTTGATATGGATTCCGAAGATGCCTCCTCCTACCAGATCGAACTTGAGATTGTTAAACCCAGTGATGTCAGCTCATACAACGAACTGTTCAACATCCTCCACAAGATCAGTGACATCTCAAAATTAATCTAAGTTATTAGTAACATGCTGTATCTAATTCTAGGCATTGTCGTCATGTTTTTCTTATTTGAGAAACGGAAGATGTCAGATGAAGTTGATGCATCTGAGAATTTTTCCATGAGTAACGGGATGTCCAAAGACAACTACATCCTCATGCACAAAGATGGGATGAGCAAGGAGGACTTGGAAAAGTTTGTCTACATGGAGGATCGCTTTCTCCAATACGAAAAAGATTCCGTGTGTTCAGGCGTATCCCTCATAGTCCCAGCTACTCAACTTTCTAATAAAATTAAAGAGACTTTCCCTAAATATTCATTCTCGTATCACACGATCCACTTAAAGCAAATCGCGGAACCTAAAAAAAGTATTAACCTAAAGATTAAATGTCAGTAAGTATTAAATGGATAGATCATTCGGTATTTTAGAATCAGTCGTTGGCACATATGGACCACTGATTGTAGAATATCGAGGTAAACTACACACGGAAATGTGTTATAAAATTGAAAGACATCACGTAGATAGAATGATTAAGAAAATAAAAGATATTCCCTTCAAATACATCAGTCAAACAACGGATCGGTCATTTGTTTTAGTTGAATAAACCACCATCAACACCAATCTCGAAAGGCTCTAAAACCTTACCGGTATCAGTCTTTGTCGCGGGCTCTGGCTCTTTAAAACCAGGTTCGGGAGAAGGAGCTTCAGCCACGGGAACGACGATCTTGGTACCTTTCTTTCCATTTTTAGACTCCGCCACGGCAGAGCATGAAGGGGTATCCTTCTTTATATTCATCATACCCCAAACAATGAGCATGAATACAATGGAGTGCACTATGAGACCGAAGGTCGTAGAGCAGCCATTAGAAGAGGCAATCCTAGATCCAAGGATTCCTCTGACGAAGCGAAATGTCGCGGGATTGGCAACGACAAAGAAGGTGAGGGCAGAGATGATCGAAATGATAAACTTGTCCTCCTGTTTCTTACCCTTGCACCCACATCCACAATCTTTAAATAAACCCATGATTATTTTACTATAATTCAACAAAAAAAACTGACTTAAAGTGGAGCCACCTAGTAAATATATAACCCACTACCAATAATGTCGCTCTCTATCCAGCAATCCTCCGACTTCTCTCCTGCCTCCGTGCAGTTTTCGAAACTTCGCAAGAACAAGAATGGCGGTAAAGCCGTCTATCTCAATGCCGGCGACAACAAGAAGCTGTATGTACAGCTCCCTTTCCTTCGCTCTCCTTATGGTCTCAGTGCTTACACTGATGAGGCTACGGGACGCACCTCGTACTCTCTTGACCTCTCCTTCGATCCCGACAATGCTGAGGCTATGGCTCTTCACGCCAAGCTTACCGAGCTTGATGAGATCATCGTAAACACTGTTGCCAAGAATGCCAAGGAGTGGCTTGGCAAGGAATTCAACGTGGCGGTCCTAAAGGAGGCACTCTACAAGCCGATCGTTCGCCCCGGAAAGGAGCAGTATCCAGCTACTCTGAAGCTCAAGATTCTTACTAAGTCTGATGGCTCCTTCGTTCCCGAGTCGTACAACATGCAGAAGCAACCCGTTCCTCTTGATAGCATCGAGAAGGGGCAGAAGGCCTGCGCTATCATTGACCTTAACCAGATTTGGTTCATTGACAACAAATTTGGTGTGACGATCCGACTTCAACAGGCTCTCTTCGAGCAGTCTGCCAAGCTCCCTTCCTTTGCCTTCCAGGGTCTAGACCTACCTGAGGAGGAGGAGGTTGAGGTTGAGGAGGAAGATGAGATTGAGGAGGTTGATGATCAGTAAAAATTATGAGTTCTAAAAAAATGAAAAATGTTTGAAAAAAGATTTTTCGAAAAAAAAAGTAAAATAATTTTGTCCTTCTTGTTAAGTTGAAAATTAACTTCTTAACAATAAGTAAGTATGTCTAATAAGAACATTGAGAGTAATCTTAAGAAGTTACTCAAGGGCGAGAAGGCTTGTTACCCAGAAGAATTCCTGAAAGTTCCCAGTTACAATTCACCCACCTTGCGTTACGGTAAAGGTAAGCCACTGAGTCAAGGTCAATTTGGAAAGATGTACCGTGGAAGTATCAACGATAATGGAAGGCGATATGTCGCGTACAAAGAGATAGATACATCGGATAGTACCGACGGCGCCTTTGAGTTTGAGTTCAAGGTTGCCCAAAAATTAAAGGAGTTTGCAGTCCCAGATGTGTACCTCTTTAAGAAGTGTCCCATCCAATATAAAACACCTAAAAAGGTGCGTAAAAAGAATGGTACGTTGGTCCAACCAACAAAACGCATCAAACCCACGGATATTCTTTATATGGAACTTCTTGACGCTCAACCATTTGATCGATGGTGGCAAACCAACCCATCTCTCGATGCGATAAAATCTGCAATCGTACAGGTTTTTGATAATCTCTACCAAATTAACGAAAAATATCCAAACTTCCGTCACCGTGATTTACATGGAGGTAACGTGATGATTAATCCAAATATTCTCGCCACCCAATACGTTTGGAAAGTTGACGTCGGAGGTCAAGTAATTCGGCCCGAACCCGGTGGGTCTTTTAGGAGTTATATCGGTCCATCGGAAATCAAAAAGTATAATCGTACAAACGCTGGTGTAGAAGCGACTATCATTGATTTTGGTTTGTCCTATTGGTCTGAACGTATGCCAAACCCCGAAACGGCTAGTGGTGGATACGAGCACGTGGCTATATACGCGAATCGTCCAGGAACGATTTACTATGATACACATAGGTTCTTGTATATCATTTATGTTAAGGTGAGACAACCACAAAATGCTAAGGAGCGAGCTATTAAAAATTTCATCGAAGAACTCATACCCAACAAGGAGTTCCTCGCGTTTAACGGGAAGTATACCGTAGAGGGATGTCTGAAGATGCCTGGTTTTCGAAAGGATATAAACGCCGGCACCCTCCGGCAAAATCTTCCCACATTCAAGACTATTTTGACGCACCCATTCTTAACTGGTGAGGAGAAACCAAATAGACCAAAGACTCTCAACGAGGCTCTCAAAATGATCATCCCCAAGGCTAAGACTCCCGTCAAGGCTAAGACTCCCGTCAAGGCTAAGACTAAGACCCCTAGTCCCAAACTCTCAACTGCGGAAAGGAAGAAGAAGATGAACAGTGCAATTAAGAGGGCTGCGGCTGTACTCGCCGCTAACAAGAATAAACCCAAAGCCAAACCTCCTCAAAGAAGGCCCGGTGCTGCACGCCCAGTCACCGAGATTAAGACGGCCACTCCAACTCCCAAGGCTAATACACCACCTTACGGGGTGATGTCTCCTTCGAATCTGATGAATCTCGCTAGAAAGATCGAGAGTGGAAGGAAAAAGGCTGCGAACAAGCTGAACGCCAAACTCAAGGAAATCAATGCCATGAAGGGTAAGACACCCACACCCGTTCGTCTCAAACAACCGTACACTTTCACCGATATAAAGGGTAAGAAGCGCGAATTTGTCAGAAAGTTTGCGTATGACAGGGCTTTGGCTAAGAACAAAGCTGAGAGGGAAAAGGTCAAAGCTGAGAAAGAAAAGGTCAAGGCTGAGAAGAAAGAGTATTGGAGGTCTTTCGTTGACGTACATGGTAAGAAGCAGGAATTTGAGAGCCAGTCGGCGTATCATGCGGCTAAGCAAAAGAACTTGCAAGAGTACGCCGCCAAGATGCAGGGAATAATCAATCGTCAGATAGAACGTGGACGTCAGGCACGGCTTAACCCACAGAAGTACTCGTTTGTTGACGTAAACGGTAAGAAGCGTGAGTATGTGAGAAAGGGTGCATACGAAAAGGCTTTGGCTAAGAATAAGGCTGAGAGGGAAAGGAGGGCACAGCCAACGTGGTCGCAGAAGGCTCGATGGAAGAGGGCAGATCGAGGTCAACCTTTTAACATGAAGACACCTCAAAACGTAAGGAACGCCATAAAGGCTGGTAAGAACATGAAGTTTGTTGGAGGCCGTTTCAAGACGGTCACACCTAAGGCTACATGGTCAAACGCGAATAATAAACGATTCATGGAATTATTGGCACGGGAAAAGAACGCTATGAAAAAACGTGCAAATAAGATGAACCAATCAAAGCCTCTCAAGAATGGACCAACCAATCCAGCGGTTGCGTACGCGCACAAAACTCCTAAGGCTAAGACTTCCACAGCTGAAAAGAAAATAGGAAATTACGTTAACGGTCTAACAAAGAAGGAACACGAAATGCTCAAAAAGAAGATCTGTGATTAAATTGTCTGAATATTGTAAATGTTACTCGTGATTATACTCATCATTCTAAATGTCTACATTCTCTTAGAGACGGGTAACAAGCCTGTTACGGTGGCCACTTCGAATGAAAAATGGATTGTTTATGGGACCATGGACTGCGGATGGACTCGTAAGCAATTAGAATTTATGAAGAATTCTGGTAAACAATTTGAGTTTATCGATTGCGCTAATAATGATTGTGCTGGTGTCGATGGTTTTCCAACCATTATTCACCCAGATGGTAAAAAATCCGTCGGTTATACCGAAGTTTAACGGTCAAGACCAGAAATTACCCTGATGGAAATGGAGAGGATGAAAGCATCAAGCATGGAGTTGATAGGCTTGAGCACGGTAATGTGCTTGACAAGCGAGGAGTTCCACACAAGGCGGAGGATGAAGGTGCTGATAAGGATGGAGAGCACGAAGACGAGGAGCTCCCTCACGATATCAGACTTGTTTTCAGACTTGGCAAGGTTGGCGAACATTTATTAATAACTGATATTTTTTTCTAGCTACACTATAAGATGCCCAAGAAGACCAAGGAACTTCCCTTGAGTGGGTCTGAAAGCAAATTTTCAAATCGCCGCTGGGGTTCTAACAAAGGTATACCAAACAACAACTGTTACGCGTATGCGGTAGGTGATTACATGGCATACCGTTGGCAAAAATCCATCCCAGGTGATCGGTCTGGGTTATCTAACGTCAGACATGATTACACCACTTGTAAAGATCTCCCAAGGCGCGTTATTTCGGACAACCCCAAGTCGGTATATAAGGTTGACGGGGACAAGAAATGCAAGAAGGGTTACTATAAGATCATGATGTTCGTATCGTCTGGTCGGCCCACAAATTATATTCGACAAGGTGACTTCCACTTTTACAAGCAACATGGCGTCGTTGAATATAAAATCAAGCCTGGTGATACTATTAAGTCTGTGGCAAGTTTCTTTAAGATACCCGAATACAGGGTTAAGAAGGCTGGTCCATTCAAGGTTGGAAAACGTATAGTTTTCAAGGCTAATGTTTTTAGTCACAAGCGTGGCTGGGCCACTGGACCCCTCTTAGGTGATGCGAATGGTAAGGTGATTAAGGATCCTCGTACTGCGTCTAGGAAGTATAAAGAATTAGACTACGATAAGTACTGCTCAGCTTTCTGCGTCAAGGACAGAGGAATCAAAGTCGGCAAGGGCTATCCCAAGGTCTGATAGAATACTGTTTAAATCTAGAACATCATCTGCGTCAAAGGATATGTCAAACATATCCAAAACATTTAGCATAGACTCCTCGTTTAATGAGACGACGTTAGAAACTTGTGTGTAGTTATTATGAATCGTGACTTCCACTTTAAACTGTGAAACGTCAAATACTTTTCTACACGTTGGGCAGGTGTTCTTACCTTGGGCTTTCCATCTCTCTAGACAGTGGGAATGAAATACATGTCCGCAACGAATCGGAGGATTGTTCCTCGTTGACTTCACTTCATTGAGGCATATAGCACATGTCGACATTCTAGAGTATGGTGTTAAAGTTTTTCCTGTGATTTAGCTCAGTTAGTAGATCTTGGAGGCATCCACGAGAGGCTTGTCACAGCTATTGCATTTGTCATTCTTACCCTGTTGATCTTGGATCTGGGAAAGGAGTTCGGGTCCTTGCTTTTGAAGGAGCTGCCTGTAAGAATAGTTGTCCTCAAAAGGAATGCTATTCTGCTTCATCACATAGTTGTTGAAAAGTTGGGCTGAAGTATTGATAGTGAAACAACGTCCGTCGGCCATACCAAGTCGCTGCGACATTTTTAATTACTATTACTTCAGAAATTAATTTGTCTGTTCGTGATTGTTTTTACCCAAGAATTGAATCCCTTCTCCTTAAAATGATGGATAAGAGGCTCGCATTTATAGCCCAAGAAAACATCAAACACATCAGTGTCCTCTGTTCGTGAAACACGGATTTCGGGATTCTCATTGATGTGTTGGTTAATGATATTGTAAGCAAAAGCAATCTCCTTGAGAGTCTCTGCTCCGGTGATAATGATTTTTCCTGTGGAAAAGATGCTGCATGTGATCTCCTTCATCTCATGAGCTGGCTTGAACTTGATTTTCACGGCTGAATAGCGATCTGGCTCGAAGGAGACTTTGAATATGTCACTGTAGCTTTCGAACCAATCAGCTACCTTCATGAGGTTGATGTTGTAGTTTAGGGAAAAGTTGCTGTTGATCATGACGACTCTGAAAGAGTCAACTGGAACTTTGATTTCCAGATTCAAAAAGACTTTGAAGATGTGAATAAGCTGTGTAATGATACGCTTGCAATCAAAGAGATCACAACAACCGGCAACCTGGATAGAGCCATTGGGAAAAACTTTGACAGACTTAGTACTATAGGAATCGTGATAGGTCAATGTAACTTGATTGTAAAATGTTGTTGGTTTCAGCTTCCACTCAAAACCACCATTGGTGCTGCCATCAGTGCCACAACGCTTCATCTTGTATGTGCCAATAGCTTCAAAGATTTTACGAAGACGCTTGATGTCAATATTTTGAACGAAGTTGGAAACCATTGTGATTGTTGTAATCTTTATCCACGAAGGTCTTATGTCTTCGGGTAGGCCTTTCCTAAACTCATCAATGGTGAGGAGATAGGAAAATGAGTTGTTTGCGATAGTAGAGTACATTTGTACATAAAATAAAGAACACTTAGAATGTAACTTAGGTGTTTAAAGAATATATTCTTTATGTGAGTAGATGAGTTCTTTCTTTAAATGTGCAAAAGTTGTACATGACGTTGAATCTGATCTCACTTACGTGGAAATTGTTTACGATTCTTACATTCGTGGAAAGGGGTATCAAACATTCACGGATTACATGAATACCGAGCCATTGGCTGATTGGCAGGTATTCGAGTCTAAGAAACATTCGATCCCCTATCTCAAATTTTTGGACATTATGGTTTCTAAAACCATTGAGGTTAGACAGAGAATGGCTGAACTACTCCTAGATGAGATTCTCACAACTAAACGTGATTTGAATACATATATCCGTCTCACACACGCTACTAAAATTCTAGATCCCAGCTTCCAGCCACCCATTATAAATATGAAAAGTGCTTGGCAGAGAGATTTCATTACTAAATTCTGTAAAAAGCATCTACACCATTCTATCGAGGAATGTGTCAAACTAGACCGTTTAGAGTACTTCTTCAACGTCTTACAGTTGATACAACAAGAGCTATAAAGAGCGTGATAAGGAAGATACCAAAGTAAGGAATTCTTTCCTCCTTCGCAATACCAACCTTAATATTTTCATCTGGGCCACAAGTAAAACCCGTGTCAATGTTTCTCCTAGGATGAATGTTGGTGAACACGGTAGATGGCTTCTCGGCAGTCTCACATAATGCGTAGCTGCAATAAACACTCTCATCGGCGCCAACTATACCCTCCCCTGTGGGAGTCTTAGAAAAGTTATCAAAACCCCCGGTCTGTCTTACACTCCCTGGAAGGGAGAAATCATGTTTGACAAATGGGTTGACGTCATTAATAGCATCTTCGTCATTGAGCATAATCTTACTCATAATTACTATTACTTCAGATTATATTTTTTGTCGTTCATTTTAAAACGATGTTCTTCCCACATTTGGTCTAGATCGACATTTAACATATGTGCGAGTTGAAAGAGGTAACTAAAAACATCCCCCATTTCCATCATCACATCTGTACCACGATCTTTCTTAAGATTCGTCTTTTTGTACATCTTTTTGTATTGCCGAATTGCTGATGCGAGTTCGCCGACTTCCTCAGATAGGAGGAGCCATACAGTATCTATGGGTGCGCGATCCCATCCCTTTGATTTACAAACCTTTTCGGTTTCATTTTTGTAATAGTTAAGACTCATACTTAATTCTTCCTAACCGCGTAACTTTAATATGGTTAACTCATAATCCAATTTTCTTGTTATAAGGGAGCTTCTTTCCAACGGTGCTTGTGTTAATGGGTTGATCAAGAAGGGTCCTCGTAGTGTCAATGTCACTTACATAGGCGATGTATTGACTGACCCCTGTTTGAATTTGGGACAAAGCAGTCTCGATGACACGAGAGTTCATAGCCTTGACTTGCTTATTGACCTCTTTATGATGGTTGCCAGAGTTGTTGATGAAGACGACACGCATGATACCGTAAAGATCATCAGGGTTTTGGTAATCTATAGATATACCAGTACGATCCTTAAAGGCCTGACGAATAGCCTTCTGAAGAAGATTTTTGTTGAATTCAGAAAAGAAAAGTCCGTTCAATGGAGTCTCACACTGTTTCATAGAATTCAGGTGAAGATTACTCATTTAATATACACCCCGAAAAAAATTGTCTGTAGATATTAAATGCTGAACTACTCGGACTTTGATGAGGCTTATGCCAAGGGTCCCAATTCTGTTGACACTATTAAATGCAGTGCTCCCTCCTGCTTTGTTGGTTCGTATCCCCCCGTCGCGAAGCCTGGTGAGACCGGTCCCTTCTTTGTGAATACCTACCTTCTCCAGCCCGATCGTCGCATGGAGACCCTCGGAACGGCTACCGTCCGAAGTGGGGATTTACCTTTGAGAAAGAAGTAAGTTAAAAATAAAATTAGAACATTAGGTATATGAGGGTAATTAAACGCTCAGGTCGTATTGAGGATATGAAATTTGATAATGTCACCAATAGGATCAAGAACTTAACGTATGGACTTTCTGAGAACTGCGATTCTTCCAAGGTTGCGCAACAGGTCTTCTCATCCATGTATGATATGATCAGTGCTCAAGAAATAGATACACTCTCTGCCGAAATTTGTATTGGAATGATTACATCTGACCCAGACTACGAGATTTTAGCCACTCGTATTGTGGCGAGTAATATTCAAAAGGTATGTCCCAACAACTTCCATCTCGCTATGAGGAAACTTTTAAAAGCGGGTATAATTACCGAAGAGGTTTCAGAAGTTGCTTTCAAGGTTAAGGACTCTATTAAGAGTGATAGGGACTTTGATTTTGGGTATTTTGGTATCAAGACTCTCGAGAAGAGTTACCTTCAACGCGTTGATGGACGATTGGTGGAGACTCCACAGTATATGTTTATGCGTGTAGCCATTGGCATTCACGGTAAGGATATTCCAGCTGTGATTGAGACTTACGATAAAATGAGTCAGGGTATGTTTATTCACGCCACTCCAACCCTTTTCAACGCGGGTACTCCAAGGCCTCAGATGTCTAGCTGCTTCCTAATCGCGAGTAAAGAAGACTCAATTAACGGTATTTATGGGACTCTGACTGAAGCAGCACAGATTTCCAAATGGGCCGGAGGGATCGGAATGCACATCCACGACATAAGAGCTAATAAGGCGAAGATTCGTGGAACTAACGGACAATCCGATGGTATCATTCCAATGCTGCGAGTTTTCAATGCCACAGCTAGGTACGTAAATCAAGCGGGCAGAAGAAAGGGTTCGATTGCGGTCTACATTGAGCCGTGGCATGCGGATATCATGGAATTCCTTGAACTTCGCCTCAATCAAGGTGATGAGGAAGCGAGGTGTAGAGATCTCTTCTCCGCTCTCTGGATCCCTGACCTTTTCATGAAGAGGGTTGAAGAGAATGGTAACTGGTCGCTCTTTTGCCCAGACAAGGCTAAGGGTCTATCGGATGTATACGGTGAAGAGTTTGAGACTCTCTACACAAAGTATGAAGAGGAGGGTCTAGCTACCGCTACCGTACCCGCAGCTGATGTATGGAAGGCTATTTTGAAGAGTCAGACCGAGACTGGAACCCCTTATATGCTTTACAAGGACTCGTGCAACCGAAAGTCTAATCAGAAAAATCTTGGCACGATCAAGAGTTCTAATCTTTGTACGGAAATCATCGAATATACCGATGCCGATGAGACTTCTGTATGTAATTTAGCCTCTATCGCGCTCCCCAAGTATGTGAATAAGGAGACAAAGACGTTTGACTTTGATAAGCTTCATGAAGTCACCAAAATTGTCACCCGGAACTTGAATAGAGTCATAGATCGCAACTTTTATCCAGTTGAGACTGCTAAGCGCTCTAACATGAGACATCGCCCTATTGGTCTAGGTGTTCAGGGCCTAGCCGACGTGTTCATCATGTGTGGTCTCCCCTTCGATTGCGAGGATTCGCGTACGCTCAACGCACACATTTTCGAGACTATGTACCACGCAGCCCTCGAGGCGTCTTCGGAACTTGCCGAAGTTGATGGTTCGTATGAGACATTTGAGGGCTCTCCAGCATCTCAAGGCATTCTTCAGCCAGATATGTGGGAGGGTGAGACGAAGTTCAGTGGTCGTTATGATTGGGATGCGATGCGAGAACGTGTAAAGACGAAGGGTCTTAGGAACAGTCTTCTTCTGGCTCCTATGCCTACAGCCTCTACGGCGCAGATCCTAGGTAACAATGAGTGCTTTGAACCCTACACGACCAACATCTATCTAAGGCGTACCCTCGCTGGTGAGTTTGTGGTTGTAAACAATCATCTCGTGAATGCTTTAAAAGAACGTGCTCTCTGGTCAAAAGAAATGAAAGACTTGATGGTTAAAGCCGGTGGATCAGTACAGAATATAACAGACATCCCAGATGATATCAAGTCTTTGTACAAAACTGTTTGGGAAATTAGCCAAAAAGTTATTATTGACATGGCGGCAGACAGGAACCGTTTTATCGATCAATCACAGTCTATGAATCTCTTCATGGAGAGTCCAACTATGTCTAAACTCTCCTCAATGCATATGTACGCATGGAAATCTGGCCTCAAAACAGGAATGTACTATTTGAGATCTAAGGCTAAGGCTCGACCAATCCAGTTCAGTTTAGAGCCAGAATGTGTGGCTTGCTCAGCTTAAAGTTTTCACTTGTTGTACAGTTAGTCATGGACAAGGCAATTGAAAGTCTTCAAATTAACGAATACAATAACAGAAAGATCGTTATTAGTACGAAGCAAGGAACTCCATTTCGCATGCAGTTTCCCCGTATGTACATGCCATTTGGAGTATCTGGATTTACACCAGAGGTAGGTCAGACGAAGTATAATATTGATTTCGCGATTAAGGGCTTTGACGAAGATGGGAGTTATATGAAGAAGTTTTACGATTCTATCCGAAAAATTGAAGACATGATTGTTGATTCTGTAGTTGAACAAAGTGAAGCTATTTTTGGTAAACCAATGACTAAGGAGGAGCTTCAACCAATGTTCAATTCAAATGTTAAGGAGTCAGCCGATCGCGAGCCCAAATTTCGTGTGAAGGTTGATACTGACATGGAAGATAACATCAAAGCTACGGTTTACAATTCTGACAAGAATCCCATTAGGGACGAGGTCACAAACGGTCTCTATGCAAGGAATTCTGGGCATGCTATTGTTGAACTCAATAGCGTGTATTTCTTGAATAGGATGTTTGGATGTACTTGGAAATTATATCAACTTGTGGTTTACGAACCCCAAAATCTAAAAGGATTTCAATTTGTCTTACCTGACAGGTAAGACGGGAAGACGCTGACCCCTGGCATTAAGCCTAAAGTTACCTCCACGGGGACCAGCCATCACGGGTAGACCGGCTTGTGTACCAATTGGAGCAGCACCAATCTTTTGCGCGGCCCTAGCTTGTGCCTGGTTCAACTTCGCGGTTCCGAAGGAGATCGCATTCTTGGTCATTTGGTTTGCCTTCGCACGACCGGCGGCGATCGCCTGATTCTTCGCAGCCCTAGCGGCACTCTTAAGTTCAGCCTTCGCCTCTTGCGCGAGATCCTTCGCTACATTCTTTGCAGCAGCCTTCGCCTGCTTCGCGGCAGATTTCGCAGCCATTTTTGCCATAGCACCGAAACCCATTGTGTTTTACTATATCACTATATTATTATTTAGTTGGCTTGTGGTAAGTTGTTGGGTGTACCTAGATTGGGTGGGTTACCCGCAACCTGTGAAACTACATTAGTTCCCATTTGATTAAGAAACGCGGGAGTAGGCTTGTAATTGCGCCCACTTGAAGTATTCACATACGTACCTCCATTCGCTCCCTGCATTATCCGACGTCCCTGAGAATCCAGGTAGTTGGTAGGTACATTAGCGTTGAACTGAAGACCCCTCTTAATAGCAACTTGCTTAGCCTTCTCAAGAGCTTGGGCCTGGGCCTGCTGAACCATAGCGAGAGCCTGTTCATGGGCCTTCTGCGCCATAGCGTAACCCTGGGATTGGGCCTGCTCAGCTAGGGATTTACCACGAGCGCGGGCCATCATCGAGTTACCGTTACGGGCATTATTGTTCCTATTGTTGTTACCACGAGCATTATTGGGAGTCTTGGTTAAACCGTTGAGTAACTTGTTACCGTTGTTACCATTGTTGCCCTTGTTGTTACCATTGTTACCCTTGTTGTTATTTCTCACGGCAACATTGGGGTTACGAGCGGCGTTGTTGGGACCTTGGCCTTGGTTATTGGAAGCCATTATTACTTTTTACTGACATTTTTATTCAACATCAAAATACGGTAGATGGTCTGAGCCTCCTTAAGTAATTTACCTTGAATTTTCATAAATTCAGTCGTGCTTAAACCGAGTCTAATTTTGGCGATCTTCACTGAGTCTTCCCAGCGTTTGAGAGACATTCTTACATTATATAGACAAAATTTTACTGCATCTTAGCTATCTTCTTCTCATACTCCTTGGTGCCAGCCTTGGGCTGAAGCTTGAAGCCAGTCTTCTTGGGCTTGAACACCTTCACCATAGCCTTCTTACCCTCGCTCTTCATGCGATCGAGCGCAGCCTTGCTCGCCGCCTTGGAGACGATCCGGCCATCCTTCATCTTGAGATCTTTCTTGGTGAGACCACCAGCAGTCTTATCAGCGTTACCATGGAAAACTTCCGCGCGGGAACCAACCGTCATTTTTACATTAAGCGTGGAAAATTTTCTTGATGTCCAAGATGGAAATCTTATCTGTTGTCCTGTTCACAGGTATTTGTTTCTCAATTCTTTCATCGTTGAGGACTTCTGCACACACGATTGATTTGTGACCTTGGAGAGCCATCATTTCCTCTTCAACGCTGATGAATCTTGGGCACTCTTTGTAGACCAATTTCTTCACATGAACAGCTTGGGTCTGGCCAGTGCGGTGACTCCTACCAACCGCCTGTAACTCGGTAGCCGGGTTCCAAGCAGGTGCTGTAATATAAACGCGGGTAGCTTCTTGGAGATTGAGACCCTGACCCCCACTCTTGATCTGGATGATGAAGACGGCTCCGGATTCAATCTTCTTAAATTCATTGACCTGCCTGACCCTCTCCTCCTTTGGAACTGATCCATCAATCCTGAAAACAGGGCATTCAAGCTTGGATTGGATGTAGTTCATCTCACCCCTAAACTGACAGAAGATGAGGGTTTTCTCATTTGGATGCTCCTTCAAACACTTGAAGAGGGTCTCCATCTTGTTAGACCGCCCCTCCCACTTTGTGGGGGTAGTTCCATTTTTGAAAGCCACACCATTCATGTACATTTGGGGATGAATCATACATTGCCTGGCACGGAGAAGACACTCCAAAATGATCATGTTCTTGGAGTTGAGACTCTGAGCATTTCGGAAAGCGTCCTTGATGGTCTCTTGAGCTTCTGTAAACACAAACTCATAGAGGGACTTTTCCTCTGGGAACATCTCAAGTTCCACATTCTCAAAGTAACAAGGAGGAAGGGCAATACGCTCATTGATCTTAGCCAGGTCTTCTTTGGTCCTGCGGAGGATGTAGATGTCCTTGATCTCCTTGGTTCTTCCCTGAACAAAGTTCTTGGGGATGCCCAAAAAGGCACAAAGATTCACAAAGTCATCCATCGAGTTGAACACCGGTGTTCCAGTGACCAGCCACTTGATATCCGTTCTGAGATCACAAACACCCTTGAATGTTTTGCTGCGCTTGTTCCTGATCTCATGAGCTTCGTCAAGAATAACACGGTCCCACGTGACATTGTGGAGAGGAGTTGTTTGATCCTTCCTCTCCGCGACCAAAGTGTAAGGTGCGATGATCACTTTGGTCTCCATATCGAGCTTTCGGTTAGGACCATCGAAAACACCGACAGTTAGACTGGGCGCGAAGCGATTGATTTCTTCAACCCATTGAGTGATAATAGATTTGGGTACGATGATGAGTGTACGATCTCTCGGATTTGCGAGCATCGTAGAGATCAGTTGCACGGTCTTACCCAGACCCATTTCGTCACTGAGAAAGCCCCCCTTGGGGCCAGAAGTTTGAGCCTCCATTCCAAGCATCCACTTAACACCATCACGCTGGTAGGGAGCAAAGAGGCGGCCGTTAAGTCCTTCAATCTTCATTGAAATAGTCTTCGTCGGGGTTTGGTTCAATCTCACACGGAGGTGGTTCAGTTGGTTGTTTTTTCTTCCGAGTTTTCTTCAACTTAGGTGCTGGAAGTTCATCTTTGTGTTCCCTGAAATAGAGAACCTTATCCCAGAATTCTTTCATGACTGGCAGATAGGTTTTGAACCATTCACGATCACGAGGAACGTTGACCACATCAAATTCTTCTGGCTTTGGCCAATTCGTGGCTGCGGGTTTGTATTGGATAAAATCCGCGGATTCTAAATCTAGAATCTCCATACAAAGTTGCAGTTGTGGCATATAATGCTCAGGTACTTCACCGGGGATGATAGCTCTTTGTGGAGGACACTTAATCTCAACAAGTTTTCCAGATTCTGATACACCATCTGGGCTTCCACCTAGCCATTTATGTACGGGATGAGGACAGAGACCGATCTCATGAACAACTTCGTTGTGACGCTGTTCGTACAGGATACGGGCTTCGTCTTCATAAAGCTCTCCGTGACGAGTAGCCGCATTCCCCGTAAATTTTTCGCCGAGACCGCATTTTTTGAGAAGAAGTTTCTCAGGTGTTTCGTACTTGTTTTTACCTATGGCAGTGGCCGCATCAGATGCTGTGAGCATATTTCCACGTAAAGCGAGCCACTCCTCTGATTTCTGGGCTGCATACTCCCTCTCGATCAGCGCTTTCACATTTGGATGCATATTAAATTAATAGGATCTATAGTTTTTAAGCTGTTCGAAGAATAACTTAGCTGCGTTTTGTTCAGCTTGCTTCTTACTTTTAGCCGTTCCTCTACTCATAAATTGACCGTTTATCCATATGTCAATGTAGAAAATTCCTTCATGATGTCCCGCCACCCGATATTCAGGGAGTTGCCAGCTGTTAAGCTGACAATATCGCATCAGATGATCCTTGAAGTTATCATCTATCATGATAAGATTCATATCAATGAACTTGGGATCATTATAGATCCTAAGAACAAACTCCTTAGCGTGAAGAAGACCTAGATCCATGTAGATTGCTCCAATCAGAGCCTCAAAGACATCTTCTAAAATCTTAGGATTATTATTCCAACCATTTCTCATTCCCTTATCATCCATTATAACCATCTTTTCGAGACCAAGCAACTTTGCAATATTCGCTAATGTTTCACCACGAACCAGCTTTGTACGAGCTTTCGTGAGGAAACCTTCTTGACGACTTTCATATTGATCAAACAGGAATTTAGTGATAACGAAACCGAGTACGGAGTCACCAATAAATTCTAGGGTCTCAAATGATTCATTCAGTTGTTCATATTCCTTAAGAGCGGATTTATGTGTAAAAGCCTTTTGGTACAAATCAAGATTTTTGATCTTTGTACCAACAAGTTGTTCAATTTGAGGTTTAGTAACGAAACCTACCATGTTTTGTTGTTATTAGTATGTGTTTTTATTTTTTTAAGCCTTCTTAATGTAATGAGGGCTGAGGTACTTTTGGAGATTGAGATAGGTCACAACAACATCCGCTGGAGGAGCGAGAAGATCACGGAGCTTGTCGTCAAGAATGATCTGGCGACCGTTCTCGGGATGCTTAAGACCCTTCTCAATGATGTAGGCGTTCACGAACTTGGTTACCTCGGAGCGAGAGATGAGCTCACCTTCGGGAAGTGAAAGAAACTCGCGCAACTTAGGTGTAATTTCTTGCTTTCGGTTGAAACCGTTGTTCGCCGCGCGAGCCTTAGCCTTCTCACCGGTAGGATCATCTTGGACGCTCTTCACCTTACGAACGAGCTTAACGAGAGACTTGACATCAGCACGGAGAGCAGCAATTTCGGATTGAATAGTTTCGAGAGACATTATATCTTATCTAGGTGGTTAATCTTTAAGTCACAATAGAAGTAGGAAAATACAGGCAAGAATTACCGCCAAAAACATTAAGACCTTTATATCAATCCAATCAATTCTCCGTTCGGGTTTAGCCGCGCGGGGGCGTTTGATGATTCTGAATGGCTGCTTAGGTATCTTACCAGGACATCCACCAGCACAGCAGTCCTTTGGGCATGGAATGACATGAGGTCCCTTGCGTACACCACAAAACTGCTCCTTCTTGGGGTTCCTCACATCGTCATACGCATAGCATCTGCATTCTTCAATAACATTACAGACCATATTATTATATCCCAATATATTAATGGATGAGAAAAGTTACTCGAAAGTTACCATTGAAAAATTTATGAATGAGAATTTATTTTTCAAAGATGCGAAATTGAAAAAATATTTCGACAGGAACGAACAGAGAGATCTGGGTAAGTTCAGAGAGCGTTTAAGGAGCAAGCATTCTGACAAAGAGTTGGAGAAGATGATGTACGTGTTGGTAACAGATTCCATTCGAGACATAATCCTTGACACCATTGGTAATCTTACCCAAAGTCTCAAATCCTCTGGTGATCTCATCGTGAGTGGTGGAGAAGCGTTCAATTACTATGTAGACTTTAATGACCGTATAGTCACTACAGATATTGACGCCAAGTTTGTTCCTTTTATGAAAACAAATACCAAGTACTTTGGTAAACTCCAAGCTCTCAAACTATTGTTATGGGATATGTTGGGTAAATACGCGAAAAATCTCAACGTACGGATCAAGAAACGTATTATGTCGTTCCAAAAGACCCATAGTAAACTGTTCAAGTTTATGGGTGTTGGTTTCAGTAAAGCTGGTCCTTACGTAACTAGGAGATATACTCTTATCAAAAAGAAGAAAGGTGGTTCTACGAACAAACCATCTAAGAGTGACGTTTTCATTGATGTTGAATTGTTTGCTCTCGATTTGAACATTCGTTTCTTCTCCCCAGCCACTGGTAGAATTCAGAATCAAACCCTGGGTGGAATTTTGGATATACCTTTTATGAGACAAAATGAATTTGGTTATGAAGTAGCTCAAACAAAGCGCAGGGGTATTATTTACAGAGATGCACTCACTGATAAGATGATCAATAACCAAAAGATTTTTATTGCCAGTAAAGAGTTCCTCATCGAAGATATTTATTTGATGCAAAAGCTCCAATTGAGACCTGAAAAGAAGGCAAAAGATCGTCTCCGTCTTGTGCGACTTGCTCGTTTATTTGATAAGCGAGTCACTAGTGCAGATTCTATGGAATCAGCATTCAAAAAGGTTCGCGGTAAGATCGTTACCAGGAAAACAACTTCAGTGTCTAAACACAGAAATGTTAACATCAAAAAGGCGAAGAAGGTAGATCCTCGTAAATACTCCAAGTTCACCACCGAACCTTCTAAGGAACGTTTATCTAAGCAGCTTGTTCATGGTCTAAAATCAGTGAATAACAAAATGAACATTGAAGGATTTGAGAAGACCCATGGAAATAAGCGTTTCAATTTGAAGACTCTAAAATGGGTGAATGTCAAAAATAATGCTTACGTCAAAAATGAGTTCCCCTTACGACCTATCCAGGCCAAAACCTTACCTAAAAATATAAACACCTCCAAGACGCTATATGGTTACAGGGCTAATCGTAATAATTGGGTATCAAAAGATCTTCTAAATAACGCCGCCGCTATACCTTTTATTGGGTTAAAGAAGTAAGACTTATTTAAACCATAATGTTTTACAATCCTCCAGCCAGGGGCGACGATGGTCTCTACTTTGTAAAAGCCTCCAGTGATGAAAAGCGTAAATGCCTTGTTCAGTTAAATGGTGTAACTGTATCTGAAGTCTCAGGGGAGATGACTTTTGAACTCAATTCTGACACCAATGTTAAGAAGATCTCCGACATTGAGTCTATGAACCTTTCTGCCGCACATGAGAACAGCTCTGAGTGGTTTGGTAAGCAGCTCTCTGAGCGTGTAATCAATGGCGCTTACAGCAGCGTTATGAATGGGGGTCAGATGACTGTAGACGTTATAACCGAGCCACCCGTTCGCGTTTTCAACACCCAAAAGGAGCCACTTGAGTTTGATAATGTCCAGCCCGAGAAGACCTGTGACGTACTTGTTGAGTTCGCAGGACTGTGGTTTGCCAAAAAGGCCTTCGGTGGAAACTGGAATGTTGTGCAGATCCGTCTCCACGATGATCCAGTCAAGGAAGAACCAGTAACCGATGTTTACCCAGACGAGTACGCATTTGTTGATGAGCCCGAGCCTGAGCCCGAACCGGAGCCTGAGCCGGAGCCCGAACCGGAGCCTGAGCCTGAGCCTGAGCCCGAACCCGAACCCCCAGCCAAATCTCAGAAGGTAATCAAAGAACGAATTGACATTCTCACCGAATAAAAAAATTTGTTAACTATATATAAACTATGATGAAAGGTCGCACTCAGCAAATCTTGATGCTCGCTGCCATCGCTGTTGTCATCTATCTTCTTTGTGTCATGAACAAATCTTCCAATTATTCCATCACCGAGAAGGAGTACAGTGTGTTTGGCTCTAGCGCCACCACTGGTCCCTCCACCGCTACTATCGGTATGCAGAAGGGTACCGGTCTTGCGTCCTCTCTTCTCCCCCGTGAGGTTGCCTCCAAGGAGGATTTCGGTCAGTTCGCTCCCGAGGATGTTCTCAAGGGACAGAACTTCCTTGAGCCACGCGCCCAGGTTGGTTACCCCGAGACTATTGGTGGTGCCCTCAGGAACGCGAACCAGCAGATCAGGGCTGATCCTCCCAACCCAAAGCAACCCTTTGTTTGGAACAATTCCACTATCACTCCTGATACCATGCAAAGGGGTCTCTGTGCTTAAAGATTAAAAAACAATAATCATTAAATGACCTCTGTACCGAACGAACTGAGTGAGAGCGTTTCTAAGCTCGTAGAACTTACTAAACAACTTGCCGAAGCAAAATCTGATATCAAGGTCCTTAATCAGGAAGAGAAGCGTCTTAAGGAGAATGTGAAGAAACACATGCAGGAACAGGGCATTGATACCATTAACCTACGGAAGGGGAAGATCAGTATTCGTAAAAGTGTACGGAAGGCTGGTATTAATAAGGATGCTGTGAAGGAGGGGCTTAGCAAATTTTTCAGTGGTGATGAAGCGAAGGTTGAAGGGGCTTTAAACGCGATTACGGATAATCTTAAAGTCAAGGAATCAACTTCTCTTTCGTTAACCGGTATAAAAGATAAGCCCGTAAAAGAAGATAAGTAGAAATACAATGGTTTGGAGCCAGTACGTCGACGAAGCTACCATCGGGTTTGAAACCCATGACAGTGACGACGATGAATTTAACATCGAAAACACTCCTCTGAATATCGAAGACTGGGAAGTCGAATACTCAGATGAACTTCACATGATGTGGAACAAGATTGACACTCTCTTGTATGACGCACATATCACTCACAAAGGCAAATTCTGTGACTTTGTTGAGTTTTGTTTTATGGAGCATGATCATATCCAGGAAAGGGTAACATGGGAATATGAGGAACAGACCAAATGGTATGAAGAACGTTTGGCTTACATTTGGCGTCATGTTAGACGCACAATCAATGATAATGGACTTCATGAAGAAATGATGAGGGGTGCAACATTAAACGATTTTTTAAATTATGCCAAAAATTATATGTGTATATGGTAAATGTTACCGGATATTACTACACAAAAAGTTGCCATACCTGCGGCCCTTTTTCTCGCACTGAGCCCCGGTATGGTGGTTACTACCGACGGCTCAAAACTGTCTTACATGAACCGAAAAACCGATCAAATGTCTGTTTTCTTTCACGCCCTCGTGTTCTTCCTGGTCTACAGTATGGTGGCCAAGGCTATGGGCTTGGTTCTCACACAGACCGATCTTCTCGTGACCACCTCTCTATTCCTTCTTCTCAGTCCAGGTCTTCTTCTCACTCTGCCTCCAGGTTCGAAGGGTGTGTACATGTCGGGAGAGACCAGTGTGGAATCCGTCATGATTCATGCGATCGTTTTTGCCGTAATTTTCGCGCTTTTACGTCGGCAATTTCCTCAATTCTACTAAGTAGGAAGATGAAGTATCTAGTCTTGGGTCCAGCGTCCATGGCGATATATTCACTCATAGGATGCCTAAAGGCCCGAGAATCTAGATTAGCGGATGTAAAAGAGATCTCGGGTTCTTCGGCTGGTGCAATTTTGGCATTATTTTTAGCATTAGGAATGTCTGTAGATGAAATTTTAGAAATATCCCTTAATCTAGATATCCCGAATTTCGTCAAGATACGTTTGGGTTCATTTTTCACTAAGTTTGGTTTTGTATCAATGTCTCCAATTCGTAAAAAATTAGTTGAAATCTGTGGGTGTGATCCAACGTTTCAAGAATTAGATATGAAAATATACATATCAGCATTTTGTCTAAATACCAATGAAACTGAGTATTTCTCTCGTGATACACATCCAGATATGAAGGTTATTGATGCTGTATGTATGTCTATGGCTGTACCTCTCATATTTGCGTGTGGAAACTATAATGGTAAGACCTACGTGGATGGTGGTACACAAGAGCAGTATCCAATCAATCCATTCTTAGATAAGAAACCACATGAAGTTTCGTGTGTGAAGATTAAGATGGATCGTATCTATCAGGAAAAGGTCGAAACACCTAAACAATACGTAGAGTGTTTAGTTCGTTCTTCACTCAAGAATAGGGTAGAGTATAATATACCAGTAGAGGTTATAGACATAAATGTTCGTGATACAAACGTGTTTAATTTTAACATGTCATATGAAGAAAAAGTAAAATTGTACAACATAGGGTTCAATTCTCCTTAGTACTTTTTTGTTAGTTTAATATAAATGACGGAAGCGTGTGACCCAGACGCTGACATAGAAACCCTCAGAAAAGCAATCAAGATGCAGACTGGGGAAGACCTTAAACTAACAAGAAAACAGATGTGTGATGCCTATAACAATATTAGTGGTGGGAAGTTACCCCTACCTCCTCTCGTTATGACTGCTGATCGTACGTATTTAGTCGATCGCGCATCACCACTCAAACATTTAGATTACGAGCTACTTTTTGATTCTGCCACGAAGCGCAATGATCTCAAAAGAATTGCTCGTAAGGTTGGTCTCACCTCTCAAATTGAGCAGATGACCAAAAAGCAGTTAGTTGATGCGATCGGAAAGCGTCTCAGATATATGAAGATTCGTGAGCCCATCAAGATCGTGACTAAGCGTCTCATAACCAAGGACGCGGGTAACAACGCAGCAGTGAACAACACGGCAGTGCGTAACAACACAGCAGTGAACAACACAGCAGCTAATAACAACCGCAGAAATTTCAACAATAATTCTGCTTTCAATAATACCGAGAATCGAAACTCGAACTTCAACAACTTTAACGCCAATAAGAAGAATGGCTTCAACAACAATAACCGCGGTAACAATAACTTTGGTAACACCAACAATTCGGTGAATCTCTCCGGTAACAAGAATGGTTTGAAATTTAAGACGAATCAAAGCACTGGTACCACCTCCTTAAATTTCCCAAATAAGCTGAAATTTAAGCCATCGTTTGTTGCTTCTAAGACCAACACCGGAAGTCAAGTGACTAAGACTAACTCTGGAAGTCAAACGAATGCGGGTACCCAGGTAACTTCTACGAGTACGGGTACCAACTCTGGGACTCAAATGAGCTTTAATAAGATCATTACTCCAACTCAGAAGCCTGCTTTCTTAACTGCGAGCACTTCCACTTCTACTGGTACCAATGCGGGTCCTCCCCCAACTCAGTTTAGCAATGGTTTCAAGAAGAAGCCTTCTTTCCTCACCGGTGGTGCCTCCGCTCCAGGTAGCAATGCGATTAAGGGTAAGCAAGCTTCGTTTGCGAATAGGATGGCATCAAAATCCGCCAATGCCGCCACCGCTAAGGCAGTCGCTGCTAATGGTCCTAAGAAACCAGGTATGTTTAACTGGATGTTTAAGAAGAAGAACGCGGCTGCCACTGGTGCTGCCGGTGCCGCTGCGGGTGCCGCTGCCGGCGCTGCCGCTACTAATGGTCCTAAGAAGTGTGGGATGATGAACCGACTCATGGGTAGGTGCAAGAAAAATGGTACCGTCGCGAACAAGGCTGGACCTAATGCTAACAAGGCTGGACCTAATGCGGCAACCAACAATGCGAACAAGGCTGGACCTAATGCGGCAACCAACAACGCGGCAACCAACAACACGACCAGGGCTGGACCTAACGCGGCAACCAACAATGCGAACAACAATGGGTTCAATGCTAGTGCTGAATTTAATAAGCAAATGGCATTAAGAACTGCTAACAACAGAGATGTCAATATTGTAGCCAATCAAATTTTAACTAGTGTTAATCAGGAAGTGAATGAAGAAATTAAACGTCGAACTAGTAACAATAATAAAGCGCTTGTAGCGAGTGTTACCGGTGGTATAATTAATAACGTCGTGAGGAAGGATATCACTAAAAGAATAAACAGTCGTAATTTAGTCGCAGTGTCTAACAAGAAAAATCTAAATGGAAATGCCAAACTTAACAATTTGAACCTAACCAATGTGACCAAGAATTTGATTCGTAGTATCAAGAATGCTACTACGCTTAAGGAACTCCGGAAGATCTATCTTAAGGGTGCCCTAAATCTTCATCCTAACACGGGGGGAAATAAGGACGCTTTCAATGTATTTAAGAAAGCTCACAATAAAAAACAAGAACTTTTACAATCCGGAAATACGAAGAGTAATGTTAACTATGTAGCTAATGGAATTATGAAAGAAATTAACAAGGATGTTATTAAGCAAATTGGTAATGGAACCAAAAACAATAAAATACTCGCTATCGCTAATAAACCCGTGAACAACAAAAAGAATAATAACAATGGGTTCAATGCCAATGCTGAATTTAACAAACAAATGGCACTGAGAACTGCACCTGAACCTTCGAAGGCGGACATAGAGTATGTGGCCAATCAGATTCTTAAGAAACTCCAAAATGATGTTCAAAATAAAATTTCTACGCACCCCATCTACAATAATTCCAATTCTAACAATAACAACAACAAAAACAAAAACAAAAAGACTACACGGAATAATCCCCTATTTGAACCAAATATGAAAAATAACCCTGTATACAACAACAACGCTAAGTCTAACAACAATAAGAACAGCTTCAATGGTGGTCTTCGATTAGGTGCTAACAATAATAATGTATCTCTTCCATCTAAGAATACCGTAAATGTGAATAACGTCAAGGTAAATGTCAATGATGTACC
>Ga0181568_10000475_pt1 | contig 35786 bp, 29 predicted proteins | sample 101ome_20_FD_133758 | JGI IMG/M metagenome (GOLD analysis project Ga0181568, IMG submission 133758) | Coastal salt marsh microbial communities from the Groves Creek Marsh, Skidaway Island, Georgia - 101404AT metaG (megahit assembly) | ecosystem: Environmental > Aquatic > Marine > Intertidal...
CGGCTTCACCCAAGGCAGCAGCCGAAGTTCTCTCCGCATGGCTGGATGGGGAGTTATTGGTGGCAAATACCGAAGTTCTAGATCTCGATGAGGAAATCTACCGTGAGGGACGTTGGGTTGTGCGAATGTTTGCAGAGGCGATGACCCCTGCAAGCCCTCGATGGATGCAGGGAACCAAGCAACGTGTGGAAGCATCCGGTGAAGATGAAATCGTTGAAGGTCTGGCAGACCATATTCGTGAAATTCTCATGGACGACAATCGCTTACTCATCTGGGGTTCAGGTGGAACACTTAGAACCATAGGAGAAATGGTGGGGATTAAGCCCACTGTCCTTGGCATAGATGCGAGTATTGGTAGTAAGCAAATTGGAATAGATTTGAATGAATCAGATTTACTCAAATTGCTTTCAGAACACGATGGTGATGTAACCATCCTACTTTCACCAATGGGGGGACAAGGCTTCCTAATTGGTAGAGGGAATTTACAACTCTCACCTGATGTTTTGAGAACTGCAGGAATAGATTCAGTATTGGGAATTTGTACTCCGGCTAAGTTACTAACAGTACGTAGACTACGAATAGAAACCGGAGATTCAGATCTGGATGCGGAATTTGCTTCAAAGCGCTACATGAAAGTATTACAGGGATATCGTACCACTAGAGTTCTACCTGTATCAGTTGACTGAATCATAGGGTAGCCTATGAAAGGGCGGACTGCAAACCCATTAATTCGGTAATTTGTGAATCATTGGTTCAAGCAAATACCCATTATTTTGTCAGACTATCGTTCATACTCACTTCAGATTTAATCACAATATGAAGAGATTTTAATTATTATAACTATGTCGAATATTCATCGACTATTAGTTGTGAGGTTTTCCTCAAATATGGAATTTAGTGTTGAAATGCCGACTAAAATCCTCCGAAGCAATACAAAAAAGGAAAGAGAGGATATTATAGAGGAAATTATTGGTTTTGATCCACTTTCTCAGTTTATGATAAACCTAACATTTTATGTTTCGATAATATTTTGGTTTTTTCTTATTTTGAATCGATGGTTTGGAAACACAATCTGGGGCCTTTTTGATATAATTGAATTGTCAATATTATCCTGTATTTGTTTCCCAGGACTAATATTTATGGGAATTCTCTTACCTCTATCAGTTATTAGAGATTTTAGATTGGACAAGAAAATTCAATACTCATTTAACAACAACGAAGAAATAATTTGCTCTGAATGTGGAGAAAAATCTGAATACCGATTTGGAGGGCATCATTCTTACAGAAGTAAATTTTGCAAAACCGAAAGGGCAGGCGTGTATAGACGTTCCAAGGCCAAAGAAAAAAGGGAACAACAATACAGAGAAAAACTGAGGATAGAATCAGAGAATGAAATTACATTGTGGGATAAAATTGATCATTTCGATAGAACAATTCACCCTCTCAGAAGCAGTAAAAATAGTAGTTTATCTAAAAAAATAGAATCATCACAGGGTGCTTCAAATTTAGAGGAACATAAAGGTAGAAGTAGAAGAATACAAGAATCGGTAAAAGACGCCGTTTGGAGAAGGGACGGAGGTAAATGTGTACAATGTGGTTCGAATGAATATCTGGAATTCGATCACATCATCCCGTTCTCAAAGGGAGGAGCGAACACGAAGCGGAATATTCAGCTCCTATGTGAGTCATGCAACAGGGCGAAGTCGGATAATATTGGTTGAACCAATCGCATGGGTAGAGTACAAACATACCCATTGAATACACACTGAGTCAACTTGACTCATAGGGTAGTCTGTGAGCGGACCCCCTGAGCAACTAAGCCAATCCAGTGAAACCACTGTTGAACCCTCTGTTGACTCAGAGTCAGCGAGGGTATGGACAACCCCTAGCAATGCAAGTGCGTATTCAAATAGTAAAGAATCTAGAATATCTAGCGTGTTTGGAAATAAGAAAAACAAATCACGAGCAGTAGCTTATGCCCGTGTTTCTTCAAAGCGTCAAGCAGAAGAGGGTGTCAGCCTCGATGCCCAAGTAGAACGTCTGCTTGCTTACGCAGAATTTCGAGGATTAGATTTAGATCCTGAAGATATCTTCATTGATGATGGAATATCTGCTGCGATACACCTCTGGTCACGACCAGCAGGTCGAAAGATGCGTGAAACCATCTATCAGGAGCGGGTTGGTCATGTGCTTGCTTTGAAGATGGACAGACTGTTTAGAGATGTTCAGGATTGTTTGGGTTCTGTGGATGAGTTGAGAGGTATTGGTGTTGACATCCATATTCTCGACAAAGATGGAGGGACATTAGACACTTCGACATCGATGGGTAGATTCTTCTTGACTACGATAGCGAGCCTAGCCGAATTAGAGCGAGGACAGATTTCAGAACGCACAAAGTTAGCAATGAAGCATCTAAAGGACAATGCAAAAGTGTTCACAGGGCCTATTTTTGGCTGGGACAGACGAGGCGACGATATAATCCCAAATTGGAGAGAACAGGATATTATCGATTACATGAGGCATCGGCATTATATTCAAGGATGGTCAGGAAATAAAATCGCCAAGCAATTGAATGAATTAAAAGTGAAAGGAAAGAAAGGAGGGGCTTGGACGTCAAGCATGATCTTGAGGACATGTAGATATCAGTTCCACGAAAACAGGAAAATGTTTGATGCACCTTATTGGTGGGACTCTGCAGAATATCATGATTCAGTTTCATGGTAAATCCGAATGAGGGGTCATCAATAACTTATAGTGCGTAATGAACGAGGGAGAGGCGGAGGGAAAGCGATGGATATCAGAGAGTTAAGGAAATCAATTTCTCTCAGCCAATTCAAATTATCGAGAATGCTGGGTGTTGCAGATATTACTTTATCAAAATGGGAGCGAAACAAGGAACCGCTCCCACTTGAAATGAGAGAAAGAATTACTGAAATAATAGATGACTTGAAAGCCAATCCGAAGAAACTCGAATCGATTTTGAAAAAGAAAGGAGTATCTTCATTCCATGGTCAAAAGGGTAGTAGGAAAACGCCCCCTAAGTTAAACAAACCATCTAAAAAATCTAACTTCACAAGAAACCTTGAATCCCCTATAAAGGCTCTAGATTTCTTTTCTGGTTGTGGCGGTCTGACTTATGGATTACATCTGGCAGGGGTAGATGTAGTCGGGCACTGCGAGATAGTATCTGCTTTTTCTGATGTTTACCAGCACAATTTTCCATGGAGCGTAAATTTGGGTTCGGATGTCAGTCAAATTGATGAATCAAACCTAAGATCAACAATAAACATCGATGAAATTGATTTGATTGTGGGAGGCCCTCCTTGTCAGGGTTTCAGTCTTGCGGGGTGGAGAGACCCTGAGGATGAAAGAAACAAATTGTTCAATGAGTTTGTTAGGATTGGCAACATCATCCAACCTAAAGCAATTATTTTGGAAAACGTCGGATTACTTTCATCTCTGAAGGACGGTAATGAAAAACCATATTTAGAGTTAATTTCAGAAGCACTAAATGAAAACTACTCTGTTTCAGTGGAGACATTAGATGCGGCAGATTTCGGAGTTGCACAACATAGGAATCGGATATTCTTTGTAGGCATCAGAAAGGATTTGAGCCACAGTTTTTCATTCCCAAAACAAACTCATTCTAGCAAACCTGGCTTCCAAAAACTCGTCACTCTTAGGGATGCAATAGGTCATCTCGAGGTACTTGAGTCTGGTGAATGGGGTGAACACCCATTACATTGGGCAGTAGATCATCCCGCTCATGTAATTGAATGGCTTAAGGCAACACCAGAAGGAAAAAGCGCACATGAGAATGAAGACCCGAAATTGCGCCCCCCATCAGGATACAATACCACCTACAAGCGATTAGTCTACGACGAGCCTGGAGCTACAATAACCACTGCTAGTGGAATGATTTCTGCCTCCAGAACGGTGCATCCAATCAATACGCGCTCATTGACAATATTAGAATCCAGCCTAATCCAATCATTTCCAACAGACTTTGCTTTCTTTGGCAACTGGGGTTCGGTACGAAAAATGATTGGTAATGCCGTACCTCCTTTGTTGGGAAAGGCGATTGGTGCGAGTATAATCGAAGCGATTATCTGAAAAAATATCCTGCTTGTAAATTGAACTGAAGTTGTGTAGGGTGCTGTCTTTGCCCCCCTCGTTGGAATTGAATAAATCCAAATCTCGGTGCGAGATGTCTTGCCCCTCTTGTCGTATATGGTCTAGTATTAAATGACGAATTCTGTAACGAAGAATTTACAAGTCCATTGATAGTAGAAATGTACATTTGAACATTAGAATAATCGTCATACCCTCTTACTTGGTGAAGTACATACGTAGGGGATATTGGGTCATTGACGTATGCGCCCTCTGCGAGTAAGAAACGCGTTATTCGTTCTTGATGTGTGTTGAAGAGATTTTCCCATTGACTTCTAGAGTCTAATTCTTCCCAAAAGAAGCGGTTACTCCATCCTTCTCGTCGCTCTAATTCTGATCCCGACAGAACATCTGTCGGACAAAAACCATTATCACCACAAAATCTGCGTAGATCATTTTCCATCTCAGAAGATACATTCAATCCAATTCTGCGTAAATGGCCAGAAAAAGCAACAGCCTGAGTAAAAAACAATTGGTCGTTTGTTGGATTAGACGTCGAGCATGATTTAACACTCACTCCCCTTCTGAAAGTTTCCCCCGAAATAAGAATAATATCTACAACAACATCACTCTTTGAACTACCTGAAATTGGCAAACCAGTTTCTAAATCATGCAGATTTGTTCCCCCTGAACCAGCCCCTGTTGCCAATCCTCCGAGCCAATACGCGCGGACTGAAGAGACATCATTAGGATTAATGTTCTCAGATGCGAAGATGACCTGTAATAGCCTCTCTGCAGGCAAACCAAATACTACTTCACCAGATACGCCACTGGCATCAATCATGCTAATCTCTTCAATAGAATTGATTGTTTCAGACAAAGCACTCTCAAACCTATGCCCATAGTTTCGCCCCTCAATCCCTGCAGCAATTTGTGCTGCATGAGCCCTTGATGTTGGTTCAAGCGCCATGTTGTGTCCAGCAGATGTGTATTGATAACTGTGTAGTTTAAGTAAGACTAACTAGAGGGTACCCTTTGATTCGCCTTTTTTTTTGAATTTCCGGAATAAGTTTCATTTTTGAATCAGCGAACGAAGTAACATGCTCGAAACTTCTGTTGAAGGCTTCTCAATCGAAAATCAATCGGCAACTCAGTCAAAAAATTCACAATCTCCATTCGAAATTCTCTTTGGAATAATTTGTCTAGTTCTACTGATTCCTGCAACATTCGTTGCTTTTGGGGAATTTAGAGACATTATCGATTATTTCGAATACGGCGGCGACATGAGTGATGTACGAAGTTGGATTTTGTATTCTACAACAATTCTTTCGATATTGTTAATCTCAGGATTGCACTTTATCGGAATGATCAAATCAACTTCTTGGAAAATAGTTTCTGGAGGATTTATTATCGCAATTTCAATCATGAATCTATTCTCTAGATTTTCTGATTTCGGTGAGGAAAGAAGGGAATGGGGTATCGATGAATTTTGGTTAGATTTTCTTTATTGGCCAAGTACACATGAAAGATTAGAATTGGTATTCCTTGGAATTATCATAGGATTTTTTGTTATCAAAAAATAGTAATCCCTTATTTCATACTCTTGGTAATTGACCAAAGCCCCAATGCAGCAGCGGCAAACCAAGCAACCTCTAGAATGAAGAATGCCCACTCATCGATCAAGTATGCTCTGACTGCAAGAAGTCCCGAACCTAGTGCCATAAGGACTAGATATGGCCATTCTTTACTGTTCAAAATATCTCTAGTTTCAAGGAAAAAAGCACTTAGAATCAGCATCATTCCTGCATATGCTACAATTTCATTATGAGCTAAGTCAACGATTTGCTCCCACATCTAATCGCCTCTTGAGAAATCATATTTCTTGTCCAACAGCCGCCTTTAGCAGACCTAGAAAAGGAGGACTAGGGCGGTTTGGTCTTGACTTGAACTCTGGGTGATATTGAGTTCCAACGTAATATGGATGATTCTCCAATTCCATGATTTCACACCTCTGTCCAGTCTCATCTTTACCAACATAAACCAGACCTTCGGCTTCGATCCTATCAATCAAATCGGGATTGACCTCGTAGCGATGTCGATGCCTTTCATCGACGTGTTCAGTACCTCCATACAGTCGCTTCATTTTGCAATCATCGACTAGGAATGGAGTCGGTTTTGTTCCAAGTCTCATAGTTCCACCCATATGGGTCTTGGAAATTTCCGGCATGAAGACAACTGCTGGATTCGGTGTATTCTCATCAAACTCTGTAGAGTTTGCATTCTCGAGACCCAATACATTGCGACAGAACTCTATTGTTGCAATTTGCAAACCAAGACAGACTCCTAGGTAAGGTACGTTGTTTATCCGGGCATAATTCGCTGCAGCGATTTTTCCTTCAACTCCGCGATTACCAAATCCACCAGGAACCAGAATTCCATCTGCTGCTTTTAGTAAATCCCAAGCCTCATCATGCTTTTCAGTAACATCATGAGGGTCTAAGTCAGTAGACTCAATCCAATCAATTACCAGTTTCCTATCAACTGCATATGCGCTGTGTTGTAAGGCCTTGATAACAGAAAGATAAGAGTCAGATAGGCCGGTATATTTTCCTACCATGGCGATGTGAATCTCCTCATCTAATCGGTCTACCTTATCGGCCATTTCCTTCCAATCATCAAGCATTGGTAGAGTATCTGGAACCTCAAATCCAAGATGGTCCGATACTTTGCTCAATACTGATTGTTCGTAAAGAGAAATTGGAATTTGATAAAGATTTGAAACATCGTGCGCGGAAACAACAGCGTCTGTACCAACATGGCAGAATGCCGCAAGTTTTGCCCTGGTCTCATCTTCTAGTGGCACTTCGGATCTACAAACTAGAATGTCTGGTATGATTCCCAAACCACGTAGTTCTTTGACAGTGTGTTGTGTAGGCTTTGTCTTCTGTTCTCCAACAGGCCCCATCACGGGTACAAGGCTAACATGTACGAAGCAAACATTCTCTTTTCCAACTCTAAATTGGAATTGTCTCAATGCTTCGATGAATGGAGCACTCTCGATGTCTCCTACAGTTCCTCCCAGCTCGATTACACAAGCATCAGGAATTTCTCCAGTTCCATCTGCACTGACGTGTGCTACACGTTCAATCCAATCTTGAATCTCATTAGTTATGTGAGGGACAACTTGAACAGTCTTTCCAAGATAATCTCCTCTGCGTTCTTTCTCAATAACATTTGCATATACCTTACCGGTTGTGATATTATTCTCTCTAGTTAGAGCGACGTCGAGAAATCTTTCATAGTTACCAAGATCAAGATCGACCTCTCCACCATCATCCAATACGAATACTTCTCCGTGTTCGAACGGAGACATGGTCCCAGCATCGCTATTTAGATACGGATCTATCTTTACTGAAGTTAGGCGCAGTCCTGCGGATTTCAATAAAACTCCGATGCTTGACGCTGTGATTCCTTTACCTAGTCCAGATAGGACCCCGCCCGTGACTACGACATACTTCATGCAATCAACGGGGTTTGAAGCCGACATGTCTCGCATATCAACATTGGCTCTGTGGATTACAAAATTACTCGCTAAAGTGCCAGTCTCGCAAGTCTAAGTATCGTCTGACTCCCGAAGACTCATGGCCGGTGCCGCCAACTCGAGGATTTTAGTTACCGGCGCACTTGGTCAAATTGGTACTGAATTGGTTGAAGCATTGCGCACTAGATATGGTGCCGATGCTGTTGTGGCTAGTGATGTGCGAGATATTCCTGACCATCCATGTGTCGTTGGAGGCCCTTACAGGCATCTGAGTGTAATTGACGCTGATGCCTTTGATGAGGTAGTAACCGAGGAGTCTATTGGAACCGTATATCACTTGGCTGCTATCCTAAGTGCAACGGGAGAAAAGAATCCCGAATTGTGTGAAAGAATCAATGTGGGAGGGACAGTTACTGTTTTGGAAACTGCTCGAAAACATGGATTGAGAGTTTATGCCCCATCATCAATTGCAGTTTTTGGTCCAGATGCTCCAAAACATGCACCTCAAGTTTGTCCACTCAATCCTACAACCATGTATGGTAAAACCAAGGTAACTGGGGAACGTTTGGCAATGAATTATTGGAAGCAATATGGTGTTGATGTTCGAGGGATCAGATATCCCGGTTTGATTTCCTACAAGGCCCCTGCCGGTGGAGGTACAACCGATTATGCAGTAGATATCTTTCATGCCGCACTTGAAAATGGTCACTACGATTGCTTCGTTCGGGCAGATACTCGCCTTCCAATGATGTACATGGAGGATGCAATACGTGCTACTATCGCTCTGATGGATGCTCCAGTAGAATCAATCGGCGACTCACGAGGAGGATACAATCTCTCGGGTTGTTCCTTTACAGCCGCTGAAATCGCAGATGAGGTTGCGGCAAGAGTCCCTGGATTCACTTGTGATTTCAAGCCGGATGTTAGGCAAGAGTATGCTGATTCATGGCCTGATTCGGTTGACGATTCTGCAGCCAAGCAAGATTGGGGATGGAAGGCCGAGTATGATTTAGGCGCGCTTTGCGATGCGATGATTTCGGGTATTCAATCTTCATCAATCTGATTCGACCAATCAGGAGTACTAGGTTCGACATTCGCCCATAGAACATCATCTATCCTCAGTACTGTGATAGCCGCTTCCGTTGCACCAGTCAAGGCCTGACGAGCTACGAAAAGAGGGTCATGGATTCCTAATTCAGCCATGTCTGCCTTTTCTCCACTCATCGCATCTAGTCCGAACCATGAACCATGTTCTACTTGTGCTGCTGAAAGCGCCAATATCTCGTCGATTGGATCAAGTCCTGCATTTTCTGCAAGTACACGAGGGATTACTTCAAGGGCGTCTGCAAAGCCCTCAATTGCCAATTGCTCCCTACCTTTCTGAGTGGTAGCATAGGAACGTAAGTGGCGAGCCAAGTGAGTTTGAGTCCCTCCTCCACCAGGAAGTACCTTCGGCTCGCGAATTAATCTGAACGCTACACCAAGTGCATCATCGAAGGCTCTGCTAACCTCCTCACGCATGGTGGATGTAGTTCCGCGAAGAAGAGCAGTCATAGCACGACCTTCTCCATCAATTCTAACATACCAAGCATCGTCTATCTTTTCCGAAGCATGCTTGGTGTAGGTTCCAATATCTTTGGTAGAAATTCGATTTGCATCTCGAACCATCTTTGCTCCTGTTAGAATCGATAATCTTTCCACATCTTCCCTCTCGAATCTTCGATAGGCAGTAATTCCAGCATCCTTCAACAGCGAAACCGCCTCATCGGCTATTCCATCTCTGACACAAAGTAGGTCGATACCCAGTGAAGAAAGAATGGCAACCTGTTCGGCTATCTTGGCTCTCTTCCTCTCTTGGAATCCGGAAAGCACCCCAGTGCTTCGAATCTCAATTTGTGCATCCAACTCTAATTTCCGATTTTCAAAATCTCCATCAATTATGGCGATTTTTCCACCATCAGAATGAGTTTCTGTAGTGAAATCAAGTCGTTGTTTCTTCAGCATTAAGCCGTGAATGATTTCAGATTCTGCAGATCCTCCCCCAGTCATCTCCAAGCGCTTAACTCGAATCCTCTCAAGGTCATCGCCGCCTTCTTCATTTTCCAATGCATGGGCGGCTTCTAGCGCTAAACTTGTCATTTTCTTGGCCAAAACTGTATCGATCTTTCCAGCCATTGTAGTCGATGTGGTAGCAATCAAATCATCATCTGAGGCATCTCTGCATATTTCTTCAAGTTGAGAAAGTGATTCTTCTACCGCAATACGATATCCATTCACGATTATGGTTGGATGAACTCCGATTCTGGATAATTCCAGTGCGTTGCGCAATAATTCTGCTGTAAGGAGGACTGAAGTTGTAGTTCCATCTCTGGCAATTCTATCTTGAGCTGAACTGGTAGCGATGAGAAGATTAGCGGTCGGGTGCTCAACCTTTGCAGTCTCAAGAACGGTTACTCCATCGTTGGTGACGACAATCTCACCATTCTCATCGACCAGCATCTTGTCTGAGCCTCTTGGCCCTAAAGTTGACCTCACAGCACCTGCAAGGGCGAGAGCCGCGTTGGTGTTGTTTACCAGAGCCGAGCGCCCTTCTATGCGGTCGGTATCCTCCAAAGCAACATCCTGCTCTGACTCAACCATGCACATAGCGAATCAAAGCCCCGCTTTCAATGCGATGTTGTGTGTAAATCGCGATGTACCCCCACGTTACCCATGCACTTGCTAGCACACAGGCGAGTGTACTATTCACCGTTTGATTCAAATAAGGCAGAATAGTCGGACTATACAACCTCAGGTTGAGTAGTGGTATAATGAGCACATCTGAAAGAGACGAATTCGAGGAGAAAATGCTCGAACAAATGGCCAAAATGTTCGCGGACATGGGTATGCCGATTGACGTCGAATTACTTCAGAATATGATGCGCCAAGTCCGCGACCAATTTGAGGAGATGGGACTCGATCCTGATCGAATGGCCTCCACTGAAATAAAGATGGGGACAGATGTAGATCCGGAAGAGTTCCGCAAGCAGATGGAATCCATGCTCAACGGCCCAGGCGGAATGGGCGAGATGTTCCGAAATATGGGCATAAAGGTACAATTTGAAGGCAATAACCCTGCCGAGGTACCAGAGATTGAGGTTGAGGAAGAAGTAACGGAAGAGCCAGATAATGATCTTCCATTAGAAGACGTATTCATCCATGAAGACAGGATGTGCATTACAGTAGACATATCAAGATTCACAGATCTCAATCAAGAAGAGGTCGAGCTTAACTTAACCAGCGGTGGTGAAATTCTGCAATTGATGAAAACCACACAAATGCGCCCTTTGAAGCGCTACACACTTCCACATTCGGCGGAGAATATTGTCGAATGGGATCTAAACAACGGAATTCTTGATGTCAAATTCGACATCAACTCGGAAGCTACAACAGCTGACGAAAACGAATGAAATGAAAATGGAGTGAAATAAATGAGCACCGCAGTAATTGGAATAGACCTTGGAACGACAAATAGTTGTGTTGCTACCTTAGAGGGTGGCAAGGCCACAGTAATACCGAACTCAGAAGGAAGCCGAACTACTCCTTCGGTAGTGGCTTTCACAAAGGACGGAGACCGCCTTGTTGGAATCACCGCAAAGAGACAAGCGGTTACCAACTCAGAACGCACAATCATGTCCGTAAAGAGAGAAATGGGTACCGATTGGAAGCAAACAATTGGTGAAGAGGAGTACACTCCTCAAGAGATTTCAGCATTCGTACTACAGAAGCTAAAAGCAGATGCTGAGGCATACCTTGGACAAGAGGTAACACAAGCAGTAATTACATGTCCAGCATACTTTACCGATGCTCAAAGAAAAGCAACTCGTGACGCGGGTAGAATTGCAGGTTTGGAGGTACTAAGAATAATCAACGAACCTACTGCTGCGGCATTGGCTTACGGTGTCGACAAGGAAGATGACCAGACTATTTTGGTATACGACCTTGGTGGCGGTACATTCGATGTCTCAATTCTAGAAATTTACCTAGTTGACGACCAACCTCAGATCGAAGTTAAGGCAACTAGCGGAGATAATCGATTGGGTGGTGACGATTTCGATGAGGTAGTCATCGAGTGGATTCTATCAGAATTCAAGAAGACTACTGGAATAGATTTGTCTGGCGATATGCAGGCCATGAGTCGTTTACGAGAGGCTGCTGAAAAGGCAAAGATTGAGTTATCAGGAACTGGAACAACACAGATCAATTTGCCATTCATCACAATGAGTGATGGACAACCGGAGCATCTTGACCTATCTCTTTCAAGGGCGAAATTCGAGGAATTAATCGCCGATTTAATTGAGCGAACAATGGCTCCTACTCGTCAGGCGATGAAGGATGCAGGCGTCTCAAAGGGAGAGGTCGACAAGGTCATTCTAGTCGGTGGATCAACACGCGTTCCTGCAGTACAAACTGCGATTGAAAAGGAAGTAGGTAAGGCTCCATTCAAGGGCATCAACCCCGATGAGGCGGTTGCAGTAGGAGCTGCACTTCAGGCAGGAATTATTGTCGGAGACGAAGGAGTAACCGATGTATTACTTCTCGATGTCACTCCACTTACTCTTGGAATTGAGACCTTGGGTGGTGTGACCACAATGATGATTGAGCGAAATACTACAATCCCGAGTCGTCGCTCAGAAGTATTCTCTACTGCATCTGATAACCAGCCAGCTGTAGAAGTGCATGTATTGCAAGGAGAGCGGGAGTTCTCCAAAGACAACACCACGCTGGGAAGATTCCACCTCATGGGAATTCCACCGGCACCTCGTGGAATCCCACAGATTGAGGTAACCTTCGATATTGATGCAAATGGAATCGTGAACGTATCGGCTAAGGATCTTGGAACAGGGACTGAACAGTCGATTAAGATTGAAAGTCAAACTTCTCTATCTGAAGATGAGATTCAATCAAAGATTGCAGAGGCCGAAGAATTTGCTGAAGAAGACAAGCGCCGTAAGGCCAGAGTGGACCTACGCAACCAGGCAGATAGTATCGTTTACCAGACTCGAAAGATGATGGAAGATTCAGGAGACAAGTTGTCTGATGATGATAAGGCTCCGGTGAATGAGAAGTTGGACGAACTTGAAGGACTCATTATGAATGAAGGTGAGCCTATTGATTTCGAAGAACTTGACGAGGCCGCAATCCAAGCAAAGATGGGAGAATTGGAAGAAGTTATGCACGGTGTCTCGACCAAACTATACGAGGCTGCTGCAGCAGAAATGGCTGAGCAACAGGCTGCTAACGAAGCAGGTGCCGACGGCGACGGTGTCGTCGAAGCAGACTTCGAAGTGGTCGATGGCGACGATGGTGACGAGTAAATCATCCCTGAGTAATCAAGTGATGTAAGGTTCGTACGTGAACCCCCGTTCCCCCGTGAGCGACGCATGCGTTTGTGTCCACATTCCAAGCGGTTCCCGCTATGTCTAGATGAGCCCATGGAATTTCTGACTTATCGCCATTTTCATCCTCTCGGTCCTGAATGAATTGCTTGAGGAAAGCGGCTGCGGTATTGGCACCACCATAGCGTCCCTTACCGCCATTTCTGACATCTGCAAATTTGGAACTGGTCATTTCCTTCTCAAAGGCGGGCAGAAGTGGCATGGGCCAAGCCAATTCGTCTACTGAATTACCGGCTTGGCGAATACTTTCCCTCAACTTATCATCATTTGACCAAAGTCCAGAAGCTTCCTGCCCCAAAGCAACAACACAAGCCCCAGTTAAGGTGGCAAGATCGATAATGTATGAGGGATTTAGTTCGGCAGCCTTCCAAAGTCCATCAGAAAGCACATTTCGGCCTTCTGCATCCGTACTGAAAATTTCAATGGTCTTTCCTGAATAAGAATCGATAACATCTCCTGGCCTGTAGGCTTCTGCGCTTGGCATATTTTCCGCCATACATGTGATTCCATCTACTCGGCCTTCGTATCCTGTAGCCCAAAGTGCTTGAAAAAGTCCGAAAACGGTTGCTGATCCATGCATATCATATTTCATGTCCCACATGCCTTGACTGGGTTTAATGGAGATTCCACCTGTGTCAAAGGTGATTCCTTTACCGACTATACAAGGTACTTGTTCGTCAGATTGTACGTTTGGATTTAATCGGAAGAATACCATACAGGGTTTGCGAATACTACCTTTTCCAACAGCAATTACAGCATGCATTCCTTCTTTCTGCAGTCGTGCATAATCCCATACCTCAACCTCGACATTATCCTTACCTTCAGCCCATTCAATGGCTCTGCGACCGAACTCTTCAGGGTATAATCGGTTTGCTGGTTCATTTGCTAGGTCACGACTCAGATGAACACCAGTTGTAACAAGACTTGCTTTCTCGATTGATTCACTCAGCACTTCGAGATGGCGGTCGTGTGCTTGACATTCTAATGTCCAACCATCGTGGTCGTTTTCTTCGTCCTTTTTCTGATACTTATCAAACTGATAATCTCGCAGCATCATACCCTCAGCAAAAGCGGTCATATTTTCAGTAGACCATCCCGAGGTAAATCGAATTACGATATTATTTCCGAGGTCTTTAGATAGACTGGCAAGACACTTAGCGCCAGTATCTCGAGCGACTTTATGAGAGAGTTTTCCTTTCTCTCCGACACCAATGAAAATAACCGTACAGCCCTTGGTCCAAACACTAAGTGATTCACCTACTTTTCCTGAAATTGAATCACTTGCAGCTGCAGCCTTAACTGCAATACTTGGCCCTCGGCCGAGGCCAACTGTGGTATTGTTTGGGGCCTTATCAAAGTCCTTGAATACAGGAATAATCATTATGTCCCCAGTTCGGTCAAAATTAGCACAACTCACCTTCATAGCGAAGGGGAAAAAGTTCCAATATACAAAGAATTTCAAAAGAAATTCTTAATTTCAATAGTTAAAACTAAAATTTAAACATGCCTTACGTTAGAAAATCGTTGATTTTTCTCATTTAAGATGCGACTATTTCTGCTTCGATAATACCCATTGAGTGTGTTGATTTTGGTTTAGAAATGTCATTTTCATTTGCTGTACCATCAATTCTAGACATTATCGGATGTTTTCTGAAACGCATACATGGTCTCTCTACCGTGATATACAGAATAGCAGCTGAGAGTAGAGTAAGCAGAATGGCTACGGCTGTGTTTAAGACGAAAGCAAAATTAGGCGTCAACCCAATCGTTTCAATGAAGAACTCACTTGACATTGGGAACATCCAGATCATTACCATCTCATGCATTAGATATGCAGAATAGGAAAGTTGAGCGATTGGATACAGTATCTTAGCAGAAAGTATTCGACGCAAACCTCCTGCAATAGGGTCGGCGGAATGAAGAGCGGACATAATCAAAATCGCTAGACTTAGCGCGAAAATATCCCTTTCCATTGCGTACCAAGTTAGTCTAATTATGTAAGGTGAATCAACTAGATGTCTTTGATCCAAGAATGTTGCGAATAGGAAGAAACTTAGAGCAATAAATGAAAGAATTAGAGGAGTCAATTTACTGCCGTTGAAAAATTCTTTAATTTCTGATTTACAATTTACATGAATCCATGCCGCAATAACCCCAATTAGTAATCCTCCAAATCTAGTGTAGAAATTATCGTAAGTGTGGTCGAACCTTCCAACCCATGTTTCGGATCCAAGATCTCTAGCGTCCCAAAATACGGATAAATCATGGTATTCTAATGCAAAGATTCGAAGAGCCCATCCGAGAATCACAAGAGCGACACTCCATTGAAGGAAATAATCAGATTTCCTCATAATTAACAAGAAAAATGGAGCAATGAGGTAGAACTGTTCTTCAATTGCAAGAGACCAACACCATCCCATGAACTGATCATCTATGCTCAGGAAGTTATTGACATAGAGAAGATTGGCCCAAGCATTTTCTGCGTTATGGCCGTCTAGGAAGAAAATCGCTGCCATCATTGCAACGACATATACTGGCATGAGTCTGAGGAATCTCCTGGCATAGAATCTACGCATATTCAGGCCATCTGAGCGGTTGATTTCTCTTAAGATAATGGCGCCAATTAAGAATCCACTAATTACAAAGAACATATCGACTCCTAAACCTCCTTGGACAAGCCAGAGGAACATTGGGTTATCGAATACCGAGTCGTACCAAGGAATGACGTGGCCATTAGTCCACTCGGGATTCTGGAAGAACCAAGCGTGGAAGATTAACACCCAAAGAACAGCGATAGCCCGAACCCCATCGACCACCGGTTCGTGAAATGAGGGACGGTGGAATAGATCTCGAATACTGGCTTGAGTGTCGAAGATACGATCATTGTCACTAATTCGGAATGCTGAATCAAATCTCGATTGAATTGACTCATCCGTTAGTGATGATTGCTCTCTACCTAGCCAAGCGGCGATTCCAGCCATTAGGAATACAGCCAATAAGAAAACCAATCCAACATTACCTGAGAAGGCACCAGTTGAACTTCCTTGGGATCTCAAGACCAAAATGTCAGTCGGTACATCTTCAGTGACCCACATAGATGAATCGATTACTCTCTTTTGATAGTGTAAAACGAACTTCCCATTACTTGAAATTTCAATATCTCCGAAATCGAAGGTAACTTGTGTACTATTAGTAGCGTTAATTTGGAATCCGCATCCTGTAAGTGAGTAATTGAACTGTGAGTTCACCTTACATGGCTCGTTGTGCTGAGAAATACTTGGTTCAAATTCGATTCCGTTCTCGTCTATGTATAATAGTGTGGCATTTGTTGTCGAAGCCCTACCGAGGTTAGAAACTGATAACTCAACTTGAGATCCATCTGTAGTCAATGAATCCACGACCAATCGAGCCCGCCAATACCAGACATTCTCGATTAGATAATTCATGACATCGAGTTCTTCACCGAGTCTTTGTGACAATGGCTCAACGGTTCCAAGGAGGAATTGCTCATCGTCGGTCTCGAAGGTGAAGGTTGGATAACCCATCACTCCATATCCATAATCACGACTGGTTCCACAATTTGGGTAAAGTCCTTGGTTAGCGTTACGAATTGGTATATCTGAAATGTTGGAATTTACTTCATCTCTGATGTGGTGATACATCTCCCAATCCGATGGCTGTTCTGGCCATTTACCCCATGGATAGAGCATTATCCAAACACCGGTATGCATGGTGATGTAGAGGTCAGCATCGGGCACAACTTCGTTCATGTAAATCGAATTTGCCAAAGTTTCAGATTCACTGAAAGCACTACTTCCAGGTTGTGTAGTAGGGCATGTATTCCAGTAATGGTCGTAATTTCTGTTTAGATCAACTTGATTGATATTCCATCTTGTATCGAAGTCATTACCATCCGCGTTTAGCATAATCAAAATGTGTAATTCAGTTGTCGCTAAAACTTCCAGAACTTCTTGTTGTCCGCTAGCCCAACCTTCAATGTAATACTCAGCAACTAGGAAAGCAAGCTCAGTTCCGAGATGTTCGTTGCCATGATGTCCCCCATCGATGTAAACTACATCTTTTTCAGTTCCATCGGGTTTGGTTTCTTGACTCCAATCAGAGATTTGTAACATCCAAAGATTCCTTCCCATCTCTGTTTGACCAACGATTAGAAGATTGACGATTTCGGGGTAGTCATCCGCCCACTCGTTTACGTCTAGGGTTAGAGTTGCGTAGGAATGATACCAATGCTCTTGGATAATGTCTGGCTGACCAATCTGTGCTGTAGCCGCAGGTGAGGTTGATACAGCGAGCATCGATGCTACAATCAATACCGTAAACCAGCGGCGCATACGCCGCTGTCGGAGTCATCACATAGAATCATTCCCATGATAAATTTACAAAATTTGAATCAATTTTGATTGGCAATATGTGCGGCAATAATCTTAGTTGTAATTAATGCTGCATTAAATTGTGTTATTCGATCATCGCCGGGAGCAATTTCATTCACATCGGCTCCAATTATCTCAGCGCTGCTGGCAAATAGCCCTTCGATAATTTCCACCGCACCCCAATGAGTCAGACCCCCGGGAACTGGTGTGCCTGTATCGGGAACCAATGAACCATCTAATCCATCGATATCAAAAGTCAGCCAAATAGGTCCACTCAAATTACTAATTCTTTCAATAAGAGAATTCCATACAGTCATTCCAGCAGACGGACTGAAGAGATCTTGAGCGTAAAATGTCTCAATTCGATTATCTGTTTCTGCGAACTTTGCTTCATCCAATGAATATGCGCGAATTCCAATCTGCATAAGACCGCCGATTCCATAATCCAAAGCACGCCTGGCAGCAGTACCATGACTGAATCGCTCACCATTGAGAGAATCTCGTAAGTCTGCATGAGCATCGACCTGAACTATCGTTAGTTTAGACAAATCACCAGCGATAGCGGGGTGATTCTGTAGAGCTTCCACTACCGGTGGTAATAGCCCATGTTCTCCACCTAAAACGATTGGAAATTGTTCTGAGTTAAACCACGGGACAAGATAATCCCGAATCGAATCTAATTGTTCCCTTAGAGTGCCTGCCTCAGAACTCCAAGGCTTGGCGGTGTGAAATGATAGCCCACAAGGTAACTCATCTTCCAGTAATGGATCGTACAATTCGACCTGCGAACTTACCTCAATCGCAGCCGCAGGTCCATGTTCTGTCCCCTCTCCCCAACTAGTCGTCATTTCAAAAGGAATGGGAAGAATGACCAAGTCCCATGGTCCTTCTTCAGACTCTTTGAGGCCAAGGAAGGTTGGGCGTGCCTCACCGTCCATGCGTTGTGCTGAGTCATTATTCGATTAACCACTTCGGGTCTAATCCACATGAATCGTGGACTCGATGTGCGATTATTGATAAAGAACGGGCTTCCATATTCTACTATAGGAGGGGCATGCGATGGGTATGACGCTAGCAGAGTTAACTCAGGCAATCCGTCGTAAAGTCGATTCGGAAATGGAAGTTATCGTCGCCGAATCGATTGCTGAACACGCTTTGGGTTTCTTCGGTTTTTCCAATCGAATTATCGACAATGCTCTAGAACCTACAGATCGTAACCTATTCTATCAATTGCAAGACTATGACTTGCTTACTACAGAATCCGAAGAAACCACACTTTGGGACGGTAGGGAATGGAGAATTCACTATTGGAAATTCAAGCCCGATGCCAGAGAGTTTGCAAGGAGGGCAATGTCCGAGGCTGAAAACAAGGAAGACGAAGACCCCTATGCTGGGATTTACGATGACGTTCCAACCTCTCTTTGGCGAGAAAGGATGACCGATGAAGACGAAGAAGACGATTGGGAAGAACCTCTATTCTGATTCAAATAGCCCAATCGTGACGGGCAAATGTACAAACAATATCACTGAAGGGTGTAAACGTGGACAACCGATTCCAGAGCGCCTTGTTGCTGACGTTATTGCTTCTTGTACCAATAGCTGGCATTGCTGGGGCTGACGAAGTTGAGCCCGATCAATCATGCGAAATTCTCGTAGATTGGGATTATGATTGGGCTCTCGATGAAAACGGAACATGGCAAGAAATAGTAATTCATCGTTACAGAACCACCTACGAACCAGCTTTTCAGAATGGTACTTCACCAAGCGGCGTAACAATCGATGTTCAACACATCAGAGAGGGTCAAATCATCGCTACTGAGGCTGACTCTAGTTACGTCGTAGCGGGTGGCGAAATCGATATTGTGCTATCCGATGAGCCGGCTTTCCTTGATCAGGTATTTATCGAAGTCAGTTCGACTGAAGCAACTTGTTCGCGTTCCTTGGATATGACAATGTGGAACCAACCTTCTGCCGATCACGAAATCACACGTGAAACCACTTGGGAGTTGCAGAATGAGGCAGAAGGAGGCTCAAGCCTGTATTTCGAGGGAAGAGGTTGGCAGAAGAGAACCGGTGACAATCTGAGTTCGAGTGAACTTGGAAACGGGTCATTAATTCTCGATTTGGATACTGGAAGTGACCAACTGTATCTGACTCTTGATTTGCACAATGTATGGTTGAATGAAACGTATGATGGCACAGAAATCACACGTCAAATATTCGAGATGCGCGGATCAGGTGGCCTAGAATTCGTAAGTAATTCAGAAGATTCTCTAATCGATGTAGAAGCCAATGTGTACCAAGCATACATACTCAGAGATTGGGAAGATGGAGTATTGACGGAACGCCTAACCTTGGAAGCAAATGGGGACATCTCTTACAATGGTGGCTCAAACAACAGTACCGAAGGTGGATATGGAGAACTATCCATATTCTACATCGAAACTTGGGACGAAGATGGCGTTCGTCGTTTATCAGATACTCAAATCGAGGCTAACTTAAGTATTCGCCTCCAGACCCAAGAAGAAGCATTTTCAATCGAACTGGATGAATTCCGAACGAGAGAAAAGTGGCTTGATGGCGTTCGCGAAGAACAGTTGTTGAAAATCAAAGGGTCTGGAGAATTTGGTTTCCTAATTGAAGATAGTCAATTCGAAGTTCAGGTCAATGGCACAGTCCCAGACATTCACTACGAGGTGGTTGGTGGAGAGGTCGTACAGGATCGCATAATTGTCGATGGCCAATACTCTGGTGAAGCAAGTGGTTCGTTTGGATATGTTCGCCAAATAGACAAATCCTTGGTTCAAGCCAATGCTACTGGAGAAGAATTCGAAGTTGATGTTATTCAGAATGAATTATGGTTCAATATTTCGGGGACTCCTATCGGTCCAATCGGACAAGAAATTGAAGCTGAACATAATTTGACCTATGAATACACGGTTCCTCAAACAGATTGGGCTAACCGGACAGTTCGCTACCTATATGTCGAAGATAATGGAACTACTAGTAATGAATATCCAGAAAATTCTCCAGTTATTATGGAACCTGAGAGTCCCCAATATGATGGCGACATGAACGTTACGGGTTTCAGAGAAACTGGTATTGTACCCGATAAATTCGTGATTGGAGATAGTTTCCCTACGTCCAGTGATGGTATTGGTCAAAGGATAGAAATCATCGGTATTAGTATGGGTATGGCCGATGGTCATGAGGTGGAATTGGCTGAGTGGCAAGATACAGAATCCCTAGACGACTTTACTGCCTACGGTACGGTGATCAACCAGGGATTGCTAGCTGGTATGCTACACGAAGCCCATCGGATAATCGACATTGGTCTGCCGATTGGTGGAGAAAATGGTAACGAATCAGAAGCTGTTAGAGTAGTCGAACATCAGACACTCGAGAGGGTTCTGTATCCTTCAATAATCACCGCCGCGGAGAATACACCTCCTGCATTGCTTGACTTGAGATTTAGAGAAGGTGTTCTATTCACCGAAGGTGGTTCAGCCCATATTGAAGCAGTAATCGAAGATGTCGATACCGATGTAGTTCGGGTGATGGTTGATTTGAGTGAGTTTGGTTTAGGAATAATCACTCTTTCTGATTCTGGGCTAAACGGAGACGAGATAATCCAAGACTCAATTTGGACAGCGAAGATAAATCACGAAGGCTTAGAGTTTGGAAACTTATCCGTTTCAGTAAAGATGGATGATCTCTGGACGGATGTTCAAACAACCGCGTATGTTGAAATTTCAAATCTTGCACCTCGAATAACTTCACGTGTCTATACCCCTGAATTTGCTTATCGAGGCGAAGTTATTTCTGCGAATCTGAGGGTAGAGGACGATCACGGTGTGAAATCTGTCGTGATCGATTTACTCAGCGCTGGTGGAGAACTTACTCCACTGTCCCTAGACTCCACCACTGGTCGATGGACCGGCCAGTTTGCTCTACCTGATTCTCTAGCCCCTGGGTTGCGAACGATTCCTATTCAGGTCGAAGATAACCAAGGTTCTACTGCCCTCATAGATGGCGGTTCGGTAATTCAAGTCTTGAACGAAGCACCAGAAATAACCAATGTATCTTTCTTTGATCAGGGAGAATGGGTATCGATAATCGAAATTCCAAAATCTGGCGATAAAACATACACTATCGAAGTATCAATCTCTGATCCAGACGGAGTATCATCTGCCCAAGCGAAAATTGGGCGTCTTGCCCCTATTGGTAAATCTGAAACCTGGCTATTGTTGAAGGATGATGGTCAAGATGGTGACAGCGTCGCGGGAGATGGTATATTTTCTATGCAAATCGATGTTCGCTCAAGTTTATCTGAGGGGGAGATGAATTATCTAATTCGAGCATCGGATATATTCCAATCAATTACACCAACAGAGTCTCAGACATATACAATCGAATTAGTTGATGAGAAATCGTCATCAGGAGGTGGGGCAAATTGGATAACGGAAAATTCCACCACTCTTGTGCTAATTGGCTTGCTTATGCTACTGGCATTAGGCGCTACCGCCATACTCGTGACAATGCGAAATGCGGATTTTGACTAAACACAACCTGCCGGGCGAACCTCCTTATCTCACCTTACACTCTCCACTGATGTGAATAGAACCTCAGCGGTCATCCTATCTGCCATCGCTTTGAGCGCCTTAGCCTTACCAATAATTGCTGCATCATCTCCAGATGAGTCCACTACTAGCACACCTCGTTCGATTAGTGTTGACCTAGATTTTACTCCGATGAACGGAGATTATGTCAAACTAGATGGACAACAATTTTCAGTATATTTCAAAGATCTAATTGAGAGTGATTCATTTTGGGATAGAGTAGTAATTCATTCTGTAAGAAGCGATATGGGTTATTGGACTCAAGTGGATGAATCGTGTACAATAGGCACCTTTACCGGACAGTGTAATGTCAGAGATACTCGTCAAGGAATGCATTTCACAGCATACAACGATGTCTATGGAATCTCAATTGAGAGCGATTGGACCTATGACGAAACATCATATTCTGCAATCGGAGCCGGTTGGTATGAGAGCGATTCAGTTTACTTCGATGATTATTACATAGATTACGGAACTTTAGGATTGGATGACGAGGCTGGAAGGCTTTGGGAAAATATCACAGTTGAGGTATCAGAGAGTAGTAGGCCGTCTTCAATGACTGTTGGTACAATATTCACAATTACTTCGGAGAATTGGGAAGATTGGTCTTTGGTTGATCTCAGTGATAACGGAAGTCGAACCGAGGATTCGGGTTCAGAATATTGGTTGGAGGATACTTCATACGAAGGCATTCAAGAATTATCAATAGATTTCCAAGGTTTCAATGAGGCTGACTCTTCAGGTACATCTCCTACAACACTTTCAGTGTTACAAGTTGAACTTAGAAACGTATCTGATGGAGGAGAGATTCTTGATTTGGTATTATTTACTGAGTGGGGTGGCTTTGCGGGATTCTATTTCGATGCTGAAAATGCTACAGATTTAGTTCCAATGACAATGTGGAATAACCAAGCAGGAGGATTTCCAGATGCTGATGGAGACGGTTGTGCTGATGAAGAGGACGCATTCCCAGATGATGCTTCCGAGTGTAGTGATTTCGATTCTGATGGAGTGGGAGATAACGCCGATTCAGATGATGACAACGACGGCTGGGATGATATAGACGAATCATCTTGTGGTACCGATCGATTCGATTCTAGCTCATATCCTTCAGATATAGATTCCGACGGATTATGCAATGGTCTAGACCCCGATGATGATAATGACGGTTACAATGATCCAATCGATGATTTTCCCGAAAATCCCTATGAATGGAATGATAACGATAATGATGAGATTGGAGACAATGCAGACTTAGACGATGATAATGATAGATTTTCTGATATTACTGAGCAAGATTGCGGTTCTGACCCAATGAGTTTATTCTCCCAACCACTGGATACAGATGCCGATGGAGAATGTGATGAATTGGATTCTGATGATGATAATGATGGTTGGGAAGATGACCGTGATAGCTTCCCGAGAGACCCTATGGAGTGGTTGGATACTGATTCGGACAGTGTTGGTAATAACGCCGACACAGATGATGATAATGATGGTTGGATTGACACAAAGGAAGTTGAATGTGGCACTGGGCCTTTAGATTCAGTAAGTTTCCCACAAGACTTCGATGGGGACTCGCTTTGTGATGCAGTAGATACTGATGATGATGGTGACAAGTGGTCCGATACTGTCGACGTTTTCCCACTCGATCCGTCAGAATGGTTCGATACGGATGGAGATGGTATAGGCAATAATGCAGATACTGATGATGATGGAGATGGTTGGTCGGATGTTGCTGAGGAAACCTGTGATGGCGACAAGGATGATTCTTCTATTGAACCAACTGATTCTGATGGCGACGGACTTTGTGATGGAATGGATCCAGACAGAGATGGAGACGGTACACTCAATGACGATGACGCATTCCCTGACGACCCAAGTGAGAATCTAGATTCGGACGGTGATGGTGTCGGCAACAATGCCGATTTGGATGATGATGGAGATGGCTTGTCGGATCTTGATGAAATTCTAGCCGGCACTGACCCTTTGAACAGCGATACTGATTCAGATGGTTGGAATGATGGAATTGATGCCTTCCCGTTGAATAGTGCCGAGTGGAAAGATACGGATGGCGATGGAGTAGGTGATAAATCAGATGTTTACCCGAATTTTTCTCTTTGGCAGACCACTAGTGATATGATATTGAGCGTGTTAGTCCTTGCGTTATTCATCGGATTAATTGCAGGTGGAGCAATTTTTGTTTCAGTATCCCGAAAGAAACCCGAGGCTGTACAATTTGCCCAGGACTATTCACGTCAAGTAAGCCCTCCAAGTCCAATTTCAATGTATACCGATGAGGAGTTGCGACAAGCCGGTTGGAGCGACCAACAAATAGCCGAACAACGCGGCAAGTAAAGCGGTAAATTTTGGTACGAGTGCCGGGATTTGAACCCGGGTTCAGGCGTTGGCAACGCCCGGTGATAACCACTACACTACACTCGTGTGAAATTGTCGACTCAAGACTCACTTTTCTAAGCGTCGGTGGTCTAAGCAGAAAGCCTCTGTAGGTTCTCGATGATTGTATCCCGCGTACTTCGATAGACATCGATGTGTAATCCAACTGGGTCCTCAAGCCCCCAATCTTCGACAATCGGGAGCATCGGGCATTCGACTCCACAGCCCATACTGATTATCATGTCCCAGCCCTCCGTTTCTATGTCGTCTACAGATTTTGGCCTCAGATCTGATGTGCTAACTCCCATCTCTTCTAGAACTGCTAGTGAATTTTCAGCCACACTTGGTCCGGGGTGTGTTCCTGCAGATGCTGCCTCATGACCAAAATGTCGAGCTAATGCTTCTGCCATTTGGCTTCTACAGGTATTCCCTACGCAGACGAACAATAGTCGCATGAGTTACGTGCAGTAGTGGTCCTACTTGAAGGAAACACCAATAGAATAATGACACAAAATCTGATTTTCAGGTTAATATTGTTTTATTTTCACCACGCAGGCTTGAAGTAGACCTCACCTCGCCCTTTGTAATAATGTCAGATTCGCCAATCTCTCATCACCCGGGCGGTGGTCTCCCAAGGGCCGATTCTCAAGGCACGCCAGAAGAAACCTCGGCCTCGCCAGAACAGAAGGCGCAAATGGAGCAAGCATATGCCCAGATGCGCCGTAAGATGAGAATGACTCAGTTAGATGAGGAGATTAAACACAAGGTAATGGTTCTCTCTGGAAAGGGCGGAGTAGGCAAATCCACTGTGTCGGTTGGACTGGCACTCTCGCTTGCTCGTCAAGGAAAGAAAGTTGGAATAATGGATATCGACATCACCGGTCCTAATGTACCAAAGATGCTTGGTATCGAGGATGCTGAGTTACACGTCGAAGATGGTCAGATCTTCCCAGCAATTGGGCCTCATGGGCTGAAGGTGATTTCCATGGCTTTCCTAATTGAAGACCCCGATAAGCCGGTAATTTGGCGCGGACCAATCAAACTAGGGGCGATTCAACAGTTCATTGGAGACGTTGCATGGGGGGAATTAGATGCCCTAATCATCGACTTCCCACCTGGTACGAGTGACGAACCACTAACAGTATCACAGAGCTTACCTGGTATTGATGGGGTAGTAATCGTAACAACACCTCAAGACGTTGCTCTACTGGATTCTCGCAAGTCGATTAATTTCGCCAAAACAATATCTCTACCATGTCTAGGTGTTGTAGAAAATATGAGTGGATATACGCTTCATGGAAAGGCCGAGCCGAATTCACAAATCAGCGTAATGGGTCCGACTGGAACCGCTATCGAATCAACTACCGATGAAAATGGAGATTGGTCTGTTACCCTAGACGTATTCAAGTCGGGTGGCGGAGAGGCCGCAGCCGTCGAACTTGAAGTCCCATTCCTTGGTGCCTTACCATTCGACCCGGGCATTGTCAGAGGCGGCGACGATGGTGTACATCGCATTATTGCCGAACCTGATGGTGCTACAGCCGCGGCCTTCGATGCGGTTGTGAATAATGTACTGGTCGAGTTAGAGGGAAGTAGTGGTCCAACTGTCCGAATCTCTTAGATTCAGACGAATTAGAGGAGTTGTTACTCTCGATTTCGTTAGGGGTGGATTCTTGAGATATTGGTTGCCCCGGTGATTTAGGGAGTGGAGACCAGTATGGCGGGTGGCTCTGGAATCTACATATCTTGGCTGATGGGCGCTATTCTGCTATCCGTTGCTCTCATGCCTTTGATGAAGCCGCCTTGGGCCAAGATTAGAATCCAAGGATTCGTCGATATGTTTCGTCGATACTGGGCTCACATGTTTGTGGTATTCTCAGTATATCTTTGGAAGGATCTACTTGACCAAATTGATCGTATATTGATGGCAAACACTCAACTCGATATGACTCCATACGTGTACGCTATCGAGGGAGATATTGTATTATGGATTCAGGATGCTTTCCAAAATGAATTACTATCAATTGCTCTGACTCACTTTTATGTCATGGGGTTCATGACAGCAACCTTCGCATCATTCGTCTACCCAATATATTTCGATGACCGTCATATGGCAGACAGAGTCTCATTGTCTATGTTCTGGGTCTATGTATTGGCAATTCCATTTTACTTATTTTTCAATGTAAGAGTGACTGGAGATCACATCCCAGCCATGGAAACAATCGCCTATGATTTAACACCAGAAATACACAATTGGTTCACCAGAATAGACCCGTTTACAAACGGTATGCCTAGTCTCCACATTGGCCTGCCATTTGCAGTATGGTTGACTTATCTAAAATGGGATGACGATGGTCGTTGGGCCAAATTTAGAACCGCACTAATGATTTTCATATTGTTAACTGGATTTACAATCCTGTATCTTGGAATTCATTGGGTGGTTGACATAATTGGTGGAATTCTAGTCGCAACACTCGCCGTCAACCTAACCGAAAGAACTCAAGGACCAGTTTGGAGGTTTGCAGACGAACGCCTCTTTACTCGTCGATTAGCTAGATTCATGAAAGATCCCAAAGCATGGTTTGTAGGGGTTAAGAACTCGATTAATGCACTAATTGATCCATACAGAGAACCCTCGAAAACCCAAACAGGGGCGTTGATTGTTGCCATTCTTCTTGGAACCGGTCTTGTTCTACTTTGGGACGCAACACACCAAGATTTCCCCGTGGAGGGAGTTACCCCAACCTACACAGCGGGGTCAGGTGACTGGTTGGTTACCGTACAAGAAAATGATAACGAAACGGTCGACTTTATTTGTTGGAGTTCTCAAACCAGGAAGTCGGAAACAATTACTACAATAATTCTCGGTGAAGAAGGATGGACTTATGTTCCTAGGGTTGCTGCATCAGAAAAAGGGGTTGCCCTATTTGACTCATTTAAGTTACAATTCTGGTCATACGATAATGCTTCGAAGACATTCAGTCTAAATTGGTGGACGAAAATCAATCCTGAATCTGACCCAATAATCGATGTTCTATTGGCTGAAAATGCCAATCAAGAAGTCGTAATTGCAGTGGTTTACTCAAATGACCTAATCTATCGAAATTCAGATGGGGTTATTGTTGATTATGTTTCACCTGATGGGCCATTTTCCATAGTGGCATCATCCGGTTCTTTAATTGCAAGTGCTAATTCAACTGCGAATGGTCCGGTGCTTGATATTGTCTCTCTTTCCACTCAATTGAATCTTAGAATTGACATTACAAATACAACTGACGAAGATGTAGACAATCATTTAGGCGATGTATTTGGAGAAGAGGTAAATTACTCTAATTCTCAAATTGTTGAAATAGCAATGGATGGAAATGACATCGTTGCGGTTGTTGATGTAGGACCAGTAAATCGGACAATACTTATCGACACAATTAGTGGCTCTCAATTATTACTTTCAAACCCACTTTGGCCTTCCTCATCACCCAGCATTTCCGGTGAAAATGTTGCATTTCTCCAAATCCCTCGATTCGACCCAACAGCGGAACCAGACGATTTGTTGACAGCTAGAGATGTTTTTCTTCACAATATAGAAGAAAATATAACTTTACAATTGACCATTAACGATGATGTAGACCAGTATAATCCTCAGGTTTTGGAATCTAATTTGGCATGGACAGAAAGTTTAGATGATGGTACTTTGGAAATTCGTATGTATGCTTTAGAGGAAACCTTCGAACCCTATTCTTCGGTGGTATTACAATCTTCGATTGTACTACTAATTCCGATGATGATTCTGTATGCCTTCCAATCAGCTAACGCTTCTTCTAAAGTCAATGGGCGTCGAGAGAATTAATCATTCAGCAAGCCTGAACATCTCGTCTAAACTTCTCTGCGCGCGCTGAATAATTTCATCATCGAGTTCAATGATTTGATCTGGATGAGGTTCTCGTAGTGCCTGAAGTATATGTTCCAATTGAGTCATTTTCATGTAACGGCACATAACACAAGTTCCAATTAGATTCAGCTCATTTTCTGATTCTGCTCTAATCCGATCAGCAGTTCCACATTCTGTAATTAGCATAATATCGGATTTTCCTTCTGAACCAAGTCTCAAAGCTTCTTCTCGAAGTAATTCACTGCTACCGACAATATCGCTCTCTGCGATTACGTCCGCATCGCATTCTGGATGACTCAGTACTTGTAATTCGATTCCCTGCTCAGCAGTCCTGTCTCTCCATGAGCGTATTTTTTCTCCAGTAAAGGTAGCGTGAACATAACATTCGCCTTCGTAATTGATGACTTCCTTCCTTCCAGCGAGATGTTCAGCAAGATGTTTACCCATCAATTGATCAGGTACGAATATTATTCGATCACCGGGAAGCCTTTCACAAATTTTGAGATAATTGCTACTTGTTACGCAGACATCAACCTCAGCCTTTACTTCGGCAGTTGTGTTGATGTAACACGCCACAGGGACTCCCGGATATCTCGACTTTAGCTCACGAACATCCTCTGCAGTTATGCTATCAGAAAGAGTACAGCCGGCATCCGGAGAGGGATGTAGAACGGTCTTGTGGGGGCTGACAATTTTCGCAGTCTCAGCCATGAAGCGCACACTAGAAAATAGAATAGTTTGCTGTGGGGCATCTCTCGCTGCCTTGGATAGTGAGTAACTATCGGATACAGAGTCCGCTACTCCGTATACGATATCCGGAGTTTGATAAGAATGAGCGATGAGAAAAACATCCTTCTCTTTCTTCAATTGATTGATTTCGAGAGTTAGTGGCGCAATAGTCTTACAAATTTCAATATCCCAAAGTGAACCTTGATTGATGGCTTTTTGCAACCTCTTTGCCTCTACTTCAATTTCTTCGTTTGAATACGATTTTGGAGTCAAAAGACCACTAGGTAGCGGGGCCGAGGGCATCTGCATTGTCATCTGAGTTCGCTACTTCGTCATGTGCAACCGCTTTCAAGGCATCTCATCTCGGAAGGACATGAGTGATGAGGCGATTCCGATGTGGATTGAGGATAGAGTTCTTCACATCGGGGCGGAGGCAACTGCGATTTCAGGCTCTTGGATGGGGCGAAAAGCAGTTCTAAAAAAGAGGGAACCAAGAGCCTATCGCCACCCTTCTTTAGACAGGAAATTAACTCGACAAAGATTGGCTGCAGAGGCTAGGGTTTTATCGCGTTTACAATCTGTTGACTTTCCATCTCCGTCACTGTTGGATTTAGATGCAAATGGAGGTTGGATGTTACTATCAAGGATCGATGGTATACCTTTGTATGAAGCACTACAGAATGGTGATGCAGGCCTGCGAGAAATCCGCAAGTTTGGAAAATTGATTCGGAATTTACATGAATCGGATATATCTCATGGGGATTTAACTACACATAATGTACTAATTGATAATCAAGGAAATTTGACCCTAATCGATTTCGGCCTCTCTAAAATCGCTCCAGAGATAGAACAACTAGGTCTAGATTTACAGGTACTAAACGAATGTCTAACTGCAAGCCATTATGATTTTGAATCAGCAGTTGAAACAATGCTTGAAGGCTATTTATCGGCAGATTCTGGTAAATCCTCCGCCATCTCTCGTTTGTCAGCAACAGAAGTAGTTGACAGGTTCGATGCTATTCGTGGTAGGGTCAGGTACCATGCTTGAGTTGAGGCAGATGAGGATCCTTTTTGCAACAGGAAATGAAAATAAAATTACAGAAGCTAGAGAGGTCTTGGGTCCTCTTGGACACAGTGTCGAGGGCTTGGTAATTAACGGACTCAGACCTAACTTTGACGAACCAAAGCATCTCGGATTAGATGGCGTAGCCGAAGCAAAAATAAGCCAAGCAATGGAATTAATACAAGGAAGCGAATTAGAAAGTAGTGCAATACTTGTCGAAGATTCAGGTATATTTCTAGATGCATTTCCTGAATGGCCGGGTGCAGAATCTTCGGATGTTGAGAAAGAAATAGGACTTGAGGGAATAATTGAGAAAGTCAAACACTCAGGAATTTATGGTGCAGAGTATCGGGCGGTAGCAATACTTTCAGATGGAAAACAAGCATGGAAATCGCAAGGAGTATGTCGTGGTAAGATATCCGACCGCCCAAGAGGTAGTTCTGGCTTTGGATACGATCCGATTTTCATTCCAGAGGAAGGCGATGGAGGGACCTTTGGGGAATTAGGAAATGAGATTAAGAATCAAATATCTCACAGGAAAAAAGCCATGCTGGGGCTCTCAAATCTTCTCAAATCCCCGTCAAAGTGAATAGAGACTAGCCGTTGTGGGAGCCCGGAGGACAGACATGGTTTCGTACACACGCCTATTGCTTCTAGTCCTTTTAGTACTAGGAACACCGCTTTTTTTACTGTTCCAAGGTTCAATGAATCTCGCTCAGCAAATTGCGGCGGGAACAGTACTGTTGGCCTTTCTTTCTTTATTCGTTTTTTCAGGTAGAAGACCACTACCTTCAATTTCTAAACCACCTGATTTAGAAATTGATGAGAAGGAAGAAGAACCCGAATCAGAACCACTAGCAGAAGAAGTGGTTGAGATAGAACAGGAAGAAATTCAACGTAGTCGAAGAAGGGTTGCTGCTCCAGTTGCCGTACCTCCTAACCTACCACCTCCTCCGGTTGCAATGCCAAGTCCTGATTCATCAATGCCAGCTCCTAGTATGCAAATGCCTCCACCGATGCCATCGCCCCAAGCACCCACTGTTGCAGGGGATGGGGAGAACATCGCTCAGCGTCTAGTGGTATCCAGAGATGCACAATCTGAAATGGAAACTGAAATCGAGACTTACGTCGAGCAACAACGTGAGAAAAGAGCGGTAATTCGTGGTAAAGTCGATCGACGACGTCGAATGGCATTGGCAGAGAGAAGGGCGGCCAAGGTTAGGATGTGGACCGAGTTAGAGGATGGAGAAGATCTCGGCGCTTTATTAGATCAGCCTAATCATGGATTAACCGTAATTGAAGAAGATGAAAGTCCAGATGACACATCTCCACTAGGGGTGTCATATGTCAGAATTGATGAGTCCAGAATTCTGAAAATAAGAATTCCATTAAAGATCCCAGAGAAGGCGTTTGGTAATCCAGTAGAAGAATCACCAAATGTCGAAAATATGCCATCAGTACTACCTCCTGGCGGTTTACCACCGATGCCCCCTCCTCCTGGAATGCCTCCGCCTCCACCACCAGAGTGAGCGTATCTTCAAGCGGCGGTTGCTCTTCGGATGTTCATGAGTGAAGATGTGCTACTGGTTGAGAACATCCCTGTTGAGGGTTCAAGTCCTGCAGGAGGTGTGATTTCAATCTGGACATTAAACCGCCCAGAGAAACTCAATGCCTTGAACAAAGATTCGCATACTGCACTGAAACAAGCCTGCGATGAAGCAGAGGCTGATGATAACGTCCGTGTAGTAGTAATTCGTGGCGCAGCGCCCCCATCGGCCCCAGAGGAAAAGCGTCAGAAACCAGCCGCGTTTGCGGCCGGAGCAGATATTTCTGAATTTGCAGAAAAAAATTCGGATGATGTCCGACCATTCTTTGAGGATAATGCTTGGGAAAGAGTTTGGAACTTATCAAAACCAACTATCGCAATGGTCGATGGTTTTGCCCTAGGAGGAGGTACTGAATTAGCACTCTCTTGTGATTTGCGTATTGCGAGCACTCGAGCTAAATTCGGAACTCCCGAAATAAACCTTGGATTGATTCCAGGTGGAGGTGGAACTCAACGACTTTCGAATATCCTCGGCTATGGCAAAGCAATGGAGATGGTCCTGACTGGAGAAATGGTCGGGTCAGAAGAGGCGCTAAGACTTGGATTAGTCAACGATGTTGTAGAGCCTGAGCAACTTGAATCTAGAACAATGGAAATGGCAGAAAATATAGCCAAAAAGTCACCATATACTATCAAGGTTGCAAAACGAGCAGTCCGTTCTGCTCTCGATCTTGGAATGTCTGAAGGGATATTAGCAGAGAGATCCGAATTCGTTGCACTATTCGATACCGAAGACAAGGAAATTGGAGTTCAAGCATTCCTTGAGCGAAAAGATGCTGAATGGAAAGGTTCCTAATCGAAAAACATCAGTTGATAATCTCCAATCAATACAAAATGATGTGGCGATAGTAGACTATCTGTTTTCTCCAAGACGCGATCGTTTTGGCTCAGAAACTCCTAGTGAGGCATCTAGGATATTTTTCCTAGTCGTCATTCTGTCTATATCTTATTGGGCATGGCAGATTTCCAATGGTATAGTCTCGATTTGGTTGATGATGGTGATTCTGATATCTACTCCAATACTTTCGATAGGTTGGTGGTTAATTTCCTTGATATCACAAAAACGCCCAACTCAAGATTTATTCTCTGAATAACTATTGAATTTTCGAGAAAATTTCACCTATTGGGTCATTTGTTTTATTTACATCAATTACTACCCAACCACTATTTTCTGCCAGCCGAACCATCTCAAATTGAATCTCACGAATTCTATCAATATGGTCAAGGTAATGTCGAACAGATCTACCGTTGTGTTTTCGTCTGCCTGCAATCATTCGCACATGCTCCTCAACATCCTCAACAGCCAAAACCACTCCACATGCTTCTCCTCCAGAGGCTCTCCATTCATCGATTATTGCGAAATTAGGTACGAAATGTACTCCTTCCATCAATAGGTCTCCCCCTCTTTTCATTTCTCGTTGCACAATCGCTTCTATTGCACTATTGAGAGGAGTGGTTGTATTCTTCCAATCTTCGATTGCATTAGATTCTCCAGGCTGAAATGAGGACCTATGTAGAGCAGGAACTTGGTTGTGAGAAATTTGTGTTCTCAAAGTCTCCCTGATTATATCAGTCGCTACGACTTTATCGAACTCCAGAGAGGACGCAATTCTAGCGCTAAGGGTGGACTTCCCTACTCCACTTGCACCGGTTATGACCAGCAACCTGCCGACCATTTGTACACCTCTAGCGCTGTATAGCCTTCACTTCAAGGAATTCTTCTAGGCCGTGAGTACCAAGTTCACGGCCGTTACCAGATAGCTTGTAACCACCAAATGGAGCACTGATATTGAATGCACCACCATTGATACTCACCTGTCCTGTTCTCATTTTACGAGCAAATTGCAAAGCCCTCTCTTCATCACCAGACCAAACTCCACCAGACAAACCATATTCTGAATCATTAGCCAATACTATTGCTTCTTCCTCTGAATTGTAAGTTGTTATCGAGAGCACAGGACCGAAAATTTCCTCTCGGAAAATAGTCATGTCTGGGGACACGTCAGCAAACACAGTAGGCTTGACGTAAAATCCTGAATCAAGACCGTCTGGCATTCCCTTGCCGCCGGCAACTAGTGTTGCACCTTCGGCAATTCCTGAAGCGATGTAGCCGGCTACCGATTTTTGTTGTCTCGCAGAAACCATAGGTCCGCAGCGTATGGATTCATCCATTGGGTCACCTACGGAATAGCGGGCCATTGTTGCAGCGATTACCTCTACCACTTCATCACGTGCAGTTGCCGGAACGATTAGTCGGCTTAGGCTAGAACATTCCTGTCCAGAATTGTTGAAGCAAGCGTATACGGCCATTTTGGCAGCCTTTGTTATGTCGGCATCATCGAGTATTACATTTGCACTCTTTCCACCTAATTCCAGCGTTACTCGCTTTACGGTTGGAGCGGCTGCTTGTGAGACACTCACACCAGCGCCTGTTGAACCGGTGAAACTGACCATGTCTACCTCTGGGTGTGAAGATAGAGTCTCTCCGATTTCTCTTCCATGCCCTGAGACGAGATTGAAGACACCAGCCGGAAGGCCGATTTCATCAATGATATCTGTGAGAATAAATGCGTTCAGTGGAGCCTCTTTTGATGGCTTGAGTACCATTGTACAGCCTGCCGCTAGTGCAGGAGCAACCTTCCCGATGATTTGGTGGAGTGGGAAATTCCAAGGAGTTATCATTCCTACCACTCCTATTGGTTCTTTGACGATTAACGAATTACGAACCTCTTCTTCCCAATCAAAAGAATCCAACATTTTCGCATAAGATCGTGATACCACTCTTGGAGTTCCCACCATAGCCATTCGACTGTAATTGATTGGGGTTCCGACTTCTGCAGTGATTAATTCAGCGATTTCTTCTCCTCGCTCAGCGATTGCAGCTGAAATCGCATTGAGGTAGACTTGCCGCTCTTCAATGCTAGATTGCGACCAAGATGGAAATGCAGCACGTGCCGCAGCTACGGCTTTTTCAACATCATCAGTACTTCCAACCGGCACCGAACCAATGCTTTTTTCGGTTGCAGGATTGACTACCTCTATACTACCTTCTCCACTTGCAGCAACCCACTTTCCGTCGATGTAGATGTTCTCGCGCGCATGCATGTACTATGGCGGTACGGCGCGACTTATCACATTCATGCAGTTCAAAAGTAGAGACCACACCGCCCATCCATGGGAATTGTAGTTGATCATCATTATGGCGGAGTAGCCGTTGTGACTCTTTCAGAAGAGGCTGCTAGGAATGCCTTCTCCCGAACTTCTATCCATGAGATGTCCAGTGTGATTGGTGGTTTACTCGATGATTCTACTTGTAAGGCAATTGTTCTGACTGGAACAGGTCGATTTTTCTGCACAGGGGCGGATATTGATGAGTTCGCAGACTCAATTGATGATGGTTCCATTGGAAACCTCGTTGACGAATTAACCAGTGTATTACACCCTCTTGAATTGCGTTTACGACGTAGCCCGACCGTATTTATTGCAGCAATTAATGGGGCTGCGGCAGGGGGCGGATTGGGTCTCGCACTTTGCGCTGATTATCGCCTGTGTATTCCAGAAGCTAGACTTGCACCAGCCTTCTTCTCACTAGGGCTCTCGCCTGACGGGGGTTCGACCTGGCTTCTTCCACGCCTAGTTGGATACCAACGAGCTCGCCGATTTTTCTTTGATAACGAAGTTTGGACAGGCGAGCAAGCACTCGAATATGGAGCGGTAGATGAATTGGTAAATTCAGAAAACCTTCTCGAAAGAGCTGTTCAAATTGCAACAAAATGGGGTTCTTGGGCAGAGTCAAGTAAACAAGGTACCAAGCAATTACTAGATGCCTCATCGACAACCTTCATGGAGACTCAACTTGAATTTGAAAAGGCCTTGATTACGGCTGCTTCACTAACTCCGGATTTTGCTGAAGGGGTCTCGGCCTTCCTAGAAAAGAGAGGAGCCAAATTTGGGGCTTCAACAGAAGAAGAGTAAATCATTCTTCACGCCTTAATTTCAAGAC